>Ga0075118_10001925_pt1 | contig 13923 bp, 14 predicted proteins | sample AntAceMetag02UKE_FD_69794 | JGI IMG/M metagenome (GOLD analysis project Ga0075118, IMG submission 69794) | Saline lake microbial communities from Ace Lake, Antarctica - Antarctic Ace Lake Metagenome 02UKE | ecosystem: Environmental > Aquatic > Non-marine Saline and Alkaline > Saline | place...
TACTGTGATAGAATTAAGACTAAGTACTTTGATAAGATCAGAGAGTCAGTAGATAAACTAGAGGTTACACTAGATGACGAAGATTGGCCTCTATTGAAGTATAGAGAAATGTTATTTTTGAGATAATTCTTCAGAAAGACAATAGAATTGAAACCACTCTGCTATCAGAGTGGTTTTTTTGTTTAGCTTCAATAAAACCTCAATAATATGGGTAAGTGGCGTAAGAGAATGAGAATTGGGTGTTTATCCACCTTTGTACTGTTTATTGTTCTGAGTCAGGTTGTCAGTGGATGTGTGAGTTTTACCATGTCTGATGCCAAAGTGGACAAGTACTTTGAATCTGAGACTAATAGACCAATAAGTAAGTTTTATGAAGTGGATGGTTACGCCATGCACTATATGTATCAGGACATGGGGGAAGACGCAAGTCTGGTCTTTGTGCATGGTACTCCTGGATCATGGGATGCTTTCATTTCTTATTTCAAAGAAGATACACTGACTGAGCGGGCGAATATTGTTTCACCAGATAGACCAGGTTTTGGTAAGTCTAGTTATGGAAAACCAATAAGGTCCTTAGAAGAACAATCGGCTTTGCTCAAGCCAATACTTGAAGCAATCCCAGCCCCTAGGATACTCATTGGGCACTCATTGGGCACTCATTGGGTGGACCAATTGTGGCTAGGATGGCTATGGATTACCCAGAATTAGTAGATGGTATTATTATGCTTGCGCCAGCTTTGGACCCTGCACTAGAGCCGAATGAGGATTGGTTTAGAATACCGATGCGCTGGCCTGTAATAGGAGCAATTGCACCTAAAATTTTTAGGATTTCAAACGAGGAGTTAGTCTTTTTAGATGAAGAGCTCGAGCTTATGCTTCCGCTTTGGAAGGACCTCACCATGCCTAGTATGGTTATTCAAGGAGGGAAAGATATGTTAGTGGATCCTGGGAATGCCGCTTTTGCAGATAGCATGCTAGTGAATGCACCGAAAGAAATTGTTTTCTTAGAGGAAAGCAATCATTTTATTCCTTGGAGTAAAAGTGGTTTGGTCAAAAAGAAAATTCTTGAGATGCTAGAGCAAATAAAGGGAAATACCCTACGGTAATTTTTCAATCTCCTTAAGGAGTGAGTCGGCCTCCGCAGTTTTTAAATCACTCGCTTTCCTATCCGTATGTGATAATTTGTAGGCTTCGCCTATCATTTTCTCATACTTTTCTTGAAGCTTTTCCTTTTCTGACTTTTTGCTAAACCAACCCATAGTTATCTGTTTTTATATTTAACCTTAAAGCCGACCAATTGTTCGTCTTAGTGGGAGAGATAAACCTTAAAGCTCTTCAATTAGCTCTCCGTTTTCGTAAACTTCAATTTTGACAACCCTTCCCTGACGTGAGAACACTTTCCATACTCCAGTGCGCACTCCTAGAACAAGTTTTCCTTCGGTAACTTTTCTGCCTTTTGTATCGAAGAAAGTCCAAGTGCCAGTAGGGTAGCCATTTTCATAATTCCCTGAAGAGAAAGTGTTTCCATCAGCATAGAAATTAGTTACTACGCCATTTCCTGCTTTCAAGTCGCCAGTTTCAATGACTTTACCTTTATCTGTAGTGAACGAAGATATTTCCATCAACTTACCTTTGACCCAAGTCTCTTCTTTCATTGGCGTACCTGTTACATGGAAGTAGCCCCATAAACCATCTTTTTCGCCATTAATATAGGAACCGATTGACTCTAATTTTCCATTAGCGTAATAGACAAACCATTGGCCAACCTCTTGATCAAGCTTATAATTCCCTTCGCTAATTAAAGTGCCTAAGTCATTAAAGAACTTCCAATTGCCAGTGCGTTTATCAATGTTGAAAGCACCAAATTGGTTAATCATTCCATTTTCATGATAGAGTTTCCATGGACCCGTCTTCAGACCAAGGTTATAATCACCTTCCATCATTTTAGCCCCGTTCTCATAGTATTGAACGAAAATGCTATCCATTAAGCCAAGTCGATAGAAAGACTTTGATTCTATTTTTCTGTTAGGATACCAGCTGGTAGCTTCACCAACCGGCTTATCATCTATATATGTGATTTCGGAGGCAATTCGTCCGTTGAAATGAAAACTTTCCCACTTACCTGTTTTGTTGCCATTGTCATAGAATTCTACTGCGGACATCTTTTTTGGCATGAAAAAGTATGCCCACTTACCGTCTCTGAGACCATTGATGAACACTCCTTCTTCTATTACAAACCCATCGTAATCGTATTTCTTCCAACTTCCGTTTAACAGACCCTTTGTATAAAATGCGTCTATTGTTTTAGTTCCAAACTCATCGAACGCTGAATAAGGCCCATCAAGCTCTCCATTCTTGTATTGAGATACAACTGCCTTGGTACCATTTACGAAATAGGATATCCACTCTCCTTTTTTTAGTCCGTTTTCAAAGTTACCATTGTCAAGTAAGGCGTTGTCACGGGTATAGGATTTCCATTCACCTTCGAGCTGATTGCCTGCAAAGTTGGTCCTTACCGACATGGCACCATTCGGATGGAATAGGATATAGGGTCCATTTATTGTGTCTGCTTCATAGAATAAGCGTGCTCTCTCAAGTTTGTTAATATAGACTAACCATAGCCCATTTTTTTTTCCGTCTTTATAGGTACCCGTATGAAAGTATGAGCTATCGGAGGTGTAGGCAGACCAAGTTCCTGATTTTTTTCCCTCGGTATATTCTCCTTTTATGGTTAATGACTCATCGTCTTTTGGGAACAACAATTCATATTCATTCTCTTGAGCGCGTGATATGTTCAGCGTAAATAGGCTTAATACGAAGCAAAGTAGTAGTCTTTTGTTAGTCATATTCTATCTGATGCTTGGTTGAGACACTGGCTAAATCTCAAATATTGAGCCAATTAAACCTTTCTAAATAATTCTTTGAAGCATTCAGTTCCTAAACGCTCAAACTCTTCAATTTGATTCAAATTATACGATTTGATTATTTTAATTGCTTCTTTTTCTTGGTAAATCTTAGTCAATTCACTCATTTGATTTTTCGTTATCGCCATAGACTGTTCTGTGGCCATGTCCGATTCCCAAATGTTGTCATGCCATATTAAGGTAAAATCTTTATCGACTAATTGAACGAGTTGCCGGGCATAGGTTTCTTTTGGTGTCCCTTTAAGAATTAGGCTAAAAGAGAAAAAATTGGCATACCATATCACGGAACGGAAGCTAAATGCATCCGCTTGCCCTAGTGAAGCGGGGAAGTCTATGACCTGAAAAGGAAATCCCTTATGGTTATTTCCTTTACTTACTTTGAAGGCTGTTTTGCCAATTTTGTCTGGGAAGTTGTACGCGGTTTGGTCAATAAGTCCTGATAGCGTTTGCTGAAATCGATAGAGTAATTTATTAATCTGATCATCCACTTCATTCTTAAGCAGAAAGCTTTCAGGATTGGTAATATATTGCTTCTGCTTATCGGACAGCATTGCTTACCAGCGAATCAAAGAAGAAGCCCAGGTAAACCCACTACCGAATGCTGCTAGGCAAATTAAATCACCTTCCTTTATTTTACCTTTTTCCCATGCCTCGCTCATAGCTATGGGAATAGAAGCAGCGGTGGTGTTACCATAGTACATGATGTTGTTAAAGACTTTTTCGTCAGGAAGCTTAAATTGCTTTTGTACAAAATTGCTGATCCGGAGATTGGCTTGATGGGGGATCAGTAGGTCAATGTCTTCTTTGCTGTATCCGTTTTGCTCTAAGGCTTCATTGATTACTTCTGAAAATCTTACAACCGCATGTTTGAAAACTGTATTTCCATTCATCGTAAGGTTAAAGGTCTTTCCATCAAGCAATTCTTTCGATAGTCTCGTTTTTCGACTTGATCCTGGATCACGTACATAAAGATCTTCTGCAAAATCGCCATCGGCATGTAAGTGAGTTGAAAGTACGCCTCTGTCTTCATCTGTCGCATGAAGCACGGCTGCACCAGCGCCATCTGCAAAGATTACCGAGCTAGAACGACCTTCATCAGACTTATCTAATGCTGAAGACTGGATTTCTGAACCAACAACTAGAATGTTCTTATACATCCCTGTCTTAATAAACTGATCAGCTATGGAAAGTGCATAAATAAAACCTGAGCAAGCATTCCGTATATCTAATGCACCAATGCCCTGAAGCCCGAGCTCTCTTTGAAGAAGTACTCCAGCGCCAGGAAAGAAGTAATCAGGGGTAATGGTTGCAAAAACAATGAAGTCAATCTCTTTGACATCGAGCTTGGCCCTTTCGAGCGCCATCTTACTCGCCTTAGTTGCCATATTGGAAACAGTATCTTTTTCAGGATCGAACCACCTTCTTTCATTTATACCAGTTCTTTCAACTATCCATTCATCGGTAGTATTCATTACTTTTTCCAAATCAGCATTGGTCACTATATTTTCGGGAACATAGTGTCCAACTCCAATAATCCTTGATTTTTTCACGCTTTCGGCTTTAAGTTCTCGTGTTAGCTCATATCCATTTCCATAGGGAGGCTCGCTTAACATGTATTGCGTTCGAAGTTAAAGAATTCTTAACAATTCAGATCGCTCAAGTTTAGTATTGATAAAGTTAGATGTCCGACCAATTGAAAAAATTATGTAACCTGTTTCTTAAGTCTGCGTAACAGTCACGATAGAGTTTTTTCAACGAATGAGAAATTACAGTCTTTATAGTCTGGTTTTAGCTGGATTTATGTGTTTAGTGAGTTGCGAGGATGAGAAGCAGAAGCTTTCTGTAGATCAGGTAATCCAAAAAACGATTGAACGGCATGGAGGTGAAAAGTATGATAATATGGAAGTTGAATTCGACTTCCGTAAGCGTCATTTTAGAGCAAAAATCAGCAGCGGGCAATATGTCTATGAGCGAACTTTTAGAGGCACTGAGGGTTTAGTGACCGATGTTTGGTCAAACGACAAGTTCAAACGAATGATTGATCAAAAGGAAATTAAGCTTGATCAACAAAACCTTCGGACCTATCGCACAGCCACCAACTCAGTAATATATTTTGCGTTACTTCCATTCCATCTAGACGACCCAGTAGTCAATCGTCAATTGATGAGGTCTGTAGAGATAAAAGGCAAGACTTATTACAAGGTTGAAATGACTTATGATGAAAATGCCGGAGGTGAGGATTTCGAAAACGTTTATGTGTATTGGATCAATAAAGATGACTTCACAATAGACTATTTAGCCTATAGTTTTAATATCAATGGCGGAGGAGTTCGGTTTCGAGAAGCTTATAATCAAAGAGATGTCAAGGGTATTCGTTTCCAGGACTATAGAAATTACACTATTGACAAAGACTTCCCTGCGCAAGAGTTAGATTACGCTTTTCAGACTGATCAGCTCAAATTACTTTCAGAAATCGTATTAGATAACGTTAAGGTAAGCTTAGCTGAATAAGGTCAGGTTTCCAAACTGATTGGCAGGAGGTATATTTTTCCATAAAGTTTCATTATTGAAATTGGGGTCCGAAAGCTTCGGGTTTATGGTATGCTGAAAAATATGTTGCTCATTGTACGGCTTTATAAATTCATGAATGCTATCAGACGTATTGGATTCATTGAGCCACTCTAGCATTAAATCTTCATTCAAAATGGCAGGCATTCTGTCGCTTGCTTTCCTCACCTCAGCAGACGCAGGTGTAGTAATCATCATAAACGTGTGCACAACCTCACCTGATTCAGTTTCAAATGAATCCCAAAGACCAGCAATGCCGAAGGGAACATTATTCTCTAGGTGGAAACGGTAGGGGACCTTCTCTTTTTTAGCAATTTCTTTCCAGTTATAAAAACTATCCGCCACAATGACACATCGTTGTAATTGCAGTGGCTTTCTTAAGCTCGGTTTAGTCAGTATGTCCTCAACAGGTGCATATAATAGCTTGTCACTAACACCACGGCTTTTCGAGAAGGATGGATTGGTACCCCAATAGAAATACGACAAGTTTTCCGGGTCTTCACTCGTAATTACTGGAAGTAAATGACTCGGTTGGGCATTGAAAGTGGGAAGGTATTGATCTGTTACTTCTATATGGAAATGATCAGCGATTAACTGGCCTTGAGAAGCAATAGAGTAGTTGATTTGCATGTAATAATTTTGAAGGAAGTTACTTTATGTTGGGTAAAAAAGCTAATTCAAAATGTGGTCAAATTGTCAATGTGGTTGAACTACAATCGTTTGTAGAAACATGTTCAAAATGGTAGTGCAGAATAGCATGTCTTAAATTTGAATATAGAGCGATTTAAAACTATTTTTGGGGCTCAAATTTTAGAGAGATTTATGGCTGAAATTGTTAGAATGCCGAAGATGAGTGATACCATGGAAGAAGGGGTTATCGCTATTTGGCATAAAAAAGTAGGAGATAAGGTTGATTCGGGAGAGTTGATGGCCGAGATAGAGACGGACAAAGCAACGATGGATTATGAGTCTTACAACGAAGGAACGGTGCTTTATTTAGGTGCTGAAGAAGGCGATTCAGTTAAAGTAGATGGTATTCTAGCCATTGTCGGAGACGCAGGAGAAGACTTTCAAGCTTTGCTGAATGGGAGTGCAACCGCCACAAGTGAACCAAAAGAAGAAGTAGAAGCATCAGCCCCAGCTCCAAGCGCGGCTGCTTCTAGTGAAAAGATAGATACAAGCAGCATTAATGCTGAAGTTGTAAGAATGCCAAAAATGAGTGATACCATGGAAGAAGGTACCATCTCGGCATGGCATAAGAAAGTGGGGGATACTGTGGAGTCGGGTGAATTAATGGCCGATGTCGATACAGATAAGGCTACTATGGAATACGAGTCTTACAACGATGGCACAGTGCTTTACTTAGGTGCTGCGGAAGGAGAAGCTGTAAAAGTAGACGGAATCCTAGCGATTGTTGGAGAGCCAGGTGCTGATTTTGAAGCATTGATCAAGGCTGAAGCGCAAGGAACTAGTGGCGAGGCGCCTGCCGCTGAACCGGCAAGCGCTGCGCTAGAGGCAAGTGCTTCTTCTGAACCAAGTGCAACAACTACGGTTTCTGCGCCAGTGACATCTAGCGCATCTAATGGTAGAGTGAAAGCCTCACCATTAGCAAAGAGATTGGCTTCTGATAAGGGAATTGATATTAGTCAAGTACCTGGTAGTGGAGAAGGTGGACGAATTGTAAAAAGAGATGTTGAAGGTTTTATGCCTGCAGCAGCTCAAGCTGCACCGACCTCGGCTCCTGCAACAGAACAAGCAGCTCCTATCCAATTGCCAACTGTAGTAGGTGAGGAAAGCTTTGTAGATGTGAAACTGAGTCAAATGCGCAAAGTAATTGCCAGAAGACTAGGGGAGAGTAAGTTTGCTGCTCCACACTTCTATTTAACCATGGAAATAAACATGGACAAGGCTATTGAAGCGCGTAAGAGTATGAATGAAGTGTCTCCAGTCAAAATATCATACAATGATATGGTGATTAAGGCGGCAGCCGTTGCTCTAAGAAAACATCCAGGAGTAAACTCATCTTGGTTAGAAGACAGGATTAGAACCAACCACCATGTTCATATTGGTGTCGCAGTGGCCGTAGAAGAAGGACTTTTAGTCCCTGTGGTTAAGTTTGCAGATAATAAACAATTGTCTCATATCTCAGCTGAGGTAAAGGACCTTGGAGGTAAAGCGAAGAGCAAGAAATTGCAACCGCAAGAAATGGAAGGTAATACTTTCACTATTTCCAACCTGGGAATGTTTGGTATTGAGGAATTCACAGCCATCATTAATCCACCAGATGCTTGTATCATGGCAGTTGGTGGAATCAAACAGACTGCAATCGTTAAAGATGGTCAGTTGGCTATTGGTAATATCATGAAAGTTACCATGTCATGCGACCATAGAGTAGTTGATGGAGCTGTTGGCTCTGCCTTCCTGCAGACCTTCAAGTCATTGCTAGAAGATCCGGTGAGGATTTTGGTTTAAAACAAAGCATATAAAAGTCCCGTAGTCATACGGGACTTTGTTTTTAAAAGACATTACAAAAATGATTAAGATAAGATCAACCACAGTATTGGCAGTGAAGCATAATGGTTCAGTATCTATCGGTGCAGATGGCCAAGCGACAATGGGCAATACAATTGCCAAAAGCAATGTAAAGAAGATTAGAAAGCTTCAGGAAGGTAAAATCGTCACTGGATTTGCTGGCTCAACAGCAGATGCTTTTACGCTGTTAGAAAGGTTTGACGAGAAGTTAAACGCCTATGGAGGAAACATGAAAAGAGCGGCCATTGAATTGGCCAAAGATTGGAGGATGGACCGCTACTTGAGAAAACTAGAGTCCATGCTGATTGTTGCAGATAAAGATGACATACTCATTTTATCTGGGACCGGTGATGTGTTAGAGCCAGATAATGGTATTGCTGCAATAGGTTCGGGGAGTATGTATGCCCAAGCTGCCGCCCAAGCATTATTACAGCATGCGACTCATCTAGATAGTAAGCAAATTGTAGAAGAGAGTCTTAAAATAGCTGCAGACATATGTATCTATACCAATCACAATTTGATTATAGAGAGAATTTCGTAATTTTGTATAAGGAAGAAAGGGTCGAACCAACTTCTTAACCACCAACCTTCATAAGCTACAATACACCGTTGAAGTGAGAGTATGGTCTCTCCAATTGTTTTACAAAGCATGAAGAATCTCAAGTATATTATATTCTCTTTAGTTGTATTGCTCGGGTTTTCCTGTGCAGAAGCACCGATATCTACGGCCTATCGTGAAATAAGTGAAGGCAGACTTCTGTTAGGGGCTACTGTTCACCTAGGAAATGATGAAGTAGTGGAGAATGCGGCTTTAGCTGTTAAAGACGGTTTTGTAACCCTTTTGGCTGGAGATGCAATGGAGAAAATTGACTTGTCAAAATTCCAAGTCGATCGCTTAGGTCCAGAATATCATATTTACCCATTCAAGAAAGCAGAAGTTGCTAATTCAGGAATTGTGCTCACCAGAGCAAATGCAGAACCTATTAATATTGCTATTCGAGATCAAGAGGTAGAGCGATGTATAACCATAGGTTGTGATGCTCAACTATTGATTTGCTATGGAAGTATTGAAGATATGTCAAAGTTCAGAGTAGACTTTGTATTAGTGGGGGACGAAAAGGTTAAGATTTTAAGGCAAAGCGATTATTCAAAGTCCGTTATTTCCAAAAAGAATTAAGGTTTAACAACTACTTACTAGATAAGCATCCAATCTCTTAGTTTGGATGCTTTTTTATGTAGAAGTATTAATGACTTCCCTAATGATTTTCCCCGTATGTATCAGGTCTTCATTCGTCATGTTAATTGGTGGGGCTAGTCTGAAACTCTCTGGGCACGACAAGAACCAAAACGTGATTATCCCTTCTTTTAAACACTTGAGAACAATTTTTTGTACGGTTTCTGGAGATTCAAATTCTACAGCAAACATTAAACCTTTCCGTCTTATTTCTTTAATACTTGGGTGATTGATATGCTTTTCTAAGAGTGCTCCTTTAGCTTCAATACCTTCGATAAGGTGCTCTTCTTGAATTACTCTTAAGTTGGCTAATGCGGCAGCGCAGTTGACCGGGTGACCACCAAAGGTAGTAATATGACCTAGCATTGGACTGTGAGTTAATAAGTCCATCTGCCATTTATCGCTAACGAAAGCGCCAATGGGCATGCCACCACCGAATGCCTTTGCGATAGTCAAAATATCAGGGATAACATCAAAGTGTTCGAAAGCAAAGAGTTTACCTGTTCTACCAAAACCAGTCTGTATTTCGTCAAAGATTAATTGTGCGCCTACCGCTGTACAGCGCTGTCGCAGCTCTTTTAAGTAATTTTCCGAAGGTATCCTTACGCCAGCATCTCCTTGAATGGGCTCTATAATGACAGCAGCTGTTTTGTCAGTGATTTGAGATAGATCTGTAGTATTATTGTATTCAATAAACCTAACATCTGGTAAAAGCGGTCGATAGGCGTTTTTCTTAGTCTCATTACCTGATACGCTCAGCGCTCCGTGTGTACTGCCGTGATAGGATTTCTTACAAGCGATAAGTTCAGTCCTTCCAGTAATACGCTTGGCTAATTTTAATGCACCTTCATTTGCTTCTGCACCGCTATTAACAAAGTAACAAGAGTTTAGAGTGGAGGGAAGGAGTTTAGTCAATTCTAAGGCTAGCTGATTTTGTGGGTTTTGAATAAACTCACCATAAGCCATTACATGCAAGTATTTATCAACTTGCTGTTTAATAGCATCAACTACCTTGGGATGGCGGTGCCCTATATTAGAAACAGCAATACCTGAAATTAAGTCAAAGTATTTTTTGCCTGATTGATCAAAAATATATGAGCCCTCCGCATGACTTACCTCCAACTGAAGTGGATGGGGTGAGGTCTGGGCTAAGTGTGTTAAGAATGTCTCTGAAGCTGAAGGCATATGCGAAATTAATGAAGATATGCTTATTCAAATGCCTTGATCTGTTAGTTTTGATGAATGATCAGTCAACAGCCCTTAATTAGGTCCGAAAACCAACTTATTATGGGTTGTTTGTTGCTGTTGATCTTCTCTTTTTTTTATCAACTCGGCATATATCCACTCTTTTTGGAAGAACCGAGAAGAGGACTTATTGCCCTCGAAATGATTTTTCAGGATAACCTTTGGGTGCCCACCCAAACTGGAGACTTGTATTTTAGGAAACCACCTGTTTATAACTGGGTGTTGATCGCTTCTTATAAGCTTTTTGGAGAATATTCAGAGTTTGCCACACGTTTCTTTTCTGTCTTTAGTCATTTGCTGCTTTCACTAATAACTTTTCTTTTTACCCGAAAGTACCTAGGTCATTTGACAGCAGTTTTTGCTGCGATGAGCCTATTGGTAGCAGCTGATATCCTCGTTTACTTCAGTACACTCGGTGAGATCGATTTGTTCTATGCGTTGATCACAGCCATTCCAATCTTCGCGACTTATTACTTCGGAGAAAAAGGAGCATACTGGAAGCTCTTTTTGGTGGTGTACCTCTTTACAGCCATAGGCTTTTTAACGAAAGGATTGACTTCACTGCCTTATGCGGCTATTACTCTTTTGGTTTATTTCATTCATAAGCGACAGTTCAAACAATTGCTTCGTATACCTCACTTTGCGGGGATAGGCCTTTTTGCAACCATCGTAGGCGGATACTTCTATATGTATAGTCAGTACCAAGATGTATCAGGCTGGTGGGCAACATTGTTAGAGGAATCAGCAGATAAAGCAACTAATGGTGGTGTTGTAAAATGGCTTGAACATCTAGTTTCTTTCCCATTAGATACTGTAAAAAATATTCTTCCTGCAGGTTTATTAGGCCCATTGCTTTTTAGAAAAGGTGTCCGAATTAAACTCAAAGAACATCCAGTAGTTTGGTATTGTGTTTTAGTGTTCTTCTTTAATTTCTTACTCTACTGGCTTTCAATAGAGGCTAAATCTAGATATATCTATCCACTGATTCCTTTTATGATCATACCACTGATTTACATTGCACTTCAATCGAAGGTTATGTTTTGGCAGAAAGTATTGCGCATTTTGGCCATTGTATTCACAAGCATACTTGTGCTCATGCCAGTAGTTGGTTTCTTTTCAGATCAACTTGATGTTGTTCCAAACTTGAACTTGATCTGGGGACTGATCTTAGCATTATCTCTAGGTCTTGGTTATATCTTTTTGAAGCAAAAGGCCAGGCCTTACTTAGCGATTCTTGGGGTAATGGTAATATTGAAATTTGGATCCTCAGCAATAGTGCCAATGACGAGGGCGCTAGATACTGGAGCGGCTGAAGATAAAGCCTTGGCTATTGAGATTGCTGAACTCACCGAGGGTAAATCACTCAATAGATTTGGTAATGTAAGAATGTCACTTGGTATCGTTTTCTACGTTGAGAGGGGAAGGCTAGAGCCACTTTATCAAACCAAATCTACCGATGGGGACTATTATTTTATATACCCAAGTGATATAGGTAATTTTACGGGTAATGTTGAGGTGATCAAGAGATTCAATTATTGGGAGAATGAGATTCTATTGATCAAGAATCCTTGAGATACCTTAAAAACTAAAATGAAATTCATTGAAGAGATACATTAATTCATTCAAAAACATCAAGAAACCATTTCTGTTTTGGAGTGAATACTACAAACGGAAAGAAAAACCTGAGACGGATTCTTTTCACGTAACCTTGTCAGGTGGCCTTAAAGTTGAGATACCAAACGATTTGATTTCTGCCTTTGATGAAGTTTTCCTTCGCGAAGTTTATCATTCGGAAAGTAACTCAGCAATGAATATCGCTCCATTGATTATAGACATTGGCGCGAACGTTGGTTACTTCTCATTATATGCTTTTAACAACTTCAAAAAGGCCAGAGTTATCGCATTTGAACCATTTCCACCCAACTTTAAATTGCTGGATAAACACAAGGTTGAGAATGCTTTGGATAATTTGATATTAGACAAACGTGCGGTTTCTGGGACTGATTCGGTATTAAAAATCAATTTTAATCCTGATGTGGACTATTCAGTAGGAGCATCTATGGTTAACAGAGATGGTGCTAGTTCGACTTTGGAAGTTGAAGCCATAAGCCTTAAGGACCTATTCGACCAGTACAATGTCGATCATTGTGATTTATTGAAAATTGATTGTGAAGGAGCAGAATACAATATCCTATTCAATACGTCTGATGATGTATTTGATTGTATCGATAAGATTGTAATCGAAATGCATGAATGGGTGCCAAAAGAGGAGGGAACTCCTGATAAGCTGATCTCATTTTTAGAAGAAAAAGGCTTTAAAGTAGACTTTAAGAGCAACTGGATGCTCTGGGCTATCAAGTAAGAGTTTCATCAGCCTATTAATTTAAAAAAAAAAGCCCTAATCTTTCGAAAAGGGCTTTATTCAATAGTTACGTTATTCTATTTTCTTGCAATAGCTCTTTGAGCCGCTTTCACTATGTTAGCCGCATCGACACCATACTTGGTCATCAATTCAGCTGGCTTACCACTTTCTCCAAATGAATCGTTCACCGCAACCATTTCTAACGGTGCTGGGTGATTCAATGCGAGTGTTTGTGCAACGCTGTCTCCAAGGCCACCATTCATTTGGTGTTCTTCAGCAGTTACCGCACAACCTGTTTTAGCAACAGAGGCTAAGATAGCTTCAGTGTCCAATGGCTTAATCGTATGAATGTTGATTACTTCAGCGCTGATACCTTGTTCTGCTAATACAGCTTCGGCTTCAATCGCTTCCCATACTAAGTGGCCTGTTGCGAAGATCGTTACATCAGCACCTTCGATTAATTTTATGGCTTTACCAATCTCGAACTTCTGGTCAGAAGGAGTGAAGATAGGAACAGCAGGTCTTCCGAATCTTAAGTATACTGGGCCTTGATGTTCAGCTATCGCAATCGTAGCGGCTTTAGTCTGGTTATAATCGCAAGGATTAATCACTACCATGTTGGGTAGCATTTTCATCATACCGATGTCTTCAAGAATCTGGTGAGTTGCACCATCTTCACCGAGGGTTAGTCCAGCATGCGAAGCACAAATCTTCACATTCTTCTCAGAATAAGCAATTGACTGTCTGATTTGATCATATACACGACCAGTTGAGAAGTTAGCGAAAGTACCAGTGAAAGGAATTTTGCCTCCAATCGTTAAGCCTGCAGCGATACCCATCATGTTGGCTTCTGCGATACCAATTTGGAAAAACCTTTCAGGGTTCTCTTTAATGAACTCCTGCATTTTTAGTGATCCAACGAGGTCGGCACATAGTGCAACTACATTGGGATTAGTTCTACCAAGTTCAGCTAAACCAGCACCAAAACCAGACCGCGTGTCTTTCTTTTCTGTATAAGTAATTTTAGTCATCGTTTCTAGTTTAGTAGTCTCCCAAAG
>Ga0075118_10001932_pt1 | contig 13897 bp, 7 predicted proteins | sample AntAceMetag02UKE_FD_69794 | JGI IMG/M metagenome (GOLD analysis project Ga0075118, IMG submission 69794) | Saline lake microbial communities from Ace Lake, Antarctica - Antarctic Ace Lake Metagenome 02UKE | ecosystem: Environmental > Aquatic > Non-marine Saline and Alkaline > Saline | place...
CCGAGAAACCGGCCTTCGATTTGCCCAGCGCCCTATTCCAAGCCGCGTAAGCCTCCTTCGTAAAACAAGAAACCGTCCTCTAAAAGGCCAAACTCCAGGGTCGGGCTTTATGCCCGACAGAATCCGGTCTTCTGGCCTACGCCAGCCCCCACTGTCCGTTGGGACTCAACCAAGTCGGGCGGTTAAAACGACCAATCTGCTGGTGAACTACTTTGCGATCAAACTCTCGCCGGTCATTTCGACGGGCTTTGGTAAGCCCATGAGATCGAGCAGAGTTGGCGCGATATCGGCCAAGCGACCGCCGGTGCGCATCTTGGTGCCCGCCTTCGTGAAGCCTTCGCCGACGGCGAAGATTTCCACCAGATTTAGCGTGTGGGAAGTGTGGGGGCCTTGGGTCTCTTGGTTCCACATCTGCTCGCAGTTGCCGTGGTCGGCGGTGACGAGGGCTTTGCCGCCCATCGAGGCCAACGCTTCGAGAAGCTCTGCAACACTCGCATCCGTCGTTTCGACCGCCTTCACCACCGCTTTCAAATTGCCGGTGTGACCGACCATGTCGGGGTTGGCGAAGTTGACGATCAGCATGCCATAGTCTCCCGAAAGAATCGCGGCCTTGGCGGCGGCGGTGACTTCGTCGGCCGCCATTTCCGGCTGCAGGTCGTAGGTCGCGACTTTCGGGCTCGAGGGGCAAGCCCAGTCTTCGCCCGGAAACGGATCCGCGCGGTAGTTGTTGAAGAAGAACGTCACGTGCGGGTTCTTTTCGGTCTCCGCGCAGCGGAATTGTTTGATGCCAGCATTGGCCACCACTTCACCGAGGATGTTTTTCAACTTCGCGGGTTTGGGGGAGACCACATTAACCGGCAGGCCCGCTTCATACTCGGTCATCGTAGCGTAGTAGAGATCGAGTTTCTTACCGCGATCAAAGCCATCGAATTCATCCAGCACAAACGCCTTGGTGATCTCGCGCGGACGATCGCCCCGGTAGTTATAGAAGAGCACCGCATCGCCGTCTTGGAAGGTTGCGAGCGGCTGACCATCGGCATCAACAATCGCCGTCGGCACCACAAATTCATCGCCCTGTTGGCTGTCGCTCAAGGGCGCGGCGTAGTAATTGCTCACCGCTTCGGCGGCGTTGGACGCGGTGGCCACGGCGGCCTTGCCAGTGAGGAGGTCATAGGCTTGCTGCACCCGCTCCCAGCGGTTGTCGCGGTCCATGCTCCAGAAGCGACCGCACACCGTGGCAATCTGCCCGACGCCAATTTCAGCACACTTGGCATCCACTTGGCCCACATAGGCTAAACCGCTCTGGGGCGGAGTGTCGCGACCATCGGTGAAAGCATGGATGAAGACGTCACTGATCCCGTCGGCCTTAGCTTGGCGCAGGATGCCATAGAGGTGCTCGAGCATGCCGTGCACGCCGGCGTCGGAGACGATCCCCATCAGATGCAGGCGCCCGCCCGCCTTCACCCGATCAACCGCGCCTTGCCACCCGACATTGGTGGCGAGTTTGCCCTCCAAAAACAGTTTGTTCAGCCGCACCAGCTCCTGATCGACGATCCGGCCCGCGCCGATATTTTCGTGGCCCACCTCGCTATTGCCCATCACGCCGTCGGGCAGACCGACATCGAGTCCCGACGCCGCGATGAAGGTGGAGGGGCACTCCGCTTCCAGCCGATTATCGCACGGGGTGTCCGCCAGCGTGGTAGCGTTAGTGGCATCTTGCGAGGCGTCGGGGTTCTTACCCCAACCATCACGGATGATCAAAAGGACAGGTTTGCGGGGGGTGGTTTCGTCGTTGCTCATGCGGCCTTACTCGTGCCGGGAATCGGCGCTGGCGTCAAAACTCAAACCATTCTGCCGTTTGACAACGCCCCTGACCCTTCGCCCAATAAATCAGCATGCCTTCCCGCGCCGTCCTCCTCGTCAACCTCGGTTCACCCGATTCCACCGCCGTCTCCGACGTGCGGAAATATTTGCGCGAATTTCTCGGCGATGAACGCGTGATCGATCTCAAACCCCGCTGGGTGGCGAAGCTGTTGGTCAACGGGATCATCTGCCCGACGCGAGCGCCTAAATCGGCGAAGGCCTACGAAGAGGTTTGGACCGACGACGGGTCCCCGCTGCTGGTGACCTCGCGGGCTGTGCGCGATAAATTGGATGCGGAGTTGGGCGATGACATCCCCGTGTATCTCGCGATGCGCTACCGGGTGCCCGCCATCGCCGACGTCATTACCCAGATGAAAGCCGACGGTATCGAGGAGGTGCTGCTCTTCCCGCAATATCCGCACTACGCCATGTCTTCTTGGGAGACGGTGGAGGTGAAAGTCTACGAGGAGGCCGCGCGCATTGCTCCCGAGATGAAGGTCGATTGCGTGCAACCCTTTTACGAGGACGACGACTACATCGCGGCCTTGCACGCGGTCTCGATTCCCTACCTGCAAGACGAGGATGCTCACGTGCTGTTTTCTTATCACGGCATTCCCGAGCGCCACCTGCGCAAGGGCGACGCCTCCAAGGCGCATTGCCTGAGCGTAAAGGATTGCTGCAATACGTGCAGCCCCGCGCATGCGATGTGCTACCGCGCTCAGGTCATGAAGACGACAGCTGCCTTCGTGCAGAAAGCCGGCCTAGCCGATGATCGTTGGTCTGTCGCGTTTCAATCACGCTTGGCCGGCGAGCCGTGGCTCACGCCCTACACGGATAAGGAAATCCTGCGTTTCGTTGCAGAGGGCAAAAAGAACCTCGTCGTGCTCACGCCGGCCTTTGTTTCCGATTGCCTAGAGACGCTCGAGGAGATCGCCGGCGAAGCCAAAGAGGATTTCATCGCGGCCGGCGGCGTGAAATTTCAGCACGTCCCGTGTCTCAACGATCAGTCGCCCTACATCGCTTTCCTCGCCGGACGCGTGCGGCGGTGGCAAGCCGGCGAATCACCGACCGCCACCCACGCCGCCGCCACGAACCAAAGTCTGATGGGCTCTTCAGCGTCATAATCTTTTCGGGGTTGTCGAACCCCTCCCACCCGCAACACAGTCTCATTGTGATTCGACTCGCCCCACCTTCGTCGATCAGCTTCGACTTCCCGTTGTGAGTGATTCCCCGTCACCCTCCCCGCGCCCTTCCCTGCCTCCCGGCCCCGTTCGGGCTACGGCGGCAACCGCCTTTCTAACGCTCGATACTGCGGGCTGTATCCTTTCGGCAAATACGGCGGCGGGTTCGTATTGGTCCTGCTTGGCCGACGAGTTGGTAGGCCGTTCATTTGCGACCTTGTTTGCCTTTGAGGTGACCTCCGACGATCCCGATATTCTTGATACTCAGTGGGAAGTGCTCCGCGCCAGTGCGACCGAGCAACGCGTGCCGATGACCATCCAAATCGACGAGGACGGCCCGACCATCGAGGTCCGGGTCGAGCTCGAGGCCGCGACGGGAGGAAAAACCGTCTGGTTGGCGCGCGTGGCGCGGGAAAACATAACCGACCTCCCTCCGCCCCCGGAGGGTGACGTCGCCCTCGCCGCCACAGCGGGCGCGGACGCTGGATCCGATGTCTGGGCCCGACTCGCCCACAGCGATGCGGCCGGTTTTTTTGATCTGAGTTTTTCCTCGGGCGACACCTACTACTCGGCCGCGTGGAAACGTTTGTTGGGATATAACGAGGCGGACCTTTCGAATACCTACGACACCTGGCTCAAACTCATCCATCCCGACGATTCGGCCGCCGCGCCCGATCAAGTCGGCCGCTACGCCGGATCCCCCCAGCGCTCTTTCTCCGTGGAATTTCGGATGAAGCACCGCCGCGGGCATTCGGTCTGGATTCATTGCGTGGGCGTGCAGCACTTTGCGGCGGACGGCGAACTCGACCGCGTGGTGGGCCTCCATCTCGATGTCTCCGAACGCAAGGAAGTGGAAGAACAAGGTATCGTCGCCGAAGATCGCTTGAGGCGGCTGACCAAGGACGGCGGCCTCGCGGTATTCGATCTCGATTTTGTCACCGGCAATGCCTCGGTATCCCACGCTTGGCAGGAGCTAATTGGCGATCCGGTGGAGCATCCTGACATCGGTCTGTTTACCCAATATCTCAAAGACAGCGCCGGGGACGTCACCGGGTTTCTTTCCAATTTTGGGAGCGGCGACGACACTTGGGATGCCGGCCCCGCGACCCTGCGCCGCTCGGATCGACGGGAAGTAGAGGTGATGCTCGGACTCAACCGACAAGTGAGCCGGAGAGGCGAGCTCCTGCGAGTCGTCGGCTTCGCTCTGCCGCTCCCGGACAGCCTGCTCGCCAGCCAATCGGCCCCACCCTTCGCGCTCGGCCCGTTTGATACCCGTGCGCTCAACGTCTTGAGCGAGGGCATCATCGTAACGGATCGACGCGGTAACATTGCCGTGATCAACCAACCGGCGCTGAAGATCATCGGCGTGAATCTGGGGTTGGCGATGGAGCATCCGCTCGCCGACATCTTCCAGCTGGTGACCGTCGACGATCATCGTCCCGCTGATGACGCCTTGGAACTCGCCCTCGCCGCCCAAGGCACCGGCCGACTCTACACCGACCATGCGATCGTGACGGAAAACTCCGCCCCTCGGCCGATTGTTTGGACGATTAATCAGCTCTGGGATCGGAACCGCGAGGTCGCCGGCATCGTGGTCGTCTTCCGCGATCCGCAGGAAATGACATTGACGCCCGAGGAGCTCATCCGCGCCAATCGCTTTGACTCGTTGGGGCAGGTGGCCGGCGGCATCGCCCACGATTTCAACAATCTACTGTCCACGATTCTCGGCGGTATTTCGCTCGCCAAAGATAATCGCGATTACGACAAGCTGAACGACGCGGAGACGGCCTGTATGGCTGCCAAAACGCTCACCCGGCAGCTCCTCGCCTTTGCCCAGGGGAACCCCGGTGGCACCTTCGCCGTCGTGAAGCCGGCCGACATTTTGGATGATGCGGTCCGCGTGGCCGCCGCCGGCAGTCCGGTCAAAGTCACGATCAACCTCGACCCGTCCGCGCCGCTCATCGAAGTGGATCGCGGCCAGATGATTCAGGTGTTCCAGAACCTGATCATCAACGCCATGCAGGCCATGGATGTGCCCTCGCGTGGGACGATTGAGATCCGCTGCCGCGGCATCGAACTCAAGGATGGCCAGCTCCCGCCGTTAGAAGGCGGCCGGTATGTGCAAATCGAAGTGCAGGATAACGGGAACGGCATTCCCGCAGACAAAATCGACCGCATCTTCGAACCCTTTTTTACCACCAAAAAATCCGGCACCGGTCTCGGTTTGGCGACGGTGCTTTCCATCGTACGTAAGCACGGCGGACAACTCGGCGTAGATTCGACGGTCGGCGTCGGCACCACCTTCACCACGTTTCTACCGGCGACCGACAAGGATATAGAGATCGGCATGCGGCGCCTCGCGTCGATCCGATTTGGCACGGGTCGCGTCCTTTTTATGGACGACGAGCCGCAACTCTGCACCATCTCCAAGGCGATGCTGGAGAGCCTAGACTACAAGGTGGACATTGCCCGCAATGGCGAAGAGGCCTTGGCGTTTTACCGCAAATACCACGCCGTGAATCGGCCTTACGACGTCGTGCTGCTGGATCTCACCATCGTGGGTGGAATGGGTGGCGAGGAGACGTTTAAACGGCTCAAGGAAATTGACCCCGACGTCCGGGCGGTAGTGTCCAGTGGCTACGATAGCGACGAGATGGCGCGGCAATTTTTGGAAGCCGGTTTTTGCGGTTACCTTACCAAACCCTACCGGGTTGGTGAGCTCGGAAAAATGCTCAAGAACGTGCTCGGGGGATGAGTCACCGAAAACGCACTGCGAGAGCGCTCTCGGCCACTGTTCCCCCGACGGCGGATCGTTACCTCTCCCGCTAAACGGAGGGGCGTTACTCGACGACGCCCGTCTCATCCCACCGGGTAGCTGCGAGTGGAAACGAGTAGGACCGCGTCCACGGGGCATCCATCGGCTCGCTCACGCTCGCCGCTACCCCCTCCCACCGCACGAGGCCCGGCTTCAGCGTTCACCTACCTCAAGCCGCCGCGAGCGATGACATCTTTATACCAGTGGAACGAATCCTTGGGCGTGCGCGCTTGGGTGGTGTAGTCGACGTGGATCAGACCGAAGCGATCTTTGTAGCCTTCGGCCCACTCGAAGTTGTCGAGAATCGACCAGTAGAAATAGCCGGCGACATCGGCACCGTCGGCGATGGACTGCTCTATCGCACCGAGGTAACGGGCCATGAAATCGATGCGCTGCGGGTCATGCACCTTGCCGTCGAGATGGACCCAATCGGGGTTACAAAGGCCATTCTCCGAAATCACGATCGGCAGTTGGTAGCGCTCCGTCTGCCAGCGCGTGGCCCAGTAGATCGCTTCCGGCGCGACGCTCAACCACGGCAGCGTGCCCCGGGCGTTGCCGATCCCGTGACCGTGCTCGATTTCTTGAGCAATCCCCTGCGCATCGGTTTTGACCGGCGCGCCGGAGTAACAATTGAATGACAGGTAGTCGATGGGCTCGGAAATCAGCTTCATGTCCGCATCGGTAATCGGCGGTAACATCGCAGCGAAATTTTCCAACCCCTCCTCCGGGTATTGACCAAAAACAATCGGATCAGCCCACCAAGCGAGGTTCCACATCCGGCGCTCCTCACAGCCAAAATACTTTTTACGGGCCGCCTCGATCTCAGCCGGATCCGCCGAACCTGGAATCGGTTCGCGGGCGGTTTGCGCGATGGAGATTTGTTGCGGACCTCGGCCGTGCGCCCGCAAGGCCTGCACGCCGCGACCGTGCGCCTTGAGCAAGTGGTGCGCCGCCAACAAACAGTCCGAGTAGGATTCCTTCCGACCGGGCGCGAAGACTCCATCCTGGTAACCCATCCCGATGATTACAGGCGGTTCATTGATCGTCATCCAATGACTCACACGATCACCCAATCGTTTCGCGACGACGGTGGCGTATTCGGCAAACCAATCCGGCATTTTCGAACTAAGAAATCCGCCTTGGTCTTGCAGGCTTTGCGGGAGATCCCAGTGAAAGAGCGTCACCCAAGGTTCAATCCCAGCAGCCCATAATCCATTGATCAAATCGTCATAGAATTTCAAGCCCGCCTCATTCACGGGACCGGTCCCAGTGGGCATGATGCGCGACCACGATAACGAGAGCCGATACGCTTTGATCCCCAGCTCTTGCATCAACGCGATGTCTTCGCGCCACCGATGATAATGGTCGCAGGCTAAGTTGCCGTTGTGATTCTCAAAGATCTTGCCCGGGGTCTGCGAAAACGTGTCCCAGCAAGATGGACCCCGGCCGTCCTCGTTCCAGGCACCCTCGATTTGATAAGCCGCCGCAGCGGCACCCCAGGTGAAATTTTTCGGAAATGACATACGTTAAGTCACTTAGAAAACATTCGACCGTATCCGCCGTAAAGCGAAGCGCCGCCGTATCTGCTGGACATTAACCGCCGCCGCCGGCGGAAGGGACCTGGGGCAAGCAACAAGTTCCCGGCATCAGAAACCAGCACGGCTCAGGCCGACATCGGGGTGCTGCCCCTTTCCTGCCGTTCCGATTACAGGTCTTAGCTTTCAGATATCAGCTTTTAAAAAAATCGGCTTCCGCTGCGGGCTTGTTTTTTTGAAGTATTTAGACCAGTTAGGAATCTCAAAATAGCATGCCCCGCCTCCTTTTCCGTATACCTTTGATCCTGATCTGCCTGTCAGTTTCAACCACTCAAGCTTCGATCATCATCGATAACTTCAGCAGTGCGACCAACGACCGGTTCGCCAACGCCGATACGTTCATCTTGGATGGGTTCGACCTGACCGGCTTAGGTCGCAGCAGTGATGGCAAGTGGGGCACGCTGATTAGTGAAAACGTCTTCATTAGTTCCAATCACTCTCGTCCATCCATCGGCGCCAGTCTGACCTTCTTCTCCTCCAACGACCCAAACGGCGGTAGCATAACCCGCGCGGTTTCTTCCGGCCAACGCATCGGTTTCACGGATCTCTGGGTGGGGGTTTTGGAAACGCCGGTCACCCATAGCTTTTCCAGTTTCACTTACCTCACGGCCGACATCATTGATACCAGTGCATTCCAGAGCTCGGCGCTCAATGGGGCTATCGGCTATATGGTGGGACTTTCGCCGACCGCATGGGCCAGTTCGCGGCATGATGTCGCCATCGGAACCAATACCTTGGATGCGTGGGTAGAGGATTCGAACGCCGCCGGAACTACCGCCGACGCTCTCAGCGCAATCTATCGGCTCGGACTCAATGATCTGACCTATGAGGCCCTCCTGCAGGGCGGCGACTCCGGGGCACCGTTGTTCGTGACCGACGGCAGCACCCTTTTCTTAGCGGGCATCAATTGGTGGCTGGGAACTGCCAACCTCACGGTTGATATGGTTGAATCGAGCTACCAGCTCAGTGGCTTTTCCTACGTCGGCAACTACGACGCTGCGATCACCAGTTTCGTGACCACCAATGCGGTTCCGGAACCAGCGGCATTCGCCGGCCTCTTGGGCGTCACCAGTTTAGGCTTTGCGATGCTGCGGCGACGGCGGCGAAGCCCGATTCTTGCCTTTCAGTAGGTATCCACCAGCGATCGCCAACTCAGGGCGCGTTTCAACTTCGCGGCCGTGGTCGGTTGGGTGCAACGGATCGTGATCGATTTGGGCTCGTCGGGATACAGGTCGAAGTAGTTGTCGTCGGCGCGATCGCCGGCCTGCGGCAGATCGAACGCGAACCGATGCTGGAACGCCGATGAGGTGATCGTCAGATCCGCCGTTTGCGGGTCGCGCATTTGGAGGTCCACGCGGGTCTTCGCCGCCGGCAGGTCCACGAAACGAACTGGAGCCAGAAACACGGTCTGGCTACTCACCTCCCGGCGACCGACCAACAATTGCAATCGCACGTAGAAGTGGTCTCGGCTGTGTTTTTCCACAAGGGCGGCCAGCTTCAGCGTGTGTTGCTTGACGCCGACCCCGGGCGCGAGGACCACGGACTTGGTGCCGCGACCCAGCCGGCGACCATCAACATGCATCACCGTCCAGCGGGCGGTCGCTTTGACGGTTTCGGGGGCATCGTTGACCGTCCACAGCTCGACGCCATCGACCGAAGATTTCCGGTAATTACCGATGGTCGTGACTTCCTCGCCTTGCCTCCGGCCGCTAATCAGCTGCGGCGCCAAAAATCGCTTCGCCACGTAGTGCAGGGCTTTCCAACGACCCGTAAACTCGATCGAGCTCCACGAGGCCACCGGCCACGTGTCATTGATTTGCCAATACAACGCGCCCATGCAGCGGGGCGATAAACGGCGGTAGTGCTCCACCCCGAACTGCATGCAGTGCGCTTGGTTCAGTTGGGACAGGTAGATCAGATCGTCCTGAGATTTCGGATACCGATAGAGCCGCGAAACATAATCGGACATGATCTGATTGCCGGCGGCATTCTTCTGATGGTTCTCCATCACGGGGCCGAAGACATTGTCATCGTCGGCCGGACAGAAGGTGCGATTGGTCGCAGGCGAGCTGTAACTCTGCATGCCGAATTCCGAGACGAATCGGAACTTCCATTTCTCGTAGTCCTGCACCGGTCGGCGCGAATGCCACACATCCCAGAAATGCGTGTCCCCGCTGGATTCGCCGTCTGCGTGATCCGTCTTACCGCCTGGCCGGTAAGGCGAAGACGGCCAATAACTGGTGCGAGGATCATGGGCGGCGATGGCCTCCGGTAGCACCTCGTGAAAGAGCCGTTCGTACTCCTGCCGTTGAGTCGGATCAGCATTCTCGCGCAGTTGGTCCTTATTCAGCCACCAAATCTCATTGTTACCACACCACAGCGCTAAGCTGGCCCGATGGCGGAGGCGGCGCACCTGAGCCTCGGCCTCGGGCCGCACCAAATCCATGAAGTCCTCGCCGCCCGGATACTGCGTGCAGGCGAAACAAAAGTCCTGCCAGACCATCAGCCCCAGCTCGTCACACCAATCATAGAACGCCTCGGTCTCGTAGATGCCACCGCCCCAGACTCGCATCATGTTCATGTTGGCCTCGACGGCGGATTGCAGGTCGCGCTGATAGTCTGATCGCTGCAGACCCGCGACAAAACTGTGCGCGGGGATCCAGTTCGCGCCCTTCGCGAAAATCGCTCGGCCATTTACGACAAACTGGAAGGCGTGCCCCCACTCGTCTTTGCTTTGATCCAGTCCGATGGTGCGCAGACCGATGCGTTTCTCCCACGTGCCCACGACCTCGCCGTGACCCGCGTGGACGGTGACCGCTAAGGTATACAGCGGCTGGGTGCCTTGCCCGGCCGGCCACCAGAGTTGCGGCTGATCGATCCGGATCGTAGTGCCCGTGCCGCCGCCGACTGCCTTGCCCGCGAAGGACAATACCCACTCGCAGGAGGCTTCGTCATCGGCGCTAGCCAGCTCCGGCTTGAGATCCAAATACACGCGGCCAGACTTAGGATGACGCTGCGTGACCATGACGCTATCCAGTCGGTTCCCCGTCCAGCCTTCCAGTCGGATACCTTGCCAAATTCCCGCCGTCACAAATCGCGGTCCCCAGTCCCAGCCGAACTGACACTGCTCCTTGCGGATGCGATTGGAGTTCCCCACCGGATCATTGAATTCCCGCAAATCGCGCTCGGCATGCTGCTTGGCCAGGTAGTCCTTGGTCGCCTTAAAACGGATACAGATTTCGTTGTCCCCGGCCTGGAGACGGCGCGCCACATTCCACCGGTGAGGCGTAAACATATTCGCGGTCCGGGCAATCGTCCGGCCATTGAGACTCACCGTGGCGAGCGTATCCAGACCATCGGCGACCAACTCGATCACCGCTTCCGCCTGCAGGGCTGTGGTCACCTTAAAAGTCGCGCGGTATTCCCAGTCGCGGTGCTCGATCCATTGCAGATCCAACTCATTGGTGCCGTGGAAGGGATCGGGAATCTGGCCGGCGCGCCGTAGGTCTTGGTGCACGCAACCCGGCACTTGGGCAGGCATCCATTTATCGTTGGAACAGTCGCGAAATGTCCACTTCGCACGGGAGAGGTCTAGCTGACGCATAGGATCGTTATAAATAGGGAAAGCGCGAACATGGCACCAAGCCCGCGGAGTCCAAAGGAATACCCTGCTTGCCGTTCAACATCTTCCGACAGAACGGTTGCCGCCCCCAGCCGAGATTGTAACGGTGGTGGTTTATCCCCTCTGCCCATGACTCACCTTTTCGGAATTGTTCGTCGCCTATGGAGCTTGGTCCTCCTCGGGCTCATCAGCCTCCCCCTCTTCGCCTCCCCAGTCGAATTCTCGTTCCGCGTCGAGCACGATGAATCCGCCAACCCCTTCGCTCGCGAAATCTGGGCAGAGGTGGAAGATCCCAACGGAGCCCGCTTGCGGCTACCGGCTTTCTACGACGGCGGCACCACCTGGACCGTGCGAACCCGAGCGGCCGCCCGCGGGAATTACGAGTTTGTCCGCGCCGAGGAATGGCAGGGCGACCAGCTCACGGCCCTGACGGTCAATCTGACCGACAAGGATCGCTTCCGTGCCCGCGAAGCCAATCCGCTCGGTCCGCCGATCCACATCGACGCGCGCACCGGCCTGACCTTCCTCGACGGCAACAACCGCATCTACGTTCCGCTCGGCGGCAACCTGCCCTGGGCGGACCGCGACGATACCGTTGCCTTCTACGAAGAGAACCTCCGCCGCTTCGCCGCAACCGGCCTCAACTGGACCCGCATCTGGATGGCGCACTGGGGCCAACTCAATCTCGACTGGATCGAGCCCCATCAAGGCGATAACCCGCCGCTTGGCCACCTCGACCTGGCCGTGGCTCGGCGCTGGGATGCGATCGTGGCAGCCGCCGACACCGCCGGCGTGCGTTTCCAAATGGTCCTCCAACACCACGGGCAATACAGCACGAAGGTAAATCCCGAATGGGATTTTAACCCGTGGAACATCGCCAACGATGGATTCCTCGAAAGTCCCGTCGACTTTTTCACCGACGATCTGGCCCGCCAACTTACGCGCGACAAGTTTCGCTACATCGTCGCCCGCTGGGGTTACTCGTCCAGCATCATGGCGTGGGAACTGTTCAACGAAGTGAAATGGACCGACGCCCGTCGAGACCGGCCCACGGCGGACGCGGCCAACGCCGCCGTCGCCTCGTGGCACAACGAGATGGCCCGCCACCTCCGCCGCTACGATGTGCACAACCATCTGATTACGACGAGCGACGACGATCTCACCCACCCATTGTGGGCCGCGATGGATTATTACCAGCCGCACCTCTACGCCTCCAATATGGTGCTCGGCGTGCAATCCGTGCTGCATCCCCCGGAGCAGTTGGACCGTCCCCTTTTCTACGGCGAGGTCGGCGACGACAACATGATCAACCTCACGTCGGAACAACGCAGCAACGGGGCCGCCCACGTGCCCATGGCGTGGTCAGGTCTATTCGGTTCCACCACCCAACCCGCGCAACTCTGGTATATCGATGTCCTCCGGCAAAATGATCGTTGGGGCGAACTCACCTCCCTAGCTGGTTTCGCTCGCGCCGCCGGGCTCTTCGAACGCCCCTTCAACCGCACTACTCATCCCACCATAATCGGCGGCGACCTCACGCCGTGGCGCATCACTCCGGGTTACTATTGGGAAGCAGGACCCAACCCCGAAATCCAGCTCGACGCGGCCGGTTACGAAGGCCCAGAACTCATGCAGTTTCGCCGGATCCTCACCAATGCCAGCGCTGAGCCCGCCCAACCGTTTCCCAGCCGGGCGACCTTTCACGTGATCGCGCCCGCCGCCACCAATGCCGCCCTCACCGTCTCACGCGTGAGCAACGGCGGCGGGAGCTTACGACTGACGCTCAATGACGAAGTGATCGCCGACGAAACCTGGCCGCCCGTCACGGCTGGCCAACCCGCGCCCAAAGACGTGCGCTTCCCCTTCCGCCTCGGCTATGGCCGGCACACCATCGTGCTAGAGAATCCGACTGGCCCCGATTGGATCGATCTCGCCGAACTCAACCTCGGCATTGAAGTGCCCGCGCTCGTCGCCGTGGCCCGCCATGCCAATGACCGCAGCATCTTGTGGGTGCGGCACCGCAATCAGTTACTGTCGCCCGCCAAGGATGAAGAGCTGACCGCGACCTCGGCTACCCTTCAACTCAACGACTATCCCGCCGGCACGTGGATCGTCACCTGGTGGGATCCCGCCTCTGGTCAATCGATCGGATCAACCAGCATCGAACATAACGGCGGCACCCTGAGCCTGAAAACGCCCGCCATCACCCGCCACGCCGCCGCTTGGCTAGAACGAGCAGAATAAACAGATAAAAGAACCGCTTAACCCCGTGCGCTCACCAAAATATACCGTGCTCCCCACGAGGTTAAAATGGCTATTAATTATGGGCCATTCCGACACACACTTACACAAAACACCTCCATTAACTCCTGGTTTTTGTACTCTTATCTGATCGGGGCACCGCATATTCAACTCTCAGTTTCCTTGGCATGCTCTAAACCTTCCGAATCAATCTTTCCCCGTCAACCATGTTATTAAGCGTTTGACCCCTTTTGATTGCCTCTCGGACCATATTCTCCCAACGCGCTTCGTTGAGTGATCGTTGATCCGCCCCATCCCTTTCCACCAAGGGATTAGCCTTAACAAGCTCCTCGGCTAATTCCCGCTTGGCGGTGGACGACCCTAAAAACCACCCCCGACAGTAGCGCTGGAACGGACATAAGGGGTCAAACGCTTAATATCAACATCACTCCCGGTTTATCAACAAACTCACATGGTTTCGGTGCCCCATCGACAATCGCTCTGCGATCCACGGATTTCCGACCGTCGTCTCCCGCCGCAGTCTCTTGGCAATCGCCACCTTCCACGGCGCTCCCTTGAG
>Ga0075118_10001942_pt1 | contig 13875 bp, 6 predicted proteins | sample AntAceMetag02UKE_FD_69794 | JGI IMG/M metagenome (GOLD analysis project Ga0075118, IMG submission 69794) | Saline lake microbial communities from Ace Lake, Antarctica - Antarctic Ace Lake Metagenome 02UKE | ecosystem: Environmental > Aquatic > Non-marine Saline and Alkaline > Saline | place...
AGTAAAAAGCAGCGTCCCTGACCGCTCCGACAGGTAGGGCGCGATATTTTCGGACGCGGTCAGCTTTGCACTTGATTCGGCAAGAACTTCCCTCTTTCTGCTAAACCCGCTCAGGTATGACTGTTGTACCGAAAGGCCGTCGTGAATTGGCGAACTCCGCGGTCAGGCGCCACACGAATAGTTTCTGGGCCAATCTGTCTTGAGTAGAGTCCTGACTAGCTAGGGCCTAATTGGGGAGCCGTTGATAAATTTTTTACTCGTCCGACCTTTGGATGCATCAAATGATTCGACCACTTTGCCATAGATCAGCTGGCCAATTGGAGGTGGCCAGTTCAGCTTGGGATTATCTGAGGCCCGGAAATAGCAATCGCCTAAGGCTTCCACTTCCAAGAACCCCTGCGGGTTTCCTTCGAGTAACCGCTTGACCTTCCCCGAGGCAACCTGAAGAACAACATTTTCTTCATGGCTTTCGCGCGCCTTCCCCCCAGAGGGAGCCGGAGCATTCTGAGTCGAATGCCTTGTGAGGGCAGCTCGGTGGTCGAAACCGTGGGCGTCGCCCAGCCCAAGGGCCGCCGCGGCTCGTTCGATTTCTGGACTGGCCTTCCAGCTTTCGGATAGGCGTATTGACCTAACAGACTGAAGAAGGTCTTTTCGCATCTCAACATCTGTTGCCATTAACGCGTACTCGGTGATCAACTTGACCGCCTTGTCGAGCTCCTTCGAATCCACTCCCCCCAATGCATGGGCGTACTCCACCAAACACTCATCGACCCTCCCGATGCTCCCTAAAAGACGAGCACGAATTTGAATCGCCCACCACTCGCGTGACAGTTTGAGAAAACGACTAATCTCATTAAGCGCCTCGCTCGGGTTTGACTTTTCAAGGGCGAGTGCGCGTCGGTAGCGAAACCATTTCCGCTCCCCTTCGCTCTTGAGAGCCGGGCTCGCCAGGGCTTCGTCGCACATATTCACTGCCTCATCAAACCTGCCAGTGTCGATCAAGAGTTTGGTGAATAACGAATAGAAGCGGGATTTTTGACTGGGAAAAAACTGACCACCGGCGGAGTTGGATTCTGAAGATAGTTGGGTCCGGTCAACTTCTTCGAGCAGCGCGAGTGCCTGGCTATGCAGATTTGCGTCTTTCAGAACTCTCGATAACTCAAGAACCGACAACACGTAGGCCGAAATCTCACCATAGAGGCTGTGGGACTGAAGCTCTTTCACGCGGCCCAGAATTCCTGGCAGTTTGTCGGGCGGAACGTTGCCTTCTTTGGCAGTTTTCACATCTTTGTCGTAGATAACCCACGCGAGAGCATTTCTGATTGACCAATTCTCGGGAAACTGGGTGAGCGCATTTTCGCCCAGCAGTGAGGCTTCATTGATCTTCCCCGATTTTCGGAGTCGTGAGATTTCGCTAGCGATCATCTTGGGCTCATCCAATTCCATCTCTAGAACCCCCGCGATTCCTTCAATTTGCGGATTAGCTCGACGAGAGCTGGATCCCCATTTGGCTGATGAGCGCCATCAATCTTCTCCGTTGTTAGGCCTTTCTTTTTCGACCCGAAGTGAAAATGCGTTGTGCCTTGACGGCCGTTTTGAGATAGCACGATGGTCACGGTCCACTGCTTCGATACCTCCCAGACCAATGCTGCGTCGTGTTTCGTCAAGGCGGTTTGCTTCAACCGTTCGAGCATTAACAAAACAGGTTGTGGAACGTCTACGGGGCCTGGTGAAACCGCAATGGAAGCTCGGAATTCCTCAATTGCAGGGTTAAATCTGTTTCGCTCGGTTTCACTCCAGTGACCTGTAGGCGCAATTTTCGATGGTGCGGCATTCTTGAAGAAAACGTTGACGAACGAGCGGGTCACTTCTCGGTCTTTCGCCTCAAGCAATAACTGGACTCCATGGTCGATGGATTTCACAAACTCCACCGTTATTCCAAACCGAACGGCGACCTGCGCGAAGTCTGCAATAAGAATTGTTCGACTCTCCTCAGATATCTCGGGCGAATCGATGGAAATGCGAGCTGATAACGGCGTGACGATGACCAAGGTATGCATCGCCCGAGTTGCGGCCGTGTAACCCCATTTGGGGTTGCTCGACATGCCGCTGGTCGCATCAACAACAACTGTTGGCCACTCCCCTCCTTGCGCTTTGTGGCAAGTCCGCGCATAGGAATATTTGGTTCGAAGTGCGTTGAAGTACGGATCTACGGCCACCATTTCCCGGGCCACCTTGAGAGAATCCTTGCCCCTCGCTTTGCGGAACCTCATCAAATAGTCAATCCATAACGCACGCGATATGTCACTTTCGAGGCTCTGACTATCGAGCGACTGACGCACGAGGAAGGTGTGGAAAAAATATCTCTCCCCGCACTCTTCAAAAGAAACCCCCACGAACTGCAAATCCACATCGCTGAGGCCGCGAGACCCCCGAATTACAATGTCCCGGTTTGAGTCAATGGATTCGACGACGAGCTCGTCGCCTGTTTGAATTGGGGTAAGAAGATTTGGACGAGCCACCATGATTCTGTCCCCCGGAAGGACTCCGTCGAACAGCTCCGTTGAGTATGCGTCCAGGTTATAGATGTGCGCACGCACGACGCGATTAGAGGAATCCGCAAGCGCATTGGTCGGGACAACTGCAATGGCGGTGCCCTGGCCAAAATTACCTGCCTGCTCATGCAACGTGGATTCAAATGTTGATGCCTTACTTAGCTGGCCCTTAGCGAGCCAGTCATCGGGAATATGTCCAATTTTTCCTCCATCAGCACAAAAGTCTGCAACGTTTCTAATTCGCGACTCCGTCTCCGTCCTTCGGATCTGGGAGAGCGCGAATCCGCGCACCTCGAATCCCCGCGCCGCAAATGTCGCTTCCTCGAGGCACTGGGAACTCTCGTTTCGAACGGGTGCCAGTTGGTTCCGATCTCCAATAAAGACCACGCGATTTTCTAGTTCTGCGTTTTCCACATTAAGCAGCAGGTCGCTTAGGAGGTTGCCCTCCTCAAACAGAACCTCAGCTTCCCTCCTTTCGTCCTCTGTATACGGCTGATTACCGATCATCGATGCCTCGTCAACGATGAAAACTGTGGAGTTTGGGAGGCTGCCCCGCCGGAACAGAAACGATGGAGGCCTGTCCTCTACCAATTCAGCTGCGAGCTCGGGTCGGCCGTAAAGCGTGCTGTGCAGAGTCTTCGCGGGGATACCCATGGCACGCAACCGCTTGGCTGCTTGACCCGTCGGTGCGCAAATGACGACATTAAGACCGCGAGTCTGGGCAACATGTTCGAACATCGGGATCAGGTAGCTTTTACCGGATCCGGCCGGGCCGGTCAAGATAAAAACCTGGCCGCCAGTGCGCAAAAAATCCTCAAATTGCTCAACACACGACATCTGCTCGCCCTGAGGTGAGCCCAAAACTGGCGGCTTGGCCACTAGTTCTTCCGGTGCCTCCAAGACAGACCGAGTCTCATCGCTCATTGGAATGGGAGTTTCGATTGAGACCGACCTCTCGGTACTTCTGTTGCCAGCATCCTGGCCGTAGTCAGATACTTGTAGAAAGATTAATATTATTTCTCACCTAACGTTATTCCACAAGAGAGAGGATTGACACTTGTTATCTCGCCAGCGACATTTGCGGGCGGTCTGAAAATGAAAACTAAACTGGCGAGTTAGGAGAGATTCAGCACCACTTTTGAGACTGTGTCTTCTCAAGCCTCGCCGATCGCTGGTTGTCTTTTACCTCGATGGCCATGAATATTCCCTCTGCGGGACCAGCGAGTCGGCGAATCTAGTGAAATCTCCTCTGCCCGACTTTCCCCTGGACCGCTGACGTCAGGGCTTGCTCGGGTCGGAGGGAGCCTTAACCAGCAGTAGGACGCTGGAGCGGGCCGTTGAGAAACCCTAAGGCCGGTCTAAGATCGAGCGCAAAGGGGGCGAGCTCTGAAACTCACACAAACAGAACAAGCGCAGCTCCGGCTGCGCATTTTTGCTGCCCTGGAGAATCTCGTGGAACAACGAGGGGGCTTTCTGACCTGGCTAGAGCTAACCCAATTTGAACTAGAAGGCCAGCGTCTTCCACTGATCAACCAGCGCGGTATTCATAACCCCGGCTACCTCGACCACACACTCTCCATCACCAGTGCGGTTGATGGGCCCTATGAAGACAAGATCGGACCTGGAGGGCTGCTGCACTATGAATTCGAGGCAGGAGATCCACTGGGTGGTGCGAACAGGAAACTCCGCCAGGCAATGGTGCACCAGGTCCCCTTCATCCTTTTCGAGCGGCCTATCGCGAATGTTTACGTCCCAATATTCCAGGCCTACGCCATTGATGACGATCTTGAAGCGGGCTACTTCAGGATCGCAGCAGGGGACGAACTTAGAACGGCAACGTTTGCAGGAGAAAGAGCCCTGGAGAAAAGCTACGCGCAGCGGTTAGTGATGCAACGAGTCCATCAGCCCGTCTTTCGCGCCAGGGTCATCACCGCGTACCAGGCAACCTGTGCGATTTGCCGCCTGAAACACAGAGAACTTCTGGACGCAGCTCACATCATTCCAGATTCGGAGCCGGGTAGCTCTGCGGAAGTGACAAACGGGATGGCCCTGTGCAAAATTCACCACGCTGCTTACGACAGAAACCTCCTGGGCATCGACTCGAACTATCAAGTTCACCTGAAGGAAAAGCTGCTTTTCGAGACGGATGGTCCGATGCTGAAGCACGGTCTTCAGGACATGCACGGCGTCACCCTTTCGCTCCCAAGGTCAAAAACCCAGTTTCCGAAACCAGATGCTCTCGGTCAAAGGTTTGAAACCTTTCTTACTCAACAGGGCGCCGGCCAAAACTGAACCGTCGCGCCAGATATCAGTGCCCCGTCTCCCAAGCATCCTCAATCCCTGCAAGAAACTGAGGGCCTGTCGGAACTCGCACTAGTCTTGGTGATGAGTCGACCTCACAATGGGGGATGAAGTGAGAAAACCAGTATCAGTCCCCGGGAGGGACTACGACCTCGTGGAGAGTCGCCTGGTCTCAGAATCATTGGCCTGGCGCTCTTACCTCGAACTAGACGCAGCTCTGTGCGCACACTACTTCACAGGCGATAATTCTGGCCAACCACTGTATTTGGACGTCGAGGAAGACGATCTGGCCGCCTGCGGCGAGTCGGTCGGACTCACCGGGGAAGAGTTTCTTGCCAACCTCGTCACTACGACTCGTGCCCTTTTCTCCTTCGGCGAATCGCGTACGCCCATTCTCAAGAAGTTCGAAGCCGCAAACCGAAGGTGGTTCCAGCTCTTGCGCGAAGCGAGACGATTCCGAGAGCAGCATTTGCCGCCCCCGCCGACAATCGGTCTCCTCTGTCTTTTCGTCATTCCTGCAGAGCACATGGGGGCGGACGGCGGACGCGGAGGATCTCACCAGCGCTATTACCCTCCACTTTATGAACTCCTGCAAATCGAGAAGCAACACCAAAAGCGTTTCGAATCAAGTTACCGGCATACGAGTGAGGAACTCTGGCTGGGGCTGAACGCATGGCTGGAGTTTGAAGATGGGCGGTACGGCTTACCAACTGCCTTCTCTCTCTCCCACCGATATGTCGGTCTGCCCGTGTCCCAAGCGCTCATTAGAGATACGGAACGGCGCCAGCTTCGTCGGATGTTCGCCCAGTACGGACTGAACCCCCAGGACGCCCTTTCGTCTCAAGACATGTCGGAGTGGCTGGGCGAATGGATTACTGGTGCCCCGTCTCCCGCCAGCCGGCATCTTCAAGCCCTCTGGAAAAACCTGGAAAACCGCGAGCATGTCTCGACCATAGCGCTAAGGGAACTTGCCGGCTGGGACGGATACGGTTTTGAAGCGCGAGAAGGGAAACAAGAACGAATCGCTTCCGCGGCAAAGAGCTGGCTCTTCCTTGCCGACCAACCGGATGGCCTATTCAACACGCGCATGGGCCTCGGCATCTCTATCAAGGCCTCAGAGGGACTGGCGATGTCTGACCACAGGCTCGCCACCACGGATGGCGATGTGTCTCTGCCATTTTCCATTCTCAAAGCAGGACTGATTGGGACTACAGCGTCTGAAGCAGGGCTTGAACCTCGTTCTTTGCTCGAGGGGAAAGTGTCGATTCGGACAGAGGAAAAAGTCAGGGATCGGTACCCCCGAAAAATTTCCCCCTTCGAGCTCGACTACATGAGTAATTTGTGGCTGGAAGTGGAGTCTGTTGAACTGGGCGGAAAGTACCGCTTTTTGGTTCACCATGATCTGCTTAAAGAGACCAAGACTTCTCTCGCGTTGATGGCTCAAGACGGCTTCTCAGACTGTGATCTGGCTGGGGTGCCAGATGGCTGGACGCTAATCACCGACATCGTCATTATCGGGCCACCACCGCGCTCAGTTTCCGAATCACAGGACTATGACTTAAGCGCCCTCAGGGCAAAGCCGGCGACACGAATGAAACTCACGGGTGGCCTGAGACTCCCGGGCAGAATTGAGCGCCACAGCCTGCTCGCGATGCCTCAGCTCTTGGTCACCTCAGATAATCCCGAACCGCTCTCAATCTCGATTGTCGCTCGGGATGTGTACGAGAGCGAAAGGAAATTGGTCGGAAAAACCGACCCTCAAGTGGCGCCTTTTGAGGTGAAACTTGAGGACTTTATCGAGGAGAGTGGCGACTATGAACTCCTGCTGCTGCGGACAACTACAGCCGTGCAATCGCTTTCTTTACGGGTCAGAACGGCAAACGAACCTGATCAGCTTGGCTGGAATTCCTTCGAATACCTCTCCCACGGCACACCAGATGATTTATGGGCGCTCCGCTCCCTCCCCGCGTCAGATCTCACAGACGTTATCGTTTCCGGTGCAGTTAGTTTCGGCCCCTGTCGGGTGGTCGAGGACCGGGGTTCAGGCACCATCCTCGAAGTACCCGAGCCTGAGCGTTCCTGGGATCCGCCTGCACGGCTCGTAGTGCAAAAGATCCCCGACAACTCTTGTGTGATAACAGGGAAGCATCATCTGCGGCTCCCAACTTACAACCACACCCAGAAGGCCGAGAGATGGGTGTGGGGTGAGTGCGATGGGTGTGGGATGCGCAAGAGATCTCCCTCTGATCACAAATCTGCCGAGCGCCTCAAGGTGTATTCTCAGCAAGCAAAAACCGGCGGCACAGGGATAGACGTCGCTTCTTTCCGACCAATTCAGCACCAAGAGCAGACCGTAGAGTTCAGTGCAGCAATCGACGCCATCACGTACCTAGGCCGGGGGTCAATTTCCGCCGCGCACCAAATTGCACGGTCCTTGGAAAACACCGCGATTTTTGAGAAGAAGTTCATTCAACAGCTAGAGGCCTTAGCGTTCATCGAGGTACGCCGCGATGAACGACTAGAGCCACAAAGTTTTGAACTAGCGCCTACGTCGGCCATCACCACCAGCGATGAGTCCGTCACTTTGGTGGGCCCCTGGCTGCAAGACAACCTCGCACTTGCAGCGGAAGCGACAGAAAAACAGGGTGGGACTTGGATGGACTATGAGGTCGGCGACACCGTCCTTCGAAGCCTTTCGGGAATCACGCTCGACCAGCTGAAGCAGTCACTGAGAGATGATTTTTCCTACCTCGAGCGGGCGGGACGTAAACTGCTCGACCGGTTACCGCCACTGTCAGAAATTGGAGCCGCCCTGCACCGACAGTCGTTCTATGGCTCAGATTCGTTGAGGTTCTTCATGGCGCGCGAAGGCGTCTGGCGTAAGTTCGACGACGAGATTAATCTCCCCGGTGCCTATGTTGAAAATGCCGGATTTCGTCGCCAGTACTTCTGGAGGAGTGACTTGGATGTCGCACGGAGCACCGCGGCATTAGCTGATCCATACACAATCAAACACTTAGCTGCCCTGGCGGCAACGAGCAGGTTATGCGAGTTTGACAAGAAAAATGACGAACTGTCGATGCAGCTCGGTTGTGATCTTCCCGGGCTCTTCAACAGGGCAGCAGTATTGGAAGGCGGGTTACTTCCTCTTCAGCAGGGACATCGGCTTGTTTATCGCGGGATATCCGCAGCCTTTGCCGAAGTTTTGCTCAGTAAGCTCTCTGCATGAGTAGTCGTCGGAAAAGCCCACTCGATGTTTCTAATGAGCTTCGGGACGGACTGATCCGCTTCATCGAGACGGACTACCCTCTTCGCGACAAAAGCCTCCATCGCGAACGCTCACTCTTGTTAAACGAACCTGGCAAACTCGTGACGGAGGCTCTCCTTGAACCCGTGCTTCCGTACCCCGCAGAGGTGCCTCTTTCGGGGCTCAAGAACAGCCTTCCCAGTTTCGCGTCAGCACTGAAGTCCGCTTCCTCGGCTCTGTTTGGAGATTTTGTCGCGACTGGCGAGGAGGCAAAGCTCCGCCAGCACCAGGCGGACGCGACCACACATTCTCTGGCCGCAGACAGCCGGAAAAAGCCCCACGTGATTGTGACTTCAGGCACGGGCTCTGGAAAGACGGAGGCCTTCTTGCTTCCCATTCTGACCCGCCTGATGAAAGAAGCGGAAGGCTGGTCTCCTTTCGAGGTTCCCGATAAACACTGGTGGTCCGCCCCGTCGCCGCGGTGGGAGCCCATTCGAGGGAACGAGATCAGACCAGCCGCGATTCGGGCCATTATTCTCTACCCCACAAATGCCTTGGTCGAAGATCAGGTTTCCAGGCTTCGTAAAGCCTTTCGCAAGATTGAGGCCGAAACCGGGAAGACGTTGTGGTTTGGTCGTTACACGGGTATGACACAAGGTTCGAGCGCGCCTGCAGGAACCCCCAAAACAAAGAAGCGTGAGGAGGAGGTTGCGCTTCAACTTAAAACCCTCGCTCAAGAATTTGATGACCTCAGCTCAACCACCCAGGGAGTCAGCGCCTCTGATCTGTCCTTGTTTAGCGACCCCCGGCGTCAAGAGATGCTGACCCGGTGGGACATGGTGGATAGCCCGCCCGACATCCTCGTCACAAATTATTCAATGATAAACGTCATGCTGATGCGACAGTTCGAGTCGGAGCTCTTTTCCAAAACCCGAACCTGGCTCGAGTCCAACCCCTTGAACGTCCTCACGTTGGCCGTCGATGAACTTCACACCTATCGGGGTACTTCAGGTAGCGAAGTAGCACTCATTCTGCGGAGGCTCATGGATCGCCTGGGACTCCCACCGGACTCACCGCAACTCAGAATCATCGCGGCAAGCGCATCTCTAGAAGGAGGAGAGTCTGGGCTCGAGTATCTGGAGTCTTTCTTTGGCCAGTCGCGAGAAAGCTTTTTTGTCACCGCTGGCAGCCCTGCTGTGATCCCAACTTTTAAGCCGATGAATGCGAAATCAGTTGTATCAGAATTGCAGAAGAGCGCGCCCTCAATATCGCCGTGGGAACTTTCGCAAAGGATGGCGCACGCTTGCAGACTTGACCCTAACGACGCGCACTCACCCCTTAGCGCGCAACCAATGTCGGTCGTTGCAGAAACCATGCTCGATGGCACCGAAGAGGAGGTGAAGGCTGCTTTCAGCACCATCCTTGATCTCCTTGCGAATGCGCAGGAACGCACGATCCCCTTTAGAACTCATGTATTTGCGAGGTCTCTGTCAGGGATGTGGGCTTGCTCGAACAGGGAATGCAGTGGGGTGGCCGACAAGACCCGAAGCGCGCCGCTAGGAGCACTGAGCGATAGGCCCGTGGCGGTCTGTCACCATTGCGGCTCGAAGGTTCTCGAAGTACTGGTCTGCAAAGAATGTGGCGACGCAAGTTTGGGCGGATATGTGATGGAACTTGACAATAGAGAGGTACTGTCAGCAACTCCATTTGTTTCTCCTTCAGATGCCCCCTTGCAAGTTTCTCAACGTAAGCGAAGCCAATACCGATGGTTTTGGCCCGCTCACTCGGGCACACAGCCGTTACGAGCTAGAGAGACATGGTCGCATGCTGGGTACAGCATGGGATTCGTGCCTGCTCGATTAGATAACGCTGGGGTTCTGACGGTTGCCGGAGCAGTCGAAAATCCGAACGGGTGGTGTCTACAGATCGCGGAATCAAAGTCTTCAGAGGACGTCCTTAATCTCCCGGCCTTGCCCAGCCACTGCCCCCAATGTGATCAGACACGAAGCGCCACAGGGCGGCAGTTGGGAGCGGCGTTCAAAGCCGGAGAGGTCGACACCAACCTCGGCGCCCACTCCACCAGCGCCCAACAATCGACCCAGGTCTTTATCTCCCAAATGCCCAGGTCGTTAGGGGGTGGAAGCACAAGCAATCGAACAATCGTCTTTACCGATAACCGAGATACGGCAGCGCGAACGTCAGCTCACGTGAACTTCAGCCAATACCGAGACCTTATTCGCCAAGTCTCTGTTCAATCAGTGGGCAACCATGAATTTGTCGACGAGGTTGAACTACTGCGGGACTTTGCATCAAACCCCCTGGGCCTCAGCAACGAAAGCATGAAACTTGCCGGGACGCTGGTGGCGTCGCATCCCGAACTATTTCTAGCGATTACCCTGGAAAAGTCCGGCCAGGCTGAGCCGGCAGGCGCGGCCCTAATATCTCGCGCGATCGAAGCACAAGGCCAAGGCGGGCTATCTTGGCTGTCACTGCGCAATTCCGTCCAAGACAAACTTGTGAGCCTCGGGGTGAACCCCGCTGGCCCTGCGACTCCAAGTCAAGAGCTCCTGGGGCAGTCGTGGTGGAATTTCTATGACCCTCCTGCTCCAGGACTTTGGGACCCTCTATCGCACACCGACCGCTCCGAGGGGCTCCGAGTACTCACTCGAGAGCTCAGTAACACGCTTGCGGAAACTGTGTTCGATCGGGAAAGACGGGACTTTGAGTCAACCGGTGTCGCCACGATTGGTCTACGGAGCTTTAAAGATTTCGAACCAGCGCCGGCGCTATCCGATGAAATTCTTTCGTCCTGCATTCGCATTCTTGGCATTGAGAAGCGCTTCGAGGGCTACCCCCGAGCGGAGGGCACTGGCAAAGTTCCCGTAGCAATCAAAAGCTACCTAGAGGCTGTTGCCCAGGAGCAACAACTCGACTTTGACGAGCTTTTGGAGTGGACGGAAAAGACCCTCACAGACACCGACCACGCATGGGGTTGGCTCCTCGATATCCAGAAGAAGGGAGGCGGAATGACGATCCGAGCGGCCCAGAAAACACGCTACCAATGTGGGGTGTGCGGATTCCGACACCTCCATCGATCTGCGGGCGTGTGTGCGAATAAGGGATGTAATTCCAACAAACTGGAGGAGTTCTCCGCATCAGAGTCCCTCGACTACTACAGCTGGTTGGCCCTTGAACAACCGCGACGCACCGCCGTTGCGGAGTTAACAGCTCAGACTAAGCCGCTGTCCGAGCAACGCCGCAGGCAGCGGTGGTTCAAGGGGGTCTCCCTCCCTCCACCGCGAGAGAACCAGCTCACCTGCCAGTATGACGTTTTGAGTGTCACCACAACCATGGAAGTAGGAGTAGATATTGGCAACCTCGACACCGTAATCATGGCGAACGTCCCACCCCAAAGATTCAACTATCAACAGCGGGTGGGCCGCGCGGGCCGCGCGGGACAACCCTTCTCCTACGCCATCACCGCTTGTCGAACCAGTGACCACGACGAGTACTACTTTCGCAATCCCCGGCGAATGGCGAGCGGAACGCCTCCCCAGCCCTCTCTGGACATTAATCGCACTACCGTTGTCCGGAGGGTGATTGCAGCGGAAGTACTCAGGCGGGGATTTCTTTCCCTCCCGAGTCAGCCAGCTGCGGCCGGCGGAGAGAGCATCCACGGAACCTTTGGAACCGTCAGCGATTGGCCCTCCTACCGCGGCCACCTCGCGAAATTCCTCTCCGACTCTGCTGTGCCTAGCGATACTGTGAAATTGTTCTCGCTCTATTGCAAATTATCGATCGAGCAGATCCAGGAACTCGAGATGTGGGTGCGAGGCGATTTACTCAAGGTCATCGATAAAGTTGTCGAAAAACCGGACCAGGTCAACTCTCAGCAGCTCAGTAAACGCCTCGCCTTCTCGGGGGTGCTGCCCATGTTTGGCTTTGCCTCTAGGGTACGTAATCTCTTCCAGGACAGGCCCGGAAAGAAAGTGCGGCAAGAAAACATCTCGATTCTGGCTGATCGAGCGCTCGAGTTAGCTATCACAAATTACGCACCTGGCGCAGAGGTAGTAAAAGATGGCGACATTCACCTCTGTGTAGGTTTCGCCATTGATGACCCGCTTCGCCCAAGCTCTCCTGGACGCTACCCATTCATAAAACCTCCCACCCGGATCAGCACCTGCCGGCAATGCGGGTCTACCGACCTTGATAGCGACCCCACGGAAGAATGCCCGGTGTGTGGTTCAGTTTTGCGAGTATTTAGTATGTACGAGCCCCTAGGGTTTCGAACCTCTTACCAATCCCGTCCCTACCGGGTGGGGTATCGCAGGCAGTACTCAACGGCGCCCCCTACGTTTTCACCCGTTGGCGAACCGGCTCGCAAAGTAGAAGTCGATGCCCTGGAGGTGAGCATCTACGAACAATCAAAGATGGTCGAATTCAACGACAATAAGGGCACGCTCTTCACGATGGCCGAACAGCCTGATGGCAGCGTTGTGGCCTTAGATGAAAATCTCTACAGCCAAGTTAGAGCCGCCGGACACACATTTCGCTTTGAACAGGAGGCGGTATCACCCAGCTTTACCGGGGCAATTGGCGCTGTAAAAGTAACCGACGTCATCACTTTCGATCTGCTCCACACAGCACTCCCAGGGGGCTCGATCCCACTCAGCAGGTTGATGTTGCCTGCCGCCCAGGCCGCATATCTCTCGCTCGCCGAAGTGCTCCGAACCGCAGCCCGAACAGCGCTCGACATCAGCCCGACAGAGATGGTTTCCGGCCTTCAACAGGTGCGCCGGCACAACGGCATCGATGTGGCGCGCGTTTTTCTCGCCGACACACTAGACAACGGCGCAGGGTACGCGACCGAGCTGGGTAAGCCGCAGAACCTGGAGAGAGTTCTTACGGATTCGCGGGCTGAGCTATCTGCACTTTTTGAAGAGAAAGATCATCAAGACTGTTCATCCTCGTGCCCGGACTGTTTGCGGTCTTGGGATAACCAACGCCTTCATGGCGCCTTGGACTGGCGCCTCGGACTAGACATGCTCGATCTCGCCGCGGGGACAGGACTAAATCTTGAGCGTTGGGCGAAAACCACAGACAGGTTGGTCGCGGGCCTCATATCTCTGGGCGAAGCAGGCATCGCTCATGAAATCGATGCTGAGACCGGTTTCCCGATCATTCTCGTAGGCGGGGCTAAACCTGCTGCGGTAATCGTAGGGCACCCTTTATGGTGCCGAATCGAAGGCAGCCGGCCAGCCGAAGCAATCGCGCTTGAGCAGCAAGTGAAAAAGGCTTACCCTAAGAGTCGTATCCTCTGGACCGATTTCTTTGAAATGGACCGGTTCCCGCTTAAGGTACTACAAACAGCGAGCCTGGCCTAACGTCTGCCGGAAAAATACTAATGGTGGCGATGCTCGCTTCGGGGGTGCGAGGAAAAGCGACAACGGAAAGGAACTTGTCCCTCGCAAACATTTCGTCCAGAAACGTCAGTCCCGCAGATTCGTCCTGAAGCATTCGCTGGATGCCAGAGACTATGGCGGCCAGAACCTATAGCCCGCGGTAAACCTGTCGTCGATGGTCGACGATGACCACCAGGACCATCAACTCGTCATCGTGAATGCTCACCAGGATGCGGTAATCCCCCACCCGGTAGCGCCATAAGCCGCTCTCCCCGCTAAGGGGTGTACCCACCAGTCTCGGGTTCTGGGGATCGAGCCCCTCCACATAGGCTCGGATCCGAAGGGCAACGGGTTTATCGAGGCGCAGAAT
>Ga0075118_10001944_pt1 | contig 13874 bp, 13 predicted proteins | sample AntAceMetag02UKE_FD_69794 | JGI IMG/M metagenome (GOLD analysis project Ga0075118, IMG submission 69794) | Saline lake microbial communities from Ace Lake, Antarctica - Antarctic Ace Lake Metagenome 02UKE | ecosystem: Environmental > Aquatic > Non-marine Saline and Alkaline > Saline | place...
TTCTGGATTTATCCAGCTGATATATATCTGCCAAAAGCTGATTAAGGTTTCTTAATTTTTCATTAGGTTCGGATAACGATTCTACAGATTCCAGCAACTTCTTAACACTAAAGTAAGTAACAGCACCTACTCCCACAATGAGGCAAAGCCCGAGAAAAAACCCGAGAATCACCATTATTCTTGCATTGAATCTCATAATTAGGGCTTGTTTTTAAAAGATTTCATAGCATCAAACTATTAGTAATGAATAATTTATCTCCAAATACAAATTACGCCTTTAAACCTTTGAAAATGAAGGGCTTTTTGAAAAATTTTAACAAATAGCTTCATAAAAAACAAAAAGTATACTGATCCAAGGGAGAAGGTTTTATTCCTCCTCAATAGGTAAGCCTTGATTTAGGCCTTCAAAAACATGGTAAATAGAATAATAAGTGACTGGTATGGTAATCACCAACCCAACACCCATAAGAAGTGCTCCGACTAAATTCATTACACCCAATACCAAACCAAAGACAAAAAACTTTCCCCATTTTTTGTGGACAATCTTTCTACTATATTCTAACGATTGCCAGAAATCCAAACCGGAAAATAAACTAATCAAAACGCCAAACATATAACCCACCATCAGATAAATACCTGGGAGAATTAAAGCAAATATGCCCAATACCGTTATTAGCTGCCCTACTATCCAAACTAAAACCACTGGAAGGTAATACCTGAACCCTTTAAAGAAATCAGGATAAATTACTTTTTCATCAAGGCTGATTTTATTGGCTACTAAATAGAACCCCGCAAAAAGTGGCCCAGCCAAGAAAAAAGAGAATACAAAAATAAAATCCTCCGCATAGTACATAAACAAGAACTGGAGCGAAAGGATCAATAGCGTAAAGGAAATTGAATAAATAGTGACTTTGTTATAGGTTTCCCAACCTTTTATCAATGCCTTTTTGATGTCAAAATCGAAACTTCCTTCAACGATCTGATCCAAATGTTTTTTGTCCATAATAATTGTTCTATACTATTTGCTTTAATGATAATTACTTAGTAATTGCAGCCAGAATATCATGTTTGGTAATGATATGCACTCGGTGCATTTCATCCCTTACCAAAACTGCCTTTTCTCTTTCAACCATAGAGGACAACACATCCAATGTACTGTCGAGCGCCACAAAATGCATAGAGTCCTCCATTACTTGGGCTACCGTTGCATCTTTTAATTCTGGGGTTTCAATTATTTTTAGCAAAAGCTTATTGTCAGTAATACTACCTATCACTTGACCGTCCTCCATTACGGGGATCTGGGAAACACTTTTGTTGTTCATAAGGGCAATCGCATCCTTGATCTTGTCAGTTTTATTAACGACAACCAATTGGTAGCCATCATCTCTTGAGGTCACAATATCTCTAGCTGTTCCATATGCTTTATCCTCAAGAAATCCATGGTTTCTCATCCAATCATCATTGTATACTTTACCTAGATACCGAGTGCCGTGATCAGGAAGTAAAATTACCATTACATCTCCTTTTTTAAGGTTTTCTCTGGCATATTCTAGTGCTCCATGGACAGCCGATCCGCAAGACCAACCTACAAACAACCCTTCTTCTCTGGCGAGACGACGAGTCATCACTGCCGCATCTTTATCTGTGACTTTTATAAAATGATCGATTACAGAGAAATTAACATTCTCAGGTAAGATATCCTCTCCTATCCCTTCTGTCAGGTAAGGATATATCTCATTCTCATCAAATTCTCCCGTTTCTTTGTACTTTTTAAAAACGGATCCATAAGTATCTATACCTACAGAAACCACTTTCTCTGATTGCTCTTTTAGAAATTTGGCAATGCCTGACATAGAACCACCTGTACCTACCCCTGCAGCAAAATGGGTTACCTTACCTTCAGTATCCCTCCAAACCTCAGGGCCTGTTGTTTCATAATGTGCTTTCCAGTTGGAGGGGTTGTCGTATTGGTTGGGATAAAAAGAATTGGGTATGTCTTTGTTCAACTTCCTCGCTATTGCATAATAAGACCTGGGGTCTTCCGGAGATACATTCGTAGGGCAAACGATAACTTCGGCCCCTACGGCCCTCAAAATATCAATCTTTTCCTTTGACTGCTTATCAGCCATGGTAAAGATACATTTGTATCCTCTAGTAATAGCCGCTAGGGCAAGTCCCATCCCTGTATTACCACTTGTCCCTTCAATGATTGTCCCTCCAGGTTTCAAAGTCCCATCTTTTTCTGCATCCTCAATCATTTTTACAGCCATTCTATCCTTCATGGAGTTGCCTGGATTGAAGTATTCAACTTTCACCAATACCTCTCCTTCTATACCTTTATTTAGCTTATTTAATCTGACTAAAGGGGTATTTCCTATGGTTTCAATAATCGAATTGTATATCATGGATTTATATTTAATGCAATTTAATATATAAAGACAATTATGCTTAGCAGCAGATTAAACACCGACTAATTATTCAAAAGGTTAAAACCAGGTACTAAAAAGGTCCCGAATGTGACGCTTTACTTCACGCCAGCTAACAAATACAATACCGCCATTCTAATCGCTACGCCATTTTCAACTTGTTGTAAAATGATGGCATGCTCAGAATCTGCCACATCAGAATTTAGCTCTACGCCTCTATTGATAGGTCCGGGATGCATTACTACAATCTCCTTGTCTAATCGATTTAAAAGCTGCTTATTGATCCCATAGTATAATGAATACTCTCTTAGGGAAGGGAAATATTTTATCTGCTGACGTTCCAATTGAATCCTTAAGACATTCGCGACATCGCACCATTGTAATGCTTTAAACACATCATACTCCACTTTTACACCTAAATCTGCAATGTATTTAGGCAAAAGGGTAATTGGACCGCAAACCATAACTTCGGCCCCCAATTTTTGTAGGCAGAATATATTAGATAAGGCGACTCTGGAATGTAAAATATCACCGATAATCGCTACTTTTTTACCAGCTACATCACCAAGCTTTTCCCGGATCGAAAAAGCATCCAGCAAAGCCTGGGTAGGATGTTCATGGGTGCCATCCCCAGCATTGACAATATTTGCCTTGATATGCTTGGACAAAAAATGAGGCGCTCCGGGACTGGAATGCCTCATGACGACCATATCGACTTTCATGGCCAATATATTATTTACAGTATCAATCAGTGTTTCCCCTTTTTTAACTGAGCTACTGGCTGATGCGAAATTTACAACATCTGCCGAAAGTCTTTTTTCTGCCAACTCAAAGGACAGTTTAGTCCTAGTTGAATTTTCAAAAAAAATATTGGCTATCGTTATGTCTCTAAGGGATGGGACCTTTTTGATAGGCCTATTCAAAATATCTTTGAAATTATCTGCTGTATCAAAAATCAATTGAATATCTGATGGGCTCAGGTCTTTAATTCCCAATAAATGTCTGGTACTAAGCTGCTCCATTGGTATTAATTACTTTCTTTTTCAGTGATCCAAATGGCGTCTTTTTCAAATCCTCGGGATTGCCATTCTACGCTTACATATTGGCTTTCCAGGGTATTTACCTGCCTTCCGCAGTAATCCGGTTGGACAGGAAAATCCCTTGTAAATTTCCGGTCGATCAGGACCATTAATTCTACCTTTTGCGGTCTCCCAAAGGCTATCATTGCATCCATTGCTGCTCGGACAGATCTACCTTTGTAAAGGACATCATCTACCAAAACAACTTTTTTATTTTCAATTAAAAAATCAATTTTTGTTTCATTTGCCCTTAAGGGAAGATCTCTTCTCCTGAAGTCATCTCTATGAAAGGTAGCGTCCAGATAACCATATTTTAAAGTAATATGCTGGATTTCCTGCATGCGCTGAATGATTTTATCCAGCACCAATGCTCCTCTAGGTTGAAGGCCTAAAAGGACTGTATTATTAAAATCATCATGGTTTTCTATCAATTGATGACAAAACCTGCTGATGGTTAGAGATATCTGGGTTTGGTCAAGAACAAGTCTTTTTTGCATGATTAAAATTTGAGGCAAATATATAAATTATTTATTGGGGCTTAATGGCTCTATATAAAATCATCCACTTTTATTTTAGTGAAAAAATTCACTTCCCTGCTTTTTTCTCCACCATCCTCCCCTTGATACCTTATCCTTTGTTTGCCACTTAGCAGGTAGTAATTATCGTACCACCAAATGAGTTGAAGGCTTCTTTCCATCGTTTCGGCAATCCTTTCATTTTCATTTACAAGCTCAATTTGGAAAGGCTCGTTTTCCATTACCAAATTGCCATCATTTATCTGACTCAACTTCAGTTGCTCTTCATCCAGGTACATGTAAAATAGGTTGTTTCCATTAAATATCAATTCTCCAAATTTCATAGGCTCAATTTTACTAGTATTGTCCAAGCTCACGGAGTTGTCCCACATGATATTGCCATCCTCGTCCAATAAAATAAATTGCGCTGCAAGAAACTTGTACTGGTCCAAAGTTTGAGAGCTTCGGAAGCGGGGATCTAACCACAAAGGATTATACGTCCCTCCATATCCCCCCATCATTGGGTTCAGTCTGTAAAAATTACTTGCATACATTCCATCCCTAGGCACATACTTTGAAGAAGATGAAATAAAATGATCATTGTATACAAGGTAATACCCATTTAACGCTTGGATCTCCCTGGTAACTACCACATTTCTAATTGGTGTATTTTTACCTTTATCAAGCCTTTTCTCCACACGTTTCCACTTTCTTTCCCGCATTTTATCCGGAAGGTAATTATAGAAGTTTTCAAAATCTGAAATATTATAAAATCGATTGGTATACTCCCCAAACTCATTGATTTTAGTGAAATATAAGCCTTGATAAGCCTCTTTTTTCTTTAACCCGTAAGGGCCTATCAAAGCCTGTTTGTAATTGGTAGAAGAAGTTAAAAGACCTTCAACAATCTCCATGGAAGGATTTCCCAAATCCTCAATTTTCACTTCCCTAAGCTTGTTCCCATTGGTGTCGTAGGTCAAAATGGAAACAATTTTATTTTTGTAAGTATCCCTTCTGCTCATCACAACATCAAAAACATTTAACTCAGGATCCTTTCTCATTTGTAAAATCCTAGCATCCTTTTCAAAGAGACCCGGAACAGTAATGACCTCCTTGGTTTCAATATCGAATATTTGAATCACTGGACGGTAATCATATTTCCCCATAAAAACAGCCTTCTTGTTAAAGACAAGAAAATCCTGAAGGTCCATTTCCAAAATACTGAAAATCTCGAGTTCGGCCAAGCTTCGCTCCTTAAGGTTTATTTCAAATATTGCTTTTCCATCGTCATACTGAGATCCTTTATCAAATAACACATACAACAAATCCCTGTCCAGGTCAAACCCAACTAACTCGTATAAATCTTCAAGTTTTTTCTCTAGAGGTGCTTCAGCATTCAACTGAAAATCAGCCGTGAAATATTGAAAACTGTCTTTCTTTCCAAAAGGAGTTTCTGACTTCATTCTAAAGCCTACAAGACCGCCCTCTCTGGGCAATACAAAAAAGTCTTCGTCAGCCCAATGAGAATCAACCTCGAGCCTTTGTGTGAATTGAACTTGGCCAACAGCCATTCCCATCAAAATCAAGTAGACAATTGGAAATAATAGGGTTTGTTTTGACATTCCTTGAGGGTTTTGTTCTAGTGTTTCAATACCAACTTTACCAATCGATTAAATGTTTCGCTTCAATGAGTTCCACCCGATTTTTCAATGGGCAGGTAGCTATAAAGATAGCTTATCTCAATATACCGTGTTTAGCCCATATAATACCTTTTGGAATAGGGCATGATTGACCTACTGGTATTTTGAAAGTATCAATTTCACAATATGATCAATTAATTTACTCCATAAGTTAAGACATATGATTTTATTTTAAAACAATAATTATGGACATTTGTCCTGTACTCAACAGATCTCAAAACACCTTGGATAACAAACAAATTGTCAAGACCCTCAAATTAACCTTGCAATTGATGGAATTGCATGAAGAAAATGCATTTAAAATCAGGGGATATCAATCTGCCATCATTAGTATAGAAAGAGAAGGCAAGCCTCTTGCAAATCTAAAACTAGACGAATTACAAAAAATCCCTTCAATTGGTAAAGGTATAGCTGAAGCTATTCTGGACATTAACGAAACAGGTAGCCATGAGCTTTTAGATAAACTTCTGAAAGAAACCCCAAAAGGGATCTTAGAAATCATGGAAATAAAAGGACTTGGTCCCAAAAAGATAAAAACCCTTTGGAAAGAACTGGACATTACGGCTACCCATGAATTGATGGAGGCCTGTCAATCAGGACAAGTAGCAAAAATAAAGGGCTTTGGGCAAAAGACCCAGGATAGTATTATCCAAGCCTTAGAATACAAAGCTTCGAATCTGGGAAAGTGGCTTTATGCTGAAATTGAGAACCCAACGAAAGAAATATTTGAACACCTAAGCAAAAGCCTCAGCGAAGATAAGGTTGCAATGGTGGGGGATTTTGAGATGGAAGCTGAGATTATTGAATCCCTGACTTTTTTAGTAGGCTCAGATAATTCTGGTCAAACCATGGCTGAAATAAACAAAGTTGATGGGCTTATTCAGGACACTACCGTCCTCAGTCCTTACAGATGGGAAGGGAGTTTAGAAGCGCCAGAAATCCGGGTAATAATAACGATCGTACCAAAAAAGGATTTCATCAAACAAAAATTGCTCAAATCGTCTTCAAAAGTCCATCTTCTGTCACCTACTGAAACCGGACAAACTTTAGGAGAATTGTTTTACAAAGGAGCTTTTAATACTGAAGGAGAGGCCTATGAAGCTGCCGGATTACCATTTATTCCAGCACCTTTAAGAGAGGGTACAGGGGAAGTGGATTGGGTGAAAACACATTCTTTAGAAGAATTATTGACCTTGGAAGATCTCAAGGGACCATTACACAACCATTCTACGTATAGTGATGGCAAGAACACCTTGAAAGAGATGTCAGAATTTTGTCAATCGGAAGGTTTTGAGTATTTCGGTATAGCTGATCATAGTCGCTCAGCATTTTATGCAAACGGTCTTGATGAAGACCGTATTCACCAACAACACAAGGAAATAGACAGCATCAATGAATCACTGAAGCCATTTCGTGTTTTCAAAGGTATAGAAAGTGATATCCTTACTGATGGAAGTCTTGATTATTCGGACGATGTACTAGCAACTTTTGATTATATAGTCGCATCCGTCCACTCTGGTTTGAGCATGGATAGTAATAAAGCGACCAATCGATTGCTCAAGGCCATTGAAAACCCCTATACGACCATTCTTGGACATCCTACAGGACGTTTGTTGTTGCGAAGGGAGGGTTACCCCATAGATCACCGGGCAGTAATTGATGCTTGCGCTATTCATGAGGTAGTCATTGAAATCAATGCCAATCCTCGAAGACTAGACCTAGATTGGAGATGGGTGAGATACGCAATGGACCAAGGCGTTCTCCTATCCATCAACCCTGACGCCCACGAAAAGGCAGGTGTCGCACATATGAAATTCGGTGTCATTGCTGGACGTAAAGGCGGGCTGACAAAAGAAATGACGCTCAATACCAAAAGCGAGGAAGAATTAGCTACCTATTTTGAAAATCGAAAAAGAAAAAAACAATGAGCATGATGCAAAAAGGAGCTGACGATTTACTAAAACAATCTTTTCAGGTAGGCATGCTGGGAATTGTCTTCGCAGTGATTCCATTGGTGGTGAAGGCAATGATTCAACCAGACATGGCCTTTATGGGTCTGTTTGCAGGATTAGGCATTGGCTTACAGTTATTGGGCCTAAGTCTTGCCGTATTGGTTCTCCGAAGAAAAAAAATAAGCGACCGACAAAAAGAAAAAGCCAAAAAGATGACTTTGATTTTAGCCGTGGCACTACTCTTCTTTATGTTGGCCTGAAAATGAAAAAATTAACAACAGCGTTACTGCTGCTTATTAGCGTCCTCAACCTTGGCTGTAATAGCGAGGAGCCTTGGGAAAACTGGAAGACAGGAGATATCCTTTTCCAGAATGGTGATTGTGGAGATTTCTGCGAGGCGATCAAAAAGGTGACTGCAGGATACAAGGGCCAGTCCTTTTCACACAACGGAATGCTGATAAATGAAAATGGCAATTGGATGGTTTTAGAAGCCGTAAGTCAAGGAGTCCAAATAACACCTCTGGAGGTTTTTTTAAACCGATACACAACCAAGGAAGGCAATCCGAAGGTCAATGTTGGTCGGCTTAAGGCAGCCTATCAACACTTGATCCCAGAGGCAATCCTCTTTGGCAAAACCCTGGTCGGGAAACCATATGACAGTGGTTTTGACCTGAAGAATGACGCTTATTATTGTTCGGAGTTAATTCATTTCTCATTAATGGATGCAAATAAAGGGTTACCTGTTTTTGACACGCCTCCCATGACATTTAAAGATCCCGCCACCAATGAGACTTTCTCCGTATGGGAAAAATATTTTGCAAAGTTAAATTTAGAAATTCCGGAAGGAAAACCTGGTCTAAACCCTGGCGGGATGAGTCTTTCACCTGCTTTAGATATAATCCACAATTTTGAAAACCCCTAAGTTAAGGTTGAAAATTTTTGATACAATGAATGCAAAATAGTATCTTGTCTTCATTATTATATAGACTAATATCCCCAAAATGAATAGAAGATCTTCAGTTAAGAAAATGATGGCTGTAGCCGGAACAGGTTTATTAACGCCACAATTAGGGTTTTTAGAGAATCTTATCCCAAATGCCACGAAAGCCTCACCTGCACCATTTTATCTGTTTACAAAGGTGTTACAATGGCTTCCACTTGAAGAGGTACCCCAAACTGTACAATCTCTAGGTTTTGATGGTATAGACCTACCTGTAAGAAAAAATGGTTTTTTTGACAGGGACCAGATAATGTCAAAGCTACCAATCATTGTAAAGGAAAGTGAAAAACTTGGTTTAAGCAGGCCAGTGCTTACAACGGATATGAACGGCAATCAAATGAATGAGATGGATGAATTCCTTCGTACTATTTCTGGCGAGGGAATTTCTGATTACCGAATGGGCTACCTTCCATTTACGACCAAAAACATCATAAAAGAATTAAAGTCGCTCAATGCTTCAATGAAGAAATTGGCCGAGCTACATGAAAAACATGGCATCACAGGTCATTATCAAAACCATGCAGGCACAAGAATAGGTGGCTCCGTGTGGGAGATTTACCATTTATTAGAAGGCATCAACCCAAAACATATTGGGGTACAATTTGATTTGCGCCATGCCACTGTAGAAGGCTACCAATCCTATGAAAATGTTTTTAATATGATCAGTGATCAAATCACAAGTTTTGACCTGAAGGATTTTGTTTGGGGCAATCTAGATGGAAAAGGTGATAAACCTATCAACGTACCTTATGGTGAAGGAAATGTGAAATTCGAACTCCTTCAGGAACATCCTGGTTTTATGGGCGACATTCCTAAAATCCTACACTGTGAATATGATCTTGGTGGAGCGGAACATGGTCATAAAAACCCAACTGTTGGAAAAGAAGTCATTCTCTCAGCAATTGCAAAAGAGGTCAAAGTGTATAAAACGACTACTTATAAATAACACTTAATTCAAAGCCTTGTTAATTAACGCCAAAGCGCTTTCAGAATGGCTTAATGACAAGGCTTTTTCATGTCCTTTTGGTGACATTTTATGCCAGGTCTTTTGTAAAATACCTAGCAATTTATCTTCTTCCTTTTCATGTTTAATGATGAAGTCATCAAAATAAAATTTTAAAAACACCAGACATACCACATCCTCCAGCGCCTGCGTCTCAGGGTCTGATTTCAATCTGCGTTTATTAATTAAATCCTCGATTTTTTGTAACGCGGAAGCGTCATAACCGCTGCTTTCCAAGATTTCCTTGGCAAGGTTGGCATGAAAACCCTTAAGGTTGGTCCTCCATAGCAAATAACCTTTTCTGTCCATAGGATAGGATTCCCTTGGAATTTCCCAACGCCTAATATGCTGACTTCTTGCAGCTAGTTTTAATACTTCACTTGCTTCCGGGTAGACTTCTTCCATCATGGTGGCCATCCGCTTCCCATACAACAGCTCTTTGGGCACTTTCTCTCCTTTTTCTTCTTCAAGGTTCGGATCTTCCGCGTTGGCTGCATCAATTTTTGCTACTGCTGCTTCATAGTCACCGGTTTTAACATTTCTCATATCGCTTTCTTTTACCAATAAGCTGTTTACTATATAAAATTAAAACCCGGCTTATACCACAGGATTCGAAATAAGCTGGTAAACCCTCAAGAAAATCTCCAAATAGCATTGATGAGATTTATTTTGAATTGATTTTGCCATGTATTAGGTAGCCTGTTTTATTTTTCGGATTTATCCCAAAAATAGTTGAAATATCATCCTCATCAAATAGGTAGCAGAGGTAAAAGACACCTTATTTCAAGTGTAATAGCCTTTCATGAGAGGGATAGGTTTAATCCTGATCTGTAAAATTTTTCTTCATAAAAAAATCCCCGACAAGCTGTCGGGGATCAGATTTGTTCTTTCTGGTGTTTTATTCCACCCTTAACTGCCGGGTGACGGTCCCATTGCGGTGATCCAGGTGTAGGACATAGACACCGGGCCGGAGGTGGCTGATGTCCAGTTCATAACTGTTAGCAGAAGGTGGGTCTTCCACACAAATTCTTTCTGCCCCCGTCAGGTCAAACACCCGGATGCGCTGGGGAGGGCTGTCGAAGCTGTATTCCTGGTATTCTCTGCTGCCCTTGTTTTCCGACTGAAGAATGGCTTTTGCGGATTCATCCAAAGGGGTTTCGGTAAGTGCTATGCTTACCCTACCGTTGGCGGGATTGGGATTGATGCTCATGGAATAGTACGAACAGCCATACACATTGAAATAGACGTTCTGAAAGGCGCCCTGGCCGCAAGAATTAACGGCACGCACCCTTATGTTATACATATTTGGTGTCGTAAACCAGCAAGCCAGCACTTCATTTCTGGTACCTGCGGTAAAACAACTGACTCCGGCAGGCTGCTGCCAGATAAAATTGGTAATGTCAGCATCTTTATTGCCCTCAGGATTGGTATTATAGGGGTCGTAGAAGGCATTGATATAGGTGTACTCGTTCAGGCAGATGGGGTAGTAAGGAGCATCTACTTGCATGCTGGTATTGGGTACGCCCACCCAGATCTCCCGGCTCACCTGGTATTCCCCGCAGTCTGTATCCACGGTATAGGTAAGGGTGGCTGCTCCATTGACAGAAGTACCTGCTGCGCGTAAGGCTGCTGTGATTCCCGTACCCGTTCTTCCTGTAGAAGGAAAGAGGTAGGTGGGCGATACGGCCCAGGTCACCGTTTGCCCTGCCGGAACATTTTGGAGAGTGAAGTTGGTGTTTGTAGTGCAGATGCGGTCGGAGCCAGTGACTGACATTCCAAGTGGAGAACTAATAAAACTATGCCGAACTCCACCTGGAGATAGTACTGCACGCATACGGTTACGCTGTCCTTGGGTAAACATATTCATACATGCATCGTCGGTATAATCCATATACTTCATAAACATATCATCACTTCCGCACGAAGCTCTTGGATGATTAGGACACCCTGGACTTGACCATTCTTGGACAGGAGTATCGCCTACTAAATCATCCCCACATAACTCATCGCCCCAAATGTGTAACAAGTTCAACCAATGGCCGACCTCATGGGTTGCCGTCCTCCCTTGGTCAAAGGGTGCCTGTACAAAGCCAATTGTTCCAAAAGAAGAAGTATTGATAACTACTCCGTCAGTATTTGGCTTTGAAGCATATTGATCAGGAAATTGTGCATAGCCTAAAACGTCGTCTGCCAGATTTGCTACCCAAATATTTAAATACCGATTGGTGGGCCAAGCTTGGCTACCATTTATGCCAACTTTTATTCCAGTCAGAGTTTCGTCAACTTGATCTCCATCCATCTCCACAGAGTATTCACCTTCACCTTGAATTCTGACCACACCATTTGTTGGGTTGTCATTTGGGTCTATACAGGCCAGATAAAATTCAATCTGGGAATCTGCTGCTACTGGTAAAAAAGTACCGGGTGTATTTGCCGCATCTACATTTAATCGCCGAAAATCTTCATTTAATACCTCAATTTGTGATTCTACTTGTGCCATCCCAATGTTGAGACCTGTCCCAACGGGACTACCATTATGCAAAACATGCACAACCACTGGAATCCTAATAATGGATGGACCATTTCGTGCCGCACCTTCATCTAATTGGGCCAGATATTGTTTTAGATGTTCCTCAATATTAATTATACGTGTGTAGAACTTTGGGTCAGCCTGTTTAATACTTTCCAAATTCATTATGCTTGCGCATCTGTCTTGCGCCATCCCGAAATGGAAAAAAAATAAAATCGTAAAAATTTACAATATAATTCTTTTCATAACCTATTGATTTTTGCAATTTGTATATTTCATTTCCGAATATAGAATTCGTTGTCTCCGAAAACTCTATTAATGAAAACTAGCGTGTCAGTGTTAAAAGAAATCCCCGTTGAGGAACCTGCTTCCAAAATCTGTAAGCGGAACTTCGTTTCATTGACTTCAATTTCATATTCAGATTTCCACAAAATAGTGCCATTTTCGATATATTGCATGGATCTGTTCCTCTGGAAAATATATTGTCTGGTAATCCCTTCAGATTTGGGAGTTTGAACTAAGGTGTTTCCTTGCCTACGATTAATAACCAGAGACTTCTTCCATTCCCATTCCCCAACGATGAATGCATATGCATCCTTCAAGGTTCTAACTTGATCGGGTAAGTCATCATCCTGGCACCCCCCAAGAACCGGTAAAAGAAAAACCATGCCTACTAAAACGATCCATCTACTTTTAAAAACTACTAATTTCTTCATCTTAATCAAATTTTAATTGCTACTCTCATCCGGGCAAAAAAGAAAGAATTAAAAACACATCTAAATATATAGTTTACATTTTCGTTTTCCTAATCCTTTCGTCTTTTTCTTTTAAGACGTAAGCAACCGTGTAAACGCTACAAAAAGCTATGAGAAAGCACCTTAACTGCCCACCTAAACACTTGGTTTAATGGATAATTGTTAATTGGTAAATGGTTAATTAATAATTAACAATTAAAAATGAACAGCTGATTTGGAAGTAGTTTTGACAAGCCACACAAAATCTATTGCTTGTATCGGGCACAAGCAAAAAATAATAGTTGTGTTTTGAATTGCGTAAAATCAAGAATTCACGTGAATGTTCAATAAATTATGATTAATTTTGATCCAATTTAGCCAAAAATAAACTATTTCAAAAATAATCAAGCATGCCAAAAGACAGTAGCATCAAACATGTACTTATTATCGGAAGCGGCCCAATTGTAATCGGGCAGGCTTGTGAATTTGATTATGCAGGATCCCAGGCTTCCAGGTCGTTAAGGGAAGAGGGTATAAAAGTCACCCTTATCAATTCCAACCCTGCAACTATTATGACTGATCCGGTTACTGCAGACAATGTATACCTTTTGCCACTTGAGAAAAAATCGATCATTAAAATTTTACAAGAGCATCCGGACATTGACAGTGTACTCCCTACCATGGGTGGTCAAACGGCTCTAAATTTGACAATTGATTGTGACAATGCAGGTATCTGGGAGAAATTCGGAACAAAAATGATAGGCGTTGATATTGATGCCATTGAAACTGCCGAAAACAGAGAAAAATTCAAAGCTTTAATGGAGAAATTAGGGGTGGATGTATGTGTTGGACGTACAGCTACTTCCTTTTTGCAAGGCAAAGAAATTGCACAAGAGATTGGTTATCCATTGGTCATCAGGCCTTCTTATACCCTT
>Ga0075118_10001948_pt1 | contig 13860 bp, 12 predicted proteins | sample AntAceMetag02UKE_FD_69794 | JGI IMG/M metagenome (GOLD analysis project Ga0075118, IMG submission 69794) | Saline lake microbial communities from Ace Lake, Antarctica - Antarctic Ace Lake Metagenome 02UKE | ecosystem: Environmental > Aquatic > Non-marine Saline and Alkaline > Saline | place...
AGGCTTGAGCTACTGGGAGGTTCAATTCGGCCCGCAAGATCTGTATGACAACGATGGCAACCCCATCAGCATCGCGGATGGCGTGGCGATGATCGAGGCGAAGCTAGCCGATCCCGAGATCCTCGCTACCGGCATGGAAAGTCGTTTTCAAAAAACCATCCTAAGGTGGGCGCCGAATGCCGAGCAAATCACCCGCGACCTCTATGCCTTTGTCGACGAATACAAGGGCCGTTGGGTCGGTCTAAATATGGCCGGGATTGAAGAGAATGGCCACGGCTACCCAGAGCGATTTTTGCCCGTCCTCCGCGAGTTGCGCACGCAATATCCCGGGATGCCTCTCGCTTTCCACGCTGGCGAGATGGATGGACCGGACCGAAACATCCGCGAAACGCTGCTGCTCGGCGCGACCCGTATCGGTCATGGCATCAACCTTTTGGGCGACCCCGATACCCTCCTGCTGCTGCAGCACAGCAATAAGGTCCTGATTGAAACTAATCTTATTTCCAACCAACTGCTCGAATATGTCGACGACATGACGCGGCATCCCTTTCCCGAATTTTTACGAACCGGCATTCCCACCTGCCTGAATACCGATGATCGGGGCATCTGGGACACCAACATGACCGACGAATATTATACCGCCATGATCCACTTCAAACTGTCTTGGGCCGAGCTGACGATTCTCGGCGAACATTCTCTGACCTACTCATTCGCCGACGATGCCACTAAGGAAAGACTACTGACGGACTATGCCGCCCGAATTGATGCGTTTGAGACCAAATACAGCGGGGGCTCGGTCGCGGACGCTTTAACTCTGATGGATCAAGTTAACGCCGTGACTTACGGATATGCGAAGACCAATTGGGGCTTCTCGTTCGACTAAATTTGAGCGGGTAAAACTACGAAACGGGTAAACCATAGACGCGTTCCGCCGTGGTCGCCCAAATTTTGGCCTGTTCGTCGAGCGACAATGGAGCCAAGCTAAGTTCAACGACCCGCACCCAATGCTCGTAAGAAGTCGCCATCAAACACGGCGGCCAATCTGAACCAAACATCAATCGATCTGGCCCAAAAACCTCTAAGGCCAAGTCGATACAAGGCCAGAGATCAGAGCTCTTCCAACCGGGGAGTTTGCTCTCCAGCGGCAGGCCGGAAAGTTTGCCCACGACGTTCGGGCGTTGGGCGATTTCGCGGAGGTCCGCCGCCCAAACCGACAGGTCACCGCTGGCGATGGGAGGCTTCCCCAGATGGCAAAGCACGAACTGCAAATCGGGATGCGTATCCACCAAACATATACTATCTTGCAACTGCCACGGACCGATCAAGATGTCGTAGCAGAGATCGTGTCGGGCCAGCGCTTTCAAGCCGCGGTGAAAGGCGGGATCGTCAAAGTAGACGCTCACTTCGGGATACTGGAGAATCTCCCGAGCCCCGACGATAAGCGGATTGGCGGCGTAACGCTCAATGACCTCCTCCGCGTTAGAATCAGCCAACGGAAACCATCCCACCACGGCTTCGATCCAAGCAAACTCTGCCGCCATGCTCAGCAGCCAATCGGTCTCTGCCAACGTGCGGAAATTCTGGATCACGATCGAACGATCCACCTTCCCAGCAGCGAGAACCGTGTCGAACTCAGCGGGTAAAAAGTCCCGCCCGACAATCGCCCACTCCGGCGTGATCCAAGGGAATTTTTCGGGTTCGTAGTGCCAGAAATGATGGTGGCAATCTAGGCGCTTCATCGAGGAGACCGGGTTAGCGGGAGTCATTGCGGCAAATCGATTTGACCATACTCGATCAATAGCGCGACGAGTCGTTTCAGTCGTTCCGGATCCATGTGGAGCGGCGGCTCTGACCCTTTGCCCAGGTAGATGGGAATTTCCCGTTCCATGCGCCATGCGACATCCTCAGCCGTAAGCTCAAAAACCGGATCCAGCGCGTTGGCCACGATCACCGCGGCGATGTCGGGGTTGGCTACCAGATATTCCATTGATCGCGCCAACCCTCGGATATACGCGCCGAGGATCGGCTTCTTGGTGTCGAAGTCCGCCTGCGTCACCACGGAGATATCGTTGTAACTCTCATAACCCAAATCATTGAAGGTGATTCCCACCCAGTTCTTGTATCCGGCCCGCTCGAGGATGCGGGGTTGGTTGACGATCCAACATTGGAAAAAATCCATCGCCCCCGTGATCAGCGCATCCGGCGTGGCTCCGGCCGTCAAAATGGTAAACTCGTCGGGTTGGATACCCAAGCGATCGCAGACGAATTGGGTGTAAAACACGGCGCCGCCTTGGATGCCGACACGTTTGCCGCGAAGATCATCCGCAGTGATTACCTTGGTAGACCGTTGGTCATTTGGAATGGTTTTATCGAGCATGACCCAGCCCGCTGAGCTCCCTTTCATCGTGGCTCCCAGCATCACCACATCGGCTCCGGTGGGACTCATGCGCAGCTGGAGCACTGGCTCTGCTGCCCCGACGAAGACGTCGACTTGCCCGCCAATTAGATTGACTAGATTATCGCGACCTGGACCGCCGGCGACGATTTGGAGATCTACGCCCTCCGCCGCAAAGAAGCCCAATTCCTTACCCAAGATCCACGGGGCGAACTGGTCATTCGCCACCCACGAGATACCAACCCGAATCGTTTCCAACGCGGCGGGGGCATTCGAGACGTCCGGCCAAACAACGTCACCCTCGGGGATGAAATCATTGTAAACGAGATCATCATAATCGAGCACCTTCTCCGCGATGGCCAGTGCCTCTGCCGGACTTAACCCGCTTTTGGCCAAGTCATCATCCGGTTTACCGCAGCCGCTGAACAGGACGACGGAAACAGCACATATTAGGGAAGGCAGGTTACGGCTCATAGGGAAATTCTCGGAGTTAATTTGGCCAGAATGTTTTCTTCGAACCGACCGCCGTTGTAGGTCACTCGGACTTCGAAGCTAGGCTGTTTTTCAAAGTCGATGTGATAATGCTTCAAGGTGTGAGCCACCATCAGGGTGCCTTGAAACATCGAAAAGTTACGCCCCAAACAAATGTGCGTCCCTCCGCCAAAGGTGCCTTCAGTTTTCGGCGCAAATTTACCCGACTCCACAAATCGCTCCGGTTTGAAGCTAAAGGGATCGGGATAAAATTCCGGCATGAAATGGGCGAGCACATGGGCGTGCATCACATCGGAACCCGCTGGAATTTGGTAGCCTTTGAAATCAAAGGACTCGCCAGCATGCTTGTTGAGGACGAACTGACCGGGGCGAATGCGGTTCGCCTCCATGATCGTCGCCTTTAAGTAAGGCATGTCCGCCATCGCCATCACATCCTTACCATCCCAAGCGTCGAGTTCGATGCGAAGCCGCGCTAACCAGTCCGGATTCTGGTGGGTAAACAACAGGGCCCAATTCACTAAATTCGCGGTATTGTCTGACCCCGCGATCCAGATCAGGTAGAGATCGTTGATCGCGTTTTCGCGATCCAACTCCCCGGTCTTTTCCCGACGCATCGCCATCACGTCGCTGAAGTTGTCCTCATATTTGTCCGGCTCGGCCAGACGCTCATCGACAATTTGTGCCATCCACTTACGGGCATTCGCTTTCAGCTCCTTATACTCCTGGAGCTCAATGTAAGCGTGGCGGCCGTCATCCAAAAATAGGCCCCGGAGCATTTTATACTCCCAACGAGTCAGTTGGGGAATTTCTTCGCGCGGCACCTCCGCTTTGACGTGCGTTTTGGTGGCGATCCAGACGATCGCGTCCGCCCAATAAGTCATCAACTCCATTGTCTTACCGTCGGCGGATTCGATTGCCATGTCGTCCCGTAGCATTTCGAGAAATTCCGGCAGATAGCGCACGGCCGGAACTTGATTTACCGCGGGCTTGAGAATTGCCCGCTTGTTCAGGTGCGCCTTGCCATCGAGGGCGGTGACATGATCGATGCCCATCTCCTCATGAAACGGCTTGTTGGCCGTCCCATAGCTCCAAATGTTACTGTTTCGCCACACGAGATCGTTGGCATCTAGGCCAGCCAAAGTGATCCACATCCGGTCCCGAAACCAGGTGCGATAAATTGGCCCACACTTTTCGTAAGCCCGCACATGGAAGTGCATGGGGTCTGCCTGAAAAGACTCCGACGAGCTAATATCGTCTGGGCCTTCACGGTAGATCGGAATATCGTCAACGGTCTTCATAAAATTGCGGTCATGATCGCAGGATCACTTTCGTTTCCACCGAAAAATCCATCGCTCCCAGAGCCGACACAGCAGGTAAGCGCCCACCGCCAATAAGCTGGCAATGAGCGTGACGGCATACAGCCGATCCGCCCGGTATTCGGTGGTCGCCTGCACGATCAAAAATCCGAGTCCTTTCCGGGAGAAAAACCACTCTGCGACAATCGCTCCCACGATGCTCCCGGTGAAGGCAATCTCGTGCGCCGCCACGTAATACGGCATCGCCGCCGGCCAGAGGACGCGCTTGAACACCTGCCACCGCGAGGCGTTCATCACCGCCATTCGATCCAGCAAAACGGGTGGTGCCGAGTTGAGTCCTTTGACCAAGTTGGCCAAGAGCGGAAAGAACGAAACTAACACCACCACGATCACCTTCGTCGTCAGCGTATCTCCCAGCGTGACGACTAAGATACTCGCCACCGTCACGAACGGCACGTTCCGGATGACCACCATCCACGGCGTCACAAAGTGCTCCGACCAAGGTGAATAGACGAAGAGAACAGCCAACGTGATCGCGAACAGGTTCGCCACGCCGTAGCCGAGTAGCGCTCCACCAATCGTCACCGTAGTGTGATACCACAAGCTGCTCCACTGCGTCACCAACACCTCCCAAACTTGGGCTGGTGGCGGCATGATCACCGGCGGCAAGCCACTGAATTTCACCGCTAATAACCAGAAGATCGGTATCGAAACCAGCATCAGCCCATAGGCCAATGCGATCGGAACCGCGCCCGATATTTTTGTCGATTTACTCATACGGCCGAAGCCGTCTCCCCAACGCTTTGTAAGGCAGCCCGCACCCGCTTCATTTCCTGGACGAACGCCTCGTCGGCCCAGGACTGACGAGGCCGCGGGAGTTTAATTTCAATCACGTGCGCGATACGCCCCGGCCGAGCTGCCAAGACAATGATCTTATCCGACAACGTCACCGCCTCCTCTATACTGTGCGTGACCAAGACCGTGGTTTGCCCGCTCTCCGCTAAGACTCGCGCCAGCCAGGCGCACATCGACGACCGGGTCATTTCATCGAGCGCCCCAAAAGGTTCGTCCAGCAGGAGCAGACTAGGCTGATGCACCATGGCCGCCGCGATATTGACGCGCTGCTGCATGCCGCCCGAAAGCTGATGCGGGTAATGATCAATAAAATCCGCGAGGCCAAACTCGCTCAACATCTCGGCCGGGCTTAGCGCGGATTCCCGGGAACATAGATCGAGCGTCGTTTGCACATTTTGCCGAGCGGTCAGCGAAGGGATCAAGGCAGGCTGCTGAAAAGCGACTCCAATTTGTTGCTCGGCCCGAGCCTCTCGGATGGTGCGACCTTGAACCTGCACGCCACCCGAACTCACCGGCTCCAGTCCCGCCAGTATCCGCAGGAGCGTGGTCTTGCCGCAACCCGATGGCCCGATGACGGATATGAATTCTCCTGGCGCCACCGAGAAATTGATGCCGTCCAAAATGAGTGAAGTATCATAGGACTTTGCGAGATCTGATACGGTCACCGAAGCGATCTCTGGCCGGGTTTTAGCGTTATCGATACTCAAGGAGACCACCCTCCCCGAGGTAGCAACATACATGCCACCAGCTCCCCAGACAGAACGATATCGGCACCTGAAGATTCGCCGCTTGGCTTGCGGAGATTTTTTCTTCTGCTTCTGCGACGTTTATGACGCGCGCGTCTTACCAGCCCACTTTGGCATCAGCCGTGATCATCGCTAACATGATCGGGACGGGCGTCTTTACCTCCCTCGGTTATCAACTCCTTGATATCAATTCGGGGTTTGTACTGATGATGCTTTGGGTGGTTGGCGGCATCACCGCGTTGTGCGGGGCACTCACTTACGCGGAACTCGGATCGGCCCTGCCTCGCTCGGGTGGTGAGTATAATTTCCTCACCCGGATCTATCACCCAATGGTCGGTTTCATCTCGGGTTTGATTTCGGCAACCATCGGCTTCGCTGCCCCGGTGGCCCTCGCCGCGATAACGTTTGGGAGTTACCTCTCGGCGGCGTTTCCCATCCTATCTTCAACCTGGCTGGCGATAGGGTTGATCATCGTAGTGACGATCGCCCACATCGGCCGACGCCAACGGAGCAGTAACTTTCAAAGTGTCTTCACCGTGACGAAGATCGGCTTGATCGTGGTCTTCTGTCTGCTGTGTGGAGTCATGGTGGATGAACCTCAAGCGGTTAACTTCCTGCCGGTCGCGGGCGATGGTGCCCTGATGCTGAGTAGCGCGTTTGCGGTATCGTTGATCTACGTCAATTACGCTTACACCGGCTGGAACTCCGTGACCTACCTGATTAGCGAGGTCGACGACGCGCAACGGAATCTACCGAAGATTCTCATCACCAGCACGCTCACGGTGATGGTCCTCTACGTGGCGCTCAATTTCACTTTCCTGCTCGTCGCACCGATGGAGGCGATGGAAGGACAAGTCGAAGTCGGCTACATCGCGGCTCTACACGTTTTTGGGGAAACGGGGGCCTCGGCGATCAGCTTCGTGCTCTCGTTGCTCCTGATCTCCACCGTCAGCGCCATGACCATCGCGGGGCCTCGCGTGCTGCAGGTCATCGGCGAGGATTATTCGGTGTTTGGTCGGCTCGCTCGGAAGAACGAAGACGGCATTCCGACGTTGGCGATTTTGGTGCAATCGGTTATCGCAATGATCTTTGTGCTCACCTCGTCGTTCCAGAGTATCCTGCTCTTTTCGGGCTTCATTCTCGGCCTGAATACTATCTTCGCCGTGGGCGGAATTTTTGTCCTGCGCTGGCGCCAACCCGATCTGTCCCGCCCCTACCGCACGTGGCTCTACCCCCTACCCCCGCTGATCTACCTAGTGCTAATGTTCTGGACCCTGTTCTTCATCACCAAGTCGCAGCCCCGAGAAGCGTTCATTGCCACCGCCATCATCATCACAGGAATGGTCGTCTACCTGCTCGCTAAGCGGTTCGATATCAAGCGACCGAAGACGTCGGACTAGGCTGCAGCGGGTAGAATGAAACGGCGCGCTCGGCGCGCCCTCCCTACCTGCCGGGCTTGGATCCCGTTTGGAGGTCAGACTTTGCGCCTATCCTTCTACGTGCTCGGCGAGAGCGCGGGCGCGCGGGGACCATTTTCCAGCTTTCCGGCAGCCGAACTAGGAATCCCAGCAGCATGAGCAGGAAGCCAATTGCCGCCAGCACGTGAAATAACGGCCTGAGCTCACTCGCCGAAAACCCCAACTGGTTCTCCACACTCGCATCGACTAGGGCGTGCAACGCGTAGAGATTGATCCCGGCTAACAGCATCATGGTAATGCCGAGGCCAATGGCCGACATTCGGAGCATACGGATGGCCCAGGTTGGCATAACGCAGTGCTTTTAGGGCTGGGGAAACAGCGCTGGGTTGATTCCAGGGATAACTCGAATCGCGTTTTTATAGTAGACCTTCTGCAGCACCTCGTCGGAGAGGCCGAGACCGTAGAGCCGCCAGAAGGCATGCCGTTTTCGGTAATAGGGGAAATACTCGTCTGCTGTCTCCAGCACCCGGAAGTAGGTGTAATACTCCTCCGGCGCCCAGGTGTCCTTGCCCATCAAAATGCGGTCTTGGTACTTCGCAAAAAACTTAGCGGCATGCCGAGGCTGCCGAGCCGGATCGTAGATGATCGCGCCCATTTCGGTGACAATGTTAGGGAACTCGTCCAAGTATTGGGAGAGCTGATCAAGATCATTGGCCAACCACATAAAGTGAGCGACGATGAACGTCGTATTGGGGTGTTTCCGATACACATTCACTTGTTCTTTGATCAACTGATCAAAGCTCGGATCCCCATCACGCTTGCGGCGGGGACGTTGTTTCAGCTCCAGCCAGCGCTCGTTGAAACGGTCGTGCGGCGACCAGAACTGAGCGGGATCACCCACGTGAATCAAAACCGGCACACCGAGCTCACCGGCCTTCGCCCACAGCGGATCGAGTCGCGGATCGTCTACGCGCACGCGGCCCAACGGATCAAACACATACATGCCGAGATTCTTGAAAATTTTGAGCCCCTGCGCGCCAGCTTTCACGTCCGCCTCGAATTGTGCGGCGGTGCGTTCCGGATAATCGGGATCGTCGATCCCCTCATAGGACGGATTCGCAAAAACAGCAAAACGGTCGGGGTAGCGCTCCTTGGACTTCGCCAAAATCTCCTTCAACTCATCCCCGCTACTCCCGGACAAGTTCACCATCACCGCCATGTTCAGCGCGTCCATGTCTTTGATTACCTGGTCGACACTTTCGACGGTCATACGCTGTCGCCATTGGTGGCTATGCGCGTCGACGAACGGGAACTTGGCACTGGTGACCAAATTCTCCGGCACCACCAAGGTGGACTCCGGTTCATATTCTTCGAAGCCCATCTCTTGAGCGGTAGCGGGAATACCCATCGCTAGGACGGAAAGGACCGAAAGAAGACGAGGAATAATCATACCGTTTTGATAAAGAAGAAAGGGAAGCAGAAACTAGGTGAGTTTAGATTGGATCAGCTTGCTCGCCGCGCCGAAGTCGATGAGGCCGGCATCGGGGTGCTGCTTAAGCTGGCCTATCACCTTGCCCATCTCTCGTTTGGTCGTGGCACCGGTCTGCGCAACCGCATCGTCGACGAGGGCCGCCAATTTATCGCCGGTGATCTGGGCCGGTAAATAACCGTCCAGCCAAGCAATTTCTTGATCGTTGGCATCCACCAGGTCCTGGCGACCGGCTTTGGAAAACTCTACGTTTGCATCGCGCATGTTTTTCACGGCCTTACGCAAGGTGGAGACCACGAGTGCATCGTCGATGGGAACATCGGAATCCATCGCCGCGCGCTGGATTCCAGCATCGGCCGTGCGCAGTCCCGTTGCCTTGGGCGTATCGCGAGCCTTCATGGCGGTGATGATGTCGGCGCGAAGTTGATCGTAGATAGAAGACATGAGGCCAAACATTGAACACACTTTCGCGACGGCGCGACTGGGAACTTTAAAGAGTCTCCGTGGTCCGGTCCTATTCCCAATTATGTTCCTGCGCTGGCTCATTACTTTTACTCTTCTCTTGGTGGTTCGCGCCTCGGGCTCGGAATCTGCGCTCAACGCGTCAGATCCCGGCGACCTGCTGGAAGATTCGATCCATGACTACAGCTCCGGCGAGGGCCGTTGGGCCTACCGCCAAGTCCTCACCGAGTTTGATCGCAAGGGACGGATCAAAAAAGTCGAAACCACGATCACGGATCCTTCGCTGCCGTGGGATGCGCGCGAGATGCTGATCGCAACGGCGGAGGGTCCGGCCAACGAGGCCGAGCAAAAACGTTTTCAGCGAGAGCGACTCAAAGAATATCGAAAAGCAGAACGGGGCCAAGACCGTCGATTCCGACTGCGTGATCGGATAGATTTTTCCGCGGTGTCCCTACTCTATCGGTCAATCGAGAAAATAGAGATGCAGTTGCCGATTCTGCCCGACCCGCTGCGGGATCGCGGATTTCCGGTGGATAAGATTAAGATGACCGCAGAGCTGGCAACGGGCACCCATGACTTGAGCGTCATTCGGGCGCGCCTGCTGGAGCCAGTGCGTTATCGCGGGGTCGCGAGAATGAAGGAGGCCGAACTGGACATTAAGTTCGAGCCGATGGGTGAAGCACACCATCCCGTCGCCGTGGTTTTGTTGGAAGGCACCGCTGCTGCATCCTTGCTGTTTTTCCCGGTGGGCGGGAGCGTGAGGATTGAGCGAAGCGAGCATCGCTGGGTCACCCCTTTCGACGAACGATTCAGCGTCGAAGTGGGCACGCCGACCGCGATCGATTTTTAAACGACTCGTTTGCGCGTGCTTTCCCTACGGCAACCACGGAAATCGTCGGGCGTCGGGTTTGCGTTTCTCGCGCTGAGCGGCATGAAATTCCTTCGCCTCGTCGCTCATGTAGTAGAGCAACGTCGCATTTCCGGCCAGCTCTTGCAGGCCGGACTGACCATCTACGTCTGCGTTGAAAGCCGACTTGAGGCATCGGATCGCCAAGGGGCTGTGTCCGAGCACTTCCTGCGCCCACTTGATGCCCTCGGCTTCAAGCTCAGCGACGGGCACGACGGCATTGACCAACCCCATCTCCAGCGCCTGCTCGGCGTTGTATTGACGACATAGATACCAGATTTCGCGCGCCTTTTTTTGGCCCACGATCCGGGCTAGATAACTCGCGCCGAATCCGCCGTCGAAGCTCCCCATCGCCGGTCCCACTTGGCCGCAGATAGCGTTGTCCGCCGCGATCGTTAGGTCACACACCAGATGCAGCACATGACCGCCGCCGATGGCGTAACCCGCCACCAGCGCGATCACGACCTTGGGCATCGAGCGAATGAGCTTTTGCACATCCAGAATATTGAGCCGCGGCACCCCATCGGCCCCGACGTATCCGGCGTGCCCGCGCACACTTTGGTCGCCGCCCGCGCAAAACGCATATTTCCCGTCGGTATGTGGTCCCGCCCCGGTCAGTAAAATGACGCCAATCGACGTATCGTCGCGCGCATCCAGCAAGGCTTCGTTCAGCTCAAATACGGTCTCTGGACGGAACGCATTGCGCTTATGCGGACGGTTGAGCGTGATCTTCGCGATGCCCTCCCCTTTCTCGTAGATGATGTCTGCAAAGTCTTTAACGACGTGCCATTGGAACGAACTCATGCGGGTAACGGTTGGCCCAACATTGCCTCACGTCAACTAGCCGACGTGACCTGCGGATAGGTGCCCGCGATGTTCGACAACCAAAGGGCCGCGTTTCGGCAAAACCCCGTTAGCGCAGACGCTTAGCCAGCTCCCGAAAAGCGCGCTTGCGCAGTGCGGCATCGGACTTTCGATCAGTGGTGACTTCCAGCACCCGCAGACCCGGTTCGGCGGACGCGTTCAAGGTAGCGATGACCGCTGGAATTTCGACCCGTTGGTGGTAGACGCCATGCGCCGCACACAAAGGCCCCAACTCGACCTCGGCAGGAGTCGCGAAGTAGCGCTCGAATTCTGCGCCAAACTGCGCGATCGGCAGATGCTCAAAAATACCCCCGCCCGCGTTGTTGATGACGATGACCGTAAGACGGCCCGAAAAGGACCGCGCCAGCATCAGCCCATTGCTGTCGTGCAGAAAGGCCAGATCGCCCGTGAGTAGCACCGTCGGTTTCTGGCTGGCTCGCGCCACGCCCAAGGCGGTAGAGAGCGTGCCATCGATTCCGTTCGCCCCTCGGCTGGCGTAGATATTGAGCCCGCGACCAGCTGCCCCACAGAAATACTCCCAGTCACGCACGGGCATGCTACTGGCGACGACCAACGCGTGATTATCGCTAAGTTTCTGGGCTAGATTCCAAGCTAATCGTCCCTCGAAACCAACGGTCTCGGGCGAAGCCATCCACGCCGACAGCGCAGCGTGCGCTTGAATTTGTGCCTCCGCCCAAGCGTGCTGGTAGTTCTGGTCTTTGGCCGCACTGCCGCCGAATTCAAGCGCCGCGATCGGAGCCGTAATTTCGCGGGTGCGACCATGCACGGCGTCGTGGCTGCCCTCGCGCGGTGAGACCAGCAGGATCTCGGCGAGGCACTGGCTGAGCCATTCGCGTAGCACTTTGCTGGTGGGCCAACTGCCTAGACCGAGCACGTAACGCGGGGTCAGATCGCGAGCCAACTTGTGGTTGCGTAGGATCAGGTCGTAAAACGAAACCACCGTCACATCGCTAGGCGCAAAATGTCGCGCAGGTGACAGCCCATCCGCTAAGATCGGCCAACCAGTGGCTCTCGCCAAATTGTAAATCTGCTCAGCATGGGTTGCCTGATCTGACTCGGTGGTCGGCCCGGCCACAATCAACCCGCGACTGGTGGTGACTTGATGAATCAACCGTAGCCCGCTGGTCTTGGCCGGCAGGTCCGGCATCGCCCAAAACTCGTCATCGATCTGCGTCGCAAATGCAGCGGCTTCGCCCCTATCCGGCAGCGGTGCCAGCGGATCACGAAACGGCGCGTTGAGATGGACCGGTCCGGTGCGTTCTGCGCGCTGCCAAGCCTGACGCGTGGTCTGCCGCAAGTAGGCGAACAGTCCTTCGTTCAATTCCGGCAGAGCATACTCGTGATACCACTCCGTGTAGCGGCCAAACAAACGGTGTTGATCAATGGTCTGGCCAGAGGCGCATTCCCGCAGCTCCGGCGGACGATCCGCTGTGATGACAATGACTGGCGTGCCCGTTTCGTGGGCTTCGATAATCGCCGGTAAATAGTGCGCGCCGGCGCTGCCGCTGGTGCAGATCAGCAACACGGGTTTCCCTCCGGCTCGGGCCAATCCCAGCGCATGAAACGCCGCGGATCTTTCGTCGATCGCGACGATTGCTTCCACGGCTGGTGTCCGGGCCACCGCCATCGTGAGCGGCGCGGAGCGAGACCCCGGCGATACCACGGCATAACTCAGCCCCTGCCGCACGAGGGTCTCAATCAAGACCGAGCACCACAGGCTGTTCACATTATTGGAATCGAGCGGGGTCATGGCTGGGGTGACAAACCTTCGAGGAGGGCTTGAAATTTCAAATCGGTTTCGAGCGCTTCTTTGTCGGGAGTAGATCCCGCCACAACTCCGGCGCCCGCGTAGACTCGGGCGTGCGATCCCCGCACCAGCGCGGATCGAATGCCGACCATAAACTCGCCTCCGCCGCGGGCATTTAACCAGCCCAGCGCCCCGGCATAAAGTCCACGCGGAAATCCTTCCAAATCACGAATCGCAGGAATGGCTTGAGCACGGGGGGAACCCCCGACCGCTGGCGTCGGGTGCAGCTGCGCGACCGCATCGAGCAAGCGGACCCCATCGCCGAGCGTGGCTCGGACGGGCGTGTAAAGATGCTGCACGTTGGCTAGTTTCAACAGGCCCGGCGTCGCGGGATGTTCAGGCGTGAGCCCGAGCGCCGCGAGTCGTCGCTTCACGGACGCGAGCACCAACTCGTGTTCATGCCGATCCTTGGCGCTGGCCTGCAGCAACGCGCCTTGCCGCGCATCATCCGCCGCCCCGGTTCCCCGTTGGATCGATCCTGCCAATACGTCGGATTCCAACACGCCTTGACTCACCCGGACCAGTCGCTCCGGACTCGCGCCAATAAAACTGTCGCCGCGGCCATTCGCCACGGAGAACGAATAACAATCGGGAAACCGTTGCCGTAATCCGTCCAATGCCGTCAGCGGATGAAACTCGCGATCCGCATCGAGATCGATCGCTCGGGCAATAACAATTTTTTCGAAATCGCCCAGCTCGATGCGGGCAATCGCCTCGGCGACTCGAGCACGATAATCGCCCGCCTCGCGCCGTGCGATAACGGGCGCCGACCGAGGGAGCTCTCCGCTCGGTTTGCCGCCATAGCTGATTTTTCCGAAGCGCGTATGAGCGCGCAGAATTCGCTCTCCGACTTCCGCTAAGTCGCTCGTCGAACTGACCAAAATATTGGCGACCGCCGTTGTGGTTTCCCCGGCCCGCGCTACTTGCCAGCGCGGCACAAAAGCGGTGAGCGCGGGAAACGCTTCTCCCGATTCTACGTCGGCGTGGAAGGCCGCCGCCACAAACACATGCGGCCCGCCGAAGGCTGCATCGACTTCACCGACGGCGATGGTGCGGTCGAAGACGTCATCCGTCCAACGCTGGAGGGC
>Ga0075118_10001978_pt1 | contig 13724 bp, 5 predicted proteins | sample AntAceMetag02UKE_FD_69794 | JGI IMG/M metagenome (GOLD analysis project Ga0075118, IMG submission 69794) | Saline lake microbial communities from Ace Lake, Antarctica - Antarctic Ace Lake Metagenome 02UKE | ecosystem: Environmental > Aquatic > Non-marine Saline and Alkaline > Saline | place...
GCGCCAGAAGCTGCAAATTCATCCGCTTGTCTCCGGTTTTTTTCCATGTATTGCTAGCACTTCAGCCAACAAATCACCGAACTTGCCGTAGTTCACTTTCACGCCATCATCAAGATCCAGCTTAATTTGCTGATCTGCATAGTGACGAAGTTTTTCATCAAATGTGCTTAGCTCCATCTGTTGTTTATGTAAGCGCGAGATTTCCTTTTCTAATCCCTTCGCTTCAGATGTTGATGAGCTGCCCTCAACATCGTGCTCCAATTTCTTAACATGAGATGCCAGCTTGCTGGTTAGCGGTAATACGTACTCTGTGCGCATTCGAGCTAGTGTGCCTTCGTTGTATCTATGCAGATAGACTAAGCACTGAAATGCCTTCTCTTTGCCACTGCTAAACAACCAGTATATTGGTCGTTTCTTATAAGCCTGCATATGGTCTTTAAAGAACTTGTCACAGAGATAACGACGCAAAGTTTCACGGCTGGACTCATTCTTCTTGGGTGCCAAATTGTCTGCAAGAAAGTTTAGGTTATCTTCTAAATGCGCTTTATCCCAAGCAACTGATACAAACTCTATCAACCTATTGGCCGCGTCGTCGTCAAACCATTCAGTGTCGGTGAGCGGGACGATGCCGTCGTCGTCGGCTCGGAAGATGGTGTACTGGCTGGGGTCGAAGCCCTCGTTGCCGCTGTGGGCGTAGATGAGGCCCGGCGCGTCCAGGCTGTAGCGGCCCATCATGCAGCCGATGGCGTAAGAGACCAGCTCCTCCATGGTGTCCTGGCGGAAGCGGGTCCACTGGTCCTCCTCGCTGACCTTCTTGCCGTAGCGGTAGGCGGGGTTCACCGTGAGGGTGATCTGCGACAAGGGGACGTCGGGGGTGAGCTCGTCCGCCAGGCCGTAGGCGTCGATGAAGAGGCGGTTGTTCTCCTCTTCGAGGCGCTTCATCTCGGCGATGGTGTCGCGGTTCTGGGTGACCCAGGCGGTGTAGTTGGATTCGAGCGTGGGAGTCGGATCGGCAGAGGCCGTCAGGAGCGGGAGGGATTGGAAGTCCCAGGAGCGTTCGTAGGCGTCCCAGTCCTCCTGCGAAGATGAACACACGACGTCGGCGATTGCGCCGACTCGGCCCTGGTCTCGCCCAAGAGCTTCCCGAATGATGGGGAGCGACTTCAGGTTCCCCACTTGGAAGTTCAGCGTGGGGTTAAGCGTTCTCAGAATCTGAAAGCACAGCCCGCTTGAGAGGAATGCGACGATGCTCTTGGGATCGTCGCAGAAGAGTGAGGAGCCGGCGACATCGAATACAAACCCTGGCGGCGTATATCGCGCTGCAAAGCTTGAGCTAGAAATGAAGGTCCAAGTCACACCTTCCCTGAAGTAATGGCTCTTCCCATCGTGCCGGTGCCCAGAGAACGAACTCATTAGCTCGTTACCGTAGGCGTCGTAACGAAGAACGTATTCGCAGTTTCCATACCACTTTCGGAAGTCGCCCCCCTTGTTATAGGGGAACCACTTTTTTCCACTAGAAAGTGCGTCGTCTCTCGTCTCGTACTTGAGGCCCAGCTCGATCGCGCTCACTTCAGGCCACGTGCGCACGACTGCCTCGTTTTTCCCGGTCGAGAGCCCGTGTTTTACCTCTGCGTAGTACTTCAATCCCGTCCCTTCGTCGAAGGCTCTTCTGAACTGCTCGCTCACCCAGTAGGCCACGGGGCTACCGGGGATCTTCTTGAACTCGTCTTGGGCGGCCTCAAAGAACCATCCGCAATCACGGTTTTGTATAGCCTCAAGCGTCCTCGGCCCTTGGTTGTCGGAGCCGCGAAAGTCAGACAGTCGGATGTAGCAGCCTTTCTGCCCATCCAGATGACCCTTCTGGAGAGTGAATGTGCAGATTGGGACAGTCGCGCCCTCGAAGCCTGAGTACTCAAGCTGCACTAAGGATGTAATGCTCTCCGTGCCTACTAGGCGAGTTCTTAGATGCTCGTGGCTCGAGATGAACATCCAGACAAACGGCGACATAAATCCCAGGCGGCCGTGTTGCTTGCTGAACACGAGATCACGATCGATGAAGGCGGAGAAAACGTCCTTCTCGTAGCCCTTGTAATTATCCTTCAGGAACTTCTTGAGGACTGCCGTGTGGAACTTGACCCCGATGTAGGGTGGATTCGCTACCACTGAGTCGTACTGCGCCGCCAGTAGTTCAGCCTGCTGCACCAACGGCCCCACGCGCTTGAACGCCTCCGACACAAAGAGGTCCTGGCTGGTCGCCTCGCCGAGCTCCTTCAACCCCGGCAGCTTCTCCGCCAACCCCTCCGGCACCTGAATCAACGACCCAAACGTCGTCGCATGCTCGAACAGCCGCTTCAGTTCCGTGAGGTCCCCCGGACGCAAATCGTAGTCCAAGAGCTCAACGCCCTTCGCCAGCGCTTCCGCATCAAACCCCGCGCCGTCCACCAGCGCCATTACGTTGAGCTTCACCCCGCGTTCAAAGAGCCGCCGGTCATCGGCCCGCCCCTTCATCATCAGCGCAAAGCCCGTCAGCTGCGCCGCTCGCTCGTCGATGTCGAGGCCGAAGAGGTTTTTCTCGAGGATCAGCTGCGGGACGTCGCGTTGCCGATAGCCGCGCTCCAGGTAGATGGACTTGAAGAGCTCATAGGCTTCCACCAGGATGTGCCCGGAGCCACTAGCCGGATCTATTAGGGTAAGTTCCTCGGGGTTGAGCTGGCTGGGTGTGATGGCCGCGAGCTGCGCGTTGACATCAATGGTCTGCTCGGCGGGCTCGATGTAGTATTCCATCTGCTCTTTGAGCGGGGACTGGGGATAGGTCGCCAGCCACTGCGCCCCCAGCGAGTTCTGCACCATGTACTTCACGATCCAGTTGGGCGTGAAGAGCTGGGTCGCCGCCGGAATGTCTTCCGAGGCCACCACCTTGCCGATCACCTCGGCCTTCTTCTCCGAGATGTAGAACTGGTAGAGCCAGCCGATGATCTCGATGTTGGACCAGTCTTCTTCGGGGATACCTTGTACTAGCCCTCGAATAAGAGAATCTGTCTTGGTGAGATTGTCAGGAAGGAGTAACTCGGTTTCATCATCGAGTGGCTCAAATAGAAAAGGCATGGCCTCGTGTAAGGCATGGCACTGAGCTAACAGTAGGTGACGATAGAGTTCTTCGTCTTTCGTGCCATCCAGCTTTAGCTCGCGGACTTTTTTTTGATCCAATCCGGGCAGTTCAATGTCTAAACACTCTTCAAGGATCTGAAAACCGGCGTCATGTTCAGGATGGCTTAATACTCGTCGACCATGTCCCAAGTAATCCTTTAGCTCCATGTAGCGAATCGCACATAGCCGGTTAAACCAGCTATAGGCCATCTGCTCCATCACCTGCTGGAAGCCTTTACTCTTGGTTATTCCTACAAGAGCTGCGCGGGGCTTAGCTACCGAGACAGGAAACGGTCTTCCACCTATAAGAAGTACATCGCCTTTTATTTCTGCCGATTCAATTTCAGTATCACTAATGCCGTATTTCGCCGCCTGCATGGTGACCGTGGCTATGAATTCGGTTCTCGCCTTAGGCGCGTAACTTTTTGTATTATTGGTATTCATAAATTCCTAGAAAGGGATCTCAGGGTCAAAATTGGTGAACGACACAGGCGATTCAATCGCAGTGACGGGCGGCACAAAAGGTTCAAACAAATCCGAAGCCTGGCATTCTATTCGCTTCAGAAACTCAGATTCCCGCTCTACTTCAGTCACGATATATAGCGATTGTTTCGCTCGGGTTATTGCAACGTAGAAGAGCCGCTCTTCCTCCGCATAAACTTCGTCTATGGAAATACCCAGTATACGATAGAGCTCGTTATCTGAATGGATAATCGGAAATTTTCTATCCAGAGCATTCAGTATGATAACGACGTCAGCCTCCTCTCCTTTTGAGCGGTGGGCGGTTAGGCATTCTACCTGCGCATCGAAATTCTTGAAATTCTGCCGTCCATTTCCATTGAAGCAAGATTTCAGCTTGGCCTTGAACTTAGACAAAGACTCATATTTAAAGCCCAAGTAGTTACCTCGATTGAGAATCATGAATTTCGTAGACTCTACCGGGTATTTTTCCATTATCGAACAGCAAGTCTTAAATATTCGCGCCATCTGCCCGCTCCTGTCGCTGTTTACTAGCTCGCCGCGAGACATCTGGTGGGTCATAAAAACCCCGTCAGGGTTATCCTCCAAAGACACATTGGGCCGTTGTTCTATGAACACGGTATTCGAATAAATTAACTGAACCGGCTCGCGAGTTAAAGATGCCCTAGGAATCGATGGCGCTCCATATGTTTTTGCCATAAATGCGTTGCCTTGAGCAACAATATTGGGCTGGCTGCGATAGTTATTCTGTAGATTGAGTAGTACAGCATCAGGGAAATACCGACTAAAATCGTCAAAGTAAGAGAGGTCCGAGCCAGCGAATCCATTGATAGCTTGCCAGCTATCTCCAACGCAAAACAGCCTCAAAGTGGGATTGTGTAAACAAAGCGCCTCAATAAGATTGAAAAACAATGGAGAAAAGTCCTGAAACTCATCGACCATTAGCCATTTGAGCGTGTTCAAATTTAAGGCTAAGTCTGCCGTTGGGTCTATAATTACATTCCCTTTTCCTCTTTCAATTTGGTCAACGGCTAACGCCATCAAATCATCAAAATCGATAAGGTTCGCTTCCTTCAATGCATTTGCGTATCGATGGTAGATCCGATTGGCAATGAGGCAAAATACCTTCTCCTTTTCGCAGCTAAAGTCATAACCAGAAATTTTCTTATCTAAGTCACCGGGAGTAAGGCACTGTTTTTTGCCGCGCTGAACAAATTGAAGGCACATACGGGAAAAGCGTGCAATATGTTTGCGAACCACTTTCTCAATTAACACTTCCTCAGGCAGCTTGATGCAACTTGCACCGTTTTTGTTCAGCAGGTGTTTTAGGTGCTTTTCAAACGCAAGTCGGCCATTACGGGTGTCGCGAATAGAGGTCTCGAGAAAGGTTACAGGACGATTTGGGTATTGCTGATTCCAGTCTCGCCAGTATTCACGCTTCACTTCCATTTCAGCGCGGTACTCACTCCATGTCTTGTTCCAATGTTCCGGCACTGACTCACTAGCATCGAATTCATCTATACCCCAATGTTCAATTACAACATCGGGTATTTTGCTATTTATTGCCAAGCTAAAGTCGGGATGATAATTGCCTTTGCGACCTGACTTGTCTCGATACCACGATCGTTCGTAAATGTACCTAATATCATGCTCGAAAAGAAAGTCGGCGATCCATTTCTCTCCAATCGACTTTACAGCATCACCCCCTAATGTATCCTGAACCGTATTCCGCCTAAACGTATAATAGTCTTCCGGGGATAGCAGGCTGCCAATATTCTCCATCTGCTTCAGTTCGCTCCTAAAGAAGCGATACAAGTCTTTGCGAAACTGAGGATTACTCTCCCTCTCTAAGAGCCCTTCGATAAATTGCGATTGTTTCGCATTAGAACCCGAATTAATGTCGAAAAGTAGACCCTGGCTTGGCCGAACAATACGGTAGGCAAGACTGTGAAAGGTGCGAGCATTATCAAACGTCAGATGATTAAAGCCTTTCTGAAGGTCGCGTTTAACTTGGTCGGCGGCGGTTTTATTGAAAGATAAAACCATGATTTGAGAGGGATCGAACCCAAGATGCCTAATTGCAAAGTCCACTTTATGCTTGATTACGGTGGTCTTGCCCGAGCCAGCCCTCGCACGAAGTAGAACAGTGTTATCGCAATTTCCGATTGCCATAAGCTGTTCGTTACTCAGATAATTTGGGGCCAGTTTACTAAAAAAGCGCTTTAGCCAGTCTATCTTCACGTTAGTGAAATCTACCTGCCATTCATCATTCGGGAACACGGCTTTTTTTTGCGCGTCTATAAAGCTCTCATCAAGCAGGCGATTAATTGCCAACGTTTGCCGTTCGAGCTGCATGAACTTGCGCTTCTCTCGCGCCCTACGCTTTTTTTCCAACTGCTCTCGACGTCCAATTTCGGCTTCGTGCTCAGTCTTTGACTTTTCAAGATAATCATCAAAATTAGGCCACCAGTTTTCGTCTGCTTCCTTACTGTAATTCGTATGGCATTTTCTAGCACCATCAAAATCATGATTGGCTATACAACCAGTAATCTCAGATCGCATCTCATTCTCGAAACTCTTTTTCGCACTAATGAAGCAAGATAATTCCAAACCACTGAAGGTTCCGTTGCTGAATTTAACATCGCAGATTTCATTGGAGTGAACAGCAGTAACAACGCCGTATCCTAGATCCGCACGGGACACATGCATCACTCTGTCGCCGACGTTAAAATTCAACGCTGACTCCCCAATTGAGCTTTTTTGAAACACTAGTTTTTCTATATTCGATGTAAATGTGCACTTCCCTTCCTAAAGTCGAAATACTCGCAATGACAGCGAATAATTATTCAGCAGCGCTGACCAGAGATCGTTTTAACCTAAGCTGGGAAATTACCAAAATCGCCTTGAATCACTACCACACCAACATCTTACTTTGGACTACCGGGCTGATCGGAAAAATGAAGGACCACCTTACTAAGTACATTAGCCTTTTCACAATTTATCTTTTTGCTTTTTCATCTACTCCAGCCATCATTCTGTCGTCTATTTTCTTTACGATACTTAATAAAGCTCTGCCAATGAATCGAATCGGCCTCGACATCAAGATGTTATAAGCCATCTCTGTCAGCCCAAATAACGTTCGGGCAGTGCCTTCAACAGCAACGGTAGCTCCCTCAAACATAGCCTCAGCAGCATCACCATCACGTTCATACTTTTGCGATGCATGATTAATACCTTGAATAGTGGCAAAGAATCCGAGCCCACCAAGCCCCGCTAAAATCGCATCGGCGGCAGTGTCCCCAACATCGATGAGCGTTCCACCTAGCGCGTTATTTATAGTTTCGGTGAGCTCTTCGTTGCTGTAGCCGCTATCAATAACACCTGTTGCCAATGCGACCTCGCTAGTGGCTATTACAGGGATAGATTCATCCACGCTAAACACATATTCAGGGCTATCAGTTGCTTTGAGTTGAAACGCTACGCCGTCAATAACTATGTCTGTATCCGGGTGGTTAAAGTGTTCAAACAACTCTCCACCGGTGTCATTAGCAACTAATTGTTCGAAGTAAGCGCCTTTAGTCAGAGCGGCCAGGCCAGCGAGGCTTTCTGCAGGCAAAAACAAAGATTCCAGCCAAATCTCCCCATCAGACATAGATGCAAAGTTGCTGTTAACTCCTCTCAACGAGTCATAAACATTTGCTGCGCTATCGAGATCACCCCAAAGAGATAGCGGAACAGACATCGCAGAAAACCAGAGGGGTTTTTCCATGAGTCCTGATATTTGATGGTCTTCGTGATTGCTATTCTGTATGTGTCTCACCGCCTCGTCTCTAGATTCCTCCAATCTAGTTAGCACTTTTAGCTCTAGTTGCTCAAAGTGTTTACCAAACATCTGTAATTCTTGTGAATGTTTAAGCGTCAATTTTCGATATAAGGCATTTAATCCATCAATAATTTTGTCAATTTCCGACAAGTCAGCTCTTTCTGAATACTTAAACTTATTCCACCAGGAAAATTTTTCGTAAGCAGCAGCCCATTGGGCTTTTATTTCTTTGCGTCGCGAGGTAAGAAAAGCAAGTGACGTTGTAATTTGCGTTCTCGCCTTAATTAGGGGAACTCGCTGCTTTAAGTCCTGAATTTTATGTTGATAAGAAACGACTATTGATTCGTATTCTTTAGTAAGAGAATCCATCAATGATTTACGATGCAGCTCTATTATCCGGCGGCGTAGCATCGGATGATAATGATTCAATAACTGCGGGATAAGGTGATTGGTTTTTGCGAGGAAGGTGGCCTTTGAAATAGCACCTTGTATGCCCGTAACCGACAAGCCTGCACAAGACTCCTCTAACTCTATCCGCGTGCTTTCGTAATCAGTTAAACGCGCTTTATTGCTTTTGTATTGAGCACCCCTAAAAATCAACATTACGATAAATGGCATTCCAACCGCTAAAGCAATATAGGAGAAATCCACCGGCAACGTATCTGGTATCAAAGATTCGGAATACACATAGATGGCAACTAATATAAAAGCAATAAACGCGGCCAACCAAAACTTTACTCTTTGCAACTGCTGATGACAAAGCGCCCCATGTTCTAACAATAAGTTCTTTGGAAGCAGTAACACACTCATCCGGCCATCTCCGGTTTTTTGCCATGTATCGCCGGTGCCTCAGCCAGTAGATCGCCGAACTTTCCGTAATTCACTTTCACACCGTCATCAAGATCCAATTTGATCTGTTGATCTGCATAGTGGCGGAGCTTTTCATCGAAAGCGCTCAGCTCCATTTGCTGTTTGTGCAGCCTGGTGATTTCTCTTTCTAGACCTTTCGCCTCTGAAGTGGATGAACTTAATTCAACATCGTGCTCCAATTTCTTAACATGGGAGGCGAGCTTGCTGGTTAGAGGTATAACGTATTCGGTGCGCATTCGAGCCAGCGTGCTTGCGTTATATCTGTGCAGATAGACCAAACACTGAAAGGCCTTTTCTTTGCCACTACTGAACAACCAATAGATGGGTCGCTTCTTATAAGTCTGCATATGGTCTTTGAAGAATTTGTCACAGAGATAACGACGCAGGGTTTCACGGCTAGTTTCGTTTTTCTTTGGGGACAGGTTGTCTGCAAGAAAGTTTAGGTTATCTTCTAAATGCGCTTTATCCCAAGCAACTGATAAAAACTCTATCAACCTATTGGCCGCATCGTCGTCGAACCACTCAGTATCGGTGAGCGGGATGATGCCGTCCTCGTCGGCCGGGAAGGTGGTGTACTGGCTGGGATCGAAGCCCTCATTGCCGCTGTGGGCGTAGATGAGGCCCGGCGCGTCCAGACTGTAGCGGCCCATCATGCAGCCGATGACGTAGGAGACCAGCTCCTCCATGGTGTCCTGGCGGAAGCGGGCCCATTGGTCGTCTTCGGTGACCTTCTTGCCGTAGCGGTAGGCGGGGTTCACCGTGAGGGTGATCTGCTCGATGGGAACGTCGGGGGTGAGCTCGTCGTCCAGGCCGTAGGCGTCGATGAAGAGGCGGTTGTTCTCCTCTTCGAGGCGTTCCACCTCGGAGATGGTGTCGCGGTTCTGGGTGATCCAGGCGGTGTAGCTGGATTCGAGTGTAGGCGTGGGCTCGGTGGATGCCGTCAGGAGGGGGGGGGATTGGAAATCCCAGGAGCGTTCGTAGGCGTTCCAATCGGCTCGGGCCAAAAGCACAAGCCTCGTCGTCGCTTCACCCCACTGGGCTGAGCAATGAACCTGGGGGAAAGGAGTCTTTCTGAAATCGCCCGTCTGGAAATGTAAAGTCGGGTTAAGGACCGAAGAAAAGCGTTGGACAAACTTCGTGTTCAGCGTGCCTAGCGCCGCCACCTTGGTCTTCTCATCGTCGAAAAAGGCACAGGAGCCAGTTCCGTCGAACAGAAACCCTGGATCATTCGACCGAACAGAAAGGTGTCCGGACGTAATGTCTGACCATGTGACCGAATCGCGAAAGATGACATCCAGATTGAAATTGTGCGCCCAGATGCGATTCCCGGAAGGATGTTTTCGTGTCTGAAGTTGCTGGCCATCTTCGAACCAATCGACAACGTGCTCGTTGTTTCCGAACCACTTCCGAAAGTCTCCCCCCTTTGCATACGGAAACCAGCGTTTCATGGAAGACGATGCTTCGGCCCGGCTTTCTGCCCCAAATCCGACAGTTGTCTGTGAAACTTCCTGCCAGCGGCGGACATAGATTTCGTTGTTGCCCGTAGCTAGCCCCATCCGCGCCGTGGCCACTGTTCCCATCTTGCGAGGCGAACAGGCCAGCACACGGACCGCAGGCGCTAGCCAGTATGCTATGGGACTTCCAGGGACCTTCCCAAATTCGTCTTGGGAGACTTGCCTGAGCCTGTCGTTGCGAACAGGGAACTCGGCGGGCCGCCGATCGGACGTCAGGTTATCGGTCGACGTGAACGAGTAGTCGGCGATGTATCCCGGTAGCCTCTCGTTACGCAGGATTGTAGCAGCCGTTCCGAATGCGATACCCATGACGCCATTCGACATGTGAGCCATCGTTCGGATGGTTCGTTCTTCCAGCAACCGCTTTCGCATACTCTCGAACGAAGACAGGAACATCCAACTCTGCATCGTGACCATCGCGTTGTGACCTGTGGTCTTCGCCAGCGTGCAGCCACGCTCGATGAAGCAGGCAAATAGGTCACTCTTGGTCTCGGTGAATTCATCAGCAGCGAATTTTTTCAACCGCTGATTCATGCCGTTGCGGCCGCCCATATACGGCGGGTTCGCCACCACGGCGTCGTACTCTGCCACCAACATCTCGGCCTGCTGCACAAACAGCCCCAATTGTTTGAGCGCGTCCGATACAAAGAGGTCTTGGCTGTTCACCTCGCTCAGCTGTTTCAGCGCCGGTAACTTTTCCCCCAGCCCCTCAGGCACCTGAATCAACGACCCAAACGTCGTCGCGTGCTCGAACAGCCGCTTCAACCCCGTCAGACCCCCCGGTTTCAGCCCGTAGTCCGCAAGCTCCACCCCCTTCGCCAGCGCCTCCGCATCGAACTCCGCGCTATCCATAAACGCCATCACGTTGAGCTTCACCCCCCGCTCAAACAGATGCCGGTCGTCCGCCCTCCCCTTCATCATAAGCGCAAAACCCGTCAGCTGGGCCGCACGCCCATCGATGTCGAGACCGAAAAGATTCTTCTCTAGGATCAGCCGCGGGACATCTCGTTGCCGATAACCGCGTTCCAGGTAGATGGCCTTAAAGAGCTCATAGGCCTCCACCAAGATGTGCCCGGAGCCACTGGCAGGGTCGATGAGGGTCAGCTCCTCGGGGTTGAGCTGGCTGGGTGTGATGGCCGCGAGCTGCGCGTTGACCTCGTCGGTCTGCTCGGCGGGCTCGATGTAGTACTCCATCTGCCCTTTGAGCGGTGAGTTGGGATAGGTCGCCAGCCACTGCGCCCCCAGCGAGTTCTGGACCATGTACTTCACGATCCAGTTGGGCGTGAAGAGCTGGGTCGCCGCCGGAATGTCTTCCGACTTCACCACCTTGCCGATGACCTGGTCTTTCTTTTCGGAGATATAGAACTGATAAAGCCAACCAATGATCTCGATGCTGTTCCAGTCTTCTTCGGGGATCCCTTGTACTAACCCTCGAATAAGAGAATCTGTCTTGGTGAGATTGTCAGGAAGGAGTAACTCTGTTTCATCATCGAGGGGCTCGAATAGAAAAGGCATGGCCTCGTGTAGAGCATGGCACTGGGCTAATAGTAAGTGGCGGTAGAGTTCTTCGTCTTTCGTGCCATCTAGCTTTAGCTCGCGAATCTTTGCTTGATCCAAACCGGGCAGTTCAGTATCTAAACACTCTTCAAGGATTTGAAAACCTGCTTCGTGCTCGGGATGGCTTAGAACTCGACGACCATGTCCTAGGTAGTCCTTTAGTTCCATGTAACGAATCGCACATAGCCGGTTAAACCAACTATAGGCCAACTGCTCCATTACATGCTGAAAACCCTTGCTCTGAATAGTTTCTACGAGAGCTGCGCGGGGCTTGGCTACAGAGACCGGAAACGGGCGACCCCCTATAAGAAGTACATCGCCTTTTATTTCTGCCGATTCGATTTCAGTATCACTAATGCCATATTTCGCCGCCTGATTTGTGACAGTGACGATGAATTCGGCTCTAGCCTTGGGGGCGTAGCTTTTTATGTGGTTTGTATTCAAGGCTTTGTAAGTCCTTTTAGTTTATGTCGTTAGACCCGCTCTTCAAATCATCTAAGCCTAACTCGGTTTAGATCATCAACTGCCTTTTCCAGCTTTCGTTTTAAAGCATCAATAAACTTGTCGATGTCCTCCCTAGATTCAATATAAATACTGTCACTTACCTCGGAAAAAACACTTGAAACTGACACCTCTGCGACAGGCTTTGATGGGGCGATTGGCTTCTCATCAACAGGTTTTTCATCTACGGGCTTCTCACCTACACCTGGAGGCTTAGGTGGAACTGGCCGCTTTGACTTAGCTGTCTCCAACTCAAGCAAACTTTCGTCAAGATACTCATTCGCTGTATCACTATGAAGCATTAGGATTGTTGAGATGCTAACCGCTGACTCTATGTCTGACTTAACAAGCTGTAATGGACGCAGCAATTGATTGCTGAGCTCTGGCGTTGCTACTCCGCTTTTTGAGATTTCACCCTCAAGCTGCTTGATCTTTCCATCAACTCTGCTGATAGCGTGCGCTCGCTTTTCAGCAAGGAGCCCATCGTTCTCTTTCTCAACAATGCTGACAAGAGATTCGACCTTACGAAGCAAGGTATATGGCTCAGGGGAGGATTCAATTGCGCGAAGCTCAACAAGCGCCGCTTTCGACAGCGGCTGCTTTTCGAGAGCAGGACCATTAACTTCAAATTTCCTTAATGAAGTTTGAAGCCGCTGCCAAGTTTGCAGTTGGTTGGTATAGAAATCGTAGAGATCATGGTAGTTCTCTTCTAGTTCTAAGTAATCGCTTTTATTGCTTACCACTTGCTCAAAAAAGTCGAAACTATCATCATTGCTCAACAACCGTTCAAGCCCAAGAATGCTGTTTTCTATAGACTCCCTGCCGGGGAAATGGCCAACATCGAGTTTGCTCTTGTAGCTCTTTAGGTTACCCAGCCACTCCCCAAAATTAGAAATATAAAATTCAAATAGCTCTTTCTCAGTATCTGGGCCTAAGACCGAAAACAAATCTTTAGTGAGTGAGCGAGCCGCCTGTAAACTCGAATCTTCTACACGCCTTCTTCTGATAACTGAAATTTCGCGGCGGGCTCGAGAGTTTTGAAGAGGCTCGAAAGCATCCTTTAACGCCAAGGTAGAGCCACCCTTCTGAAAAGAAATTCTACCGGCTGCGGCCAGCCGCGCTAATATCAGCAGGATTTCAGCATCTAACCAACCAAACGGGCGCTTGGAAAATGCATCGACTGTATCTTGCACCAGGACGCTACCGCTGCTTGTTCTGAGCTTTATATATTGTTCAACTTCTTTAACAGCTAAGGGGTTCCCTCCTTCCCCATCAAGTGACAATCCAATTTGACCTATGTCGTCAGACTTTAAGGTAGCGCTTATTTCTCGATAAGGGTCTGATTGAAGAACTTTTAGGTAAGCAAGTTTTGTATAGGTATTTTCCAGCAAGTATTTACAGGAATCGTCATAGATTGATGCGATGCTGCTCACCTTCAAGTCTAAATGTTGCCCAAGCGCATAAACCGAAGTAGCGGCAAACATTTCCTCCAAAATATGTCGGAGACGTTGCTTGCGGTCATGATTTTCTCGGCCACGGTCTGCCAGTATTCGAGTGACTTCTGCCTGGGAATCGTCTGCGTTCAATCGAATGAATTTGTTGGTCTTTAGCCATGTACGTAATTCAGAAAAGAAATTTTCATGATCTGGCAATTTTATTAGTACGCAGCCATTTGCCTCTGTACTTTTGCTCGTACAAAAAGCATCAGAATATCTACCGTAATCTACATCCAGCGGCGAAATCACCTCAACGCTTAGATCCGTCTCTCCCCTGCCGTCCAGCGTGTGCCCGTCCAGAAAACGACCAATGCTATAGTCCATTTTATTTACTTG
>Ga0075118_10001981_pt1 | contig 13714 bp, 17 predicted proteins | sample AntAceMetag02UKE_FD_69794 | JGI IMG/M metagenome (GOLD analysis project Ga0075118, IMG submission 69794) | Saline lake microbial communities from Ace Lake, Antarctica - Antarctic Ace Lake Metagenome 02UKE | ecosystem: Environmental > Aquatic > Non-marine Saline and Alkaline > Saline | place...
ACTGCGATGCAGTCGGAAACCGCCCCTGCTTCTCATCCTGATTTCCCTTCGCATTTACCCTTAATACACCACAATATCAGTTTCCTTCTGCATCGTTACGGCTAAGTAGAGGATCGTCGCTTTCGTAAACCGTTTGCAGCACGTCGCCAATGCTTTCTGCCATCTCTTCCCACGAACCACGGCGAGGCGATTAGAATCGGAAAGGCGTTTGAGATCGAATTTAATGTTTCCCCAAAAAGCCGCTGCTTCCCAGCCCTAAAAATCGTTCATACCGAATAACACGTCCAGTTTACCGTGTTGCTGGACGGGGCGTTTGAACTCCGGCACAAACCGCTCGTAGTCCATGACGTCTAGTGTCCTGGTGACGTAAACCACGAGTAGCCTCCCGTCGTTTTCTTCCTTAACTTGCATGGGCATAACAGACTTCTTAGTGGGCTTAATCTTACAGTTTACGCGGCGAGCGGTTGAATCGCGAAGCCACCAACCGTAAGAGGGTTTCACCATTCGTTTCAGAACCAGAGTAAACCTCCGGCCAGCATAATCCTATGGCGGGTTAACCCACTTCTGGATCGGAGGGCCGGCGTGATGCAGCCGGGGTAAGCTAACCGCACCCCAATGACGCATGCTGAATACCGCAGAGAAGCCTTTCGTGATACCAACTCGGCAAGCAGGAGCGCCCCGCCCTGCGCGGATCCTTACCATGATCACGCTCGCCCGACTGACCGGTTAAGATCGACGCACTTACCAAATAATTCTGCACGAACTGCCCGTCATGGCCACATCCTCGCACTGCCGAAGACCGATCCAAAGAAAACAGAAACGATCGGAGCGTTGATCACCCTCTGCAAGTTTCTGAAGCGGTCCGAAATTCGTCCGCCAGTTCCAATAGTTGCGAAGCGGATCTGTTGCTCGTTATCGGACATCGTGAACCCCGTTTTTTCGTTAAGTGATCGACGGGGGGGCCTGAACAACTACGACCGTCCAGAAAACGAGACCGATTCACGATCCTGAGTTCCAACCGCGAGGAAACCCGCGTAACCGGTGCCGGACTCGAACCGATCGCCAAAGCCATGCGCGCCAACGGGCGATATTCTGATTTTTGGTGAATCCAGCGCTAACCAACTGGAAATGGATCGTTTTGAAAGGGTCGAAAGAGTCAGGTTTTGAATTATTCATTATGCGGCGTTTGGCGGCGTGAACTTGGTTGAAGCCCTCCCTACGTTCCGATGCCTAAAACACGTATAACTCGTCCTGATTCCGGCAATTCACTGCGCGCCTCGGTCCAAATTGATGATCTTTCAGCGCGGTGCGCTATCACTCCTGATTGTGGCAAGGAACCGTGGAACCGCTCCGCGTCGCCTCCATCGCCAAGTTGGCCGAGGCCAGGCCGAGATCGCGAACGGCGCTGCAATTATCCTAATGGTTCGGCGCGAACTTCAGGATGACGCCGCCGAGGGCCAGCATCGGAGCGGGCTTCGCCCCCGTCTGATTCACGGGAACGAGCAAGGACCGGAGTCGCTCGAACTACGCCGCCACCTACCGTGTGGCCACGAAATACGACCAAGGGGGCACTTTGTTCAACGGTTGAAACTGCCGCGGAAGATGGGTTATCTGCAGCATGCTTTCGGCTCCATAATAAAAAGACTAGGAAGTGGCCCATGATCCAAAAAATCACGATCCCTACGACCATCGCGAGGTTGATTTCAGTGGTCCACTTGCTCCAGATGAAGAGTGGCCGGCGGTCATTTTGATCAAAACTCATCGAGAAAAGCGTAGAGGTTGCGAGTCGAGCATGATCACACAGCGCCCACCCGTGTGGGCAAACTCGTCTTTCGTGGTGCGCGCCAGGGTTTCCTTTGGGAGGTTTACAAAGACGGAGAAATCTTCGTGGCTGATCCGTGCGACGTTGGCCGGAAGAATTAAAAACTGTCCTCCCGCATACCAGTGGCCGGTTTCGAGGTGCTTGATGTTTTGGAGCATAACCGAAAGTAGCCGAAGTTCGGACGGACTTATATGGGGTCTAACCCGGGCCATAAGTCCATTTAGCGTCGGTCAGTGAAGGGTAATCACGCTCTGCCAGTGGAAGCTTTCGGCGTAGATTTTGCCGAGGGCTTCCATGCCGGACGAGCGGACGGTGAACCACCCACTCTTCGTCACCGCCTTGAGTCCGCCGAGGTGGGCGCCATTGCTGAGGGCCTTGGCCTGGATTGTCTCGATCTTTTACCGGTGAGTTCCTTCACCTGGACTTGGGCTTCCGGGAATGACTCGATCCGGCCAGTGATCACCGATGCTACTTAATGCTCGTCGGCGGCGTGACCGCAGCACGTGATGGCGACAGCGACTGTCAAACCCGCGAGCAGAACCAGCGAAAGTTTGGCGCGGTCATGCCGGTGAAATTGTAGTTCAGGCAGCAGGTCGGCGCAGGCAATGCCCAGAAAGATGCCGGCGCAAAACGCTAGGGCCTACCCCAGCCAGACGGGATTTTCGTGTGCCCAGGCTCCCGTCTCCAAAGTAAAACAGCAGCGCGCCCAGCGGCGTCACCAAAGCAAACGCCAAATTCACAAAATGCCGTGACTTGCGCGTCGATCCGCTGACCGCCATTAGAGTGATGATCGCCAGCGCTCCGAAGGGCTTGTGCAGGATCACCGCCAACGACCGCCCCCAAGCCGAGCGCGGAGCCTGCTGCAGGTGCGTCTGTCGCCACGGCAGCAGCCATGGCCAGCCCGTCAAAAATGGCGTGCTACGACAACCCCACCGCCACGCTTATCCACGTCAAACCGCGCGCCGACCGTTCCGCCAGCAAATCGGTGTGCCCACTCGGTTCCTCTGGGCTGCCCTCGGCAACATCGTAGTGATGGAACGGCAGAAAACGCTGGAGGAAGAACATGGGCAGAAAACAGCCCAGCAGCCAGCTGTTGGCTGATGAGACGGAATGAATCTGACCGATGGCGTGCGGCAACAAATCCGGTAGCGCCTGCCCAAACATCAATCCGGCCACAAAGCTGATGGCCATCTGCAGACGTGTATGCGTCAGCTTAAACAGCGTCGGCAGCACTCCTCCCGCCAAGGCCGCCAGCAGGGCCAGAATACAATAACCGACCAGCAGCCATGCCGGGGAGGAAACCATCGTATTCATCGAGACTTACCCTCCTCCGGGAACAATTTTTCCGCGCCGCTATAAGCCTCCGCCGGGAGGGTAGCGGATTTCACCAACGTAAATAGCGTTGGGCATTTTCGCCGCGTCCACCGTCGGTCCGTTTCGGTTTTCCCCCGTTTGGGCGACGAGATTGAGTCCGTCGGTATTGGCGGCAGTGTGGGTTGGTTGATACCCTTTCATTGATTCCCTTTCATGGTGTGATCAGTGGTTAGTTTACGACTCAGGATATTCGCATTTGGGCGATGGTCAATTCGGCCGCTCCGGGAATATTACGGTGCCAGATAATGGAGCCCTGTGGCTGGCTGATATGCCGGGCCACCACGGCGCACTTGACCTTAAAAAGGAAAAAATGTCCCGCCCGTAAACGTCGAGTGACTCGAAATTTGCCTGAGCCTTGGCGATGATCAGGCCAGCCACCGTAGCATCAGAGCGCAACGCATCATTGATGCCCCCCATGACGATGACGCTAAGGGTGTCCGCGAAAGCGCACCGATAGTTTAACGCCTAGTCTGTTTTTCTTTTGCCTCGTGATCCGAATTTATCGAATCCGCAGCAGTGAAAATCCGTCTGCGCCTGGTCGCAGTGCGTTGAGGGTAAGTGCGCAGACTCTCTGCCGTAGCCACTGCAAGACTGCCCGGAAAATGGGTGGCGAAATCACTACCACCAATCAATAGTAGAACAAGTTTGGGCACGGGACCGGTCACACTTCCGGCACCCGAACCGGCACCCGAACCCGGAGCTTTTTCAGTGCACGGAATGCCACAACGGTCACGACAATCCAGAACAACGATCGCAGAGTCATCGCGCCAATCGTGCGCAATTCGTAGGTCCCACCGTCCAGCACATGAACGCCGAATGCACCAAAGACCAGCAAGGTGGAGGCCGCCACAAAGAGTGAGGCACTACCGGCCCAGTTCCTGCGCGCAAGCAGCGCGGCTCCGGCCAGCAGATAAACGAAGCCGGCGAGAAAATCAAACCACAGCACAAACGGGACGGCATGGCCCACCGCCGCGCGCATTTCCTGAGTGCCAAACAACGCGCGACTGCCGCTCACCACCGTGACCAGCCCGATGACGATGGCGGCAATGGCCAGTCCTTTCAGGGGCCGAGAATATCGCGCCCGGCGCAGCTGAGAAGTTCGAACAATTTTCGGGATGGATTGAATAGCGGGTAAAAGGGAATGTCACGCAGGACAGAGATGAAACACATGAGGGAAATGGTGACAGCGTCAGGGCTTGGGCTTGGGGAGCGGACGCCAGTTCTGATGCTCGAAATATTCCGGATATTCGGCCAAAGCGTCGGCCAGCTTCATGACGCCCTCGTCGGACGAGGGGTTCGCGGCGACCAGGGCCGCTCCGGTCATGAGTTCGGTGATCAGGACGTGCAGGTTCGAGTCGGCCGCTGGTTCGAGCTGACAATTTTGCATGAGGTAAGCCACGTTTTCCTGCACGGCGTCCGCCAGCAGCTTGGCCTGTTCCTGATTAAAATTGCGGTCGGCAGGATCAGCCAGTGAAGACGCGACCGCGTCGCGGATGCGCTGCATGCCGAGGCGCAAGGGTTCGTCAGTCTCCCAACGTTGGCCGTCATGGAGCGACAATACCGCCGCTCCATGGTGGCCGTGGCCATGGCCATGCGCCGTCCGGAAGTGAGTCCATGCGGCCAGGCCAATACCGACCAGCGCAATGGCGATGAGACCGGCGATGAGCGACCAGCGTAATTTTGATACGGGTGGTCTCATCGCGAATCACTTGGGGGGATTTCAACCAGCCACCGTCGCGCATCGACGGCGTTGGTCTTATCGAAGTAGCGAACCGTCGCCTTGGTGAATGGCATGCAGAATATCGCTAGGTGTTGCTGCCATTTAGTCTGACCGACCATGGCGAGGCGCTTTATATCGGCAAAGTGCTTGAGATCGAACTTGATATCCTCCCAAAAAACCGCGGCGTTCCATCCGTGAAAATCGATTATATCGAACAGCACATGCAACTTGCCATGTTGCCGGACGAGGCGTTCAAAATCAGGGACAAAGTGTTCATAATCAGTGACCAAAAGTTTTCCGGTGACGTGAACCGTGAGCAGGTTTCTGCCGTTTTCTTCTTTAATTTGAATGGGCATTTTGGACTATTTAAGGGGATTGAGCCTATCGGTTTAGAGGCTTGTTAGTTTTCGGTGATGATCAGGGGGAGAATCCTGCCGCCGCGCGTCCGTGGAAGTGAGGTAAAACCACCAAACGCGGAGGCGATGCGACGATCGATTCGGCCCCAGAGTAGGCCACTTGAGAGCTTTCGCCTATGGGGTGTTAACCCACTTCCGGGTCGCGCACCGGCGGGGTGCAGTCGGGTATCACCCCATAGCCAACTGCCCTTCCGATAGGGCAGACTGAATACCACAGAGAAAACTTCCGCGATGCCAACTCGGCAAGCAGGAGCGTCCTACCCTGCCCATCCTTACCATGATCACGCTCGCCCAACTCACTGGTGCAGATCGACGCACCTACCGCCGGATTCTACATGATCCAATCGTCACGAACCTGCGACGTGAACGGGTCCGAACTCTTTTGGATACGCTGGGCGACGTGACGGAAATCCCCGGGGGTGGACTACGAATCACTCGCAATGGCCACGTCCTCGCACTGCCGCGTGCGAGTGCCTCGAAGACGGAAACCTCCAGCGCATTGAACAACTTGCGTCGATTCTTCAAGCGATCCGAGATCCCGCCACACCACTCCAATGGGCGCGAAGCGCATTTGTTGCTCGTGATTGCCCATCACAAAGCCCGGGTTTTTCGGTCAGTCATTGGTGGCGGAGTCGTGGAGCAGCTGATGAGCTCCGCCGACCGAGACCGCTTCAACCAACTAAATTGGGGCGGCAAGAAGCTCCCTCAAACCAGTGCCGCCTTCGAACCCATCGCCCAGGTCCTGCGGGTTACGGGCACTATTCTAATCTTTGGTGAATCGAGCTCCACCCAACAGGATATGGATCAATTTGTCATTTGGCTGAAACAGCAACACCCCGAATTGGCTGATCGAATCAGCGGCTCGATCGTGCTGGATCACAATCAGTTTACGCCAGGTTTGTTGCTGGCCAAAGCTCGCGCCTACCACGCCAACGTGCGGCTTTATCCCATGGCGGATTAGTTCCACTTAAGAGTCGAGGATGGCGCGCTAGTTCGTTGCTGGGGCGAGAATAAGACCCGCTCGCTAGGGTTCCGCGATCATCGGACGGTGAAAAATGACGGAAAAATTACCGGATAATCGACGGTAAAATCCTCTCCAATTTCAATATGAAAAACACTATCAATCGAATTTTGAACTATGTTCTCTACCTATGCATGACGTCGATGCTAGGGACAGGTTTGCTGCTGGCATTTCGGTTAGTTCCAGGAAGTATGGGTGGCAGAGGATTAACCCTTTGGGGATATGATCGTCACCAGTGGGGTGACCTTCATTCGTGGATGTCCTATGGATTTGTTCTCCTGCTATTGGTTCATCTAGGTCTTCATTGGAAGTGGTTGGTTAAGATCGCATCCCAGAGTCATTCTTGGAGATTATGGGCCGGGCTTTCTCTTGGGCTATTGCCGATTTTGTTGCTCGTGCTCTATCCTCTCGGATCTTGATATTGTATTTTTTATACGGATACTTATGATTCCTTTCCCGTTTAGCTAGGAAAGGTAAAATACCTTTGAGGACCTGCCCAACGCCATGACAAATTGAGAGGCCGAGATGGCTGTATGCCGTCGGCCCCGAGACGAGCATCGGTTGCATCTTGGCTGCGTCGCGCGCTCCCGGTGAATCAATCTTCACGGCCTCTAGCGGGCAGCTAGTGGTCAGGGTTGGCTGGGGATTTCGCCACCTTCGTTCTCCCAACGTTCTATCGCCACTGAGCTTCCCGGTTCAGTTTTCCGAAGTGTCATCGCATTCCAGAGCTCAATGACCGACACCTCCGGATGGTGCGGATCGTGACCCAAAATACTGAGCGACGCCGTGCCCATCAGGAAGTGCCGCCCCTGACTCACCGGCAGGCCGATCCACCGGGTGGCTAGAACGCGGCCCAAATGACCATGGGTGAAAATCGCAACATTTCCTGAAAACCCGCGCAGACGGGCAATCAAACGGTCCGCGCGATCGGAAATCTGGGCGGGCGTTTCGCCCTTTGGGCCCCCGTCTTGAAAGATATCCCAGTGGGGCCGCTGCTGCAGAATTTCGTCGGTGGGCAGGCCTTCGTAAACACCGTAGTCCCATTCGACGAGATCGGCCGCAATTTCCGGTATAGGATCCAAGGCCACGAGCTCACAGGTTCGCTGCGCGCGCTGGCGAGGACTGGTCAAGACCCGAGAAAATGGGATCATCGTCAGACGCTGCGCCAGATCATTCGCCTCCGCCTCCCCCCGCGCGGTCAGGGAAATATCGGTGGTGCCAGTGTGCCGCCCGGAGAGCGACCATTTCGTTTCACCATGTCGGATAAGATGAATGCGCAGAGGCGCTATTTCTGTCATCGTGAATCCGTCGTCTCCATGTTCGCACTATATTCGCCCCGCCGTGCCGCCCGGTTGCACTGGGCGCGATGATTCAGAGCATTCTGGGCCGCCGCCACGTTGGCTTCTTTCCCTTGCCAGATCTCCAAAGCGGGTTGTTGAATCGCCCGACCATACGAAAACGACAGCGGCCAAGGGAGTTGTGATTTGAATCGAAAATTCATCATATTAAGACGGGCCGAAGCCAGCGCAGCGCTTTGGCCGCCGGATAAAAATGCGATTCCCGGGACGGCAGCTGGGATGGTGCGGAAGAGACATTTTACCGTAGCGTTAGTCACTTTGTCCAGCGACGCCTGCTGCGGACAATTCAATCCCGGCAGCACCATGTTGGGCTTTAGGATGATTCCCTCCAACAGGACGCGTTGGCGATTCAGTTGAACGAAAACTTCCCGAAATGCTTCCTCGGAAACTTCATGGCAACGCTCCAAACTATGGCCTCCGTCCATGAGCACTTCCGGCTCAACAATCGGAACGAGTCCTGCCTCCTGGCACAATGCAGCATAGCGGGCGAGAGCATGTGCGTTGGCTCCAATCGCGCTGTGGCTGGGCAGGCTGTCACCGATAACAATGACCGCCCGCCACTTGGCGAACCGCGCACCCATTTGAAAATACGCTTTCAGGCGATCCCGCAATCCATCCAGTCCTTCGGTAATTTTTTCGCCCGGATGTCCGGCGAGGGCTTTGGCTCCCATGTCCACCTTAATCCCGGGAATGATGCCGGCTTCGTCGAGTATTTTTATAAACGGAATGCCATCCTTCGTCTGCTGGCGGATGGTCTCGTCGTAGAGGATCGCGCCGCTGATGGACTCGCTCAGGCCGGGCGCGGTGATGAGTAATTCGCGATAAGCGCGCCGCATCTCCACCGTCTTCGGGATAGCGTGCGCGGCGAAGCGTTTGTCGCAGGTGGGCGTGCTTTCGTCCATCGCCAGCAAGCCCTTGTCGTCGGCGACGAGAGCGCGGGCGGTATCAATGAGTGATCGTTCGTTCATTTGAGTGTAGTTTACACCCAAAGTCCGCAGGGTTCTATGGGGTACTTCCCCACCTAAGGCGATGCGACTTCGATTAAACGCGGTGTGACTGAATCTGTTTCATAAGCGTTACCACTCAGCGTTTTCAGTTGCATGGTTTATTCGAAATCCTCGCTTCTTTACTATGATATCCACCAATCTATTTCTGCCCCTATTCGTCACCGCACGAGTGAAACCCCTAAGCGAACTGCGTCGTTACTTTTATTGTAATCCAGTAGGTTCTCGCCATAACCTGTCCAGTACTGGATATGGAAAAATGAGGCTCCAGTTCTGCGCCACAGTCGAGTAGGAATGGTGAAGTCGATTTGCGTGTAACCGTGGTCGAAATCCTTTCCAAGCGCTCCAGAAACGGACAACGCGAGACCTCCATGTTTGGCGAGCACCAAGCGTAATTCGCCGTACCCACGGTAATCTGCAATATCCCTATTTTCGTCCCCAGCACTCAGGTAAGTGAACAGCCTTGGCGCAGCCGTTAAGTGCCAACCATCGAGATCGCCGATCGTAAATGCCGCCCGCACAAATAAGGTATTCAATCCGCGGGAGTTGAATCCGCTCCTGCCGTTGGACTCGTGTTGAACGGCTACCTGCCAACCCAGCCAAGTGACCATCCGAGGTAACTCCGGTTCGGCCGCAAAAAACTGAAAGCCGATTTCAGGCATGTAACTGGTATCGTAGAAAGAATTCGAATCACCTTCAATGGCCCACAGCGTGCGCTGGGTATAGGCAATGTTAAAGTTTTCCATAAGTGGAATCTGCTGAGCGAGCCACGAATCCTCCACAAACAAGTGATACTTGAAGCTCAGCTGAAATTTTGCGGCCGGAGTTCCGAAACCGTATAAAATATACATGGGCTCATAGAGGCCAAATTTTTTGGAATAGTAGCGGGTCAATTGATCGATTGCCAGCGGACTTCCATCCGCTCCAGAGCTGGAGCGACGTAGGATTTCATTCGCAGGACCCGTATTCGCTTCATCGGCGGGTGCCGAGGCGGTGATTCCCAAAACTGCCCGTAAGACTACGGGCTCATTTACCGCAATTTCCACCCGCCCGGAGATGCCCTCGGGCAAGTGAAATGAAAGTGGAATAAGAGCGAACCCGCCGGGGGAGATGGTCTTTTTTGACGCTTCAAAATCAACCGTTAGTTGCACCGGCCAACGGTCTGATCCGTCAATGATCGTGCCATTCAGGATTGAAGGTAGCGATGGCGTTGCCTCGTGCGGAAGCCGGTTGATGATGACAAGTTCCAACGCCTGCGGTGTCCCTGCTACTGAGCTTCGCTGAGGTGCCACCAAACTGTAATCAAGGCCGACTTCGGCCGTGTTTCCGGACCTCACAAAAAGCAGCGTTGAAGCCACCAGCATTCCAAAAACGGTGACTTTACGGACAGTCGCTGAACGGCCTGAGTATCGCAAGTATGTCATTTTTATTTTTTTATTCATCTCAATAGATTACTATAGGATTTCATTTAAATTAATTCATCCATCTGTTTGGCACTATTATTCAAGTGCAGCACTCCTGCAAGTGCGCGTGCGCTTTTCGCACGGCTTCCTTCACGAACGGTATCAAAGGAGGCGGTACGCTCAGATTGCGAACGCCAGTCTTTAAAAGTGTTTCTACTGAACTAATCTTGCTCGCAAGCTCACCACAGACACCAACTGGGATGACGTCCCCACCCATGCAAACGATCTCTATAAGTTTTATAATTGCAGGATGATCATCTTTGAAATATCCGCTTACTAATTCATTCTCGCGTCCGGCAGCCATTGTATATTGAGTCAAGTCATTCGTTCCGATATTAAGTAAATCGGATACCGCGGCAATCTCGGCAGCGCAAAGCGCGGCGGCTGGTGTTTCAATCATTGCTCCGAGTTTTGGTAGAACTTTACATCCGAGTTCTAGCGCGACTCGCTCGAGGGCAGATCTTACCATTTTCATTTCTTCAACGATCGTCACCATAGGGACGATGATCTGAATATCATGATCCTGCGCGATACGCAGTAAGGCCCGAAGCTGTAGATCAAACAATTCCGGGTATTCAAAAAGAAGCCGAATTCCCCGCCTTCCCAGAAAGGGATCCGATTCATGGGGAAGCGGTAAATACGGCAGGGGCTTGTCTCCGCCGACATCTAGGAGGCGAATTGATATTGTTTTGTGCTTTAATGGAGCTATCGTCCTTGTGATTTCATCGATAAGCTCCGCTTCGGTAGGTAGCATTTTCCGGGACAGGAAAAAGACTTCTATACGGAAGAGCCCCACTCCATCGGCACCGCATTCAACCGCCATTTCCGCTTCGTGCAGATTTCCGATATTGGCCAATACTGAAATAGTGACTCCATCTTGCGTGATCGCAGCCTCTCGGCAGAGCTCCTTGGCATCGGCGACCATTGTTTGATAGTGAACAACGCTTTTATTGAATCTAGCTTGGCTATTTTTGTCTGGCGAAACGGTTACGGTTCCTCGTGTTCCATCAAGAAGAAGAGTGTCACCCGTTGAGACACGTTTAAGGAGATTGGGGACTTGAGTGATTCCCGGTATGCCCATTTGGCGTGTAAGAAGGGCGAAATGTGAGCCGGGGCCGCCAGATTCGACGATGATTCCCGAGGTCGACCGGTGTGAGAAAAATGTGGTATCGGAGGGCAATAGTCGTTGGGCAACGAGAATGCTTCCTTTCGGCATTTTTTCGAGAGAATGGGTGTGAACACCCGCTAGCGACCTCATAAGTCTGCTACCGAGGTCAGCCATATCGTCACCCTGCTGTTGAAATGAGTCCCCCTTCATGGAACGAAATTTCCGCTCCCAGCGCTCGAACACGCTCTGAATTGCATGTTCCGCGTTGACCAATTCATCCTCGATTTCCGCGCGCAACTCATTGGTCAAAGTGACATCTCGAAGCATCTCCTCATGCGCTCGAAAAATCTCCGCCATCTCCGAATTGAGCGTCTTTTGAATGCGATCGGCGGACAGACTTAAGTCCTCGAGTACGTTGCCGATCGCATTTTCGACGTTTGCGTACTCTTGATCCACTTGATCTATTTTAATCCCGTAATGCCGCTGCTCACGCTCATAAATATCCCGAAACACGAACGCCGTCCCCGAGACCAAGCCAGGCGATATTGAAGCTCCCGAGATCGTGAACTCTTTTTTATTCGTAGTCATATCGTTTCAATTTTTTAACGGAAAATCGGTTATATTATCGGCCCGTAATTTCAATCGACTCCATTGTGCGTTAGTTACTCGATAGGAATCGCTGCCTCCTAAACACATGAACTGCATGCCGATCGTCTCAAGAATGAAGACTGAAACTGGCGATTAGTCGTCCAGCAGACTGCGCAGCATCCACGCAGTCTTCTCGTGCAACTGGATACGCTGGGTGAGAAGGTCGGCGCTCGCCTCATCAGACGCTTTTCTCACGACCTCAAAGACTGAGCGCGCGGTGCGCACCACCGATTCGTGTCCGTTCACCAATAGCCGGATCATTTCGACGGCTTTCGGCACCCCGGAAACTTCCTCAATGCAAGTGAGGCTCGCAAATTCGCTGTAAGTAGCCGGGGCATGCATGCCGAGCGCCCTGATACGTTCTGCGATTTCATCCACGGCAAGAGCCAGCTCTGTGTAATGCGTTTCAAACATAAGATGCAGCGTCTGGAACATTGGACCGGTGACATTCCAGTGGAAGTTATGTGTTTGAAGGTAAAGCGTGTAGCTATCGGCGAGCATACGCGAAAGCCCCGCCGCGATTTCAGCACGATCGGCTTCATTAATTCCTGTATCCATAGTTTTGGTTATTTTCATATTAATATATCTGAGGGGTTATAGTTTATTCGAAATAGGCGTTTAGCACATACTGTTGCACCATGCGTTGCGTGTTGAAGAACGATCCGTTCAACGCGATGGCGTGCCGCATCACGTCAATAAATTCGTCTCTTTTTTGGTAGAATAACGGAGCCACGACGCACTCAAGTTTATCGTAAAGTGCTCTGGCGTCCGCCGACGTGCGTTCCGGAGATTCGGTCTGCAAATCCGACGGCGGCTCACCAATGGACCATCCCGTGATACCTTCGATACAGCCCGCAATCCACCAACCGTCCAATACGCTGAAACTGGGCACGCCGTTGATCGCGGCTTTCATCCCACTTGTTCCAGAGGCCTCCATCGGAGGGAGTGGCGTGTTCATCCAAACATCAACCCCGGCCGTCATAAGCTTGCCCAAACGCATGTCGTAGTTTTCGAGATAAACCAGCTTTACATCCGCCCCTAGCGATTCACCGGCCCGCCAGATATGCTGGATGATTTCTTTGCCTGCTTGATCGTTGGGATGGGCCTTGCCGCCATAAATAATCTGGAGAGGTCCGGTCTTGGCCGCTAGGGCCTTCAGTCGCTTTAGGTCTGAAAGCAACATATCGGCCCGCTTGTAGGGAGTCGCTCGCCGGGCAAAACCTAAGGTTAAAACTTCCGGGTCGAGTTCGATCTGATTGTTGTCATTTACGAAATCGATAAGGCGTTGTTTGGCTTTCATATGCGCCGCCCATAGGTCCTGCCTTGGGATGCTTAACGCGTACCGCAGACTGAAATTTTCCGCCCTCCAACCGGGAATTTGAATATCAAAGAGTTCCTTGATGTCCGGCGCCATCCACGTTGCCGCATGCACCCCATTTGTAATATGATGGATCTCATAGGAACTAAACATGAGGCGTGAAACTTCCGCGTGCCGTTTAGCCACTCCATTGACGTAGTGGCTCAGGTTGAGCGCGAGGTAGGTCAAGTTGAGCGTATTTTCTTTTACGAAAATAGTGTTCGTATCAAAGGTGCCGTGCTCCTTTTGCAGAATCCGACCGACCAACTCGCCGCAAAACAAGTCGCCCATATTGAGAAACCTCTGCCGCTGTCCCAGCACCCGCCCGACCATATCCATCGGGAACTTGTCGTGGCCCGCGGGCACGGGAGTGTGCGTCGTGAAAATACACTGAGCTTTGACCGCATCGATATCGTCGCAGTT
>Ga0075118_10001983_pt1 | contig 13710 bp, 12 predicted proteins | sample AntAceMetag02UKE_FD_69794 | JGI IMG/M metagenome (GOLD analysis project Ga0075118, IMG submission 69794) | Saline lake microbial communities from Ace Lake, Antarctica - Antarctic Ace Lake Metagenome 02UKE | ecosystem: Environmental > Aquatic > Non-marine Saline and Alkaline > Saline | place...
CTAGAAGTGTCTATCGGTCATGCCCTGGTAGTTGAATCCTTGCAGCAGGGCATCGAGCCCGTCATAAAAAAATATTTGGACATTTGTGCTGGTACAGCTTTTTAAAGGTCCAGCAAATGCTGGTTAGTAGGTTGGTTGATAGGTCGGCTAATAGATTAGTAAGTTAAAGAACACGGCAGTGCGTGTGCCTTAGATAGATCTTGCATCATCTAGTAAATCAAACGGGAGCCAGGCATGTTGACAGTGAACAAGCTTCAAACTGTGAAATGGGCCAAGAGCCGCTAACGCCTCCATCATCATTCTCCCTTGCAAGCCACTTGTTAGCGTTGCGATTATTTTTTTACTTTTCCTGATAGTTTAGCCACTAAACTTTGTTTTTGCTTCAGAGTTTGAATTGTCACGTATTGCTAACGAGCTTAATTTGGCAAGTGACGCGCTTGCAAAGGGGCGAGGACACTGCGGATCTTTCAGTGGCATTGGCCATCGAGCCAGCAGCTTAGCTCGTGAATTGCCGCAGCCCACTGACGCAATTCATCGAAATCGAAACCCTTCAAATAGTAGACCTCAGATTAATGATGTAAGTTAGCGCTATGCCGATTTAGAAGATGCTCTTTGGCACGGCCACAGTAATGGCCCTGACAATAATGTTCTTCAGCAACGGGAGTTGATCAGCAAGATTTATGGCGATTTGTATACCGCGTATACATTAACTCGGTATTATTAGCCGAGTCCCCAAAGCTATGTTTTTGCGAGCCCTAGCGCGAGTAAAAATGGCTTGGCCGTCCCCCCAATCTTTTTCAATATGCCAGCCTCGCCCTGAGAGATTGTTAGAAAAATAAAGATCGGTTAGCTCAGAGGTCAGACTTTATTACGTAAATAAGCTTATATAAGTTTTTCTTACATTTTCGCGCAGCAAAGCCTCGGAGTCAGGGGCTGAAGGGTTGTTTGTGAACAATCAGATGCGCAGCATCGTGAGGGAATAATCCACCGTCCTCTGACGGGCTAACCGGTTGAAATAATCCACCGGCCCTGATGGTCCGCGATGATGTAAGTATTTCCTTACCCTTAATGCCAGGTTGCTTAAGATTCCGAGCTGGCATGGTTTTTATTCTTAGGAGAGGTAAAATCCTTCCTATGTACACCACTTGCCCAAAATGCCAGCACGTTCGCCAAGCAGCTGATGAGAAAGCTGAAGATATTTGTCCGAGCTGCGGTTTGGTTTTCAGCAAGTGGTTAAAGTCTCTCGCATCAGGCACGGAGTTTGAAGATAGCGTGAGGATCGATCAACAGCAGCAAACTTTAAAGCTAGGTCTGTTTCAATTCTTTTGCCCTGCGCGGTCCGATATAGCCAAGGGCGACTTTTTCCTCTATTTAGCTATATGGGTTATTTTTTTTGCATGGGGAATTGATTTTATTATTATGGATTTCCAAACCAATGAAATTGGCCTCTCCTGGTTCCGCAATATCGACCTAGTGTTCCATGAAGCAGGACATCTGTTGTTTATACCTTTTGGCAGGGCTATGACCATTTTCGGAGGTAGTCTACTTCAAGTTTTAGTGCCTTTTTTTCTTGTCTTCGCATTTCTGATTCGAAATCGAGACGGGTTCGCCGCCTCAATTGGGCTATGGTGGGCAGGGCAAGGCATGCTGGACCTTGCTCCTTACATTGCCGATGCTCGAGCGCTTGTGCTGCCGCTGTTAGGCGGTGCTACGGGGGCGGATGGAGCGTCAAGACATGATTGGGCAAACCTGTTAGGCCCGCGCGGGTGGTTGGAATACGATATTCTAATTGCAGCCGGGGTAGATCTAATAGGGTCAGGTACAATATTAACCGCACTAGCTTGGCGCGCTTATATGCTTAGCATGTACTATAAAGAGATGGTGGACTAAAATCTCGGCTTCTAGAAATTTCAGGTTTTCCTTTTGATGGTTAAACGCGACCGCTATTATTACGGCTACTGGATCGTATTCGCTGGGTTTCTAACCCAGTTTATTGCAGTTGGCATGTCAAACTATGTGGTTGGATCTTTTATGATCCCTATGACTGAAGAGTTTGGTTGGTCGCGAGCCGAGTTTTCGGCGTCACGCTCGATTGGCCAGATTGTTCTCGCAATGACCGGCTTTGTCATCGGCACCTATATCGATAAATACGGTGGCAAACCTTTTGTTTTGTTGGGCGGGCTGGTTCTCTCGGTATCTCTGTTTAGCCTGGGTAGTATTAACACTTTGACCCAATGGCTTGTCATTAACGGTCTAATGCTTACAGCAGGTGCGGCTATGATTGGCAATCTTGTGGTGAATGTGACCCTGGGAAAATGGTTTGTCGAAAAGCGAGGGCGGGCTATTGCTGTCGCGGGTATGGGTATTTCTCTGGCTGGGATTTTGTTGCCGCCAACGGTAACCGCTCTGGTGGATCAGTTTGGTTGGCGTGCGGCATGGCAAGTTCTTGCGTTTATCGCCGCCCTCGTTACATTTCCAGCAGCCTTTATGGTGAAGCGCAGGCCAGAGGATTTTGGCCTGCATCCAGACGGTAAGACTGATGAGCAAGTTCAAAACGGTGATGCGGGCGCTGCCGCCGCTGATTTTGAGAGGTCACTCAACCGTGCTCAAGCTATGCGCACATCTACTTTTTATTTTTTAGTATTGGCCTTTGGTTTATTTCAAATATCGATCACCGTGATGCTGTTGCAAACGATTCCTCTTATGACGGATGCCGGTTATTCTCGGTTGATAGCATCTACTATGATATCGCTGGCGTCGGTGCCGGCGTTTTTCAGTAAACCTATTTGGGGGATAATGATCGATCACTATAACCCTAAGAAACTCGCATCACTGGGGGCATTAGTCACCGGGCTGGCGGTGATGTTGATTGTATTCAGTGTGGCAAGTAGGGCAGATACCTTGGTCTACCTTGGCTTTTTGATGATGGGGATTGGCTGGGGTGGTCTGCTGCCACTACAAGAGGTGATCTGGGCATCGTTCTTTGGTCGCCGTTACCTCGGCTCGGTCCGCTCTACTGCAATGCCTTTTACTTTTGGTATGTCCGCTGTAGGCCCAATTGTGGTGGGTTACTACTACGACACTGTTGGGGACTACAATCTGGCTTTGCTTGCCATTGCCGTTTGTAACATTGCTTCTGCCGCGATGCTTTTTCGCATGAAAGACTCATCCGTTACCTCTAAAGGAGTGGGATGAAACCCTAAAGTGAGCGAATTTGATTTTGCGCTGTGACCTTGTTCAGCTATCGGGGCTTACGCCGTCTTTTAAGCTAGCCAGCGCGGGGTGCCTTTAGTGCGGGTGTTAGCTGCGGTATAAAAAAATGGAGTTAGTCCGCATTATCGAAATCAGAGCATAGGCTTGCATTGCTTAACGAGGCCATTGGTTTGTGCACAGAGTGGCGTGTTAATTCTTTGTGTGGTGAGGTCAGGGGTGATTTAGGCACATTTCGAAAGTGGTATACAGGAGAAGGTTTTGATCTCGATACGGTTGATAATATCCAGCTACAGCTGGCCTAGAGTTTCCTCCACGCCAAATTACTTTATTGCAGACTCTCGTAATAACGGCTCTAAGTAAGGCCATACATTCTCAAGAATTAAATGCTGTGCTTCAGCTTTTGGATGAATTCCGTCCGCTTGCATAAGCTCTGGCTGTTGTGGAATCCCATCGATTAGAAAAGGCACTAGCGCTAAATGTTCGCTATTTGCGATGTTGCCGTAAATCTCAAAAAACGGTTTGGTATATCGAACCCCATAGTTTGGTGGTATTTGAATGCCGGTTAAAAGTGTTTTAGCTCCGCTGCGGCTGATCAATTCAACCATCGCTCTGAGGTTTTTCTCTAGCGATTTAAGTGGCAATCCACGCAGACCATCATTGCCACCGAGCTCAACAATCACAACATCGGGATTATAGCTTTCCAGCATCGCTGGCAATCTAGCCAAGCCTCCGGTGCTCGTTTCACCGCTGACGCTGGCGTTAACAACTTTGAAATTAAGTTCGCTCTCACTGATCTTATCTTCAAGTAAATTGACCCAGCCCTGGGCTTCTTTCAATCCATAGGCTGCACTTAAACTATCGCCAAACACAAGCAACGTGGCCGGCTGCGCTGCCCATGTTGCTGATGAGAGCGCCATGCTCAACAAAATACAAACAACAGCAGCTACGGCAAACTGGCTCAGAGTTTGAGAAAGGCGGGCAAATAGTCGAATTATTAGGGGTTTCATCGTTTAAAGGGGTACTTCAATGGCTACAACGCAGATAATCATGTTAAACCGATAACGCGGTTATAGCGTACGTTAATAAATACTAAAAATACAATTCTTATCCATCGGTGCCCTACAGCGGCTGGAGATGTTGATGCAAGAATCCTCTGATTTGCGAGATTGGCAATAAATGATAGAAACAAAGGACTTGGTAAAAAGTGTTGAGACAAGCGAAGGCTTACTCACCATTCTTAAGGGCATTAACCTCAAGATTGAAAAAGCAGAAGCGGTCGCTATAGTGGGTGCTTCAGGGTCTGGAAAATCGACTCTTCTCGGCTTAATGGCGGGGCTAGATGCCGCCACCAGTGGTGACGTGCTGCTCGACGGCCATTCTCTCGCCGCGATGGATGAGGAGCAGCGAGCGATTTTGCGTGGCCAATTGGTAGGTTTCGTTTTTCAGTCATTTCAATTGCTACCCAGCCTCACGGCCCTCGAAAACGTAATGCTGCCCATCGAATTAAAAGGCGAAGCTGACCCTCAAGGCAAGGCGAAGCAACTCCTCGAGCGGGTTGGTCTAGAGCAGCGCGGGCATCATTATCCAAACCAGCTATCGGGCGGTGAGCAGCAGCGTGTCGCTATTGCTCGCGCGTTTGCTACCCAGGGTAAGATCCTCTTTGCAGATGAGCCTACAGGCAATTTAGATACGGCAACTGGCTCTAAAATTATCGAGTTATTGTTTGATCTAAACCAAGAATTCTCTACAACTTTGGTGCTCGTAACGCATGATGAGCGTCTTGCTGGAAAATGCGATCGCAGTATAAATTTGGTTGCCGGTGAAATAGTCAGCGTTAAAGACGAGGAGTTAATGGGTGCCTAATTCACAATCTTCGACCTTAACCGATAGCAAATCAGTTGGGGTTTTGACTGCAATCGCACTGCGGCTGCTTTGGCGCGATTGGTATGGTGGCGAGATCAGACTTTTATTCTTTGCTTTAGTCATGGCGGTAACGTCGGTAACGGGCATAGCGCTGTTTACTGACCGTCTGGAAAAGGCCCTCATCCTTGAGTCTGCCAATATGCTGGCGGCAGATCGAGTACTCGGGAGTGCTCGCCCCTTGCCCGAAGAAATAAGGCAGGAAGCTCAGAGTCGAGGTTTTACAACGGCTGAAACCCTGTCATTCACCTCAATGGCATTTTCTGACTCTGGTAATATGTTGGTTTCTGCTAAGGCGGTCAGCGACACCTATCCTCTCAGAGGCGAGGTTATTATCACAGATGCCGCGTTCACGCGCGGAACAGCTATACTCAGTGGACCTCCACCGGGTGAGGTGTGGCTAGAAAATCGTGCTCTGCCAGCGCTAGGGATAGACGTAGGAGATTCGGTCTATGTCGGGGATGCGCAGCTGCGCGTTGGTAAGATTATCATTGCAGAACCTGACCGCTCAGGTGGCGGAATGCTCGACAATGCTGGCCCTAGATTAATGCTGCATTTGGATGATGTGGCTCAGACAAATGTTGTTCAACCGGGCAGCCGAGTAAGTTATCGTTATCTTTTTGCTGATGATGCGATGGCCGCTTTAGATGAGTTTGAGCAATGGATTGATACAGAATTTGACGGTGAATACCGGCTGCGTGATGTGCGCGATGAGAGCGAGGAGGTGAGCGATGCGCTTAACCGGGCAGAGAGCTTTCTTTTGTTGGGTTCTCTTTTTGCCGTATTACTGGCCGGTGTAGCGATAGCACTGACCGCTAAACGCTATAGTGAAAGGCATTATGACTATGTAGCGATACTGAAAACGTTCGGCTGCACTTCTTCTCAAATCACATTTATCTACCTAACCATTCAAGTTGCTCTAGCGGTTATAGCGATAATCGTCGGCAGTCTTCTTGGCTGGTTGGTCCATGTTGGCATCCTGCAGCTTTTGCAATCGATGATCACAGTGTCTCTGCCTGCCGCTGGATATCAACCTTATGTTATTGGTGCGTCCACCGCCTTTATTTGTTTGCTGTCTTTCGCGATACCACCTTTGCTGGCACTGCGAGAGACGCCTCCGCTGCGAGTTTTGCGCAAAGATATTAGCCAGCAGAAAATAGGCGACAGCGTGCCTTATTTGTTTGGCATAGGCGGGGCAATTTCCTTGGTTTATTGGTACAGCCAAGACTTTATTTTAACATCAGTATTAGTCGGCGCTATAGCCGGGATCGCGGCACTATTGTCGGTGGTTTCTTATGCGCTGTTACGATCTAGTGGGTCCGTGGGGATGAAAGCGGGCAGTGCTTGGAAGCTAGCCATGACCGCCGCTCGTAGGAGACGCAAGCAGAATGTATTACAGGTGATGGTATTCTCGATCACCATTATGTCTTTGCTAATTTTAACGCTGCTTCGTACCGATCTAATTGATGATTGGCAGGCTCAACTTCCCGAAAATACACCTAATCATTTCATGATGAACATTTCTCAAGGCCAGGTTGAGGGAATCGAAAATTTCTTTGCCGAAAATGGCATCACAGGAAATGCTTTTTATCCTCTTATTAGTGCACGGGTTAGCACTGTCAACGGCAGCATTCCTAATCCACAGACTGATATTGATGAAGAGGAAGGCGGCAGCACTTTGACCGAAGGTGCCGGTGAGGTAGATAGTCGGTATGACGAGATTAGAGATTCGCTGGATCTGCAAACTAGCGCCGATTCACTAGCAGCTGCTAAAGCGGAAGCTGACAAAGCAGAACCGGTGCGAGGCAGGTTGGGTCGGCGCCAAGTCACTTGGTCGAGTCAATTGCCCGCAGATAATCGGATTACTGCTGGCCAATGGTGGGGAGAGGAATCACAGCCGGGATTTGTATCAATTGAAGAAGAGTATGCCGGTTGGTTGGATATTGAGCTCGGAGATACCGTTGAGTTTGAAATCAATCAACAAACTATCTCCGCTCAGGTGAGCAATTTTAGAAGCGTGCGCTGGGACAATATGCAGCCAAACTTTTTTATTATTTTTACGCCCGGAACTATCGATCACTTGGGCGCTACGTTTATCTCAACGGCGTTAATGGAGAAAGAACAAAAAATACTACTCAATGATCTGATCCGGCTCTTCCCAACGGTGGTTGTCATTGAAATCGATGCTCTAATCGAGCAGATTCAAAATATTATTGCTCAGGTAACCTCGGCTATAGAGTTGATTTCAGTCCTCGTTTTACTTTGCGGTGCGTTAGTTTTGCTGTCCTGTGTTAATGCCACTTTAGATGAGCGTTTTCATGAAAATGCGATCCTTAGAACTCTTGGTGCTGGTAAGAGGCTCATTCTCAGCAGTTTGTTAATAGAGTTCTCGCTTATAGGGCTGATCGCAGGTGTCGTAGCCACGCTAGGGGCCGAAGCCAGTCTATATTACTTGCAGGAAGAAATATTTGAACAAGAGTTCAGCTTTCACTATTGGGTGTGGGTGGCCGGTCCTGCTTTAGGTATGATTATTATTGCTGGACTGGGTGTTAACTCTACTCGGCAAGTGGTCACCATATCTCCGTTGAACGTGCTGCGCAAAGTGGTCTAAGCTGCCCGCGTTGGTCGGCAATGCTTGATCGAGTATACTATTGACTAATTGAACTGAGACCCACTTTTGGGAGGACAAGCACGTGAAAGACCTAATTAAATTAGCGACCGTTGTAATGCTGCTGATTCCAGTCACAGGATTCGGGCAATTACTCAAACAAGTGACAGCCGAAAACTGTATCTCGGGAGACTGCGTTGATGGCCGCGGGACGATGGAGTTAGCCACTCAATGGGGTAAGGGGTCTTACGTCGGCAATTTCATTGATAGCGAATTTCATGGCAAAGGTCGCCTTGAAGTACCAATCTCATTTACTAATAAGTCGGTTTATGATGGCAATTGGAATATGAGCGTGCGGGAAGGTCGCGGAACCTATTGGAATGGCACCGGAGACCTTTACATAGGTCAGTGGAAAGGCAATAAACGAAACGGCTCGGGCTCCTATTTTTTTAACCTTGCGAAATGGGAAGAAAACAAGAATTCCGAATATTGGTTAAAAGAAAATACTGAGAATTACAGCGGTGAATTCCTTAACGATCATTACCACGGTAAGGGAGTATTTCGCTGGGATACTGGTAAGCGCTATGAAGGCAACTTCTTTGCGGGCAATAAGCATGGCTACGGAATATTTTATTATGAGACCGGTAATACACGCCAGCAGCTATGGGATTTCGGTGATTTTGTCCGCTAGTAACTGGCTATCTTAAGCAATCGAAATGAGTGACGGATTTACATGGAATTAGAATCTCTTAGGCGTGAGTATCTAATGGCTGGGTTGGAACACGATGACCTCGCCAGCAGCCCTTTTGACCAGTTTGAGCGTTGGATGGAGCAGGTGATTACACTCCAACAGCCAGACCCTACAGCAATGACTATTGCGACAGTGTCTGATGATGGACAGCCTTCCCAGCGAATTGTGTTGTTGAAGAGTTTTGACAAAGATGGTTTTGTTTTTTATTCCAATTACAATTCTCGCAAAGGGCAGGAGCTTGAACAGAATCCCAAAATCAGTGCACATTTCCCTTGGCACTGCGTCGAGCGCCAAGTGAGAATCTGTGGCGTTGCGCAGAAGATATCAGCCGCGCAGTCATCGAAGTATTTTGCCAGCCGCCCTCGTGGCAGCCAAGTTGCGGCGGTCGCTTCTCAACAAAGCGAAGTGCTTAGCTCTCGAGGTGTTCTGCTTAGTGAATATGAAGCACTGACGCAAAAGTTTCAGGCCGGTGAAATTCCGTTTCCCGATTTCTGGGGAGGCTATCGTATCAATCCTACCGAGTTTGAGTTTTGGCAAGGCGGTGCCGATCGATTGCATGATCGATTCCGCTATCTCAAAACTGCAGAATCGAGCTGGCAAATTGACAGGCTCGCACCCTAATAGACTGCGGTTTTGAGTTTGGCGCTGCTGCGACTGTTTAGAAATATAATCAGCAGGTTAAGTGGCGCGCCATTTTTTGAGTTTCTGCCCAGCAAGCACTTTTTTAAGTCTGGCATATTGTGGGATGCCATTTTTATAAGGGGGATAGTCTTCCCCGCGAATAAGCGGTGCAAAGTACGCGCGCGCTTTCTCGGTAATCTGAAAGCCATCACGGCTTATGTAATCCCGCGGCATCATTTTTTCTACATTGGCGACATCTGACAATTTTGCTTCGCCGATACTCCAAGAATATGTTTTGGCTTTACTGCGAACAATTGTTGGCATAACAGCGTTCTTGCCTGCCAGAGCAAATTCGACAGCCGCTTTTCCAACTGCATAAGCTTGCTCCACATCAGTTTTCGAGGCTATATGCCGGGCTGATCTTTGGAGGTAATCAGCAACAGCCCAATGGTATTTATAGCCCAATTCGTCCTTGATCATATTCGCAACAAAGGGGGCCACTCCGCCAAGTTGAACATGACCAAAGGCATCAGTCCCGCCGGTGTCGGCTAGAAAGCTACCATCTTTATTTTGAGCGCCTTCGGAAACCACAATTGCGCAATAGCCGAATTTCTTGACACAGCTTTTAACTTTTCTCAAAAATTTGGCTTTATCGAAGGCAATTTCTGGGAACAAGATAATATGGGGTGCGTCACCTTCTTGTTCGCAGGCTAAGCCTGCCGCTCCAGCAATCCAGCCGGCATGACGTCCCATCACCTCCATCACAAAGACTTTGGTTGAACTCTCACACATCGAGGCGACATCTAATCCCGCTTCGCGAATCGAGACGGCAACATATTTTGCGACCGAACCAAAGCCAGGGCAGTTATCGGTAATGGGAAGGTCGTTGTCCACTGTTTTTGGGACACCAATACAGGTTATCGGATAGCCTTTAGCGAGGCTTAATTGTGATATTTTATTGGCGGTATCCTGAGAGTCGCCACCACCGTTGTAGAGGAAGTAACGAATATCATGAGCTTTGAACACATCCATGAGCCGTTCATATTCGACTTTGTTTTCGTCATAGGATTTGAGCTTATAGCGGCAGGAGCCAAATGCGCCGGCGGGCGTATGTCTTAAAGCGGCGATTGCAGAGGTGGATTCTTTGCCGGTGTCGATCAGCTCTTCGTTTAGGGCTCCTATAATGCCATTTTTACCGGCGTATACTTTGCCTATCCTGTCTTTATTTAGTCTTGCGGTTTCGATAACGCCGCAGGCGCTAGCATTGATTACCGAGGTGACACCGCCAGATTGGGCGTAGAATAAATTTGCCTTGCTCATAAGTTTTATTGCCGCTGCTGTTTAAAGAGATAGTTTATAGCGTTGCATATTACTAGCTGCGCCAATTCCTTGCTAGTCATGAGAAATTGATGCCACAATCGGCCTTTAGACTAATTTTCTAGGTAGCACGTTATGCAGCTAATTATCGGTATTTCAGGAGCCAGCGGAGTGATCTACGGTATCCGTTTACTTGAGGTTCTCAAAGACATGCCAGATGTTGAAACTCACCTGGTTATGTCAGATTCTGCCAAACTTAATATCGGTATCGAAACTGACTGGGCAACAGCTGATGTTAAAGCTCTCGCTGATCATGTTCATTCCAACAAAGACATCGCTGCCAATATTGCCAGCGGTTCATTTCAGACCGCCGGAATGATAGTAGCTCCCTGTGCAATGAAAACCTTGTCGGCTATCGCTAATTCATACGCTGACTCGTTGATTGTGCGTGCGGCAGATGTGGTGCTTAAGGAGCGTCGCCGGCTAGTGTTGGTGCCCAGAGAAACACCACTGCATACCGGCCACTGTGAATTGCTATTAAAGGCCAGCCAAATTGGTGCAATTATCGCGCCTCCCATGCCGGCGCTCTATACCAAGCCACAATCTATCGACGACATAATTAACCACCATGTGGGCCGCCTGCTCGATCTGTTTGATTTAGATGCAGACATTGTTAAACGCTGGCAAGGGTCTCGCCAGGGCAATTAATCATTGCTTGAATCATGGGACTTCAGCGCAGCAGGGCCTCTAACTATTGCTGCACGTGAGACATAACTTAAACTATGTAGGGTATCTATTATGCGTATCATTGCCGCTTGCGTTTGTTTGCTCATCGCCACCAATACCTTTGCCCAAAACAGTGAGCCCGATTGGGAGTCAATTGAAGAGGAAACTCTTGCGCATTTTAGAGCGCTGCTGCAGTTTGATACCAGTGACCCACCGGGGCGAGAGCTTCCTGCGGCAGAATACATTCGTGATGTTTTAGAGGCTGAAGGTATTGCTGTTGAGATGCTGGCAACGGACTCTGAAAGACCAAATGTATTAGCGAGGCTTAAGGGCAATGGCAGTAAGCAACCATTGTTATTAATGGCCCACACTGATGTGGTCAATGTAGACCCAGAAAAATGGACGTTCCCGCCTTTTAGTGCGACCGTTGACGATGGCTATGTGTACGGTCGAGGCGCGGTGGATGATAAAGACAATCTTGCTGCTGCCTTGGTTGTTATGCTGGAACTGAAGCGACAAAACATTGCGCTTGATCGTGATGTTATTTTCCTTGCTGAATCTGGCGAGGAGGGCGCTACGCAGTTCGGCATTGAGTACATAGTTAACAATCATTTCGAGAAAATAGAATCAGAATTCTGTTTGGCCGAAGGGGGCTCGGTCGCAAGAGTTAATCGCGAAGTGCAGTATGCAGGCGTGCAAACTGTGGAAAAGATTCCCTATCGGGTAGAGCTTGTTGCTACGGGTGTGGCCGGCCATGGTTCGGTGCCGCTGCAGACCAACTCAGTCGTGCGGTTAGCAAAAGCTATTGCTGCCATTGCTGATTGGCGCTCGCCAGTTCGGTTGAATGAAACCACAGCAGCCTATTTTGAACGTCTAGCTTCGATTTCTCCGGCAGCGGCGGCCGAGCGCTACCTTAATGTGCTTGATCCGGGCATGGTAAATGAGTCAGATGAATATTTTCTAGCTAACGAGCCTCGCCATGCTTCTATGCTGCGCTCCTCACTATCACCTACTATTTTCGACGCAGGCTATAGAATAAATGTTATTCCTTCCGAGGCTAAGGCGAGTGTGGACTTTAGGGCGTTGCCTGATGAGGATATTCCTGCCTTCTTGCAGGCAATCAGGCAACAGATAAACGACCCGACTGTTGAAGTTAGGCTAGGAGATCGAAATACTCGGCCTCCAGGTCAATCGGGTCTGCACAGCGCTGCATTTTCTGCGATCGAGGCCAACATAAGCAAGCATTATGGCGTGATCACCTTGCCAACCATGAGCACCGGCGCTACTGATATGGCGTATCTGCGAAATAAGGGAATTGAATGTTATGGCATAGGGCCAGCTATTGACCGAGAAGACGCAGCGTTGGGTTTTGGGGCTCACAGCGATCAAGAGCGGATACTCGTTAGCGAGCTAAACCGCTTTGTTCAATTTAATTGGGACGTGGTTATCGATTTAGCTGCTTCAAAATAAGCTGGTAAAAACAGCCTCCGAAGTGCATATAACTATTGTGCTTAGGGTAAAATCAAGGGTAGATGCTTACCCTAAGCCGACGTGAGTGGTTTCTACAGCTTGTTTAACAACAAACCCCATGGAGGGTGCCTAGCTTTCTAAAGGCGCAGGCTTTGCAAGGTTTTCACGAGGCCTTTGCTGGGTCATTTCATTGATCTGGCCTGCTTCGGTGGTTCTTTCCTTCACTGGGGAAAGCGGCAATTCCACAATTAATGGACTTATTTGGCTTGCTGGAGCTATAGCTTTTACAGCATCCGTTCTATTTTTTGGCAGAGGTGGTGAGGTCAGTAACAGTGCGCACAGCTGCAAACAAACGGTGTAGGCAAAGTTCAGCCAGCCGCAGCTGCATCGATCACCAGTGCAAGCGTAGTCCTCAGTTTAGAGCTGTCGGCGACCTTCATTTGGTTTATTAGTTCAAGAACATTCTGCTCTATCGCCTTTTCTGGGCTGATTCTTGCCCCTGAGTCTGGCTGACCCAAGACGATCTTCTCGAGCACAGATTGCTGATGCTTCTCAGCGCTTAGCTCAACGGTTTTGATCTCTCTTCGCACTTCTTGAAAACCTAATTGTTGATTCTGATCGCTTGGCATGTTCGATTTCATCCAAACACGGGTTTGTCTAAGTGGTTTAACGACCTGCTCTGCCCACTGTCTTGAATAGGCGATAGATTGGCTTAGGGATGTTTCAGATAGCTCTGCGCCCCGCGCCCCGCACCAGCAGCACAGCAGCAGTAAATTAACATCGATGTCATGTTGGTTCTGTAAATCCAAGCATGCAGCTGAAACCCCGGAGGAACTATAGAGCTGTCCGGAGAATTCCCAAAAATTTTGTAATGAGTTTGACATTTGCGGCCGATGTTAATTGTTATCTTGTTAATCCTACTGAATTTCTGTGATATAAACACTTGAATTCAATATCAATTTGAGGCGGAACCCACACACATGCATGTCCACATTCTAGGTATTTGCGGGACTTTTATGGGCAGTTTAGCTGTATTAGCTAAAGCGCTGGGTCATCGCGTGAGCGGCAGTGATGCAAATGTTTA
>Ga0075118_10001989_pt1 | contig 13665 bp, 8 predicted proteins | sample AntAceMetag02UKE_FD_69794 | JGI IMG/M metagenome (GOLD analysis project Ga0075118, IMG submission 69794) | Saline lake microbial communities from Ace Lake, Antarctica - Antarctic Ace Lake Metagenome 02UKE | ecosystem: Environmental > Aquatic > Non-marine Saline and Alkaline > Saline | place...
GTGCATTTAAATTACATTTCAATAATGTTCTCGCTACTTAGTAAACTTGGTATTAGCGAAGCGGATTTACTGAGTAACACCGGCTTAACAGTCGTGGAGACTCGTTCGGATTTTAGTTTTACAACAACACAGCTAAACACACTATGTAGCAACGCGCTGCACCTATCAAAGGATTTTGAGTTAGGCCTGAAGGTTGGATCACTGTTTGACCTGCCCTCTCAAGGCATTTTCGGATATGCACTGATGACCAGCGCCACAGTTGGCGATGCGCTCAGACTGCTGGTGCGCTATAACCGCGTTATTCTGCCAAGCATCCAAATCAGCCTGAAAAGGATTGACGGCAGGATGGAGGTACAGTCCCAAGCAGAGCATCTCCCCCCAGAGCTAGATCGTTTCTACTGTCAGCTCCTGTATGCGGCGATTCTTAATAGCCGCCATATACTCTTCGATAACCAGACCACTAGCTTCAGACTCGAGTTAGATTATGCTGCACCTAAGGACACAACCCTGTACGAGAGAATTTTCGGCCCAAAGACGCGCTTCAATAGTGAGCGGCGCGCGCTCAGCTTTGATGTTGAAAGCCTGGAAATTCCGATATCAACCGCCAATCCACAAGCACAAGATTTATTGCAGCGTGAGTGCGACCGGTTATTGCCACGCGACAGTCATCGAGGACATGTCAGTGCACGCGTACTGCATGAGCTACTACAGGCCAGATCTGAGTTTCCGACCTGTGCAGCGATGGCAAAAATACTACATATGAGTGAGAGCACGCTTCAGCGTCACCTGTCCAAAGAGGGCACCAAGTTTCAGCAATTGCTAGACAAAGTCCGCTACCGTCTCGCTAGCGAGTATCTGGTTGGCACAAGTTTACCGGTTTCAGAAATTGCCTTTTTGTTGGGCTTTAGTGACACCACCAACTTTCGACGGTCTTTCAGACGCTGGTCGAATGTAACACCCAGCCAGGTTCGTGAGCGCGGATAGTTTTATTGAACTGATATAAATTTACGTAATTAACCATCTAATCAACCCTACAGTTGACATGGACATTGATCATTCAATTATAAACGACAAGGCATACTTAGTGGCCAAGCTCGTCGGTTGAGAGCTTATGAGCTCACCCCTTTTTCTTCGTACTCTTTTAGGTAGTCCAAACTGTTTTTAAAGTGAGCCCTAGCTTTCCAAAGTAGGAATGCCGCTAGTACTCCAAAAATAGTACTTACCCACAATAGCGACATATGTACTTTTCCGGGATCACCATAAACATAGTCGGTGCACCAGGCAACGGCAGTTGGCCCTAAGCCCAAACCAATTAAATTGATTACAAACAAATAGACTGCAGCCCCTTGAGCCCGCATTCTTGCTGGCATCATTTGCTGAATGGCCGCCGGAGCCACACCAAACGGCATCGCTGCTGTAAATACAGCAGGACACAAAAACAGTAAAGCCAAAGTAGCATCAGGCATCAGCGGGTAAACAATACCGAAGGGTATATGCAGCATAGCAGCAAGCATACCTACTTTTAATTTTGAATCTGCTTGCCCATTGACCGTCATTCTACCGGAAAGCCAACCGCCGAAAATAATACCCGCGGTACCAAACACCATCACTATAGTGCCGTAATAAAGGCCGGCTTCTTGGCGCGTCAACTCATGAATTCGAATTAGATAAGAGGGAATCCAATAAGCACCACCGTAAGAGATGAAAGAGCAAAGTGCAAAGCCCACATTGTGATAAATAAAGGTTTTACGATTGGCGCGAATATAATCCACGACTTGATTAAAAGGGATTGATGTTTGCGCAGATGCAGCGCCACCAAAATTGACCCGCCGAACAGGCTCTTTCACTGTGAGCATCACTAAGGTGAATAACAGGCCAGGAAAACCAATAGCAAAAAACACGTATTGCCAAGGTTCAACCGCGCCAACAAAAGGTAGGGTAAGATTATCCAGAGACTCTGCATAGCCGATCACCAAACCGCCAAAAACACTCGACAAGCCAGTACCAATATAGATCCCCGCAGAATAAATACTAATAGCAATCGCCATCCTTTCCGGACGGAACATATCGGTAATCATGGAATAGGCAGAAGGCGATAAGGTTGCCTCGCCAACACCAACACCCATTCGAAACACAGCGAAAGACAAAAACTTATTTGCCGTGCCACACAGCATCGTAAACAGGCTCCATGTGGCCAAGCCAACCGAAATGATTACCTTTCGATTCTTGCTGTCGGCCATGCGCGCAATGGGAATGCCAAACAAGGTATAAAATAACGCAAAGGCAAAGCCACCTAGGTAGCTAATTTGTGAATCAGATATATTCAGATCAGCTTTGATTGGGTCGACCAACAGCGCGAGTATCTGTCTGTCCATGAAGGAGAAAACATAGACGATCATTAGAATGCCAACTACGTACCACGCATAACCCTCGTGGGGATAAGGTGGACTTTTACCTGCATTGGCGTTGGCTGAAGCTGTGCTTAGAGAACTTTCGGGTGTCGACATTTATCACCTCTTATTATTGTTCTACTGGTATTGGTCTGCTGGCATTTTTTACTAGCATTGTTTTACTGGCATTAGCCGAGCTTGTGAAGACACTATAGCGAAATTAGCAGGGCCAAGTGAGAAGGTCTAAATCAACAGGGAATTTCAAACGTGAAACCCTCACAGCCATATGAGACTTGTAAAAATCAATCTTAATATTGACAGCTAGCGAATGAGAGCCGGAACCGATAGAACCGATAGAAACGATAAAACTGTTGTTTATAAGAAGCCTGTTATTTTCACCGTTCTTTCCTTGCGGAAAACAGTTAGTTTGTGCAGTCTGATAGCCTAGCCAACTAAAGCTTTCTTTGAATTAGCGTCAAATACATTGAGATATTGCAACTTATAACCCCACCTCTCCTCAACCATATTAATAAAAGGTGTTTGGGTCAATGATTTAAGTGACCGATCGAAATATTAATCAGGCACGCTATCTCCCTTCGAAAATGATCATTTAAAGGTCCAGTATTTAAGAGCTGCGGTCCTTATCTAAAAACCCGCACAATGACTTAGCGCAATTGGTTTTAACCCAGTCGCAAATTATTTCATACTTTAATCGTCCGCTTAGAATTAATAGAGAACTAAGCCTGGCTTGTGCAATCTTGATCTACTATACGCCAGCCAGAAAATGTCGTGAGTCAGTGCCAAACAGCGTCTAAGTTTGCTTGTCTTCGCTGCTGACAAGTTTTTACTAATCCGCGTCCATAAAAAAAGGCTGGACTCAGTAGGAGGCCAGCCTTTCATATCAATCTTTTTCTATTTTATTCAGGCTTCTTGAATACAAAGAAAAAGCGGTCAGTCATATTAGCAATTTGACCAACTTCTTTAGTTAGATCGTCGCTTTCTTCGTAAAACATATCGGAAACTCTATCCAATACAAATCCTGCCGCTAAGACTTGAGTGATCACGGAAACCGGGTCTTCTCTACGGCCGGTTACTCCAGTTTCTGGAGCCATATGGCGACGAGTGTGATCGATAACAACATAGCTTGCGCCCGGCTTTAAAGTATCAAAAACCTTGGCGTTTATGCGAGCAGCATCTTCTAAATTAAAATTGTGGTATTCACGTACAAACAGAAACATATCTGTGCTGTTATCGGGTACGCCAAATTTTAATTCTTCAATAGAGTAGCGGCCTTCGCTGCCAATGTAATTGGACTCGATTGGTACTTGATGAGTCATTGCGTATTTCTCATCCGCAGTCCACGATTCGTCCCAGCTATCAAACGTAGACTGTGAGTCAACCACCATCAAGTGGCCATTATCCACCAGAACAGGGCCAAGAATTTTTGTGTAGTAAGCCTGTCCTGCGGGCAAAAATTCGATGACAGTCATATTATCTTTAAGGCCAGCGAATTCCATCGCATTAACCGGATCACGATCAGCATCTCGCTCTCGTTCTGCGTCGGTGCGAGAATCCATTGCCATTGAAGCAGCGATTTTTTGTTGAATTGGAGACAAATCTTGAGCATTTGCAAAAAGTGGTGCCAGAAGCGTTATTGCAGCGATAGTTAGGCCCATATTGTACTTTTTCATAGTAGTTCCTGTATTTCTCAGTATGGTTTTGGTTTGGTTGTTTTGGTTATTGGCTATCTTAACGTAAGAATACTACCACGTTGTAATTAGTCACTTTTCAAAATAGACACAAATCGTACAATTATAATAGAAATCAAAAGAGTCCTAGGTGATCTGACTACACGAATGTATACAAGGGCAATCAATTTACTCTGCCTCCTTCGAATTCCGACCGTTGGATTCCAAGTCAACAATTAGAAGCTATGCGCAAGTTGCAAGCACCGAAGGCGTGGACGGATACAAACTGCAAAAAGGGTCAGAGTAAAAATACAGTAATGACTTTTTACTCTGAGCCTTTTTTCGAATGCCGCTCTCCATGCCCTTTTTGATTCAAGAATTCAGGCCCAGCCCCTTTTCATAAAGGCGATTCATGGTTTTGTGCGAAATCTTCAATACATACCCTATTTTCAAAAATTGATTCATCAGGGCCTGGCGATAAATGCCGTTTTGCACAAATCGAATGGCAGAAGTCGTGGCATGCTCAGGACGTCTGACTGGGCTTGAGTGGCGACTAAATATTTTGGACAATTCTGTATCTTCGAATATATCAACGTCTGGCGTAAGTGTCGCCAACTCAGTCAGCTCTTGATCAAAGAATATGCAGTGATCCAAGTAGAGAATAGATTTTCGATCGCAACGAATAACATTGGAATACCAAGAGGTAAATTTTAGCAGTGGGTGCTGGACATCAAACCTATGAGAGAAGCCACCCCAGAAACCTCGGTTACTCTCGCACCAGCGTCGAAGTGATGAAATAGCATCAGCGTGTAAGAGGCTTCGAGGATGGTGAAGTAAAATGAGTTCTCCAGATGATCTCGCGATTCCCATTTTAAGGCGAGCAGCTCTTGAGCTGTTTGGCAGCATTTCTACTTTAGCGCCAAAGCCCTTAATAATATCAAGGGTGCCATCGGTACTTCCGCCATCTATAACCAATACTTCGGCATTATCAAGCAATGCAAGCTGAGTAAGAATTAGCTTTAGATAGCCAGTTTTAGATTCATTAAAAGTAGGTATAACAATAGAGATCATATTAGGCTGTGGACGAGCAAGACGCCCCACCAAGCACACAGAACTGAGCACAGAACTTGTGGTTTAATTGCACCCTTTTTTCAGCAGATTTTAAGGTAGCACCTAAAATAAATTGCGGGTCGTAGGCGAGCAATGTGCATGGCATAACGGCGGGTTTATCATTTCCTTTGTATTTTACAATCATTCTTTCAGATGCGCACATTTGTTGTTCAGGTTTCTTGTTAAGAATATCCCAGCAGTCAACAGTAATTTCTGGCACGTCTTTATCAAGGTCCATCTCAGGAAAAACAACTAAGTGCTCAGCAGAGTTTGCGTTCAATCCAATCTCATATTCCTTAAACATAGCCTGGTATCCGCACACGGCTTCGCTTTGACTTTCTGATTCAATTGCACGCCCTGCAATACTAAGCCTAAAGCCTCGGTCGAAAAGCCACTTGGCGGTTTTTAATGTGGGGCTAAACGTTCGCTCCCCTCGCTCTATCTCATGGATAGCCGGACTATAATGATCTAGAGAAATGCGAAGCTGTAGCTTGTCGGCGTAGCGCTTATTCAATGCAAGCAATTGTGCTTTGTAGCGTTCTATGCGTCTAAAACCATTGGTCAACACTAAAGCGCTAAAGCCTTTTTCAAGGGTTAGTTCAAGAATATTGAGAAAGTCAGGGTTCAAAAAAGGCTCGCCGCCGGTGAAGCCGATTAGCGCAGTAGGCAACTGCAGCGTTTCAATTTCCTCAAGATAAGAGGCGACGTCTTGCTCCGTTAAATATGTCAGTCTGTCATTATGGGGACTTGATTCAATATAACAGTTTTCACAACTAAGATTGCACAGAGACCCCGTATTAAACCAAAGGGTTTTTAACGATTGAAGCTCCACCGACGCGCGTTCTTGACCATCGGCGGTGAACCGTGGATCAATGAACTTATCCAGTGATTTCAATCCAAGTTGATCCATTAGTAACAATCTCCCTTTTTACTCTTTGTTGTAGCATTAATAGTGGCAACAAATGCCGAATATGTATTTCACTTTAGTAACGCAGTCGAAAACAGTGAAGCAAGCATTCATGTTTCAGTCTTCAGAACCTTGCTAGGTCTACCATAATAGTCTTGCACTTGTTGATAAATGAAGGCACGCCCGCTTCTCAAATGTCTCAGTTTACGTTTTGAAAGAAATCGCCCTTTAACAGTAAAGACCCTCAAACCAGCTCAAAATTTCAGCTACTTTCCACATATCAGTCATAAAATACTGACTGATGAACTTTGCTAGACCTTGGTCTTCGGCGGAACTTGCATCGTACATCCAGCTCCGCTGTTACGACTCACAAATAGCAATGTTCACTTTAATGTCATGAGCGGTATCCGAAGATACAGTCACTTTTAATCTCCTTGTGCAGTTATCGACGAGTTAACTGCTCAAATTGAGAAAAACTCCGAGTTAACGTTCCTGCACTGCCACCGCCTTTTCCCAAGACGCAAAAGCGCTTAATCGAGGATCAAACGGATCACAAGCAGAATTGAATCAAAGCACTGTGATCTTTTGCATACTTAGCTAGCCTTCCTTATCCACCAATTTTGACATAGCCTTGGCGACCAAGTTCAATAAGCGTCGTTAGTGCCCAGTAATCGACCTGAATCTCACCTAATAAGTCGTCCTCTTTAATAGCTTTGGATATTACTCCCTGACCACAGAGATGAAAGGTAACCCCAGCCGCATGCAGCTGTTTGATTAGATCTATGTTGGGGTTGTCTTTGCCGTTATTTCGAGCTTTGAACTCGTCGTTTTTAAGCCCTATAAGTCCAGACCCCCGATGCATAACAATGGCAATCTTCCGATTTTCTTCAGTCACTCCAAGATTCGCAAGGGTATTAACGTATTTGGCAACCAGCGGCAACATAGGATATGGATCATCAAGGTTGTCGTCATTCATCACAAAATCGAAAAGGACTTTATATTCGGTATTTGTATCGGGTGTTAGGTGAGCAGTGGGATATTCTTTTGCAGCGTCGAAAGCCGCAATAGGAAGCTGTGCAGATGCAATTGCAGGAATTAGAGCGCTCACAGTGAGCAGTCCCATAAACCAGAATCTTAAAAGTTTCATTCTTTATTTCTCCATAAAAAATCATTAACTGGAGTATGCTTACGAGGCTAACTTTGATCCTCACAAGTTATCTATTTACACTCGCAAAAACCACTGCTTCTGTATTGCCACAGCTTTCCTCCACCCTATGAAAGCACATAGATAGAAATACCGATAGTTTTCTGCCGACACCAGATACTACCCAGAGGCACACCATAACGAAATCAGAGAAAACTAAAGCGCACTGATAATTTAGTAAGATAACAAATACTAATCACTAATAGAGCGGCTAAGTAATTAGCGCCCAAAAACCGTACCAATACACCTACTTAAGCCTTACCAGCACCGCACCCGCATTATAGGATTCGGGCTCAAAACTCTTGATGTCTCCGCGAAATTGAAGATCGCGCAGCACTAGCAACACCTCGGCACGAATCAGTCCAGACCCAACCACAAGACGGATATTCATTGCGACACCTTTTCGGACCAAATCAATTTCGCTTTGCATCTTACCCAGCGCCTCACTAACACGCTCACCTTGGTGCGCAATATCCACTGTGATGGTCGAACCATCGTGCTGAAGGCTCAGCGCGTTGTCACACTTGGGACAATAATCCATATCATCATCAACGCTCATGCCACATTCTAGGCAAATCACCTCCATCACTTCGACTCTAGTATAAGTAAGAAGTATCTAGGCTATCTGCAAAGCAAAACCTTGTCCAGATTTGTGAAGCTGGCATGGAGTAGAAAGTGCATGGGACTCTCACGGCTCAATGGCATAATAAAAGCTCGGCCCTAGCTCATCAAGACCCTTACGTTATTAGTGCCCTTTGATCCCTCCGAATTCCTCATATCTACCAAGTATCTTTCGTAAACCAGCTGCAATTTTAGGATAATCCTGACGGAATGGAATCCGCGCCTTGTCAGTGGGATACTAATTTAGAATTTATTGAAAACATCTCAAAGTTTTACCTTGCTATAATTCTGTCTTTCTCGAATGCAACCGCAGTGGTTTTTTTCTGCTCCTGTCAGTCTAGGTTTTGTGTGCTTAGCAGCAAGCACTCAGCCATCTAATAATGGTTAAAAGTCTTGTTAGTTAGCTTGTGACAAACAAAAGGATCTCGTAATGAAAAACGTAAGCACCGCACACTCACTTATCCTAGCGCTCATTATTTTTTTTACATCGAGCCTATCGTTAGCCCAGCAGGATGAAGAACTTGAAGATTCTGATCAGGAGCAGAAAGGTCCCAAACCCTATGCCGAGGTTATCACCCCCGAGGCTGAAACCGATGATGGCCTGTTTGCCGTTCATCGCGTTGGAGATAGCTATTTTTTCGAGATTCCTGAATCTCTGTACGGTGTTGATATGCTCTTGGTCACTCGGATTGGCCGCGTACCCGCGGGTTTCGATGGGTTTATTGTGGCAGGATCGAAGGTGTCAGAGCAGGTGCTTAGATGGGAGCGCAGCGACGACAAGATTCTTCTGCGTAAAGTTTCTTTCAAACAGGTGGCGGACGATTCGCTGCCTATCTATGAGTCGGTAGTTCGTAACAACTTTGCACCTATCTTGGCAGCGTTCCACATCAAGTCTATTGGGCCCAATGGCGACACGGTAGTCATTGATGTTACTGACTTCTATGCAGGTGACACCCCAGCACTGTCGGGCATTACCGCCGAGCAGCGAGAAACTTACAAGGTTAAGAGTTTGGACACCGACCGGAGTTTTATAAATTATGCTCGTAGCTATCCGCTTAACGTGGATGTGCGGCATACCCTAACCTTTGTCGCAACTAAACCCCCGACAGACGCCAATACTGGGACTATTTCAATCGAGATGCATCAGTCTATGGTGCTGCTGCCAGAAGTGCCGATGATGCCCCGCCGCAGCGACGACCGCGTCGGCTATTTTTCTATCAGTCAATTCAACTTTGGTCTAGATGAACTCAAAGCTGCACAACAAACGTTTATTAGGCGCTGGCGCCTCGAACCCTCCGATCCTTCTGCCTATGAACTCGGCCAGCTAGTTGATCCAGTAAAACCCATCGTTTACTTCATCGATCCAGCAACACCAGCGCGCTGGCGCCCTTTCGTTCGGCAAGGCATTGAGGATTGGCAATCTGCTTTCGAGACTGCCGGGTTTAGCAACGCCATTCTAGCTAGAGATCCACCAAGCCCAGAGGAAGATCCAGAGTGGGCTGCCGAAGACGTTCGCTATTCTGTTGTGCGCTGGGCTGCCAGCCTGGTTCGCAATGCCATGGGCCCTTCAGTGTCGGATCCACGCACTGGAGAAATTATTGAAAGTGACATTGTCTGGTTTCACAATCATCTGCGCTCCTATCGCAATCGACTGATGCTGGAAACAGGCGCGTCTAACCCCAGCGCGCGCTCGCTAGACATGTCCGATGAGCTGATGGGTGAAACTATTCGCCAAGTCATAGCACACGAGGTTGGTCACGCACTGGGGCTGCCACATAATATGATTGGCTCGTCTTCTTATCCGACTGAGTCACTGCGTGATCCCGATTTCGCACGTCGAATGGGAGTTTCTCCCTCTGTTATGGACTACGCCAGACAAAACTATGTGGCTCAGCCTGGCGATGGTCTCGAACCCACAGACTATATCCGAAAAATTGGCCCCTATGATCACTACTCAATCAACTGGGGCTATCGTGTTATTCCAAACGCCCAATCACATCAAGATGAAAAATCAACATTGGATGAATGGATAGCGGAGCATGCTGACGACCCGATGTACCGCTTTGGACAGAGCACTGGCTGGAACCCCGATGCACAAACAGAAGACATGGGTGACGACCCGGTAAAGTCTTCTGGCTACGGCATTGCTAATTTAAAACGCGTGGCACCAAAGCTAGTTGAGTGGACGGCAACGCCTGGCGAAAATTTCGACGACCTCGAAGAGCTATACGTTGAATTGGTGGGTCAATGGAGCCGCTATATTGGCCATGTGATAACCCTCGTTGGCGGCCGCTATCAGAACACTAAGACTGCCGAACAAGGTGAGCTCATCTACACGCCTGTAGACCGCGATAAACAAACTGACGCGCTGCAATTTGTGATACGCGAAGCGCTAGAGTCACCTACTTGGCTTGCTGAAAAAGCTATATTGCGAAGAATCGAGCATGCAGGGGCAATAGAGCGGATTCGTGGACGCCAATCAGGTTTTTTAAATCGACTGCTCGATCCAAGACGAATGCAGCGACTTATCGAGTCTGAATTACTGGATTCAAATCCCTATACCCTCGTGGACTATCTCAAAGACCTTAAGGCTGGGGTCTTTTCTGAGTTAGATGAGGGCGCCGCCATCGATACCTATCGGCGCAACCTACAAAGGGCATACATCGAGCGTCTTGAATGGCTAATGACGCAAGAGGCGCCAGAGCCGTCTTCACAAACCGCCAGATTCGCAACCCCAGTTGATGTAAGTCAGTCCGATATCCGCCCGCTTGCCCGCGCACAACTCGCCCAAATTCAAGCAGATGCCGAGCGCGCGCTGCTGGATACTAGTGATGAAATGTCCCGCGCTCATTTGGTCGATTTGGCAGAACGAGCGAAACAGCTGCTAGAGAATACGAACAGGAGCATGAGAGTAGTCAATCCCCAAGCATAGGAGTTAAGAGCTAGGCCAGAAAAAGGGAAGCCAATGGCTACCCTTTTTAGATTGTGAAAAGACCATGAGACGTTAGACCTGAGTTATTCATTGGCTTAGTGATTTATTAGCACAGTGAAGATTCGACCTATTTAAGTCAAAAGTAAGTAAACCTCCACATTATTAAGCATTAGCTTCCCCGAACGTGGTTGTTCCCTTTCTTGGATACTAGCCAACCTCGCCTTTATCAAAAGTTGGCGAATGACGTTTTGCACCTCAGAGGTTGCTCTGCAATAGAGCCCTGCTTCACACCTCAAAATGCAAAGGCAGCACGGTAGTGTTTTTAATCTCAGTCACTGCAATATGGGAATGGATCTCTCGCACATGGGCTAAGTTAGTCAGCTTTTGCCGGACAAATAACTCATAGCGGCGGATATTCTTCACCACAATCTTCAACATGTAATCCCAGGTGCCTGTCATGGTGTAGCACTCCATCACTTCTGGCAGGGTTCTCACTTCTCGTTCAAAATCATCAAGGTTGCTTCTACCTTGGGTTGTAAGACTAATCGTTGCAAACACAACCACATCTAAGCCGAGTTTCTCCCTGTCTAATATAGCCACTTTGCGCTTGATCAAGCCTTGTTGTTCGAGCCTGTTAATGCGGCGCCAACAGGGCGATTGCGAGATATTTATACGTTCAGAAATTTCCTGAGTGGTTAGGCTTGCGTCTTGCTGAACAGCATCCAGAATTTGTAGATCGATTGCGGTCAAGTCTGCCATTTCATTATTCCTTAAATAATTAGATAATTTATGCACAAATTCTGCTTTCTTTGGAAATTATATTCGCAATATACCCATAAATGAACATATAAAGCATAACTTTTCCCAGTTTTCGGTCATATTATTCTATCTTGGGATAGCGTAAACCCGCTGCGACTGGAGAAAGCCCGTGACATCATTTAGCCCGAACAGCACATCACCCTTCCTTGAAGGTGTCTCTCTGGATGATAAATATAAAGTAAACACGACCCGCGCCTATATGACAGGTATCGAGGCTTTGGTTCGTCTGCCTATCCTGCAGCACCAACGAGACCAGGAACGGGGGCTTAACACCGCCGGGTTTATTTCTGGCTACCGCGGGTCACCGCTAGGCACATTGGACCAGTCACTGTGGAAGGCCAGTAAATTCCTCGACCAGCACAACATCAATTTTGTTCCCGGGATAAATGAAGACCTTGCTGCGACCGCTGTATGGGGTAGCCAGCAGGTTAATTTGTTTGAAGGTGCCAAATACGACGGCGTGTTTGGCATGTGGTATGGCAAGGGACCTGGCGTAGATCGCAGCATGGATGCTATTCGTCATGCTAATGCCTTCGGCACATCCAAGTATGGCGGGGTGTTAGCCATTGCCGGCGATGACCATGCCGCCAAATCCTCGACGTTACCGCATCAGTCCGAGCATATGTTTATCGGGGCATCTATCCCCGTGCTCAACCCATCAAATGTGCAGGAAGTACTGGATCTTGGAATCTACGGCTGGGAACTATCTCGGTACTGCGGGGCCTGGGTTGCCATGAAAGCGATTACTGAAAACATGGACTCGGCAATTTCGGCTGAAATTGACCCCAACCGCGTCCAAATTGTAATACCTGACACCTTCGAAATGCCAAGCGATGGTGTCCATGCCCGCTGGCCTGACAACGCACTGGATCAAGAAAGACGCCTTAACAAATATAAAATCTACGCGGCAAGAGAGTTTGCGCGAGTAAACGGTCTTAACAAAATAGTGCTGAACAGCGACAGAGCAAGACTAGGAATCATTACCACAGGCAAGGCGTATCTTGATGTCATGCAGGCACTGGAAGATTTAGGTATTGATGCCTTTGAGGCTGGCAAAATAGGCTTGCGCGTATTTAAGGTGGGCATGAGCTGGCCGCTTGATCCCGTAGGCACCCATGAGTTTGCCGAAGGCTTAGAAGAAATAATTGTTATCGAAGAAAAGCGTTCTATTATTGAAGATCAGCTTACCGGTCAGCTCTATAACTGGCCCACAGAAAAAAGGCCACGAGTCATTGGTGAATACGATACGCAAGGCAATGACTTGCTAACTAATTTGTCAGAACTCACACCAGCGATGGTCGCGCGCGCCATTGCAAAACGCATTTCTCTTTTCTATACCTTTTCTGATGCCAGCCGAATCGAGAAGCGTTTGGAATTTTACGACAACAAGGAAACGCTTTTAGCGTTGCCGCAAGCGGCTAACGAACGCATCCCCCACTACTGCTCTGGCTGCCCTCACAGTCAATCCACCCGCATCCCTAAAGGGAGCCGAGCACTGGGCGGCATTGGCTGCCATTACATGGGCACCTGGGAGATAGGTGACCGCAAGGCCGAGACCTTTACCCAGATGGGAGGTGAAGGCGCCACGTGGATAGGCCAGGCCGCATTCACTGAAACCCAACATGTGTTTCAAAACATCGGCGATGGCACCTACTTTCATTCTGGCACCTTAGCAATTCGCCAAGCAATTGCCGCTGGAGTTAATATCACTTACAAAATCTTATACAACGAGGCCGTCGCTATGACTGGCGGCCAATCTGTTGATGGCAACCTTAGTATTGTGCAGTTAATAATGCAGCTGCGCGGCGAAGGCATTGAGCGAATTGCATTGCTTAGTGATAACCCTGCTAAGCACAATGCCATCGAACTAGTTTCAGGGCTTACCATTAGCTCGCGCGATGATTTGATCGCCATTGAAGAAGAGCTGCGTGAAATCAAAGGCACTAGCATTCTCATTTTTGATCAAACCTGTGCGGCTGAAAAAAGGCGACTGC
>Ga0075118_10001998_pt1 | contig 13616 bp, 12 predicted proteins | sample AntAceMetag02UKE_FD_69794 | JGI IMG/M metagenome (GOLD analysis project Ga0075118, IMG submission 69794) | Saline lake microbial communities from Ace Lake, Antarctica - Antarctic Ace Lake Metagenome 02UKE | ecosystem: Environmental > Aquatic > Non-marine Saline and Alkaline > Saline | place...
CTGGTGTGAGGGTCTCTTCTATGGCCAGTCGGTCCAGTTCTTTTTTCAGGTTATAGCGGTAATCTCTCCATTCGTCGTAAGCGATGTAATCGAAGTAATACTCCATCTCTAGTGAGTTTTCTTCGAGACCAGCCGAGTACTTTCCGTCAGATTCCCGTTGTTTATGAGCCTCATATTTTTCATACATGCTCATTTCGTATGGTGGATCTCTAGGGTCGGTAAGGTTTATGTACACGGTATGTCCTTAAATATGTGTTGGAGTCGGACGTACCGAGTCACTTACCCGGTACCCTCCTCTATCGGATATGACGCTCGTCGTTCCTCCTCGCTTGTACCCATTCATGTAACTGGGGCTGTCAACGGGCGATTTTCTTGAAGGAATTCCGGTTAGGAGCCGTCTCGGGTTTCTCTGTTTCATCGCATCGCATTTTCTAATGGGATCATCGACGGCGGCGTTAACGGTCAACGCAAGTGCGGGACGTCTCGATAACCTTTAAGGGTATGACCCATGGCCAGCTCTTGGATTTTTTTAAAATCGACGGGCAGGAGTTTGTCGAGGGCCTTTTTACGTCTACGCCGGAAATAGGTCACTTCGATCCCGCAACTCTGTCGCAGAAAGTGGCCACCGAACGTGGTAAAATCGGTCCCAAACATTTACCTTAAGGAGCCCCCATTATCGCGTGGTCTGGTTACGGAACGGTGTACGACATGGAGATCAAAAAAGACGATCGTTTGCATGTTGTCGTTGGGGTCAGAACGGCTCGCGATGTTGTGGACGAGGGCTTTTCTGCTGCCGATGAGGTGTCAGACACCATCAACGGATTTCACCGAGCTATCCCAGCAGACAGACAGGTGAGCGGGTTACTGCGCGAGGCTTTACGTACCGGATCGTGGATCTCCTATGACATAGAGACATTGGAAGATGACGGCGACCCGAATCTTCGTGTTCTGACTGCCGTGTGGCTGGACTTTTTGTCACCTCCACGTCGCACCATCACTTTCGAACCGGTAAACCGGGATAAAGCCCGAGCTATTCGTCTCAGGCGTCTTCCTGAGGACCGGTAGCACCATCAGTGAAAGCCATAGTTCGGCTCAGAGGTCGAATCGGGCTAAGTATTGCTCCTCGGCCCAATCTGCGGCATCATTATATGCGCCCAATCCGCCGCCCACTAGGAATGCTGCGATGGCACCGCTGCCTTCCAGAACTTGTCCACGAATCTCGCCTAGTACCCCTTCGAGGTGCCTCCGAACAGCCACGCGCTCCCTTGCCGTGATGGTGGCATCTACTTCGTCGTGTAAGTGCCGTTGGAGGAATTCGGCAACCTCATTGGCGTGATATCTGACGTTATTTCCAAGAGTGTAATAGCGCAGGTGTTTCCCCAAATATCGCCAGTCCGACAAAGTTCGCAGGGGAATATTTAGGGATCTTGCAACTTCACGGGAAGTCATCAGCGGGGCATCAGCACGGGGTTCATTCTTGTGAACTAACGAACGGCGTGTCGATTGCCGTCGGGGCTTTGCCCCCGTCGACGCGGCTGTTCCACGTTTTGGTTTTACTTGCGGGGCGGCCACTCCAAAACCATACAGGCGGGTAGTCTCAAACCGCATGAAGTCTAGGTTCTGAAGGGGGCTCCTCAAGTGGCAGACAAGCGAACCCGTCGTGTGCAAGCCATTGCGGAGAACAAAGTTCAGGGCGCACGGGGCTCACTGATTCGAATACCTGCGCAAGAAACAAGAGCGCTCAGCAAAGACCTCCCCGATGGTATCCGCGTGCTAACGACAGGGAAATATCAAGCCCGTTATCGAGGTGCCGACAAAAAGGAGGTTGCGGGTAACTTTGACAGCCTCGCAGACGCAAAAGATTGGCGAACGAAAGGCTTAGCGTCCGTTAGTGGTGGCGAATGGATAACCCCAAAAGCAGGCAAACAAAATGTTACCCATTTTTACAGTATTTTTTTGTCAAGCAAAGGAACACGTAAAGCCTCTACGCGAGCGAGTACAGCAGAGTTGTGGGACAACCACGTTTCAGCCTGGAGCGATTATCAGGTAAGCAAAATTATGTTGAACGAAGTGGAGGATTGGGTGAAAGCATTAGCGGCTGCGGGGTACTCGCAATCGCTAGTCAGGCGATGCGTGTTGACCCTTCATGGAATTATGGACGAGGCTCTACGTCATAACGCATTAAAAAATAATCCGGTTAACCTCACAAGGCTAAAAACCTTGTACCCGCGCGCGTCAGAGCACAAACCCAACCCATTAAGCCGTGACGAGTTGGATTCGCTATTAGAACACAGCAGTAACGTTTACCGGGATTTGACGGAATTTATGGCTCGCACTGGGCTCCGAATTTCAGAGGCGAGGGAATTGCGCGTCAAGGATTTGCGTCTTAGTGGAAAATCGGTGACAGGACTAGATTACAAAAAATTCCCAATGTTGGTTGTTGAACGGGCGTGCGTAGAAATTGCGGTGCGGGTTGACGGCGACATCGTCAAGAAAAATGTTAACGGCAAATCAGTTTCGGTATATGAGCAAATCGTAGATACTCCAAAAAGTGGAGCCCGAATGGTGCCATTGACTCCGATGGCCGTGCTGATCGCTAATCGCGTCAGTAAAGAAAAGCTCCTCGAGGATTTACTTTTTGTGTCCAGTAATGGCGCCCGCGTCGGTAAGCGAGGTTTCGGGACGAGCCTTAATGACGCTGCCGCCCGTGGACAAGTTGTGACTTCTTGCGGTCAAAGCGTTACCCCCCATTCGCTGAGGGACACTTTCGCAACCCAAGCGCTCTTGAGCGGTGCGAGCGTAATTGCGGTGTCACGGGCGCTAGGCCACCGCGACCCCAGTATGACGCTCACCCGTTATGCGGGTCTGTTGCCTGAAGACACCGAAGCTCTACGCACTGGGTTGGCCGTTGCCGAGCGCCTTCACGCGAGTCAGGCAAGAGGAAAATCGTAGGGGCTTCGGTAGGGCCCGCGGACTTTTAGCGGATTATTAGCCAAATTCAACATAAATAGTGGGCTCTAATACGGATACAATTAACGCAAAAAACCGTTTAATTGCAACAATTTTTTGCTTTGTGGGGCGGGTCGGGCTCGAACCGACGACGACCGAATTATGAGTTCGGGGCTCTAACCAGCTGAGCTACCGCCCCATAGGAGTTTGGATTCCTACGTGCGGGGCAACACTACACAAGCGGACCTCAGTGCTTATTGGGTGCTGATTCTCCCAATGCTTTGAGCACGGCTTTCTTGCCTTCGTGTCCTGAGCTCAGGGCGCCGATGCCTCCGCTGAAGGTGGATTCCAACTCACCTTGGGTGAGGTGGACTTTTTCGGTGGCGCCCAAGTTGGTTACTTTGCACTCCACCTGGTCGCGGTCAAAGCCAATGATTTCGCGCGTCGGTCCGGTGCCGTGACCGGCGTTGCCATTCCAGTCCATGATTGAGATGCGATCTTTTGTGACCGCAACGAGAACCGCTGGAGTGGTTCCGTGCTTTTCTGCGGTCGCGTGTTCAGCGCCTTTCATGCCCATTGCGGCGCTGGTGGCGCTGATCATTTCACCTGCAAAGTTGCCCAGAAAAAAAGATGCCGCACCCTCAGCGATGTTGCTTGCGACGGCCTCGCCGACTGTTGCACCACCAAGTGCACCAAGGCACATAGCAGCAAGTTGGCCTTCGGAGGCAAAAATGCCGGCAGCTTCGATGTCGGTGTTGAGGAATTCTTGGGCGTTCGTTGTGACATCCATGTGGAACTTCCTTTACAAAGTGACCTGAATAATGATTCTAACCGGATCCCTACAAATAGGTCCCTTCTTTACGCAAACTTTGTGACAGGGTGTGGCTATGAAAAGAAAATTCACGGCCGCACTCATTACTCCCCTTGCTCTGGTAGCTAGCGCACTGATCGTTCCCATCGCGCCGGCAGCAGTTGGTGCGGAGGACGACATGACAACGGTCACCATGAACTTCACGGGTAATGGGTGCGAAGGGTGCACCGCGCAGGCACACAATGTCGGCACCCGAAATCCAGCGAAATTTGATGGCTATGAGAGCAACGAAGTTAAGGTCAAAAACAGCACTGTGACGTTCTCGGTGCCTACAGAGAAAACAAATGGAATGTATTTCTCGCTTTACGACAGTTCATTTGGATCTATCGATGCCCTCCCACTGATCGTCATGCAATACGCGGGTGCTGATCCCGGGGCCTCTGTTCCTCGCAAGATCGCACGCAACACTTCCCACGCATCACCCTGCTGGTCGGGGACAACAGAGGCTACGGCCACCTTAAACATCAATGTTCGCAGCGTGCGGCTCAAGGGACTCATGAACAAGAGCGTTAAAACCCCAATCGCTTGGGCAGCGCCCACCCAACAAGCAAATAAAGGATTCAGCACCACGGTCAAGGGCGTGTTGGCAACGCAAGACGACTGGTTTTGCGGAGCCAATAGCTTTTCTAGTTAGGGCTTTCGACTAGTGCCCGCGCGCAACCCATTCTTCATAGGCACTGGCTTCACTTCCAATTGTTGTGGAATCGCCGTGCCCGGTGAATACGGTAGTTGCAGCAGGCAGGGTAAGGAGCCGCTCACGGATTGAGTCCAGGATTGTTGGGAAGTCGCTAAATGATCGACCCGTTGCCCCTGGTCCACCGTGAAATAGCGTGTCACCGCTGAAAACCGCGCTCAAGTCTGGGACGTAGAGGCAGACTCCCCCGGGTGAATGCCCGGGTGTGTGAATGACCGTGGCGCCGACTCCCCCAACACTGATTTCTTCACCTTCGTGGAGCGGGACAAAGTCAATGCCGCTATTCACGACTTCCCACAGCATGGTGTCGTCGGGGTGAAGCCGAACGGGTGCGCCCGTGGCTGCCACTAGCTCGGCGACCGCGTTTACGTGGTCGTTGTGAGCATGGGTGCAGACAATCGCCACGACTTTGCGCCCAGCGACCGCCGCAAGAATTGCATCAGCGTTGTGGGCGGCGTCAACAACAATTACTTCGTGGTCGTCACCCAGCAGCCACACGTTGTTGTCAACGTCGAAGTCCTGACCATCGAGACTAAATACTCCGCTTGTGACAACGTGGTCAATACGCGCGGACATCAGTTGAAGACCACAACGCTGCGAAGGACGTCACCGTGGTGCATTTTTTCAAAAGCCGCCTCGACGTCTGCGATGCCTATTTTTTCTGACACAAAGTCTTCTAATGGAAGGCGACCTTGGAGGTACAGGTCAATCAGCATTGGGAAGTCTCTGGAGGGAAGGCAGTCTCCATACCAACTCGATTTCAGGGAGCCACCGCGACCGAAATACTCAATAAGAGGCAGGTCTAGTCGCATCTCGGGTGAAGGCACACCCACAAGGACCACGGTCCCGGCGAGGTCACGGGCGTAGAACGCTTGCTCATATGTTTCTGGTCGGCCAATAGCTTCGATCACTACGTCAGCACCGAAGCCACCGGTTGCGGCGCGAATCGCTTCAACGGGGTCAGTGTTCTTTGAGTTCACCAGGTGGGTGGCACCGAATTTGCGTGCCAGTTCGAGTTTGCGGTCGTCAATGTCCACTGCAACGATCGTGCTCGCACCGGCAAGGTGTGCACCTGCGATTGCGGCATCTCCCACTCCGCCACAACCAATAACGGCAACGGTGTCACCTCGCGAAACCTCACCGGTGTTAATCGCGGCGCCAATTCCTGCCATCAGGCCACAGCCCAAGAGCCCTGCTACCTCTGGTGGTGCGGCCGGGTCAACCTTCGTGCACTGCCCTGCGGCCACGAGGGTCATCTCGGCGAATGCACCGATTCCTAGGGCCGGGCTCAATTCGGTGCCGTCGAGCAGGGTCATTTTCTGGGTCGCAGTGTGAGTGTCAAAGCAATACCAGGGGCGTCCACGAAGGCAAGCACGACACTTGCCGCACACTGCCCGCCAGTTCAGAATCACGTAGTCACCAACGGCAACCTCGCTCACGTCTGGGCCGATTGACTCAACTGTTCCCGCAGCTTCGTGTCCAAGCAGGAATGGGTACTCGTCGTTGATCGCTCCGTCTCGGTAGTGCAGGTCGGTGTGACACACCCCGCATGCGAGAACCTTCACACGCACTTCACCGGGCCCTGGATCGGGAACGACGATTGTTTCAAGGGTGACCGGAGCACCTTTGGACCTGGCAATAACTCCTTGCACGTGAACTGACATTTCGATCCCTTCCCGAAGGCTGTTTCAAATAAGCAAGTAGTTGAACTTCGTAAATCTTAGTTGCGCGTTCACCTGCTTGTTGGACTCACACCAGGTCAACGAGTGAGGATTCATCGTGCAACAACGTCCATTTACTGTGACGAAAAAGTACTGGTGTGACTGGTGTTACCTGTGATACATAGTCAGAAAAAATAAATAACATAATTTCGGAAAACACTTGCGCGCCGACTTGCTATGGGTGTAGAAATACACCACTGAGCAGCAATGCGAAGGTCAGGTAAGGAAACGAAAGCTGGTCCGGGGTAGATCCGGAGACACCACATGCTGGTGGGGTTGGCAGAGTAGATAGATCTGAGGTTGGAAGACAAGCCGGTCTGGTGGCAACACTAGGCGAGCATCGCGGAACAGCAAGGTACGCGAAGGCCCTGGGAAACTAGATGGTGAACGCACCAACCAAATGAAAGGCCCCTCAAACTCATACTTTGAGGGGCCTTTCTTAATGTATCGGGGTTAACTCCCTCTGAGGCCCCGTGACACGCCGGCGCACACATCTACTCCAGGTAAATTTCTACTCAAGCGTGATTTTTGGTAATGCCTTGTCCAGCCATTTCGGCAGCCACCAGTTGGCTTTTCCAAACAGCGTCATAATCGATGGGACAAGTACAAGTCGCACAATAAAAGCGTCGATTATGACCGAAGCAGCAAGGGCAACTCCAAAAAGCTTGATGGTGTCATTCGGTGTTGGAACGAACGACAGGAACACACACGTCATGATTGTTGCGGCGATTACAACTACCTTGCCGCTACCCGCGAGCCCATCAAGCACTGCTTTGCGGTTGTCATGGGAATGCTCCCACTCCTCCTTCATGCGCGAGACCAAGAACACTTGGTAGTCCATGGACAGTCCGAAAAGAATCGCAAACACCATGACGGGTAGGAACGGCAAGATCGGGCCAGTTCCGCTGACGCCAAGTATTGAATCTGCGAAACCCCACTGGAATACGGCGACGGTGACACCCATCGCGGCACCAAAACTCAGCAGGCTAGTTATTGCAGCTGTCAACGGGATCAAGAATGAGTGGAATAGCAAGGTCAATGCGAGGAAGCCCATACCGACAACGAGCAAGAGGAAGATTGGAAGGACTTTTATCAGGACATCGGTAAAGTCTGTGGATACTGCTTGACTTCCCCCGACCAGAATTATTGTTCCGTCTTTTTCCTTTATTTCTTGCGCGGTAGTTGACCTGATTCGTTCCAGCAGTGTTCCTGTTGCTTCGTCTTGGGGTGAGGTTGTTGGTTGCACCAGCACCGAAGTGATTTTTCCTCCGGAACCAAATGTGTCCTTGTTCAATTCAACTAGTGGCAACATGTCAATACTGGGTAACGTGCTTTCAACACCATCTGTCTTATTAAGCGCGCGAATAGTTTCTTTGAGTGCTTCAAAGTCATTTTCTTTTTCGGTTTCCACCGCAACAAAGAATGGGCCACTCACACCGGGTCCGAAACCCTCGGCGAGCAGGTCGTAACCAGTACGTAGTGGTGTGCCTTCTGCCTGACTTCCGTCGTCGGGGAAACCCAGTTGCAGCGAGAGCGCGGGAACTGCCAACCCGCCAACCAAGACAAGGCTAAGGATTAATGGGATGAGCGGTTTGCGTTGAATCAGGTGCGCGAATGAGCTCCAGCGCTTTGGGTTGTCCGGGGTGGTCACCGGGTCCTTACCCCAAGGTAGGCGCAGCTTGAAAGCTTTGGTGCCTAACAGACTCAGTAGCGCGGGCAACATGAACAGTGCGGAGATCATGACCATGAGAACCGCGGCACCTGCTGCAATTGCGAGGCCGTTGAAGAATTGAATACCCAAAACAAACATGCCCAGCAGAGCAAGAATCACCGTGCTGCCGGCAAAAAGAACCGCACGGCCGGCTGTGCCAACCGATTTGAGTGCCGCCTCTTTTGGTGAGAGTCCGTCTTGCAGGCCTTGACGGTAACGATTAGTGATGAACAGCGCGTAGTCGATTCCAACCCCAAGCCCGATCATGGCGGCCAGTGTTGGCGCGAAACTCGCCACCGTAGTGAACTTGGCCACGACGAGTACGAGCAATTGCCCCGCAACAAGGCCGGTCATGGCTACAAAAATTGGGAGTCCGGCAGCTACAACCGAACCGAAACCGATCAGGAGAATGACTACCGCAGCGAGCAAACCGATTGCTTCGCTGTTATCCCCTCCTGCTCCGGCTCCTTCTAAGACCGCTCCACTTGCGCCCACCTGCAGTGCTGGTGAGTTTGCTCTCTCAATCGTGTTCGTGATCCGAGTGGCCTCCGCAGGTGTCAACGTTGCAGCGTCAAATGTGACCGTAGAAAAAGCAACCTCGCCTTTAGGTCCTATTGGACTCAGAGCAGCATCTGTTGCTTTGGCGGCGTCTTGCAGCGTAGTGACTTCGGTGTTGAATTCTTTTTCGAGTTTATTGAGTTCGCCCACTGCGCTTGGTAGAGCCTTAGCAATCGCTGCGAGTTCTTTGGGGTCAGCTTCTGCCAATTCCCCGCGAATGTCACTGGGGATCTTCGCAAACTCTTGCAAACCACCAAGGGCTTGATCAACTTCCTCCAGCTGTTTCTTAGTGAGTCCCGTACTAGCGTCGGCAACTGCTTGATCGACACTGCGCAGGCCCGCGATCACGTCGGGTGGCAGTTGGGATAGCTGAGCAATGGCCGGAAGTGCCTTAGCGACTTTTGCAAGATCAGAGCCATTTGCGTCGGCGATTGGAGCGATCTGGGCCAGGATCTCTGATGCTTGATCGAGTTCCTTGTTGGTGAGTCCGGTAACTTTTCGCAGCTCTTTATGAATCGTGTGCATGAGCGCTTTTTCAGCGGAAACGTTGACCTTTGAGTCGCACTTGGCTCCGAAGTTGTCTCCATATGGGTTACTCACGCACGTCACTTGCTTGAGCCCTGAGATTTCTTTCAAGACCGGTTCAACAGCCTTTTTGGTGGCCTCGTCGGTCACTTTCCCTTTTGTAGGCGACCAAATCACCTTGATACTGACGTCATTGCTCTCACCAGCATTTAATTTTTCTAGGAGTTCCTGGGCTTTGGTCGACTGAGCCCCAGGCAAGGAAAAACTGTCATTGAACTTGGAATTCAAACTCGTGGCAAACACACCGAGCCCGACTATTACTAGAAGCCAGATAAGTAGCGCGAGTTTTGGGCGGTGGATTGCAAATTTGCTCACCGGACAAACCTATCGCTTTACGCGGGGAAATCCCCCGATAGCAACTGCTGATTCACGCTGGTAAATCGGTAGGAGGTTCCCTTGTCCACGTTGGTCAAGACCCAGATCAAGTCGAATCTTTCCTCTGGCCATTCGTCCGGGACCTCGGACGCGTTTGAAATCGCAAAAGAGCTCAACGCCGCTGGGATCTCACCGTGATGCCACACCACGAGCGCGTTTTCATTTTGCTCCAGCACGTGTTTTACGAGTTTATGTTCATGTCCATGCTCAAAATCAGTATTCACCGCAAGACCCAACGCCTTTGCCAATGGTTCTGCCGTGTTGAACTCGCGGGTGCTGTGTGATTGCGAACTCGGCGCGGTCGCATAAATCACTCCGGGCTTGACCACCCCCGGGTATTTTGCACTGGCGTTCATCTGGAACAACCCGGCCAGCGCGCCGGCCCGCTGCCAGCCTCGAACACTGAGCGCGTGTTCGTCTTTCTCCCCGTGTTGGTCAACACCGAAGGGGGTACCGCTCTCACTCGGCTTTTCACCGTGCCGGGTAAACATGATGGTCTGTGGTGTTGGAGTCACGGCCGCAGTCTAATTTGCTGCGATTCACCCGCCCGCAATTGCGCGCACCACCTATGCTCGGCATGTGCCAACCGCCATTGTTCTTTCCGAGAGAAACCTTGCCCACGAATTGGGTTATGTCGGGGACTGGTTGAACTTCAACAACTTCAGCGTCCAACGGATTTACCGTGATGAGCTCACCGACAACTTCGAATTCCCCGCCGCAGACCTTTTCGTGAATATGGGTTCATTAAGTTCAGTTGCCACCGGTTACGTATCGCCCACCTCACAACATGAAATTGACGCCGTTGGTCGCTGGATTTCTGCTGGCCACAATTACGTCGGGCTGTGTTTCGGTGCTCAGGTTCTCGCCATTGCATTGGGTGGTGAAGTGCAGCGCCAACCCTTCGTTCACAGGGCAATTGAAAGTGTGGACTGCGCGGACCTGGGTAGCCAAGGACCGTGGGTGCGTTGGCAGGAAGACTTTATAACCCGCGCCCCAGGAGCAGTTGTCGACTCGCGCGTCGACGAAGCCCTCATGATTTTCCATTGGGGTAACGCCTGGGGCATTCAACCGCACGTTGAACTCACACCAGAAACTTTAGAACGCATGGCCGCGGCAATTGGTGTCACAGAGAGTGAATACACACCACTTATAACGGCTTTTTCCGCCAGCTCTGCCCCGGCACAACTTTCAACAAAGACATTGCTTGATCACATCTGGAGTAGCCGCACATGACCCGCAATTCAATTCCACGCGATCGCGAAAATGATCATTCACCCGAAGCCGCCGCCACTCGTCGTGAGTTCCTGCGCGAGCAGGCAGGTTCATCCCTGGATCATGTTGGTTCATTTAGTTTCGACGCTGAGAGCACCCGCGGCAATATTGAAAACCTGATCGGCGCAGCCCAAGTCCCGATCGGTATTGCGGGCCCATTGCTCGTCAACGGCGAACATGCCACTGGCGAGTTCTACGTTCCCCTTGCCACAACCGAAGGCGCGCTTGTCGCAAGCTACAACCGAGGCATGCGCGTGATTCACGAGTCCGGTGGCGCAACAGTCACGATTTCCCAGGACCACATGCAGCGCTCCCCCGCATTCCTTTTCTCCAGCGCCCGCGAGGCACGTGACTTTGGTATCTGGGTAGACCAGTCACTTGAGAAGATCCGCGAGGTCGCTGAAAGTACAACGAGTGTGGGAATGCTGGAAGGGATCACGCAATTCGCCGTTGGACCAAATCTGTACTGCCGCTTTGACTATTCAACGGGGGATGCCGCCGGGCAAAACATGGTGAGCAAGGCAACCCTTGCAGCGTGCCAGTGGATCAAGACGAATTACTCCTTAACTTGTGACTTCATCCTCTCGGGCAACATTGACACCGACAAGAAACATTCCCACATCAACACGCTGTTAAGCCGCGGTAAACGCGTTGTCGCCGAAGTGACAACAAGTGCGGAGACATTGCAGCGGCTCGTTGGTGTTTCACCCAAGGACTTGTTTAAAGCCCGCCAAATCTCACAGGCCGGGGCGTTCCTCGCCGGATCCGCGAACAACGGGGCACACGCGGCCAACGGTCTCACGGCACTTTTTATTGCAACCGGTCAAGACGTGGCAAATGTCGCCGAATCCCATAGCGGCCTGCTCTACACGCAACTACTCGACAACGGCGACTACTACTGGTCGATCACGCTTCCATCCCTCATCCTTGCGACTTACGGTGGCGGAACCGGCCTTGCCACCCAGCGCGAGTGCCTTGAACTCCTGGGGTGCACGGGTGTTGGCTCTGCCAAAAAACTCGCCGAAATCGCAGCGGCAACAGTTCTCGCCGGTGAAATCTCCCTGGCTTCGGCTGTCCTTGCCGGCGACTGGGTTACCGGCCACGAACAGCTTGGCCGCAACCGCTAACTAGCCCTCGATTCTTGATCACACGGTTTCGCATCACTTCACTGTTATCCACAAGTTCTCATTGCGCATTGCTTCTGGACCCACGCCAACCTAGATTCACAGGTACGTGATTCACATGTTTGAGCTGGTCCGCCCTCGTGATTCCCGCCCTTGATCTCGCAGCCCGATCTGGTGCGCGGGCAATCCGCGGGGAGATCGGGGGTGAGGGTGATGCAAGGTCAAGCACCTGTGGTCCACCACGAGAGTTATCTCAGCTGGGCACACTCTGGCTTGGACTTCGTCACAGATTCGCAACATATCAAGTTTGGTATATCGCACACTTGATATGTCTGCGATCTCTTCATTAAAAATACTCTTGTTTCACAAGCAGGAATTCTGTCTCACGGAAACATTTCTGCGAAAGGCTCACTGCCGTGGCAAATAACTTCGGGCCAGAAAAGCGCGAAACCCCGGGCCCTGCCATCCGACAGGAACTCCCGAGGCTCACTTCCGTGGCCACGCGAGGCCCACAGCATTACTTGAAGAGTACACCACGTTCGACACTTTGGTCAGTTCCTTTTGCCGCTACGGGAATTGGTAGCTGGTCATAAAAAATGGGGCTGCAACACAATTAAGTGCTACAGCCCCAACGCTCCCCCAATTGGACTCGAACCAATAACCCTTCGATTAACAGTCGAATGCTCTGCCAATTGAGCTATGGGGGAATGACCGCCGAACACTATCAAGTGACCGGCCATGCGCTACACGCCGAGGGTATTTCGTAGTTCACCCAAAGCCCGATCGGCACTGGCAGCGGTCAATGGGTCGCTGGGGTCAAGATCTCCGTGGAATTCGATCAACCAGGAAATCGCGGTGCTCTCGGGCTCACGCCGACCGACAGCGGTGATGCTGCCGCCGGTATCGAGTTCGAGCTTCTCGCGGAAGAGCACGCTGGCGGTAACTCGGTCTCGGACTGTTGGGGGGACGTCCCCACATGGGTCAAGGTGAAGCTTGATCAGGACGTTCTGGTTGGTAGTGACCTCCAGCCACGGGTCCTCCCAGGTCGCTTTGGCGATCTCGGGCCATTCGATTCGGCTTGGCTCGGCGTTGGTCGCGAAATAGAGCGCTTTATCGGTTGCGATCACAACCGGTGGTTCATAAGCCTTGGGCCCAAGGGCTGTGGCCATGATTCGCTCGGATTTAGGAACACCGAGTAGGGCTGCATCTACTTCCAGTTGCTTTTGGAATTCATTGCGCCCGAACATCAAGCTTCCCCGAAAGAGATTTCACGCAGCGAGCGGCGGTAGGTTTCCATGTCAACAAGTTGATTTAACAATTGAGTTGGGTCTCCACTTTCTTCTGATCTGGTGAGTTGGCCCTTGAGTTCCTCAATCTTTTTCGAGGAGTCAATTTCCAGCAATCGCGCGATCATGCCGACCGCGTATCGGGTTTCGGTACCGGTTTCTGTCGGCATTGGTTCCACCGCTAGCTCACGGATTGTTGAACGCACTTCGTCGTTCTCAGCGTTTTTGAGCACCGCGTCAATCCAGGCCATGCCGTCAAGGTCTTTCGTTGGTCCGCCGGCTTTCTCGATCGCAATGTGAACGGATGCGGCCTTAGGGTGAATGAAGGTGGACTCGTCAACGGATGCGTACCAATCACTCACCGCACCCGGAAGTTGAAGTGCTGCTTTGAGTGACTCGCGTTCAACACTTGAACCGATTGTTGACTGCTTAGTGACTTTGCCTGCAGGTGCGCTACCACCGATTGCTTT
>Ga0075118_10002000_pt1 | contig 13609 bp, 12 predicted proteins | sample AntAceMetag02UKE_FD_69794 | JGI IMG/M metagenome (GOLD analysis project Ga0075118, IMG submission 69794) | Saline lake microbial communities from Ace Lake, Antarctica - Antarctic Ace Lake Metagenome 02UKE | ecosystem: Environmental > Aquatic > Non-marine Saline and Alkaline > Saline | place...
CGCGCTCAAGGATGAGGAAGCAGACAACGCCTATGTGGATGCCGTCGATGCCTTCATCCGCAAATGGGCGGGCTAAGACCTTCAGCGTTCATTAAGCCTTCGAGCGTAGCTATTCCCATCACAACGCAATCATCCCCTCAGATTGTTTACGTTGATCCAACGATAGGGCGTGACAAACCGCAGCGACGGTTTTCCGCTAACATTAACCCATGAGTGTGATTATCCCCACCCCGGAAATACTCGCGCAATTCGAACGCGACGGATTCCTCGTTCTTCCCGATGTGCTTTCCTCAACTGAGGTCGCAACACTTCGCGCCGGGCTCGAACGGGTCTTTTCGAAGCACTGCCCCGAGGCTGATCTCTACGACATGCAAGAGATCTGGCGTCCCAAAATGTTTGAACAGGGCGAAGAGTTTGAAGCGCTCATCGATAACCCAAATATCATCGATCTGGTCGAAACGATTCTAGGCGAACACTGCCATCTGATCGCAAACAGTGCCCTTCGCACCACTCCCGGAAAAACCATCACCTTCTGGCACGTCGATGATGAAGTGCGTTTCCCACGTCCCCCCGATGTGCCCTGGGATCCGCGCATCCCCACGCCTACGCTCAATATCAATCTCAACTATTACTTATGCGATGTGGATGAGGAGCTCGGACCGACAGAATTCATCCCCGGCAGTCAGCGATCCGGACGCCAGCCCACCGAGGAAGACAACGATGCCAACGGCAATCCTGTTTACGAAGGCAAGAGCATGGTCAAAACCTGCGGCAAAGCCGGCACGGCCGTGCTCTGGAATGATCAAACTTGGCATCGCGGCGGACCCAACACATCCGAAGGACGGATTCGCTGGGTCATCCAAACCCCTTACGCCAAACGCTATATCGCCCAACGTTTTTACCCATTCATCAACTACCGGATGCCACAGGAAATAATCGATCGAGCCAATCCGCGTCGCAAACGTCTCCTCGGTCTCCACGGCATCGGTGCCTACGGTTAGATCGCATCACGGGCTCGACCGAGACACGCGATCAATCTAGTTTCCCCAAATGAGTTCATCTCCCGATCCGCTACATGGCATCACCCTCGAAAAAATCGTTACGGTGCTGGTGGAAAGCTATGGCTGGGATACGCTCGCGGAGCATGTGAACATCAACTGCTTCAAATACGATCCCAGTATCAAATCGAGCCTGCAGTTTCTCCGTCGCACTCCCTGGGCGCGGACCAAGGTCGAACAACTCTACGTGCGGCACCTTTCGCGATCATGAGCACTGATCTGCCGGTTATCCAATTTGGTCTCAATGCCGAGACGATGGATTCATGCGCGCGCGGAATTGTAAAAGGTCACAAACGCGCCACGACCGGTTTACACGCGGCCTACCTTTTCGATAACGAGTCCCTACCGCTCGTTGGCGATCACACGCTCGTGCGCGATAGCATGGACCGCGACATCGCGATCATCGAAGTGACTCAAGTCGAAACGCGACGATATCGTGAAGTTGATGCAGCGTTCGCTGCGGTCGAAGGCGCTGGTGATAAATCACTCGCTTACTGGCAAAAGGTCCACTGGGACTATCTGGGCCAAGAATGCGAGCGTGTCGGCATCCCGTTGAACGAAGATATCCAGGTCGTGCTCGAATATTTTAAAGTAGTTAAAATACTCACCAATATTGAGTAATATAATGTCGTTCGCGTCATCACAGGTCTAAAGCGAACCAAGGGTTGCCACACACCCAATCTCCGGCATGATATATATCGTTTCTTACCGTTAATCAAACCCTCCCAATAATATGAAAAAATTACTCGCTCTCTTTGTCGCGCTACTCATTTCCGTAGTCGCTTTCGCCTCGGCCGATCTCAACTCCGCTACTGAAAAAGAACTTAAGGCACTTCCCGGAATCGGTAAGGTCACCGCTAAAGCCATTGTTGCTGAGCGTGAAGCCAATGGTGATTTCACCAGCCTTAAGGACCTTTCCAAGCGAGTGAAAGGCGTTGGCAAGAAGACTGTCATGAAACTCGAATCAGCCGGAGTCACTTTCGGAGCAGACGAAGAAGCAGCAGCCAAGAAAGAGTAATTCTTTCTTAGCTCTCAATCTATCAAAAGCGCAACCCACATGGGTCGCGCTTTTTTGTGCCCTTAGCTGCAGACCTCGGCGTGAACCGCCACAATCGAATCCCCAATATAGTTGGCGTCTTCCGCCGTATAAAGCCAACCAATCGGCAATGCGATATAGCGCTTAGTGAGATCCTCCGTGCGAGGGAAATCCTCCGCCCGATAGCCTTCGGACGGCCAATCCTTGAAGTCTTTAAATGGCGACAATGCCGGATGATGAGCTAGCCCCGTCTTCACGTAATCGCGGTTATATTGCGGGTAGGTGCCGGTGCGCGCTCCACAGTTTACATTGAGCGCATCCAGCTTCGCGTGAAACGGAGCGACGTGATCGATCTGATCAAACATCAGGTAAATCTCGAAACCAAAGTCACCATCTGGATCAGGAATCCTGCGCAAGTTTAGACCAGCTAAACCTCCGATCTTCGCCAGCACCCGAGCTTGAATCGACCGGCAATGCGCTTTGATCGCATCGACCTTGCGCACTTGCGCCAAAGCCACCGCGCTGGAAATTTCACTCAGGCGAAATTGACCACCGACAAACGGCTTCTCCCGGGACGGCACGATGCCTTCATGGAACGGACGATAGTTGCCAAGATCGTGACAACGCACCGCGCGTTCATAGATACGTTGATCACGAGTGACGACCATGCCGCCCTCACCGCAAGTCGCTACTTTGTTGTATTGAAAACTGAAGATCGCGACATCGCTCCACGTGCCGATCTGTCGACCACGATAGGTCGTGCCGATCGATTGCGCACAATCCTCGACGACAAACAACCCACGGCGATGTGCCTCTCTTTGAATCAATTCCATCTCTGCCGCGACGCCTTGATAATGAATCACCGAAACCGCTTTCGTGCGTGGGGTGACCAGTCGTGCAATCTCCGATGGATCGAAATTTAACGTATCATCGATTTCGCACAAAACAGGTCGCGCGCCTACTCGCACAATCGCCGTAAAACAGGACACCCAGCTCCACGCGGGCACGATGACCTCATCTCCCGGACCGAGACCAATCGCAGCGTAAGCGACTTCTAAAGCCGCCGTGCCACTCGACACTGCCAACGCGTAATCCGTGCCCACATAGGCGCACATTTCCTTCTCCAGATTCGCCGTCATCGGCGGCGGAGAATCTGGATTCAATCCGTAGTAGCGGAAGGGCTCTTTGCGACGAAGCACATCAAGAACCAGTTCTTCTTCTTCCGAGCCCATGGCATTACAACCAAGACCTGGGACGGGACGGGGGCGAAGCGTATCAGACATAACGCAACACTCTGTAAGCATACTCCCTCACCCCGCAAGCGATCTGTAATCGAAAATGCAGAAAACCGCATTGCCGCTGTGTCGTGGTCCACGTTTAGTGCGCATGTCTTCGAGCGCGCGGGCTATTCCGCGATTTCCCAACCTCAGCTTCCTCGCAATGCCCCTACAAGTCCGTGATCTCGGAATCCCCGTAAAAGCCGTGAGCTGGACTCGACTCCACCCCGGTCAAACCGCCGATGGCAAAGCCTCGCTCCTCGCCTCGATGAGCCAAAACAACGGCGGCTTCTTCGTCATCGATATCGATATCGAAACGGGACATTGCACCCAGTTTCACACCGAGCAACCCAAGCAATCCACGTTTTCGCCCGGTGCGTTTCGCTCTCTCACGACTGGCATTCTCTACGTCTGCTCTGCCTGGGATGGCCATCTCCATCGATTCGACGCCAATCATCCCGAACGCGGCATCGAGGATCTCGGCAGCGTCGATGACGACGCGACCTTCGGTAACGGCATCGCCGAAACTCCTGATGGCATGATCTGGATCGGCTCATGCCCCGGTGCATTCCTGACCAAGTATGATCCCACGACCGGCGAAATGAGCAAGTTTGGCCGCATCGTGCATGACGACAACTACCTCTATCCTGTTGCAGGGATCGATGGTTCACTCGCCGCGCAGATCAAAGCGACCCACCAACGAGTCATCGTGATCGATCCCGCCACGGGAGCGCATCGTCAAATAGGCCCTTCGATCACTGACCCTACGGATGACGCGCAATCCTTACAGCTCTATCGAGGCACCGACGATCTGCTCTATCTCAAATCGCATGAAGGCACGGTGCGCATCGAAGGGATGGAAGCAGTAGAGGTGCAAAACGCACCGGAGCCACGCACTGGGATCCCGGCCACCTACAAACACGATTACCAAGCCCCCGCAGAAATGCCCGGTGGTTGGATCCCCAAGTTTACCGGCATCGGGATCAATGGCACGGGAGAGCCCCGAGAGCTGCATCTTGCCAACAGCAATCCAGAGATCGCTCCCCGGAATCTCAAACTCGATTGGGTCGGCGGCGGAAACAACATCCACGTCATCGCGCTCGGTCCCGACGGCGATCTATACGGTTCGAGCTATCTCCCCAATCGCCTCTTTCACGCGACACCCGACGGCTCGGTAGTTGAAGATTTAGGCATGCACACATACGCGGGAGGCCAAGCCTACTCTACGGCCAACATCGACGGTAAACTCTACCTCGCTTCTTATCCCGGTTCGCACATCTCCGTCTACGATCCGACCAAGCCGATCCACTACGGCGAGCAACCCGGTGACAACCCTCGCAACTTCGGCCGATTCGACAAAGTCAGTTACCGACCAAATGCGCTGATAGCCACTCCCGACGGCAAACTCTGGATGGGCTCCGCCCCCGACTACGGCATGCACGAAGGCACGCTGGTTTGGATGAATCCTCAAACTGGCGAATCGAAATCACATCGCGCACTTCTGCCAGATACATCGCCCGTCAGTCTCCTGCATCTCCCAAAGCTAAACCAGATCCTGATCGGCCTCAGTATCGAGGTCGGAACAGGTGGTAAAGTCCGCCACCTCGACGCCTCATTCGCTCTCTGGGATCCGATCAAAGATGAGATGGTGTGGTCGGGTAATCTTGGCATTGAAGATCTTGCTGATCCCGTCGCATTGGCCCCCACGTGTGAAGGACTGGTTTACGCTCTCCTCGGATTCGGCGATCAAATCCAATCGCAAGGTGCTCCGGCGGTTCGCCCTCGCCTAGTGTTGTTCGACCCTGCCAAACGCGAGCTCATCGCTCAAGCCTGGCTCCCCGAAGAATACGGTCCGCTTGGTTGGCAAGGTCACCACGCCCTGCAAGTCGGTCCACAAGGCGTGGTCTACGGCGCGAGCGGCTATTGCATTTTCCGCATCAAACCCGGCACCTGCGACGTCGAACGCGTGTGGCAAAACGACGAACCGCCACCGCCGCGCAAAGATCCTGTCTGGCTCACGCATTCCACCCCCGACGCCATCGACGCCGTCGGCCCGATCATCGGCGACCAATTCTATTTCTCCACCGGCTGGCGTCTCCGTGCACTGACCTTACCAGCTGAACAATAACCGAAATTTTGTAGGCCGTGAGCTTGCTCACGCGGATAAGCACTACTGCGCTCGCAAGCGAGTAGCCTACTGTTTCAAGAAAACTGCTAACCATGTCCATTCCCCAACCTCCCTCCATTCGCGAACTCGGCATCCCGATCAAAGCCGCCAATTGGGTGCGTCTGCATCCCGGCCAAACCGCCGATGGCAAGCCGTCTCTCCTCGCCTCGATGGGACAAAACAATGGCGGCCCTTTTGTCATCGATATCGATGTTGAAACAGGGCACTGCCGCCAATTCCTTGTGCCCGAATCGGGGCCCGAAGGCATCCCGGCCTGTATGCGCAGCTTACGCACCGGCATTCTCTGGATGGGCACCGCCTGGAATGGCCATCTCTATCGTTACGACCCCGAACATTCTGAACGCGGTTTAGAAGACCTCGGGGCGATCGATCCCGAGACGGTCACCTTCCCCACCGGAATCACCGAGACGTCTGACGGGATGATTTGGATCGGAGCTTATCCCGGAGCATCTGTGACCCGCTTCGATCCCAGCACTGGGGAGTTCAAACGATTCGGTCGCCAGGATCAGGTGGACAAGTATCTCTACCCACTGGCTAGCGATGATGGCGAAATTTTCGCCCAGATAAAAATCACCACTTTCCGCATGGTATGCTTTGATCCGCGGACGGGCACCTCTAAGCGCGTGGGCCCGCATATCGTCGAACCCAGTGCGAATCCCCAACGCTACGAATTTTTCAAAGGTGCCGATGGCAAACTCTACCTGGATAGCTCTGACGGTGCGTTCCTACTCGAAAACGGCGAGGCCCATGCGGTCGAAACACTGCCCGCGCAGATGCCCGGCGTTCACGCGACCTACAAGCACGGCTATCAGGAAATCCTCCCCTTCCCCGATGGATCGATCGCCACGTTTACCGACGAGAAGAGTTTCGAATTTCGCCACATCCGCATCACTCCAGCTGACGGCAGCACACCGCGCGAGCTGACTCTCGATTGGGAAGGTGGCGGCACCGCGTTGTGGACACTTCACCTCGGTCCCGATCAGAAACTCTACGGATCGAGCATGCTTCCCGAGCACCTCTTCTCTTGTGATCTCGATGGCGGCAATATGGTCAACCACGGCCAATGTAGCGTCTCCGGTGGCGAAGCATACTCGATGGTTAACTACGACGGCAAGATCGCCATCGGCTCCTACCCCGCCTCGCGCATCTCGCTCTACGATCCGAAACTCCCCTACCACTTCGGCACCGGTCCCGGCGCGAATCCGCTTGATGTAGGCTCCGCTGATATCCTCACCACGAGACCCCACGCGATGATCACGACTCCAGATGGAAAAATCTGGATTGGGGCTGCGGCAACCTATGGCCTCGATGATGGCGCGCTCGCGTGGTTCGATCCAGCCACCGCCCTTCGCGGCAGCACCCGAGGCATCATGCCTGATCGCACCCCCTTCGTGTTGCTGTGGATCCCCGAGCTCCAACAAATCCTTGTCGGCTTCAACAGCGAGCCCGGCACGGGCGTCATGGCGAAAGTAGATCGCGGAAGCTACGCGCTCTGGGATCCTCAGAACAACAAAGCCACCTACATCGGCAACTTCGACGATCCCGACCTCGTGGATGTGTGTTCGCTGATCCCGGCCGGCAACGGCTTGGTCTATGCCCTCAGCGGACGCAACCCACGCCTCGTCACACATTACGACTGCAAACCCGCTCCTTCGCGACTCTGCCTGATCGATCCCGCCAAACGCTGTGTCGTTCTATCAGCACCCCTTCCCGAATCGTATGGTGTCCTCCCCTTCGAGTCCGGTCACATCCTCCGCACGGATACCGATGGCACGATCTACGGCGCCACCACCGAGACTGTATTCCGCATCAAACCAGGAACCGTCGAAACAGAATCCGTTGCGAAAATCACAGGTCATCCTCTCAGCGTCGTCGGCCCGATTCACGAAGGCACCTTCTACTTCGCCAGCGAATGGATGGTGCGTTCGATTAGCCTATGATCAGGGAGTTCACCAAACTCCATTCGATCGGCAGTTCAGTCGGCGAAAAAGAACTCTTCGCGCATGAGAAAATGTCTCCCCTCATGCGCGAACCGGTCACCCCTCAATTGCTCTCCCATACCGTAGACAATGGCACGCGACACTTCGTCACCGAAGAAGCAGTGCCCCACAGTCTGGCTTGGGGAGCATGAAGGCGGCTCTCCGTTCACTTGAAAGGTGGAAAGAGTGCTAGGATTTGACGATTTTACTTAACTACCCAGATTAACCTCTCTTGTTTTCGTCTCTCCATTCACATGTCTGAAAAAGTAAAAGTCCGTTGGTATCGTTGTAAGGTAGATCGCAAGGTCATGAGCGAGCTCATGCGCAAAAGTGATGCGAAGGGATTGGCACAAGCCATCCCCTCACTAGTCATTTATGCGATCACCGCGACCTTGGCCATTTTGGCTTTCCAGAACCTGAATGCGAACAACTGGCTCTGGGCGCTCCCCTTGGTGCTGTTGGCCCTCTTCGTCCACGGCACCTTTGCTCGATTCCATGGTGGCATCGCCATCCACGAGCTCAGCCACAAGACTCCATTTGCCTCTCCTTGGCTGAACACACTCTTCACCCGAACCTTCTCCTTTATCGGTCTATTTGATTACGTCGGTTTTCGAGCCAGCCATATTCGACACCATCAAGTCACGGTGCATACCGAACACGACGGAGAAGTCGTCTTACCTCAAGGTTTGGACTGGCACGGCATCCGCTTCATCCTCAAGCAGCTAATCATCGATCCGGTGCGAGTAGCCAACCTCATTGGGTTTTGGTTCGCCGCCGCAGCGGGTCGCACCAATCACGACGGGTTCTTCCCGGGCGAATGGCTCGAAAAGGTCACCCCGGAATCCAACGAATCCCTGCGTCGTGAACATCGCAATTGGGCGCGGTTCGTGCTTTTCGGCCACCTCGCGCTCGCCACGATATTCGTCCTCACCGGACATTGGTATCTGATCATCATCTTCACCTTTGGATGCCAATACTGCGGCTGGTTCGAAGCTCTCTGTGGAATCCCTCAACACATTGGTCTCGCGCCCAACGTAAATGACTTCCGCCTCTGTTGCCGCAGTTTTACTGCTGGGCCTGTGGTTGGGTTTTGCTACTGGAATATGCAATACCACATCGAACATCACATGTTCCCCGCGGTGCCGTTTTACAATCTTCCGAAGCTGCGTGAAGCCATCAAAGACGAACTCCCTCCGGCTACTCACGGACTCTGGGCCACTTGGAAAAGCATGCTCCCAATCCTGAAACGCCAGCGCGAAGATCATTCCTATTTCCACATTCCGGAAGTGCCTCAGATTGATGGCGAGACTGTTGGTGATGACACGGTCTTAGCCGAGGCCTCGCAGGCCTAACTCCGGATCACACGAGGGTGCGAATTCTTGCATCCCACGTAGGCCATTTTCGTTCTGAAGCCGTCTTATGATTAAGACCGTCTCAGAACTATGCACTACTTCCGAATCTTCAGCGCTTTCGTTTCCCTCCTGTTCATTTTCGGCCAATCGCATGCCGCACCCGAACCGATCACTCTGAGTAATGATCACATCGAAGTAACCATCGATCCGCAAAAAGGTCTCATTCTGGGGTTCAACCGCCCCGGTGAAGAGAACCTGCTTTGGGTGAACCCAAAGCCTATCTCGAATCCGAAGCGCAATAATGGGTGGGTTAATTATGGCGGGGATAAACTTTGGTGGGGACCGATGATCGATTGGATGAGCGTGAAAGGCCGCCGACTGCCGCCTGATGAAGCGTTAGATACGCCCTGGGAAGTCATCCAGCACAACAACGACACCCTGATCATCCGCAGTGTCGTCAGCCAGTGGGTCGGTATTCAGGCTACACGCAAAATCAGCCTTACGCCCGAGTCATCCGAGATCGTGATCCACAACAGTTTCACACGGGTGAACGCCAGCGATCATCGACTCCAACTCTGGACAATCACTCAAGTGCGACCTCCTCTCTGGGCTGTGCTCGACAGCAATCCCAAACCTGGCGAACCCCCATTCGTCAACCGGCGGCCGCAATTCGACCCGCTACCCTATCTCTCCATGTCTCCGGCGACCAACAGCGTTCGCTACCGCTACAATGAAGATGGCCCCAACATGATTGGCAGCCGCGGAGCGTGGGTCGCCGCTGTCTACGAAGACAACGTCCTCGTCCACGAAGTCTCCCCCTCCAGAGGCGGCGACTACGCCACCGATGTTTCCGTGCAGATATTCTCCATCAAAGGCTTCTTAGAGCTCGAAACTCTCAGCGCCAATGCCACCCCAAAAGTGGGTGAAACGATGAGCAACACCGTGCGTTGGATGCTACTGCCAAGACCAACAGATCTAGCGGCAGACGAACTAACGGTTTGGATCGGCGAGCAGATGTCCCGCTGAGTATTAACCCGTGCTCTTAGCTCTCTCCTCTTGAGGCTAAACTCGGGTTTGCCTATAGCGTAGGTATCAAGTCTTAATCTTCATATCGCTATGAAGAGACTACCCCTGATTCTCGCGGCATCACTCATCGTAAATATCAGTTTATTCGCGCTAGTTCTCTCGCGCTCGAATGAGCAGCGAGCGCCCCACGCAGCTGAAATTAGCACGAGCTCAAGTCCCCCACCCAGTGCTCGTGCTCTGCGGGCGAGCAGCGATCTATCAGAAGAAGATGCCTCGAGCCTTATTCGCTCTCAGGAACTGCTCGCCATTGATCATCTGCCCACTCTGGTCGCTCGCTTGCGCATGGCCGGATTTCACCCTATGGACATTCGCGGTATAGTTTCCGCCCGACTAGCCGAACAATTCGGAGCCCGTCGTAAGGCCGCCGTTGCCCACCTGGAAGTGGTGCCTTACTGGCAAGGCATCTCGAGCTTTCCCAAAAATCCGGAAACTGGGGCAGAAATCACCGGGCTTTTTCGCGAACAAAAGGCTATGTTGAAACAGTTGCTCGGGTCTGATGCCGCTCCCGCCGATGAATGGTCTCAAATGCTACGGCAGCGGGAATATGATTATCTGACTCCGGACAAAGTCGATCGCATGGAAAGCATCCTCGAAGACTACAAGGAGCTTCGCAGTAAAGTTTTTCGAAACTCCTATGGTGTGAGATTACCCGCAGATCAGGAAAAACTGCAACTCATAGAGGAGGAACAGCGCGCCGATCTCGAAGCTCTATTCACTGCAAATGAACTGGAAGCTTATGAAATGCGCACGACCACCATCGCCAATATCCTTCGAAACAATCTCCGGTCATTCAAACCAACCGAAGAGGAATATCGCACTATTTACCGACTCACTGAGGCGGCCAATCCCGACCCGAAAAACCCGAGAGTGCTCCCTCTTCGTCAATCCACCGATCCAGACCAGCTCCACTTACAAAATGAGATCGCAGAGGCACTTGGCCCCGCACGAGCCGCAGTCTTCCGCCTTACGAACGAGCCGGAATATGTGGAGGCGAGTAGGTTTACAACCCGGATGAATCTTCCCTCTACACTCACGCCTCAAATCTACTCTACCGCCATAGACTTTAAGGAAAGACTGCGAACGATCCAGTCCAACAACACCCTTGCCGTAGAGACCCGGACCAGCCAGCTCAAAGCGCTCGCCATAGAAGCAGAACAACAATTCACCCGCCTGCTTGGTTCGCGCGGATTCCAAGCCTATGAATACCAAGGTGGCAAATGGATCAAAAATCTGAAGGGACAGTCCGAAAACTAGAAACACCCCAACGCGGTTGATTATCGATTACTCTCGCCGCTCTTGCGTTAACCAGTCGGATAACACTGGGCAATTTTTGGCACACTACGTTTATCCAGAAATCATAATCACCCGTCCGCGTCCGGCGCGCGCACGATCATATCGTCCCACGCCGGTGATAGCTTTTCTGGACAAGGCACCAAGACACTCGCACCGGATGGTGAGACATCGCGCACCGGGGTCTGAGGTTTGGTGCCGTGTTGAATCAGCACGTCGAAATAAGGTTCACGAGTCTCGGCCAGCAGCTTAAGTAAACGCGCTTTCAAGGCCGTGCACACATCGGGGTTATCTCTGGCGACATTGTTTAATTCGAAGGGGTCGCTCTCCAAGTCGAAGAGAAGTTCGTGGCCGGTTTCGAGATAAGCGTATTTCCAACGATCATTTACCAGTCCACGCCAATCGAGCAGATCCAAACTCCAGCGCGGATTGCCTACCATTTCCAAGAGCAGATCATCAGGCGCCTTGAATTCCTCACCTCGCAGGAGCGGTGAGTAGTCACGCCCCTGCAAATGCGATGGGATCTCCGCTCCGGCTAAACCAAGCGTCGTCGGCAGTAAGTCCACGAGGCTCCACAATTCCGGCGTCAGACCCTTCGCAGGTATGTGAACGGGCCAATGAAAGACAGCGGGAATGCGCACCGATTCTTCATGCGGATATTCCTTTCGCTGAAAGATATTATGGCTGCCCATGAAGTCGCCATGATCTGAGAAATAAACCGTCAAGGTATTCTCTCCAAATTTCGGAGTCGCTTCAATCTTCTCACGCAAGCGACCGATATTCTGATCGAGGTTTTCGATCATCGCATAATACATCGCCAACTGCTCACGCATCTCTGGCGTGTCGGTAAAATTGGCTCGCGTCTGCAGATCTGCCGGATCGAAACGTTGATTCTCTTTCGGGGCATCGAGCGGAAAGTGCGGCGGCTCCACACTGAGCACGAGAAACAGCGGCTCTTCACCTACGTAATTATGGAGATACTCAATCGCCAGATCCGTGAGTTCGTCGGTCTGATATTTCGTCATCCGACGCGGATTAGTTTCATCGTTATGATAGTAGAACCCATCGAACGGAGCGTTGTTCACCTCGAAGCCATACCAGTCTTGAAAGCCGCCGCGGTGATACTCGGGGGTGCGCATCGGCCAGTGGCAATTCGGCGGCGGATTATCACGCATCTCTGGCGGCACTTGGTCACGAATCGCGCCGCAATGCCACTTACCGAAATACGCCGTGCGATAACCCGCCTCGCGCAACAGCGTCGCCGTGCTCGGCGAGCTCGCCTTAAACACATCGAAGAATCCCTGCACCGGACCAGCATGCGCGTGGCGACCCGAAAAGATCGTTCCACGCGATGGCGTGCAGACCGGGCAATTCGCATAAGCACGCTCAAACGACACGCCTTCCGCCGCGAGACGATCCATCTGCGGTGTCTGTAAATTGGGATCACCCGCATGCCCCATCGCGAACCCACAGTGCTCATCCGAAAGGATGTAGATGATGTGGGGGCGTTTGCTCATCTTTGTGACTAGCTCGCCAGCTTAGCGTGACGTTCGAGCGAGGCTTCCCGCGGTTTTAGCAGAAAGCGGTATTTGTCGCCGAACTCCTTAAACGCCGGGGTGATCGCATGCGTGTGCAACGTCATTCGAGTTCGATAAGGCACATAGTTTCCGAGATGCCAACCGGTGTTGCGATAGAGCGCTAAGTCCCCCGGATTGAGCACCAATTGCACCGCACTAGGCATGGACTGACAGTAGCGGAGGCAGGTTAACTCCACCTCCTCATCCGTCTTCTGGTTATCTTCATCCATCAAAGCTTCCTGAGTAGTCGAATGATAGACCGCCATTTCCTCATCGGTGTTGTGGACTCGCAGGTGACTACCGGGCACATACCAAGTCGAAGTGTCTTCAAACAGCGGGCAATTGATCTGATTAAAGAAATCTCCATCCTCGAGAATTTCCTGCCAACGAGCATCACCCACGTGTTCCTCAAATTCCGCGTCCAGCACGTGGTCGCGCCAATCGCGATGCCACTCCGTCGACCAAGGTCGTTGCTGCGGAGAAAACAAAATGCCGGAGTCTTCCGCCGGTTTCACATTATGATGAGGAGACGTCAGCTGCTGCACCGCCTCGTTCAATCCATCGATGGTGGAAAAATCGCGAAATGGTTGGAGGTCCAATTCATCGGCATAGTCCTTAAAAAAACCGAGCCGCTGAGTTTGCGGGCCATGATCGCGATAGGCCAACTCCCGAGCCTTGGTCGCCTCCCGGCGCAGATCACTCAAGAGCGACGCCGGAATAACCTGAGGGATAATATGATATCCATCGGTTCTATATTTTAGAATAG
>Ga0075118_10002007_pt1 | contig 13552 bp, 13 predicted proteins | sample AntAceMetag02UKE_FD_69794 | JGI IMG/M metagenome (GOLD analysis project Ga0075118, IMG submission 69794) | Saline lake microbial communities from Ace Lake, Antarctica - Antarctic Ace Lake Metagenome 02UKE | ecosystem: Environmental > Aquatic > Non-marine Saline and Alkaline > Saline | place...
CCATCAAACGGGCAAATTCGACGGATGGCGCGGCGGTCAAAAAGGCCATCGACGAAATTTCCGATTTCGATGGCCTCGGAGGGACCTTTGACTTCGTGACCAATGGTTGCGATGGTCTCCAGGCGGCGAGCCTCTTCAAGATCAAAAATAAACAGATCGTGGCGTTCGACGGAACACTAGGCTAGGCGCACCCTAAGCCGACAAATAGTTACGTCAGCCGACTGGTCGGCTGACGTAACTATTGCCCACTGTTCGAAACCGAAAGGGAGAAACTGCGTGATTGACCTTCTAAGGCTTGTAATTGCTGGAGTGATGATTGGCAGCATCTATTCATTAATCGGTCTGGGCTTCAGTCTGACTTATAGTGGGACTGGTCTAATCAATTGGGCCCAGGGCGAGCTCTACATGATTGGAGCTTTTTTGGCCTGGACCTTACTTTCACTCTTTGGTTTGCCTTTCATTATCGCCTTGCCGGTGGCATTAGCCATTCTCTTCGCTTTAGGGGCGGGGACTTACCTTGGCCCGGTCAGGTTCGTTACAAATCGGGGCGGGCGATTTGTGGAAATTCTTTTACTCACTATCGGCCTGTCATTTTTGTTGCGTAATGGCGCCGAAGTTATATGGGGGAGCACCATCCTGACGGTTCCAAATATCATTCCTGGAATGTTCACCTTTGGATCAGCTGCGTTCCCGCGGCTCTACGTAGTGGTGCTGGGAGTTGCTGTTATCGCGGTTATTTCGTTGTTCCTGTTTCTCAGTCGCACGGGGTTTGGTACCGCGATGCGTGCATCGGCTGATAATCCATATGCCGCGGTGATTGTAGGTGTCCCAGTGCGCAAGGTTAACGCCGTGTCTTGGGGGATTGCAGCTGCGGTCGCAGGTCTAGCCGGATTTTTGATCAGCCCATTGTTTGGCGCGCTGTCGATTATGGGCTTGTTCGCGGGTCTGAAAGGTTTCGTCGCTGCAGTGGTGGGTGGCTTTGGAAATCCGCGCGGCGCTCTGCTTGGGGGCCTACTTCTCGGCGTCACTGAGACGTTGGTTACTGCGTATGTTTCGTCCCAACTCAAAGATGTTGTTGCCATGATTCTTCTCATCATCTTCCTGGTGCTCCGACCTCAAGGACTTCTCAAGTCCACGGCGGTGGCAGCATGATTAGTGTCGAGCCCCACCGCGCCTTGAGGCGTGTGCTTTTGCGGTCCACCATGTTCAGGTGGATTCCTGCTCTGCTTGTAGGTGCGGGAATTTTTTCCTTCGCCTTCTCTCAGCCTGCGAATTCCTATTGGGCATACATCGTATGCCTTGCCGGCGTGTACCTGTTGGTGGTACTTGGGTTTAACGTGCTTTACGGGATGTCGGGACAGATCTCGTTAGGCCAGGCTGGGTTCTTCGGGCTCAGCGCTTACGGGTACGCCGTATTGACGACTGCCTATAGCTGGTATCCGTGGTTGGCGGTTATTGCATCGGTGGCGGCAACCACGACGATCGCATTTCTCATTGGATTAGTTGCTGTGCGCCTTGTCCACCATCTGCTTGCATTCTTGACGATCGGCTTTGCTGAGACGGTCAGGATTTTGATGCTGAACGGAGGTCCAGTGACGGGTGGATTCACCGGGATCGGCGCAATTCCGCCGCTCACCATAGGTTCGTGGGTGTTCGACACCTATGTCAAATTGCTTCTCCTCACGTGGTTTACGGTTGGAATAGTGGCGCTGCTGGTCCGGTCGTTGCGAGAATCCCCCTGGGGTCGCAGCTTCGTCGCAGTGAGGGACAACGAAACTGCGGCGCAGGCCTTTGGAGTCAGCATTCGGAAGGTTCGCGCTCGAGCCTTCACATTGAGCGCCCTTTTCGCTGCGGTAGGGGGCATATTGTTTCTCCAGTTACTTGCCTATATTTCTCCTGACAGCATTACTGTGGGTCTGTCGACCCAATTTCTAATCATGCTGCTTATAGGTGGCGTGGCAACTGGATGGGGTCCGCTTGTAGGGACCGGATTGATTGTGGGCCTGACGCAATTGTTGCAACCATTTGGGGCTTATCAAGGTTTAGTTCTTGGCATTGTGTTGGTAGCAACCGTCATGCTTTTTTCGAATGGAATCGTTGGGTCTTTGCTTGCGCTTTGGCTTCGAATTCGCGGTGGGAGCGAGGAACGTTCGGGGCGCGGAGCCACACTCGTTAAATCTTCTACCGTTGGGAACTCGAAAGAAGGTGATGACAATGCCCAGTGATGTGCTTCTCGTGGTGGAAGGGCTACGTAAATGTTTTGGTGGGGTAACTGCGGTGGCGGGATTAAACTTCAGCGTCGCAGAAGGTCAGACGTTTGGGTTGATTGGCCCCAACGGCAGCGGTAAGACTACAACCATCAACATAATCATGGGGCAGATCGCCCCGGATCGTGGTTCCGTGCGCCTGGCGGGCCGCAACTTAGTCGGTTTGCGGCCGGATCAGGTGTGCCGTGAAGGAGTGGCAAGGACATTTCAGAATCTGGAACTATTTCCAACTTTGGACCTCTTTGACCACGCTTTGCTCGGTGCCCACCGGCATACTCGAAGTTCTTTAGCGGAGGGCTTGTTCCGCATGCCTCGTCTTCGTCGTGACGAGCGCGATTCTCGGCGGCGCGCGGTTGAGGCACTTCAAAGGTTCCCAGAGAGGCTTACACCAGATCGGTGGCACGATAAGGCAGCAACTCTGTCGTACGCAAATCGGCGGCGATTAGAGATTGTACGAGCGATGGCCTCGGAACCTCGTCTATTGCTTTTGGATGAGCCAACCGCGGGAATGAACCCACACGAACGTCTGGAGATGATCGGTCATTTACGGGACTTGCAGAAAGAAGGCGTCTCGATGCTCATCATCGAGCACGCGATGGAAGTCGTTCGCGCGCTTTGTTCGGAGGTGGTGGTGATGGACCACGGTGAAGTGATAGGGCAAGGTGAGCCCGGGGAGGTCGTGGAACGTCCGGAAATAGTGGAGGCGTATCTTGGTAAGTGAGCACTCCGAACCTATCCTTCGGCTGAATGGGGTGACAGTCCAATATGGCGCTGCTCTCGCGCTGGACGATGTCACGCTAGAAGTCCGAACCGGAGAGATGGTCAGCTTGTTGGGCGGAAATGCCTCTGGCAAGTCCACCACCCTCAAGACGCTGCTTGGGATAGTACGCCCCTCGAAGGGCGGTGTAGAGTTCGAGGGCGACGACATCAGTAAGCTCAGCCCAGCTGAACGGGTCCGCCGCGGAATAGCTCTGGTCCCCGAGAACCGCGAACTATTTCCTAGGCTTACAGTGCGAGAAAATTTGATGCTCGGTGGGTATACCGTTCGGCGCCAGCGAACCGCGAAAGCACAGCGAGCCGAGCTCGAACGGATTCTTGAGCTTTTTCCGCGGGTCTCGGAGCGACTAAGCCAGGCTGCTGGCACTCTGTCGGGTGGTGAGCAGCAGATGGTTGCTATTGGTAGAGCCTTGATGTCTATTCCTCGGGTATTGCTTATGGACGAGCCATCCATGGGTTTGTCACCGGCGCTCGTGAAACAGTCATTTCAGTTGATTAAAATGATCAATTCGGCTGGGGTCACTACTTTGGTGGTCGAGCAGAATGCACGGGCTGCCCTCGCAGTGGCGGATAGAGGCTATGTGCTGCAGTCCGGCAAGATTGTTCTGGCCGGAACAGCAGACGAACTTCTCAATGACGCCGACCTTCAACGGGCATATCTTGGTTAGAATCCTCGCGGCGGTATCTACGCAGCCCTGGAGCACTGGGTTTAATGCGGGTTTCTGGGCCTGCGAAAATGGATGAGGACCATTGGTTCGGTCACGGACACTGGACCAGTCTGATTTAGCTTTGGCTTGACGGGTCAGACCTCATTCGGTAGCCGGCGTTCAAGTGAAGACGTCTGACGACTCAAGGAGAATCGCATGACGACCTACGATTGGAACCAGATTGACCTCCTCGATGAAGATTTCTCTTTCTTCGCACACCCGGGGGCGGCGGTCGGAAGTGATGGACAAATTTTTCTCGGTGCCGCTAACGGTCGCGAAATCCATCGGTTCACCAGCATTGAAGATGTTACAACCTTCGCCGTTCCGACCATTGAAGTTCACGGCTTGGCTGTCGCCGCAGATGGGACACTTTGGATAACTGACCCAGGAACCAAATCACGTCTCCAGAGCGGGGAACTTGTGACAAAAACTGGCAACGGGCAGGTTATCGCTGTTTCGGCCTCTGGCGAATTACTGGCGGAATTGGCTCCCCCACGGGGCAGTTGGATGCCCACCGCAATCGCTTTGGACAATCATGGTCAGGGTTCTGGAGGTAGAGTTTGGGTCGCCGACGGCTACGGCACGAACCTTGTGTACAGTTTTGACCGGGAGGGGCAGTTGCTTTGGGTGTCAGATGGCGCCGCTAGCGGAGTCGAGTTTTCTTGCCCTCATGGAATAGTGGTTGACTCTCGACAAGCGACACCACGACTGCTGATCGCGGATCGGCGCAACCGTAGGATTGTAGCCCTATCTCTGGAAGGGCAGTACCTGGAGTCCTTCGGATCGGACTTTCTCGCTTATCCTTCAGGTCTAGCCGTGCATGGTAATCGGCTCTGGGTGTCGGAGTTGTATGGTGCCCTGGTCGCCATCGATGAGGCTGGAACCCTCGTGGAGACAATTGGTAAGTGCCTGCAGCGGCGTCAGCCCGCGTGGCCCAACATGGCGACCACGCTCGGTCTCGTGGCACCTGAACTTGCTGTTGAGCGTCTCCACAGCCCTCACGGAATCGCGGTGGGGCCGCAAGGTGACATCGTGGTAACGGAATGGCTTATCGGGGGTAGAGCAACCCTTCTCTCGCCCAATGAGAGTTCAAAAATCTAATGAAGTCTGTCCGAGGGCTTCCAGGACACGGTGCCTGCCGCCAGGGTAGAAAGGTTACAGGCGTGTTTGAGCAATTCCACGCTTGTTGGCATGTGCGCTGCGCCAGCACCGGCGCAGTCGCACCTCCTGTCAGGTGGAGCAGGTCCGGGGCGTAGCAGGTAGCACCATTGACTGCCGGTCATGTCGATTGTGAGCCTAAGCCTTTTCGACTCCATGGGGAATTTCGAGTTCGAGACTCTGAACGAAAAGTTGCGACTTGTCCGCTTGGATACTCATGGAGGATCCGGGCCTGATAACCGCCACGAGCGATTGGGATATCGGAGTCCCCGTTTCGGCGGTGTTCTTTCTGCTACTCAACCAATTTTCGCTTTCAGCAAATGAGACCTAATGAGTTTCAGTTCGATGGCTTCATCACAGTCTGCTTTCAACGCCGAAGGTACATGCACCGTCGTCAGGTTGATGTTGTATGTACCGGGACCGTTTGTTCGTCGTTTTTACTGGTCGTCGGATGGATAGTGTAGTTGCGCACCTTCATCGGGACTCCAACCTGGTAATAACGGAGTCGCTCATCTGCTGCGTGGAGGCTGAACCGCCCAAATCCCTGGTCAGCACTCCATCAGCTAATGCCAGCTCAAAAGCGGCGATTAAATCAGACGCTGCATCTTGGAATCCGAGGTGATCCAACATTAACGCTCCGCTCCAAATCTGTCCTATCGGGTTCGCGATACCTTGTCCAGCGATGTCTGGCGCCGAGCCATGTACCGGCTCGAATAAAGATGGATAAACTCCCTCAGGATTGAGATTCGCGCTGGGTGCTAAACCGATTGAACCGGCTATAGCACCCGCTAGATCGGAAAGGATGTCGCCGAAAAGATTCGATGCAACGATGACGTCAAAATCAAAGGGCCTCAGAATCAACTTGGCAGCGAGAGCGTCAATCAATACCTTTTCAAGTCGCACCCCCTGCACTGTCTTCACAGCCTCCTCTACAACCTCATCCCAAAACGGCATGGTGTGCAGGATGCCGTTGGACTTTGTGGCCGATGTCAGCAATCCGCGTCGCGACTTCGCCTTGACCGCGGCGTACACCGCGACACGATTGACTCCGCGTCTAGAAAATATGCTTTCCTGAACGACAAATTCCTCGGGCTGGTTTGCAAAAACCCGGCCGCCTACTTCGGAGTATTCACCCTCGCTGTTCTCACGAACAATCAGGAGGTCCATGCGGTCCCCTCCGACGACCGGGCTGCTAACTCCTGCCAACGCTCGAATTGGTCTCAGGTTAATGTACTGATGGAATTCGCGCCGAATCGGAATGAGAAGCCCCCACAGAGTGTCCGTATCTGAGATTCCTGGCGCCCCCACCGCGCCCAAAAAGATTGCGTCATGCTGGCGCAAGCTCTCGAGTCCGTCAGAGGGCATCATTTGCCCTGTCCGCTGAAACCGCTCCGAGCCCCAGTCAAGGTACTCCCACTGAAACCTCGCGCCATACCGAGCCAGAGCCGCATCTACGCAGGGGATAGCCGCGGCCACGACCTCCACTCCGATGCCATCACCGGGGATAACTGCAATCCGCTTGTTGGGGTTCGTCATGGATTACACCTTTCGGCGACCAGGAGACCGCAGGGTCGGTCACTTCCTAGGATAGCCGCCGGAGGCCCGGACGCTCTTCGGAGCCGCTCCGCGGCACGAATGCAAATCGCTACCAGTTCGGTCATGGCTCGGATGTGCGGGCGCGTATCTGCAGGCAACCGGGATACGTCTGTCTCGGGAGCTACCATGCGCTCGGAGAGGCTGCCGCAGATATAGGGCTCGACGGCAATGACGTCACCGAGATGTCCGCCATCGATGCAAGGCCATTCAACACTGGCAACGATTTCCCAATCACACTCAATTGAAAACTGTGAGCAATAATGTTTGCGGTTTCGGATGTCGTTGCGCTGGAGACTATCGGGGCGTTTTCAACTACCGAAAAGGACTTGAGCGACGGGAGAGCCGAATTGTCATTCACGCTCGCGCCGCCCTGCCTGTCACGATCTGCCTTAGCCCTCGCAGGCGTGGCAAGGCAATTTCCGTAAATGCCGCGTTCTGATCAGGCTTACCGACAATATCGGTCCATATAGCCCTCCCAGCCAAGAAGCCTCCAGCGCCGCCGATGACTGCCTCAGAAAGCGCAGGTGCGAAATCAGTTTGTCGCACCCCGTTCGAGAGCACCACCCAGTCTCGATTGGCGATTGCATCTAACTGTCGCGCTGCCTCTGCAATGCCTGAGAGATCCCCCTCCACGTATCCTGGGACTTCCGCCTTATACAGATCTGGTTGGAGAGCGCAAATTTCTGCTGCCGCTGAGAGGATCGCGTCATACTTTTGCTCGGGTGCGCTCCATACATCTCCGTCGGGGCTTACTATACCCTCAATCACGCTAGCGATCCCTGCCTGCTCGGCTAGTTCGAGGATGTCAGTGATTAAACGTGCACGATCAGCGCGCGAAGATGATTTCTGCCAGATTACGAGAAACTTCACTCCTGACGCGCCAGAATCTCTCAAGAAGTCCACCGTTACAGCGGGATCGACAGTAGTGTGTGTCACAGTGCCACCGACGCTATGGTGCAGTGTGTCTGCTGCAATAATCAAGCCGCAAGTGTCTGCCACCTGCGGCCATTCGGGGCCGACAAGCCCATACACTCGGTCAAGTAAAATTCCAGATGCGAACGAACTGAGAGCTCGAACTCCCGCGGCCTTGAAGTCCGTTAATGTCTCATCCCGAACAGGCGTGCCTTCACTGAGTTGCGGGAACATCGCGCGCAATGATTCCCGCTGATCCAACGCAACCATCGCATAAGTTCCCTCTGGCGTTTGTAGTTTTCGCAGTCGTAAATTTGCGCCGTCTTCAGTTTTACCCACCGAATTTTCCTCCATTTGTCCTAGTTGTTGAATGCAAAGTCAGGGTCCGATTTCTTGCGCAGCGAGGAACTCATCCGTTTCGACCGCCTTGGGAATCCCACTTCGGCCGTCGAGTGCGCGGCAGCTTAAAGCCGCGACTGCTGACGCTCGGCGAGCGGCGTCAAGGAGTCCGGAGCCCCTCAGTACACTCGCAAGGATCGCTCCGTGAAAGACGTCTCCTGCCCCTAGTGTGCTGACGATAGGAACAGAAAAGGCGGGTACATGCTGGGCGCGTCCTGATACCAGAACCCACACTCCATTAGCTCCGTCGGTCGCCGCCGCGAAAGTTACCCCCTCCATGGTCGATGAGATTAGTGCCTCTTCGATCGTGTGGCCGGGGTAGCGAGCAAGCAAAGAAGCCACAGTAGGAACATACATATCGATGTTCTTCAGGGACAGATCATCAATCGGAATTCCAGCATCCAAACTGACACGAACCGAAGAGCCGCACCTCTCAATCGCGCGGATTGCTGGCCCGTACCCAATCTGATCCAGATGTAGCCATGGAGCTTTCCCAATTGGAATATCCCGAGCCCTAGGCCTCCGGTAATCTTGGGCGATCAAGACTCTGGTAGCGCTTTTTGACTCGACCAGGACGATGGTCCGTGGCGTAGTCAGATCATCATCAATGCGCAGCCAGGTGGTGTCCACTCCTTCACTCTCCAGAAGATCTTGGACCTTTCGTCCCGTTGCATCGTTTCCCACCACTCCGCAAAAGCCAACCTGAAGACCTTCCCGGGCCAGCGCGACCGCGGCGGTTGCCGCAGGCCCCCCAGCTGCATCCATGATCTGCTCGGTGATCACCCGCTCGTCCGCTTTCGGAAGTCGTCGTACGACCGCAATCGTGTCAAAGTTCGCCGCACCGACGCATATCACGTCCAACATTGAGCCGCTAGACAAACGCAACCTCCTCAGATGTAAAGATGGGCACAATCCATGCCGGCTTCGGGCCGAAATCGGCATTTGGTGGAGCCCCTATCGAGCTTTCGTGGCTTCCGCCTTGAGCTCCAAAATAATGTTCCTTTGAGTCGACAGTGCTGTCACAACCACGACCAACTACGTGCAAGATGTAGGTCGATCTCGGTGCCATCCCAGGTTCCATCCGAATGGAAATTCACCGATGCCTTCTGCGATATGGAACGGTACTGCACTCTCGACGAGGAGACCGAAGCCCTGGTGGCTCATAAATAGTCGCAATTCAATGTCTCCTTTTCCTATGCCACCTTGAGCGTCGTTTTGTTAGTGTTCAAACAATTTTGCGAATCTTCGTCCGTGTTTTCTGCATTCTGTCGTTACATAGACAGAGTATACTGTTTTTGACGGTTTTCCAACATTTTTTTTGGTAGGTATCCAGGCTGATCTTGGAAAACGAGAGGTCGCGGGCCATTCCCGAGCACATTGCGGACACGATAGCTTCGGCTTCCCACCTCCACAGGCCACGTAACGGATTCGCCAAGGTCCGAGTAGTAGAGAAATCATTGCGGGGTAGCGACACAGGATTAGAGGCCCGGAGAGCCGAAGCTACTCCTCGGGCGCCAAAGTGACCGCTATGCCCCCCAGCCGAGGAGCGAAGAGGATCTGACACGATAATCGCGACTCGCCGGACCGGTAGCTTTCGGCCTCGGTTAACAGCTCGATTTCTTCCTCACTTTGCGACCCGGTCTGCGAGTAGCGGTCCTTTTCAACGAAGACGTGGCATGTGGCGCACGATCGCACGCCTCCGCACGACGCGAGGACGGGCAAATCATTATCCCGCAACGCCTCCATCAGAGTCTCATCATCGTGCCACTCGATTTTGCTCTCGACCCCGTCTCGATCGGTAACGCGTACTATTTGGCTCACGGTGACTACACCCTTTCAATAACTGCTTCGATCAGCCTTAAGTTTGGATTCTTCGCAATGCTTGAATCAATTTTTGCTTTGCCCGCGATGAGCCTCTTTCCTGGGATGAAGTCGCTCAACCTGTTGATCGTGTCCAGTGCGGCCAGCACTCCATCGCGCAAGTACAGGACGGAGAACTTCCCCGAGCCTGGTATTCCTCGGATCACCGTCTCATCAGTGGGGAACTGCACTCCAGCTGTTTGAAGACGTTGACCGTACTGGACCGTCCAAAACCATGGCACCTCATGATTCGGTGGCGATAGCGCCATGATCGCGCGCGCGACACGATTCCCCTGGGAGAGCGCGTGGGATACACACTCCAATCTCGTACTTTGATTGACGAGAGGGTCATGTGTCCGAGTGACATCGCCGCATGCATACACAGCGGGATCAGATGTTCGGCCGTCCTTGTCCACAAGAACACCGTCTTCACAAAGAATTCCCGCTTTGAGCGCAATATCTTGATTCGGTTTCACCCCTACGCCTGTGACGACCAAATTGGCGTCGAACCGCTGCCCGTCTTCTGTAAGCACCGCCCTAACAGTTGAATCGCCCTCGATGGATTTCAACAGCGCGCCGACGCGGACGTCCACTCCATGCGCAGCATGAAGCTCCTGAAAGAATTTGGATACAGGCGGTGATGTCACCCGCTTCATTACCCGATCCTGAAACTCCAGAACCGTAACCTGGCAAGATGCTTTCGCTGCCGCCGCTGCAACTTCCAGACCGATGTAGCCTGCGCCGACAACCACAATACGGCCCTGGCTCTTAAGATGCTGTCGAATTGTCATCGCGTCGTCATACGTCTTTAAGGTGAGCACGCCCGCAAGTGAGGCTCCTGGCACTCGCACGGTAGACGCGATCGAGCCCGTAGCGAGAACAAGGCAATCGTATTCAAGTTTCGAGCCATCGCCAAGAGTCACGCTCCGATCTTCACGGTCGATGAATTCCGCCGAAACACCCGAGACAAGCTGGACGTCCTTCGAGTCATAGAAATCAGATTTGCGCAAAGGTGTAGCTCGATCGTCCGACGAAAGATTCAGGATCTCTTTGGAAAGTGGAGGTCGCTCGTAAGGAGTATGCAGTGACTCCTCAACGACGACAATGTGTCCGGTGTATCCATGTGTACGCAGTGAAGTAGCGACGTGTACTCCCGAATGTCCGCCGCCCAATATCACAATTTTGTCCACCGCCACGGGTTTTGCTTTGATCATTTTTGGGTCGGAACGAGCCGTGCCTGAATGCGACTCGGCCCGGTATTGGCTAGGTTGCCCCCTACGATAAAACTCATCGGATCGACACCCAAAAAATCCATCTCCATAATTCGGCTAGTCATGGTTTGTAGTGCAATTTTCCCCTCAAGCCTCGCCAAGGGCGCACCCAAACACGAGTGGATGCCATGACCAAAACCAAGGTGACCAGTCGTGTCGCGATCCATGTCGAACACTCCCGCATTCTCAAATTTCGTTTCATCGCGGTTGGCAGATCCCGGCAAGAGCCTCACCTGAGAGCCGCGAGGAATAGTTGTGCCTGCAATCTCGACGTCCTGGGTGGTTTTCCGGCCGGGTCGTTGCACAGTACCTCGGAACCGCGCCAGTTCCTCAACGAAAAGCGGAGCCTCCGACGGAGCAACGCGAATGCGATCTATTAACCGAGGATTACTAATTAGTTCTACGAACATGTTGCCAATCAACGCGGTTGTCGTTTCGTGGCCAGCCAAGAATAGGAATCCGCAGAAGTGGGTGGCCTCCCGTTCAGACAGGACTCCTTCTTTCCACAGCCTACCCACCTTGCTTCCGACGGTGCCGTCGTCCGCGATGAGCGCCCGCTCGAGGTTCATTGCAAGGTAGTCAAAAAATTCCAGTGAACCGCGCTCGTCCTTGGGCGAATTTCCGGGAGCCTGACGTGCCAAACGACCAAAGTATTCGGAAACGTCATCGGACCATTCCTTAAGCTGAGAAAACTCTGTCGCCGGAATGCCTAGGAGGCTTCCTATCGTTGCCATAGTGAGACGCATGGCAAACTCACTTACGACGTCACCGCCGCCGGCCAGTAATAACGGGTCGAGGTACTCGTTCGCGTGTTGACGTATCTGCTCCTCAAACGCGTCAACGGCCTTAGGTGCGAACGCGGACGCTACTATGCTCCTCAGCCGTGTGTGCTGCGGCGCATCAAACATGGTCAGAAAGACCAGAGGAACCGGATCGACAGCCGCGGAAGAAAATACTTTCGGCGCTCGGAAGGCAGCTCGAACATCGTCGAATCGTGAGATGTACCAGACATCTGCCTCGGGAGTCCTCGTTCGCAGTACCGGAGCTTTTTCTCGCATCCACGCGTAATGTGGGAACGGATTCGATTGAACATCGAAGTCAACGGTTTGAAAGGGTAATAATCCTTCGGGCCAATCAAGATCCTCTGAATATGGGGGTAAAGCCGTTGTCACCATTGCTCCAACTCCGTTCGATCTTGGAAGGTAGCCTTTCAATCCGGCCAGGTCGGCCAATTCAGCCACCGTAATGGTCAAACCTTATCAACTATTGTCGTTTTTGTGTTTAAATTAACATCATCCACCGAATTGCTTGGTCAAATATGTGCGTGTACAAGGCATAACAGAGACTTCCTCTTCAGTACTGGCGCGGCGACAAGGTCCGTGTAGACGAGTTGCTGAACCAGCTCTGCGAACTTTACTGCTCCATCGAAACGATTCCAGCAATGCGTCGAAACTGGATCGCTCTGGGTCTATTTCTTATTGTGTTCCGTGTGTAGCGGTCGCCAACACGGATGCGTCTTCAGCGTAATACGCCACCATGAATTCTGCCGGGGTGCGGTAGTCAAGCTCTGAATGCAGGCGTTGATTATCGAACCACCACACTCACCCAAGGTTCCTAATTCAACCAGGTGGACATTCCTCCAAGGTCGCTGTCTCTGGGTCAGTTCTGTCCAACGGGGCGAACCCTGCCTCCCCCGTTCGCATCAGCCATACCGGATGGCCAAAGCCTGCCGGACAGATTGCTGAGTTCTGTGTTCGTTCGGGGTGGTTATCATCTGCGTTCCTCAACGATTCATGGATGCGAGTCGGCGCAGAGAGGGCATAGTCGGGAATCTATTCGTCTGCACAGAACCACGGTGGACTTATGCAATATGTGACCCGTGGGCAGAGCAAACGCGGGAAGCGACAGGCAAGACAAGTGCAGAGGGTGCGGATCAGGTGGCGTACCGCGATCCATGTCCGTCCCGCCGTGATACAGAATCCCAACGAGTTTGGGCATTGGGCTGACACCGTGCTCGGGGCGCACGCCACCGGTGGTCTGCACATCAACGTGGAACAGCGATTCTGGAAACTTTCCGCGATCAAGATCGAATCGATCACCTCGCGAGCCACCCCCGATGCACCACTCACAATTTTCGCATCCCTGCTGGCCTGCGCTGAAAGAGATGTTACAGCCGACAACGGCAGCGAGTTCGCCTGCCACTCCACCCTCGCCGGCACTCTGACTTTCCCCACGTCTTTCGCTGACACATATTCGGCTTACCAGCGGGGTACGAACGAGCACTCGACGGTCGTATCCGCCATTGGCTCCCCAAACGCACCAGCTTCGCGGAGCTTACCCAGGCAATGCTGGACCACCGACATTACCGATGATAAAAACCGGCCAAGCAAAATCCTCGGCTAGGCAACACCAAACGAAGTCTTCCAAGAATAATCCTTGAACGGAGCCGCACAATGTTGCATTTTGCGCCAGAACACAGAGATCCTGTGTCTCGAAGGCAGATGTGCGATACTAAAGCTAGCTCTTCCACATGTACTGAAGAAGTGCTCACCAAAATTTCTCGGGTCATGGATCCGAATAAAGGGGATACCCCCACGAAACCCAA
>Ga0075118_10002022_pt1 | contig 13461 bp, 10 predicted proteins | sample AntAceMetag02UKE_FD_69794 | JGI IMG/M metagenome (GOLD analysis project Ga0075118, IMG submission 69794) | Saline lake microbial communities from Ace Lake, Antarctica - Antarctic Ace Lake Metagenome 02UKE | ecosystem: Environmental > Aquatic > Non-marine Saline and Alkaline > Saline | place...
ACTTCGCGCTGCACCAGGGTGTCGCTGCATACTTTGAGACCCTGGGAGGTAAAGCCCAGGGAGAAGGCGGCAATGATCAGCGGCCACAGTTCACGGGTTTGTGCTGCGGCGAAGGTACCCAGCGGCACGGTGATCGCGGCTTGGCCCAGGATCAGCACACTCCAGCGGACGTAGCCGCGGCGTCGAGTTTGTCCCGGTGTAATGACAGCGCCGAGGAGTGCACCGGTTGCCGCACCGGCGGTGATGAAAGCAAATTGCCCGAGGGCAGTATCAGCGTCACCGGCGGCACCGAGGGAGTTCCGGGTGAGTAACAGGGCAATGACCGTGAGGCCACCGAAAGCAATGCGCTGCATCATGACTGCGAGCACCGCTCGACCAGCAATGGGATGACGGCGCAACATGATGACTCCATCGGCGAAACCGCGAATCACCGCGCGAAAGGTGTCGCCTACCGCGTCCGTATCCGGACCTAAGCGATTCTTGGTCAGACCCATCATGGGCAGTGCAGCTAAGAGATAGCCGACCATGGCGCAGGCGAGAACCACGACACTGCCGGTATCCCCACCCCCGGCCAGCTGTCTGATGCCGAATCCGGCGAGGCCACCCATCGTTGCTGCGATGGTGCCCGAAGTGGGTGTGAGTGCATTCGCCGTGACGAGCATGGGGCCGTCGACGACATGGGGTAGCGATGCGGAAAGCCCGGCCAAGACGAAACGGCCGACGCCGAGGACGACAAGGACGACCACCGCCAAACTGATGCCGTCGTTCTTTTGCAGCACCAGTGCCGCGATCCCGATGAGAATGACGGCACGGATGAGGTTCGCATAGACCAGTACCTGGCGACGGCGCCAACGGTCGAGCAGTACGCCGGCGAAGGGGCCGATGAAGGAATAGGGCAGGAAGAGCACCGCGAACGCGGCGGCAACACTGGTCGCCGTTGGTTGACGTTCGGGTGAGAACAGAACAAACGTGGCCAGTGCCGCCTGAAGGAGTCCGTCGGCGGCCTGTCCGATGAGGCGCGTGGCATAGAGACGTCGAAATGCACCGACGGTGAGGATCGATCTCAAATTGCCTAGCGCCACGTGCGCAGACTAACGGCTCAGGTTGGGTGTGGACGTGCCGCGCATGGGGCTAGGACAGGATGTTCTTTCGATCGAAGCGCACGATGGCGACGGCAACAAGAATGGCGAAAACAACCACGCTGTAGGCGATGCCGATGGCCATGTCTTCCCAGACAATCACGGTGCCCAGCGCATCAATCCAGGAGCCGCCATAGTCGGTGGGTAGGAGTCGGCGTAGATCGCCGAGGGCTTCAATGGCATCAAGAATATTGGCGACGATCACGATCACCACGGCACCACCCACGGCGCCGAGTGGCACGTCGGTGGAGACGCTGAGTAGAAACGCGATCCCGCCGGTTACCAGAAGGGTAATCAGGATGTAACCGATGATCACCGCCATACGAATGGCAGATTCACCCAGGGTGAACGTGCCGCTGATGGGACTGGTGAGTGGTTGGGAACCGAAAGCGATCCAGCCAACAATAAAGGACACCAGGACCAGGGTGAGGGTGACCAAAACGGTGAGGAGTAAGCCCACGATGAGTTTGGCTCGGAGTAGGCGTCGGCGCTGCACTGGCGCGGCCAGGAGATAGCGCATGGTCGACCAACTAGCTTCGCTGGCCACCGTGTCGCCGAGAAACATGGCGATCAAAATCGTGAGCAGAAAACCCGAGGAAAAGAACATCATGGTGAGGGTGAAGTTCCAGGCGCCCGTGGTGGCGAGGCCCACAAGGTCAAGATCACCATCACCAAACCCGCCGCCGTTGCCAGATGGCCCGAACTTGACCGCAGCGACGACCACGATAGGCAGGGCAATAACGAGGAGAAACGCGATGAACGTTCGCTTGCGGCGCACCTGGCGAATGAACTCGGTAGGAACGGTGAGCGTACGTCTGGGGTTGTAGCTCACCTCGTTGTCCTGGCTAGTACTTACGTTCGTGGTCATACCGTGTGCCCTTCGCCGACTAGTTCTAAGAACACATCTTCAAGTCGAAGCCCACTGCGTCCGGCAAGAAGGGACTCAACCGTGCCCTGGGAAATGACCCTGCCGTGATTCATGACCACCACGTGTGAACAGGTTTGCTCCACTTCGGATAGAAGATGGGAGGAAATGATGACGGTCTTACCGGTGGCTGCGTAGTCCTGCACCACCTTGCGCATGTGTCGTATCTGGGGCGGATCGAGTCCGTTGGTGGGTTCATCGAGCATGAGTAGGTCAGGAAGTCCGAGCATGGCCTGGGCGATGCCGAGTCGTTGGCGCATTCCTTGGCTGTAGGTACGCACCTTGCGATCAACAGCATCGCCAAGTCCGGCGATGTCGAGTACTTCATCAAGATGCGGGTCACCCACCCGACCGCTGGCCCGCCAGTAAATGTCGAGGTTTGCTTTCCCACTGAGGTGCGGTAGGAAGCCGGGGCCTTCAACGAAGGAACCCACACGCGAGAGAACGGGGGCGCCGGCAGAAATACGCTGGCCGAACACGAATACCGCACCCTGCGTGGGTCGAAGTAGGCCCATCACCATGCGCATCGTGGTGGTTTTGCCCGCACCGTTGGGGCCGAGCAGGCCGAGAACGATGCCGGGCGGAACGGTGAAATCGACCCCGTCAACCGCGCGGAGTCCGCCGGAGAACTCTTGGACCAGATCGACCACGGCAACCGGGGTCTGGAGGAGTTGGTTTTCAACTGCTGGTTTCGCCGGGCGCGGTCGCACCAACCGGACGACCACGGCCAGGGCGATCACAATGAGGAGGGCGCCGAGGAGCCACCACCACGTGGCCACTCCACCGCTGGCTGCGGTGGTTGCGACATTGGGAATGGTGAGGGAAGGCGCGGCTAAACTGATGGAATACACCGCGGGACCCGGCGGCATCGCGAATCCTTGATCAGTGGTGGAAACGGTGAGGGCGAGTCGGTCACCGGCCGCCCATTCGGTAACGATGGTGGGTAGTTCAATGGTGATCTCTACCGGCTCTGGACCGACACGATCAAGTCGAATGGGGGCAACCAGCCCGTTGGGAAGTGTTTGCCGGTCTGTGCCAGACACGATCCGAACACCGGCGAAGAGCGTGACATCGGTGACCGGTTGGGTCGAGGACACGGTGAGGGTGGCCGTGGGTGAGCCGATAATGCGCCCGGCTTCGTTCATCGGCATCGAGATGAACCCGGCAGATTGCTGTGGTACGGGGAGGGAAAGCGCGGCTCCGAAACGGGCGGCGAGCCCACCTGCTCCGGGCAGTGCGGTAATCGCCGATGGCACCCCCCCTGCGGGAGCAAGAATTTGCTGTGGCGGCCCAAGCAGGGCAATCACGGTGGATTCATCACCCCCGATTCCCGGATAGGTCGGTGCGGTGACAACAGAAACCGTGCCCAAAGCACGATCACTGATGGCTGAACCTTCAACAACAGATATGGAGAAGTCATTGGCGACGGCGGGTCCGTCAAGCAGGTGAGCGGTGAACCACTCGGCGGTGAGTTCACGCAGACGATCAGTTTCGTTGACACCCCCGTCGTGGCCAGCAGCATGCCAAAGGACCTTCAGTGGGGTGTCTGGATTAGCTTCGGCGATCTGCTGGGCGTTGGCGTTGAGTTGATTTAACGGAAAGAGCGAATCAGATTGACCGCCACCGAGCATGGTGGGAACGGTGATCCTGTCGGTAATGCTCTGCGGTGAAGAAGCCGCCATGAGCGCGGCACCTTCGTCGGTGATTGTGCCGGTGGTGGCCGCCAGGTTGTACGCCTGGCACCACTGCTCGGTGAATCGACCGCATCCGTCAATGGGTCCACCGGTGAGCCCTGAGCTGAAAAACAGTGCTGCCCATAACTGCTTGTACACACCAAGTTCAGTTGAGTTCAATGCACTTTGGGGAAATAGCGAGGTCTGCAGATTGTTCCAGGTGATATCGGCTGCGATGGCATCCACGCGGGAGTCATAGCCGGCCACCATGAGTGATAGTGCTCCGCCGTAAGAGCCACCGGCAAAACCAACGCGTGGGTCACCGGGGGCATCTTGAATCACCGCGTCAGATTCAGCGAGATAATCAATGATTCGGCTGGCATCGGCAACTTCGTAGTCAGGTGCGTTGAGAGAAATTGAACCCGTTGATTCGCCAAAGCCGCGGGCAGAATACGCCACCACGACGAACCCTTGATCCACCATGAATTGTGCATCTTCAGCCACGGAGGTTTTGCTTCCGCCGAAACCGTGTGCAAGAACGACCGCTGGAGCCGGGGTTTGTGCCGGAAGATAAACATCGGCTTCAATGGTGACCGGGGTGGCCTCCGTTGCGCTTGTGGGACCACCATCGATGGTGATCGCTGCCGGATTCGACTCCGCTTGGGCCGGTGTGGCGATTGCCAGCGGGCTGAGAGTGAGCCCAAGAGCAATGCAGGCGGTAGCAGCACCACGGGTCACAAAGCGTGAATGAATAAGAGTCACCATGTTCCCGCCATAGGATCACCTTATGTTGTGGCTGCCCACGTCGCAGTTACGCCGGAGCGCAGATGCGCCGACGCGAGCGACTCGTTAGATTCATGCAGTGATTCACCCTTTGGGCCGCCAGGAATTGGCAGATCGCGCGCTGAGTGAGCCGCACACCCAGCGACTCGATCGCACCCGCGCAGACTTCGAACTGATCTGCGACCGTCATGATCAGGCCATGGCGCAGGGTGCCCGCGGCTACCTAGACCCTAAGACTGGACTTTTCGTCATGACTGCGAAGTATTTGGCTGATCGTGGGTTTTGCTGCAGCAGCGGTTGCCGACACTGTCCTTACGTGAGCGACTAGGGCCGGGCTGCCATGCATCGCTTATATGGCGATTTAGCTCGCTGGTGGCCACTGATCTCACCACCGAGTGAATACCTCGACGAGATTCCTCGACTGCAAGCCGCGCTTGGTCCACCGGGACGGTTACTGGAACTGGGTAGCGGTGGTGGACACGTGGCGTCACATCTGTCGCAGTTTGACCGCACCCTGGTAGATCTTGCTGAACCCATGCTTGCGGTATCTCGAGAGCTCAACCCCGATTGCCGGCACGAACAGGGCGACATGCGAACTATCCGACTAAACGAACGTTTCGACGCCGTCCTCGTGCACGATGCCATCGATTATCTACTCACCGAAGATGACGTTGAGCAGATGTTGGATACGGCAGCTGAACACCTTGTGGACGGTGGCCGGTTGGTGTTAGTGCCCGACGGTATAGCCGACACCTTTCACCCAGGGACCACCAGTGGCGGAAGCGAAGACGCACACGGTCGTGCGGCCCGATTCCTTGAATGGGTGCACGGACTGCACCCGGGTGAAACGTCGGTGCAGGTGGACTATGTATTCGTGCTGCGCGAACGCGACGGCAGTGTTGATGTCGTGCACGAGCAACATGAATGTGGACTGTTCACGATCAACCAGTGGCAACGAATGCTGGGTGAATTCACCGATGTGGTGGTCAGCGTTACTGATGAATCATGGGGAGAAGGGGTGCTGATTACCGCTCGACGGTCCCGGCGATGAACTCTTCCACGCGTTCGCGGCACACGTCGTCTGCGTACTGCTCGGGCGGGGACTTCATGAAGTAGGAGGAAGCACTCAATAGCGGCCCACCAATGCCGCGGTCCATGGCAATTTTTGCTGCCCGCAGCGCGTCGATGATGACACCGGCTGAGTTGGGGGAATCCCACACCTCGAGCTTGTATTCCAGGCTGAGCGGAACATCGCCGAAAGCTTTGCCCTCAAGGCGAACGAAGGCCCACTTGCGATCATCAAGCCATGCCACGTAGTCGCTTGGTCCGATGTGCACGTTGCGCGGTGCGATATCACGATCGATCTGTGAGGTGACCGATTGAGTCTTAGAAATCTTCTTTGATTCCAAGCGATCCCGCTCCAACATGTTCATGAAGTCCATGTTGCCGCCGACATTGAGCTGGTAGGTGCGCTGCACCTCTACGCCGCGATCTTCGAAGAGCTTGGTGAGAACTCGGTGGGTAATTGTGGCGCCGACCTGAGACTTAATATCGTCACCGACGATGGGCAGGTTTGCATCGACAAATTTTTGCGCCCACTCAGGGGTTCCCGCGATGAAGACTGGAAGGGCGTTGACGAAACCACACCCTGCATCAATGGCGCACTGCGCGTAAAACTTAGCCGCGTCCTCAGACCCCACGGGCAGATAGCAGACCACAACATCAACCTTTGCTGCCTTGAGAGCGGCAACAACGTCGACCGGTTCCGCATCAGACTCGGTGATGGTTTCGCGGTAGTACTTGCCGAGCCCGTCGAGGGTGACACCGCGTTGAACGATGACGTTGGTGGGGGGAACATCGCAGATCTTGATGGTGTTGTTCTCGCTGGCACCGATCGCGTCGGCGAGGTCGCTGCCCACCTTCTTGGCATCCACATCGAAGGCGGCCACAAACTCCACGTCGCTGACGTGATAATCACCGAATTGAACGTGCATAAGCCCAGGTACCCGCTGGCCGGGTGCCGCATCGGCGTAGTACTGCACGCCCTGGACAAGTGAGGCTGCACAGTTACCAACGCCAATTACGGCGACGCGTACTGATCCCATGGTCGTTCCCTTTCGTTATGGCCTTGGTTGAGGCCGGTTCTCGCCATCAATGAGTTCATCTAGCCAGCGCACTTCACGTTCAACGCTGTCTAGGCCGTGCTCCTGCAGTCGTTCGGTGTAGGCATCCATCCGTTCACCCGCACGGGTAAAGGATTCGCGCAGTGTGGCCAGCCGCTGTTCTAGACGCGACCGGCGCCCTTCCAAAATTCTCAAGCGAACATCAGCCGGTGTTCGCTTGAAGAAAGCTAGATGTGCGGCGAAGGGTTCGTCCTCCCACGCATCGGGTCCGGGTGCGGCAACGAGTTGATCGAAGTAGTCCTTGCCCTGGGCCGAGATCTCATACACGATGCGCGCACGTCGGGTGGTGAGAACCGGCTGGGGGTCTGGGGCGGCCTCAGCAATGAGTTCGCGCGATTGGAGTTCTTTCAGCGCGGGGTAGAGGGAGCCATAAGAAATTGCGCGGAAGGGGCCGAGGACACCGGTGAGGCGCTTGCGAAGTTCGTATCCGTGCAAGGGGGAATCGTGAAGGAGCCCGAGGATCGAGAATTCCAGCACTGCACCGCGGGTACGCACGATGACTCTCCTTCGCAGGTTGCTTCTGGCATGGACCATTCAATCTGAGCCGATATATCGGATTGGCATAGTAAAGCAGATATATCGAACAGATACATCAGGTGGGTCTTGCCGCCATTGGCTTAGGCTGGTGTGCGTGGCAACGAAGAAGGGGGCGGCGAAAGGTTCGACGGCGAAAGCAACGGCGGCACCGATCGCTGACCCCACCCTCCCGCGCTCGGTCGTGAACTACAGCCTCCAGCGACGTCAGGTGCTCACCGCGGTACACAGTGGCCGCCCTTTTGAGGGGGCTGATGTATGCGATGCCGACCACTATCTGCTCAAAGCGGCCCGCTTTCACGGGGTACACACGACGCAGGACTGTCCGGTGTGCCGACGAGAGCAACTCACCGAGGTCACCTACATTTTTGGTGACGAACTCGGGCATATTGCCGGCGCCGCCATTGATCCGCGCCGACTACTCGATTTAGCCGAGCGCACCGGCGAATTTCGGGTGTTCGTGGTTGAGGTGTGCACGCAGTGTCGGTGGAACTACCTCATGCGGTCCTATGTGCTCGGCGATGGAGTTTTTCGGCGTCCCCCGCGACGCCCACCGGACCTGCTGCGTTGATCCGGTGGCAGGCCAAAGGACGCGATGAGGCCCAACACCATGGCGCTACCTGCGACGCTGGCCATCACCCGAACGGCGGCGGTGTAGGCGTCTTTTGCGTCTTGGGCCACCTGCGCCGTCTCCGGTTTAGCCGCCAGTTCAATAATTGCTTCACCGGAGGAATCGACCACCGTGTCGACAATTGAAGTCCGGTCGGCGACGCTGATTTGCGGCTGATTGTTCTCCAGGTTCGTGGCCAAGGACGCACCCAGTGAGACGAAGAGAATGGTGCCGAGTACCGCTGAGCCCAGGGTGCCACCTACCTGGCGCAGGGTGGAAGTAACCGACGACGCGCCACCAGATTTAGCGCCCGGCACGTCTTCTAGAATCACGTTCGTCAACTGTGCGGTATCGAAACCGAGGCCGATTCCGTAAATAATGAACGGAATTGCCAGCCACCAGGGTGAGTTATCGGCGCTCACCAAGATGCCGACACCAGCGATACCGATGATTTCCAGCACCATGCCCCAGCGCACCAGACGCGTCGAACCGATCAGTGCCGAGACGTGCCGGGCGGCGCCACCGGCCGCAACGACGCCCAGGCCAAGAACGGCCACCAAAGCGCCGGTTTCCAGCGCGGAGAACCCGTGCACTGATTGCACCCACAGTGGGATAGCAAACAGCACGCCGAATTCACCGAGGGAAACCAAGGTGGCCACCAGGTTGCCGTAGCCATAGCGGCGAATTCGGAACAGGCTGAGATCTATCAGAATTGGTTTGCCGGCTTTCCCCCTAATTTTCTGCAGCGCAATAAAAGTCACCAGCATGATGACACCGATAGCGATGGTGACCGGAACGGGAGAAAGGTCTCCTGGCACCACGGCGAAGGGCCCAAGATTCCAGGTGGTGATGGAGGTCCACCAGCCCACCGACTGACCCTCAATAAGGCCGAACACCACGAGACCTAGGCCCAGGGACGACAGCAGCACCCCGGACCAGTCCAACGATCGACGGTCTGCGCCCTTGGATTCGGTGATGAAGATTTTCACCATGATCAAGCTGGCAATGCCAAGTGGGATGTTGATGTAGAACGCCCAGCGCCATGACGCCACCTCAGCAAGCCAGCCGCCGAGTAGTGGTCCGAAAGCGGCCATGCCACCAAAAACTGCCCCCCATAAGCCGAAGGCTGCGGCGCGCATGGGGCCCTTGAAGTTGACGTTAATAATGGCCATCGAGGTGGGCAGCATCATGGCCCCACCGACGGCCTCACCGGCTCGGGCCAGAATCAACATATTGGCGCTCGTGGATGCCCCGGCGAGGGCGTTGAACACGATGAACACCACCGTGCCCATCATGAACATGCGCTTGCGCCCGATGCGGTCTGAGAGCACGCCGAAGGTGATGAGTAGGGCCGCAAAGATCAGTGAGTAGATCGAGGTGATCCATAAAACGTCGGTGCGATTGATGCTGAGGTCTTGCACGATCGTGGGGATCAATACATTGACGATGCTGCCCTCGAGCACGATGAGCGAGACACCGAGCAGGATCGCGATCAGTGCCCACCAGGGCCTTTTTTCTTGAGCGGGGCCTTCGGTGGCCGTTGTGGTCGCAGCAGACATAACCGCCGACAGTAGCGGAGTGCTGGAAATTTCGGCCAGAGATTGTCTGATTCTCGGCGCGCCAAGAGCTGTGAAGGAAGTGACGGGAGTGATCATGGTTGAGCCATGGAGCACACCTCGTGAGCGGCTCGAATCGCCGTGCCCTGACAACCCCACCGCGCCGTAAGCGGCGGTGGGGTCGACGTCTCTTTGGGTGGATGTTCGTTCTAGCGCTGCTTGGTGCCGGTGGGTTTGCCCTCGCCGTTGCCCTGACCCCGTTGCCAGATCCCAATGATCTCGCGGCCAATGAAGCCACGGTCGTCTACTACGCCGATGGGGTCACTGAGATCGGTCGGCTCGGCGATGCCACTCGACGCAGCGTAAATATTGACCAAGTTCCGCTACCGGTGCGCAACGCTGTGCTCGCCGCTGAAGACCGGGACTTTTATTCCCACGGCGGCGTGTCACCCATCGGTATTGGTCGGGCCATGTGGAACAACGTGCGGGGCGAGGCCGTGCAGGGTGCCTCAACAATCACCCAGCAATACGCCAAGAACGCCTACCTCACCTCGGATCGCTCGTGGTGGCGTAAGGCACGTGAATTGGTGTTGAGCGTGAAGCTGGAAACGGTGACGTCCAAGGACGACATTCTCAGCGGCTACCTCAACACGATTTATTTTGGCCGCGGGGCCTATGGAATCGAGGCGGCCTCCCTGGCCTATTTTGGCGCACCGGTTTCTACGTTGAACTATGAGCAGGGCGCGCTCTTGGCCGCGGTGATCAAGGCACCGAGTGTGTTGGATCCGGCCGTGGAGAAACGTATGGCGAAGGCGCGCTGGGCCTATGTGATCGATGCGATGGCAACGCAGGGATGGATCACTTCGGCTGAGCAGCAGGGGGCTGTCTTTCCGGACACCATGGCTCCTCGCACTTCCAATCGGCTCGGCGGACAGGTGGGGTATCTACTGGAAGCCGTTAAGGCAGATTTGGGGGAATTGGGTTACTCGGCCACCGAAATTGAAGCCGCTGGCCTGCGCATCGTGACCACCTTTGAACCTGCGGCACAGGCGGCAGCGGTTAACGCTGTTGCTTCGGTGGCGCCCACCGAGGGCACCGCCGGACTGCGGCTGGGGCTCGCCGCGGTGCGCCCCAGCACCGGTGAGGTCATCGCGATGTACGGCGGCCCCGACTACGTCAGCAGTCCTATCAATAACGCCACGCGAAGATTCGCCCAGGCAGGTTCCACGTTCAAGCCCTTCGCTCTCACCGCAGCGCTTGAACAGGGCATGAGCGTTGATTCGGTGTGGCAGGGGAACTCACCGGCCGACGTGCAGGGCTACACCGTACGTAACTACGGCGATACGTCATTCGGTGACGTTGACCTCGTGACCGCCACCGCACGCAGCGTCAACACCGCATATGTCGAACTCGAAGCAGATATCGGCGTGGCAGCCGTCGCGGATGCTGCCTACCGCGTGGGTTTGCCCACCGACACCCCCGGTGGTGGGCCAGATTCACTCGACCTCACCTTTGTCTTGGGCACCGCATCACCGAGTGGGGTAGATATGGCCTCGGCCTACGCCACCTTTGCCCAGCGTGGCCAGCGGGTGAAACCCACCACCGTTAAGCAGGTGTTCAACTCAAGTGGAGCACTGCAGTATGAACACAGGGTTGTTCCCGAGCAGGTGATCGCCAGCAGTGTGGCCGATGCGGTCAACGGGGTGCTTGAAGAAGTTGTCCGTAGCGGTACCGCTACCGGTGCGCAGCAGATCGGGCGACCGGTAGCGGGAAAAACGGGAACCAGCAACGAAAATAAGTCGATGTGGTTTGTTGGCTACACCCCACAACTGTCCACGGCTGTGCTGATGGCACGTGAAGATGCAGAGGGTAATCCGCAGTCACTGGACGGACTCGGTGGCGGTGCTCCCTCGTGGGGCGGTAGCGGCTACCCCGTGGCGATCTGGGCAGCCTTTACCGCTGCAGCGTTGGCCAATGATCCGGTGGAAAGTTTCGTGGTGACCACTCCCCTACCTTCGGGCACACCAATGATTTCACCCAGTGCGGAGGACACCGCAACTGCTACTCCCACGCCGATAATCACTCCGACGATCACCCCCACCCCGTCGCCGACCCAGTTGCTACCGACGACACCGCCGCCGACATCACCACCGAACCCCACCGGACCGGTCACACCTGCGCCACTTCAGCCACCACTGCCAGACATCATCGGCGACCCGCAGTAGCGTGACCAGCATGTTTCGGGTCATTCCCTCGCTGACCGATCCGGTTGTGCGGGCGGGATCAGCCATATTTGGCGGCCCCCTCGGTCGTTTCGCTCGTGTGCCGGCGGGCTCCTGGTGGACTCCGCTTCGCATTCTGATCGTGATGGCCGCGGGCGCCTACGCGTTAGGTTTCCTGCTCGATGTGCCGTGTGCGATGAATGGCTGGGCATCGCCGGATCGGTATGAACATCTGTGTTACTCCGATATTCCGCCACTGTTTTCCGCCCGCGGTTTTGCCGATGGTTTCTTTCCTTATCTTCAGGTAGCACCGGGGGGTGAGCCGTTGGAGTATCCGGTCCTGATCGGCTTATTTATGCAGGTTGCGGCGTGGGTTACCCGCGGAATCGGCCTGGCTGTGCCCGACCTCAACTCCAGCCTGGCCTTCTTCGGTGTCAACGTGGTCATGCTGTACCCGTTCCTGCTGATGGCGGTGTGGGCCACCTCCCGCACGATGCGCCGACGCCCATGGGATGCCGCCATGATTGCGCTCGCGCCATCCATGATTTTGGCTGCCACCATCAACTGGGATCTGATTGCGGTGGGTTTGGCCGCGGCTGCCATTGCGCTGTGGGCCAGGGCGTATCCGGTTGCCGCTGGCGTTTTGCTTGGCCTGGCTGTGGCAGCGAAGTTTTACCCGGTTCTTTTCCTCGGGCCCCTGCTCATCCTGTGTCTTCGGGCCGGGCGGATGCGGGCGTGGTGGCGATTAACGGCGGCTACTGTCTTCACCTGGGTGGCGATAAACCTGCCCTTTGCACTACTGAACTTTGATGGCTGGTTCCGGTTTTATGATTTCTCATCAACACGCGGCCAGGATTTTGGCTCGATCTGGTACGCGGCATACCTGTGGGGTGTACCCAGCATTCCGCCGGATCTGCTCAACTTTTTTGCGACCGGAACGTTTCTCATCCTGTGCGGTGCGATCGCTGCTCTCATCTGGTTTGCGCCACGGCGTCCACGCCTGGGAGCGATGCTGTTTTTGGTCGTGGCGGCCTTCGTTGTAACGAATAAGGTGTACTCACCCCAGTTTGTTCTTTGGCTTATTCCGCTGGCGGTACTAGCGCGGCCGGTGTGGCGAGATTTCCTGGTTTGGCAAGCTGGTCAGGTTGCCTATTTCATTGCTATCTGGTGGTATTTGGCCGGTCTCGGTAATGACGATGCGAAGGGCATGACACCGGAGTGGTATGCGTTTTTTGTATTTGTCCAGGTGGGCGTCACGGTGTGGTTCAGCGCACTCATCGTGCGCGATGCGATCTACCCGGAACTGGATCCGATTCGATATGAGGTGAGTTCCGCGGACGAACCCAGCCAAGACATTGATGATCCCGCCGGTGGCGTGCTGGACGGAGCACCGGACCGCTACCTGCGCCAACCGCGTACTCTGGCGCCATGACCCAGTCACGCCGCGTGCGCAACGGCCTTTTTGGCCTCGTCCTTTTCGCTCCTGTTGCGCTCCTGGGCTGCAGCGGATCCGATTCGGGTGGTTCAACCGATTCGGCTGTGCCGGCATCGTTGGCCGCTGAGCAGTTGTCCTTGCAATTGGCCTCGAGTGTCGATCAGGACAACACGACGGCATTCAGTGAGCAACTCACCACGCAGTGGCAGGAATTGCTGCCCACGGCCGACGCCGAGGGACTCACCAGCGCCAGTGATATTGATGCCAATGGCGGTGTGGTGACGATCAGTGGTGGCGGAGTGACCTGCACGGTCACGGTGAACAATGAACCGCCCACGGTCCTGCGTGCCTGCGACAATAGCTAGAGAAACTGTCTAAGCAAAACTGTTTAAGCAAAACTG
>Ga0075118_10002024_pt1 | contig 13456 bp, 8 predicted proteins | sample AntAceMetag02UKE_FD_69794 | JGI IMG/M metagenome (GOLD analysis project Ga0075118, IMG submission 69794) | Saline lake microbial communities from Ace Lake, Antarctica - Antarctic Ace Lake Metagenome 02UKE | ecosystem: Environmental > Aquatic > Non-marine Saline and Alkaline > Saline | place...
CCGTTGCGTTCAATAGTGATTTCAACCGGAACAGTTTTCTCAAAGGCGCAGCGTCTCTTTTGAGCAAATTACCTGAACAGTTTCCCAGTTCAATAATGACTCGGCTCAACGCCAGCATTGTGTTGGCCGTGCCGCTGCCAGAAAGCAGTTATCGCGCACCTGCGCCAAGAACGGATAAGGTTCTTAGCGTGGTTTGGAATCATCGCTGGGAATTCGACAAGGGACCGCAACTATTGTTGACAATAACTGCCGCTATCGAGGCTAAAAAACTGCCAATCCAGCTGCATGTTGTAGGTCAACAGTTTCGAGAGCAGCCGATTGAGTTTAAACAGATCAACAACCTACTCGATAACCACGCCAAGGAAACTGGCATAAAGCGAGGCCTGTTCGGCTTTATTGACGAGCACAGCGCCTACGTTCAGCTGTTAAAAACCTGTGACGTCGTGCTTTCCACTGCCATTCATGACTTTCAAGGACTCGCCGTCCAGGAAGCCTGCTTAATGGGATGCGTTCCGTTGACGCCAGATGATCTCGCCTACCCCGAATACATACCCGAAAAATACCGCTACCCAGTTCGCAGTTCAATAGAGGCCACCGCAGATGGGGCCGTCAAACAAATGCGGAAGTATTGTGAGTTGAAAAGCAGCGGTGAATTAGTCTGCGACGTGGATTTAAGCGCCTATCAGGGAGACGAAATCAAACTTCAGTACCAAACTCAATTCGACAAGCTGACCAGCGCCAGCCCCTAGACCTAGTTAACTTCTTCAAGTACAGGAAAGATTATTTCTTGGCCAATTTGAATGCGGCCAAAGTCCAAGCCTGGGTTGTATTGGCGCACCAACCAAATTGGCGCAGAGTATCGACTTCTGGCAATGCGGCCAACGTTGTCGCCCGATTCAACTTTGTAAGTATCCACATTCTGAATTCGGTATTTACTGAAAAATTCTCGCTGCAGTGAAGAATGAAAATCACGCCGCCGACGTTCAAATTCGACGATGGAGACAGTATCAAAACCCAGTCGCAAACGATCACCAATAATAACCGGGTCACGGTACTGCATGTTATTCAGGCGTCTGATATCCCAAGCTCTAATTTCTAACCAATCGGCGTAATGCCCCAAAGTCTCAGACGCTTGAATTTCAATCGAGCGATTACTGGCTACCGAATAATCAGATGGGTCGGCGGCAAGGTCTTCGGTCAACTGTTCATTGCTGCTCTGGACAGTACTCGCCTCATCCGTAGCCACCGCCAACTCCTCAGAGGCGTTGATACCTGATTCAAGCTCCTGATCATCAGGTAAAACAGCCGCAGGCGGCAAAGGCTCGTCATCGAGAACTGCCACAGACGTCAAATCTGCGTCTAGCACTTCGATTGATTGCACTATTTGTTCTGTAACATCGACACTGACCACAGCTGTAGCAAGCGGCGCACTCGTGGACTGCCCTGCAGCAGTAGAATCAGCAACCAAGGCATCTGAGTATTGAAGCTCTGTAGGCGGGGATGGTGCCAAATTGGCCTCTATCACTGCCACCTGTACATTGCCAGCATCAAAACCTGGAAGGCGCAATTCCTGACCGGGATAAATTCGATTTCTGTCCCTAATACCGTTCAAACCAAGCAACGCTTGCTCCGTGGTTCTGAACCGATCCGCAATGACAGAAACCGTGTCCCCTCTTCTTACTGTGTACAAACCAACGGCATTTGCAGACGTAAATGCCAACTGCTGACCATCGCTATCGGCTTGAGGCAAGATCAATCTTTGACCAATCTGGATCCTGTGACTACTAGTCAGCTGGTTTAAAGACACGAGTCCGGCCACCGATGTGTCGAAACGCCGAGCAATCACCGAGAGGCTATCGCCTCTTTCAATTACATAGGCCACATCAGGTGTTTGGATGGCAAATTTATAATCGTTCCCGACCATCGCTAACAAATCAGCTGTCGGTACTGCTGCCGCACGTACTTTAATTGGAAACCCTCTGGGAATCCTTTTGTTGCCCTGCCAAACGACTGGTCGCAGCGATGGATTATCCGCTCGAAGCTGCTCGAAGCTGACTCCTATTGAACGGGCAAAGACCTCAGCATCGATAAATGAATCCAGTTTAACTTCTCGAAAGATAGGAGCCGGCTTTAAGCGAATATCACCAAAATGCTCAAGCGCGCTATTTTCAACCTGAAGCACAGCCAAAAACTGTGCGTAAAAATTTCTCGATGCGAACCCGAATGCCCTGCCTTTATAGTTAGCAACAATGGTTTCAATGTCAGTTGTCCCAGTTTCACGCACAGCTCTGGCAATCCCTCCTGCCCCGTGGTTGTAAGCTGTTAAAGCCAGCGGCCAAGTGCCCAGTACCGAGTAGTTATACTCGAGAAGGCTCATGGCAGCGTTAGACGCTGTATAGGGATCCATGCGCTCATCGATGATGTGGTCAATGCGCATAAAACGCTGCCCTGTTGCCCGTGTAAATTGCCACATGCCAGCAGCAGAGGCACTTGAATAGGCGCCAGGATTAAACGAAGACTCAACATGTGGCAGCGCACCTAATTCGATAGGCAGCTTTTTCTCCCTTACGACTGAGTTAATGTGACTACGATAAGCGCCAGAACGCTCTAAGCCACTTAAAAATCGATCAGACTGGCCCAGTTGCCAGCGAACATTCGTTGCCGCCCGGCCCAGCGTCTGATTGCTCACACCATCGGGCCAGAGCGCTAAAATGTCTTTCTGACTGCGAGTTAACAAGTCACGTTTACCGGTGGCCAATTGTCGGAGGTCTTCCTGAATACGTTTGCGTCTAGAATCTATCTCTGAGCGATCTCGAGCCAGCTTGGTATAGATAACCCCGAGATGTTCAGAATCGTGCAGGAAGCCGCTACGAGTATCGACTTCGGTGTAGACCTTAACCCAGAAGTTAATGGCAGGTTCTAGCTCAGGGGGACGAGGGAAGTCAGTGGTAGATTGCCCAAAAGACAACTTTGGCAGCAACAAGAGGAAGGCGCAAAGAACCAAAAAGAGGGCGCGTCGAAGGACCGCTTGAAGATTTAGATACACTATCATCGACTAATTTAAACTCAAATTCACAAATTCCAACCTGGCTAATTCACTTCAAAACTGCCGCTGAACATAGCAATTATGGATTGGATCGCCAAGTGCTAAATGCCCAATGGTAAGCCAGAAACGACCGAGCCCTCGATGAGGGCACTAGGACCATGCCCCAAGCTTAGACGGTGCTATCTAAATCAGCACCTTCTTTGATGGGTATCATCAAGTCTTCTTTGGTAACGTTCATTGAGAGAATAACGCTGGATGCTATGTAAACCGAGGAATAGGTACCAACCACCACCCCTATAATCAAGGCGATAGCAAAACCTTGAGTTGATTCACCGCCTATTAGCAGAATTGAAACCAAAACCAACAAGGTAGTTAATGATGTAATTAATGTTCTACCAAGGGTCTGGTTTAGGGAAACATTAACCATTTCTGTGGGGGTGCCGGTGCGCATGCGGCGAAAGTTCTCTCTGATTCGATCTGATACGACAATGGTGTCATTCAAGGAATAACCGATAATCGCCAGCATGGCGGCCAATGCGTTCAGATTAAATTCCAAGCCGAATACTGAAAATATGCCCAAAGTGATTATCAAATCGTGTGCTAATGCGACCACAGCACCTACCGAAAATTTAAACTGAAACCTGACAGAGATATAGACCATGATAATGCCAAGAGCCACCAGCATTCCGAGTCCACCTTGCTCAGCCAGCTCTTCACCCACTTTGGCGCTGACATAATCGGAGCCTAAAAGGGTGATTTGTGAACTGCTGGATTGGCGTAACAACGCCGCTAAATTCTCTCCTACTTCAACTGCTGCCACCGCCTGATTTTCAACGGAGACATCCGCATCCACTGGCAAGATAATTCGAATATCTCGGTCCGAACCAAACCTTACAACAACTGCACTTTCATATCCTGCATCCACCAAGGCGGTATTAACTTCCCTGATATCTACCGACTCGGAATAGCCCAGTCTCACTGAGGTGCCGCTGGTAAAATCTAACCCGAATTCAAGCGAGTTTATCGCCAAGGAAATAATTGAAATGACGATAAGAATCACAGAGCCAATGGCCGCGATCTTCCGATAACTCATAAAATCAAACTTTGTATCCAGAAGCATTGTATTTATTACCCGTAAGAATCTTAGATTATGCTGCTTGCGGCTTTGGCTGAGAGCCACCGATGGACAACGTTTTTACCGTTTTGCCACCATAAATAATATTAATAATTGCTCTGGTGCCAACGATAGCTGTGAACATCGATGTCACAATGCCAATCATTAAAGTGACGGCAAAACCTTTGACCGGCCCAGTACCAATAGTAAACAGAACGACTGCCACCAAGAATGTTGTTAAGTTGGCATCAAGGATCGTGGTAAAGGCGCGGTTATAGCCTGCCTCGATTGCCTTCTGGGGCGATATACCTGCCGCCAGCTCTTCTTTTATTCTTGTAAAGATCAGTACATTCGCATCAACGGCCATTCCCACCGTCAACACGATGCCCACAATGCCTGGCAATGTGAGGGTAGCACCAATAACTGACATCACTGCAAATATCATTAATATGTTCATGATAAGTGCTGCATTAGCGGCTAAACCAAAGACTCTGTAGTAGGCAAACATAAACAATATCACCAGGGTCGCTGCAACCTGCACGCCAAGAATGCCTTGCTCTAAATTCTCTCTGCCCATTGTAGGGCCAATTACTGATTGCTCAACGATTGTCATCGGCGCCGCAAGAGACCCGGCACTTATCAGAAGAGACAGCTCGTTAGCTTCCCGGCTGCTGAGACCGGTAATAACAAAGGTTCTACCCAAGGCACTTTGGATTGTGGCATTGCTAATCAAACGCTCGTCTTCATAGAACTCGACTTCTTCGACTTCCACGCCATCATCGTTAAGAGATGTGATGGTGCGAGATTTTGTTTCAATCAACAAAATCGCCATGTTCTTACCAACATTGTCCCGAGAGATTCGATTGATCTGATTACCACCTTGAGCATCCAAATTGATTTGGACCTGCGGTAAGCTGTTCTCGTTCAATGTAGATCGAACGCTGCTTATTCTGTCCCCTTGCAAGATGAGATCGTTATCGATATTGCTGATAATCCCCTGATATTCATACTGCTGATAGGACGTTCGAGAGGCGCCAATCTCAGCCTCCATATGAAACTCGAGAGTGGCAATACGCTGCAAAATACGTATAGCTTGTGCGGGATCTTGCACACCAGGAAGCTCGACAACTATTCTGTCTGCACCTTGTTGTTGAACCGTCGGCTCGGAGACACCAAGCGCGTTAACACGATTGAACAACGTAGTTCGATTTGCTTGTAACGTATCTCGCTGAATTTGTAGCATGGTGTCAGGTGTCATGCGCATGTCGAGCACAAAAACATCATCAGTATCGCGATTCTGCATTTGGATTTCTGGAAAATTATCGACCAGCTCGCGGCGAGCTCGAATCCGATCATCGGCATTTGCAAATCGCACTTCTAAGTGAGCGTTATCGACAATAGTTAGACCGCGGCTGCGAATTTTAAGCTCTCGCAAAATCGTTCTTACGTTGCTTCTATTGTCTTCCATGCGGCGCTCAAGCGCGGACTCCATGTCCACTTCCATTAGGAAGTGAACACCACCCTGAAGATCAAGTCCCAAACTCATTTTGCTAGCACCAATAGCTTGCAGCCAAGCAGGTGATGTCGGGGCAAGATTCAAGGCAATTAAATAGTCATCGCTAAACGCATCTTCAATCGCTGTTTTAGCGCGAAGCTGGTCGTCCACACTGTTAAATCTTACAAGCAGCCGAGACACGTCGACTTCTTTTCCAAACGAGTCAACTTCTGCAGCTTCCAATGCTGTGGTGACTACCGCCATATCAGCTTCACTTAAGCTAATATTTTCATTGGTAATTTGGATCGCTTCATCATCCGGATAGATGTTGGGGATTGCATAAACAAACCCCAAGACAACAACTAGAAGGATGAGAATATTTTTCCACAGCGGGTATTTATTTAACATAGGAATTCCAGTGGGGCACGATCAAAGATAAGACAAGCAAAGCTTGGCTCTTTAAACTAGATCTGCTTTATAGTGCCTTTAGGTAATGCAGCGGCAATGGAGGATTTTTGTAGTTTTAGCTCAACCCCAGAGGCAACCTCAAGCGCCAAGTAATCCTCATCGACACGAACCACTTTACCGAGAAGACCGCCAGAGGTCATAACTTCATCCCCTTTTGAAATACCTCCAATCAATTCTTTATGTTCTTTTGCGCGCTTTGATTGGGGGCGCCACAAGATAAGGTAAAACAGCACTATCATGCCGCCAAACAAAACCAGATTAAAAGCAACAGACGGTTGTCCTGCCTCTTGGGCATAGGCGGTAGAAAATAATAAATTCATGGTTTCTCTCTTACACTTTTATAGTTAATAAAAATCATTGACAAATAATAGTCGCGTGTTTTTGTAATGCAAAACTCGCACTTTAAACATCGCCGCTTTGCCTTAAGTTGTCTAACTCGGCTCGGGAAGACCCTTGCTATCGTCATAGCGGCTGTCGTTAATACTAGGTGCTGCTGTGCTTATTCCTGTGTTTATTCCTGTGCTTGCTCCCTTGCGTGCCACTACCACCGAAACTGACCGAAGGCTAAAAATCAGCTTCCAACCTCGCCGCCAGGCTTTGTATTCTACCTTGACCGGCGCCATGAAGCTTGAATAACAAACGCTGACACAGGAACGAGCGCAATTCTTTGATTGTTGGGCTTAAGGGCTAAAATTCAAGTGCTTAGGCCTTGATTGTTAATATTAAAACCTAGTCTTTACCAGGCATCTCAGCTTGATCGCGCCGAAACTGGCTCACAAAGGCGCTCAATCTACTCTCATGTATAGCCTCGCGCAAACCCGCCATTAGAGTCTGGTAATAATGTAAATTATGAATGGTGTTGAGCTGCGCGCCCAAAATTTCCTTACATTTATCAAGGTGATGCAAATACGCTCGGCTAAAGTTTCGACAGGTATAACAGTCACAATTTTTATCTACCGGCCCGGTATCACGCCGGTTTGCAGAATTACGCAGCCTCAGCAAACCTTTAGAGGTAAATAGATGAGCGTTACGCGCATTGCGGGTTGGCATTACACAATCAAACATATCCACACCATTGACGACCGCATGAACAATATCAGCAGGCGTACCAACACCCATAAGATATCTAGGCTTGGTGACTGGCAGCGCATGTACACAGTTCTCGACAATTTGCGCCATGTCATCTTTCGGCTCACCAACTGACAACCCCCCCATCGCATAGCCAGGGAAATCCATCTCGACTAAACGCTCTATGGATTCAAGACGCTGGTCAATGTACATACCGCCTTGCACTATACCGAACAGCGCTGCTTCATTTTCTCCATGAGCATCAATGCAGCGCTTTGCCCAGCGCATAGATAGCTCCATAGACTCTCTAGCTTGCTCGGGCGTCGCAGGATAAGCAGTGCACTCATCAAAGGCCATAATGATGTCTGAGCCCAGCGCGTGCTGAACCTCAATGGCTGATTCTGGCCCTAAAAATATTTTCGATCCGTCCACCGGAGAGCGAAAATGGACCCCCTGCTCGGTGATTTTGCGCATTTCTCCGAGACTGAACACCTGAAATCCACCGGAATCGGTAAGGATAGGTTTGGCCCAGCCAGCAAAGTCGTGAAGATCACCGTGTAAGTTAATAATCTCAGTACCCGGTCGCAGCATGAGATGGAAAGTGTTGCCCAAAATAATGTCGGCGCCCGTTCCCAGCAGTTGTTCAGGGTTTAATCCTTTAACAGTGCCATAGGTGCCTACCGGCATAAAAGCTGGAGTCGCAACTTCGCCTCTTGGAAAAAGCATCCTTCCTGTTCTGGCTTTGCCGTCTGTGGCGGCAACTTCGAAGCTCATATGACAACCTGGCATCTAACTAACCTTCAAATACTTTGTTATAAATTTAGTGGATAAATTAGTGTTCACGTGTCGCTCTAAACTCTATCTCCGGCCAACGCTCTTCCATCAAATGAAGATTTACTCGAGTCGGAGCCAAATAAGTAAGGTAGCCTCCCCCATCCACGGACAAATTTTCATGGGCCTTCTTTTTAAATTCTTCCAGCTTAGCCTTGTTGTCTGAATCTACCCAGCGAGCGCTGTAGATAGTTACTGGCTCGTAAATGCAGTCGACCTTGTATTCATCCTTCAGCCGAAATGCCACCACTTCATATTGCAAAACACCAACCGCACCTACCACGAGATCATTATTCTTAAGCGGCATAAAAACTTGCGTAGAACCCTCTTCAGAAAGCTGAGTTAAGCCTTTTTGTAGCTGCTTAAGTTTTAAGGGGTCTGCAAGCCGGATACGCCGAAAAAGCTCTGGCGCAAAATGCGGTATTCCCTGAAATTTAAGGTCTTCACCTGCGGTGAAGGTATCTCCAATTTGAATCGTGCCATGATTGTGAAGGCCGATAATATCACCTGATACAGCACCGTCAGCTTGGCTTCTGTCACCCGCTAAAAACGTCACCGCATCCGCGATCTTCACATCCTTACCCAGTCGGGTGTGACGCATTTTCATGCCTTTGGTATACTCGCCCGAACAGATACGCATGAAGGCGATACGGTCTCGGTGCTTGGGATCCATATTGGCCTGAATCTTAAATACAAAACCACTAAAGCTTGCCTCTTGAGCTTTTACTGTCCGGGTTTCTGTCACTCTATCTCGCGGTGCTGGCGCCCATTCCACGAAGTCATCAATCATTTCTTTGACACCAAAATTTCCCAATGCGGTGCCAAAATAGACTGGGGTCAGCTCCCCCTTTAAATAGGCGGCTTTGTCAAACTCATGACTTGCACCCTTAACTAATTCGATTTCGTTGCGAAAATCTTCCGCATAGCTTCCCATTAGCGTATCAGCCTGCGCGCTGTATAAATCTTTTATTAAAACTTCATCGGGAATTTGGCTGCCCTGCCCTTTGGTGTAAACATGGATGGTGTCAGTGTAGAGGTTATAGACTCCCTTAAACTCCTTACCCATTCCCAGCGGCCAGTTGATGGGGGCACACTTTATGCTTAATACTGTTTCGATTTCATCCAACACGTCAATAGGGTCAAGCGTATCTCGGTCGAGCTTGTTTACGAAAGTGAAAATTGGAGTATCTCGAAGTCGACATACCTCCATTAACTTAATGGTTCGAGCTTCAACTCCTTTCGCTCCATCGACAATCATTAACGCAGAATCGACAGCTGTAAGAACGCGGTAGGTATCCTCGGAAAAATCTTCGTGACCTGGGGTATCCAGCAAATTTACCATTCGCTCTCGATAGGGAAACTGCATTACCGATGAGGTAACTGAGATCCCTCTTTGCTGCTCCATAGCCATCCAGTCAGAGGTCGCATGGCGATCTGACTTTTTACCCTTGATTGTGCCTGCTACTTGTATAAGATTGCCAAAAAGTAATAACTTTTCAGTGATCGTGGTTTTACCAGCATCGGGGTGGGAGATGATTGCGAGAACTCGTCGTTTCGCTATATCTCCCTGGAGAGACTCCAGACTCATGATAATCGTCTCAGCTGCGTTAATTATAGTTAAAGTAGATAAGTTAAAGTTGGTTGGTCAGTTAGAGTAGCTTAGTTATAGTTAAGTAGAGTAGGTTGGCCAAAGCGCGGGATTATATCAGTTACTCCGTGCAGGTGCATACTGACCGAGCACAGCCGACGGGTTATCCACCGGCCTTTCTCATCGGTGGTCTTAGCCATACAGAGCCATACCTGTAGATATGGCTCTGTATGGCTTGTTCTAGGATACCTAGCCGCCCTACAATACTTGGCCACATGCGCTCAAATAACACCTTAAATCACATCGGAGAATGCACCATGGATTTTAATCTTTCTGCTGATCAATTAGCCCTACAGCAGTCTGTTCGACAGTTTGCTCAAGCCGAACTTCCTGATATTGCTAAGAAAATAGAGGAGACCGATGAACCTGTTAGTATCGAGTTAAGGAAAAAATTTGGTGAGCTAGGCTACCTTGGCGTTAATTTGAGCGAGGAATATGGCGGCGCGGGCATGTCCCATCACGACGCGGTGATCGTGTTAGAAGAAATCGCCAAGATTTCTATTGCTGTCGCCTTTCCAATTTTTGAGTCTTGCTTTGGACCCAGCCTAGCTATTGCCCACTTTGGTAGCGAAGAGATGAAAAAAGCGGTGCTGCCAAAGGTTTGTAGCGGTGAAATTGTGGTCGCAGTTTCAATGTCTGAACCCGATGCAGGCTCAGCGCTAACAGATTTGAAAACCCATGCCGCGGTAGAAGGCGATAAAGTGATTCTCAATGGCACTAAACGCTGGTGCTCTGGTGCAGGCCACTCGGAAACTTACGTGGTGTACTGCCGAATGGACGGATTGGCTGGCGCTAAAGGTATTGGCGCCGTGCTAGTCCCAAAAGAAGCCGCTGGATTCACCTTTGGCAAACGCGATCATCATATGGGCTTTAGAGGCGTTTACAGTGCCGATATGTATTTCGACAATGTCGAGGTGCCTGTCAAGAATATCCTAGTGCCCGCCGGTGGATTTGGAAAACTCATGGATGCCTTCGACCTTGAACGCTGCGGTAACACCACAATGTCTTTGGCAGTGGCTCAATCGGCCTTCGATTTTGTACTAGAGTATTGCCAACAAAGACAACAATTTGGCAAGCCCCTCATCGACTTTCAAGCGGTTCAAATACAAATAGCCGAAATGAAAATGAAATTGGAGGCCGCTAGGCTTTTGCTTTACCGCGCGGTGGTGAATGCCGAAAAAGGTTTGCCCTCTATCGGCGAAAGCTCTATAGCGAAGTGCTTTGCCAATGAGACTGTAAGAGAAGTCACAGGCAAAGCTATGCAACTCATGGGTGGCTATGGCTATTCAAAAGAATTTCCAATCGAGCAAAAAATGCGAGATGCCTGGGGCTGGGGCATTGCTGGCGGTGCAATAGATATCCAAAAAGTAAATATAACTTCAGCTATGGTTGGGCGCCGCTTCAACCAACGATCAAAGTAGCAAGCCTAGCACCACAGTGCGTGATCTAAGATTTGACTAAGGCTGTCAAAGCTTTTCGAGGCATTAAGATTACGGGCAATAACGGATTACGGGCATTAACAGAGAAGTGGGGTGAATGGGAGAAGGCAAAGAGCGCGAACTTGATGCAGCGAACAGGTAGCGTCTAACAAGCCCAGCCGCTAATGAAGGACAGCGGAGCCGGGCCTCACCTGATCTTCGGCGAATTCAGGGTGGAGCACATCAATTCTCTTTACGAGAAGTAGATCGTGCCGGTTAAGCTGATCGTAATCCTCAACTGTTCTAACATCAATGTCGTCCAGTAAGACGCAGACTACGTCGTCATCATCGATATCGACAACAACACACTGCTTAAAGCCGCTGATCGTGTTTAACGAGGCTACCGAACCTACCTCAAAGTTGTGTATCGGATAACTGCCGTCAGCTACTTTGAGGATTCCGTAAGACGTAAATGCAACGCCAAATCCAGCCGCGGCGACAATGTGAATTATGTCGATGATGTCTGGATCTGTTAAATCAACGCGCACGGTCTCAGATATGGGCTGGTTTTCTATCAGCTGACGGTGATTGACGAGTCTTAAAAATAGGCTGATATCTTCTTGGTTCCACTCGAGAATTTCTTCACTTTCGGAACGGGTACTATCTGACGACAAACTAACAACGCTAGTCTCGATTGTTAAGTCGGTTACATCGGTTTCTGGAGGACGCGGCACAATCATAGACACGGAGCAATAGCCTTCACTACTCTCAGCGCTAAGTCGCCATAAAAAAGGTATCTCGCCTGTCAGCTCAATCATTCACTACTTCGCATTACAGATTTGATTAACCACCATAACACAGTTAATTTGCATACCAAATAAATTAACAGAACCCGGCTGTTTTTAGAAACGTGGTCTACACTGGTTACGGGGGGTTACTGGGCATTGCTAATTCAGGCTTGCAGGAACCTCCTCTAAGTCATTGACCTAATACCACTTTCCAATTTCGTTCTTGACAAATATTTTGTCCACAGAATCTGTGGATAAGTCCGTGCATAGTTTCCCAAAAATAGTCTAAACACGCGGATTTACGCCCTCCCGATGCCAATTGGTTGATTTTTAACCAATTAAATTTATTTATAACTATCAACAGCTTAGGTGTTTTGTTACGATCGGTAGAGAATAAAACATGCATATTTAAAGACTTTTGTGACAGCTAGGTAATTTTTGTGCATAAAAACGCGAGGTATTTGCTAATCACAGTAACAAGGCTCCTATTTAGCGCTGTTTTTATTGAAGTTTTTTAATCTATAGTACCATTCGTTCATTAAGCGCGTTTTGCCTACAACTCAGTGAAACCAGTGATTAGTCGCAAAACTTTAGTCCTTGGCTCGTTAGTATTCGCACGCATCGCTATCAGTGTAGTGTTAGGCTGGGGCATAATCCCAAAAACGTAGCTCGACACTAGCACTCAAATTCTCGCGCTGACGACAATAAAAACAGTTCTCAAAGCCCGCGACCGCGACGCTATGCTACTTCTTATGACTGACGACAATTTTGATGCTCAACACAAGGAAGGCTATGCAACTAGATTTTTTAATTTAAAAAGAAGCGTTGACGCCTTACCAACAATAAGCCGCGTCACTGGCGCCTCCAATATTGCGTTGCTGCCCTTCTCGCCGTCCCCTGCCGCGTCTGCCAATTTGATCTAAACATGTTAGATGGGCAGATCTCATTGACCTCAGACTTAAGTTGGAGCAATGCCAGCTGGCAATTTCCCGACTGCAGATTTGCCGGCAGTTTGCTTCTAAACTTACCGCTTAACTATTCATCAATTCCTAGACCTCAGGAACAACGATGAGAGTGCACACAGCGCCCAACAGCACATCTCTATCCAAACTCATAGCAACACGGTTTCAGGAAGATTAATCCCTAGAAGCACAAGCGTGGCCAGCCAGATTCTACTCGCCAGCATGCAGGCGGCAAACACCAAAGCAACTGAGAAGATGAAAACAAAGGTATTTTCCATTGTGAAGCGAAACAGGGTTTCATTCGCAATAGAAATCCCAAGCGTAACAAAGACAACAAACCCATAGGTTATGGGCTTTGTGTTTTTGCTACCTTGATCCATAAGATCACCCGAATGAGCATCAAAGCGCACAAGTAGAATTTGTTTTAACGCATGCAATAACCATAAAGCAGTCTCACTGTTTTTCGCCAAGCTCGATTTCAAGATGTTGAACCAGTTCAAACTAGAGTCGTGCACTAGCCAGCGATATTAGCTAAAAGGGGCGGGGCAGGCGTTTAAGTTCTTGGCACAAGATTGCCTGCCGACTTAAGTGCCAGGGGAAACGAAGGTCTATAAAAAA
>Ga0075118_10002025_pt1 | contig 13455 bp, 7 predicted proteins | sample AntAceMetag02UKE_FD_69794 | JGI IMG/M metagenome (GOLD analysis project Ga0075118, IMG submission 69794) | Saline lake microbial communities from Ace Lake, Antarctica - Antarctic Ace Lake Metagenome 02UKE | ecosystem: Environmental > Aquatic > Non-marine Saline and Alkaline > Saline | place...
GCTCCGGGGAGAGTTTATTCTTCCACCCTCTCCGGCGCAGCGCATTGGATATCAAGGTGCGTGCCGCATCGGGCAGGAGATTACATAGAGGTAACCCTTCTGCGTAAAAATGCGAACTGAAAGACACGCAATGAGGGATAATCCTCACCAGCCCAGGCATTGAAGCCGCGAACCAAGCATTCAAACGACTAGGCAATATTCGACTCATCCAAAACCTGATCGACGGTAAGAGGGGGCCGAAGAAAAACCTCTTCGTTTTTCCGGCCAGAGCCATTGATAGCGTCTACGATTGGGATGAAGTCTTGCAGGTGAAAAAGTAACCACACGGCAGAGGGTGATTGAGTTATCTACATACAAAAAAGACGGAGCCCGGAGGCTCCGCCTTTTGTCTAAGAAAACACCACTAACCCCAATTAGAATTCGATCGTATTGCTGAAAAGCCAGTTACGGGCTGGCGAGAGAACGAACGACCCTTCCGAATACTGCTCGTCGGTCACATTATAGATACCGAGGGAGGTATTCATCTTCATACCGAGGACTGTCCATGGATAGTTGAAACTCAGATCGAATACCATGTAATCACCGGCCTGATAACCGCCGTTGAGAGGATTCCAATCCACCCTACGGCTAACCACCGTCTCCGAGGAATAACGCATACCCGCGCCGACAGAGCCACCGCGCACAACGCCATCCGTGAAGGTATACTTGCCGAAAAGATTGAGCCGGTATTCCGGCACATTTTCGATCCGGGCATTATAGTAGATATCGGAAGCGACCTTGGCTGCAGCGCTCAACCCAGTATAAGCGGTCGTGCCGGGAGCGGCCCGAGTCTTGTCATACACCGTCTTCGCAGTCCAAAGCCAAGAAGCATTAACCACGGCTTGGAAGTTAGGAATCGGAGTGAAAATGACTTCCGCTTCCGTGCCTTCGATCCGATTCTTTAGATCCGTGGTGCGCCACCGGAAGACACGGCTGTTGTAGCCCAGCGTGCCGGGAGCAAAGAGCGTCGTGTTGCGATTCAGAGGCTCCTCCAGGTTCGACTGTTTGGCGCTGTCATCTAGCATCTGGTTGGTGCGCTCACCGCGGAAAAAGGAGATGGTGCCGACAATCTTATTATCATCCGAAATCATCTTGGCTCCGATTTCCCAGTTGTAGCCGGTTTCATCCTTGATGTTGTCGTAGGCCCCACGAGCCTGCTGCAACCCGACAAACTGATCCACCGATGTCACAGTCGTGCCGAGGTATTGGAAGGAACCACCATTCTGATCGAGGGCGCTTTGCACCACCGGGCGCTCATTTCCAACGAAGACACCACCAACATTGCCAATGTTAAATTGGAACGTTTTGGAGACTGAACTGTAGATGCTGATCTCATCATTTAGAGCAAACGAACCACCGGCCATCCAGGCATCGCCGTGGCGTTTGTAGACGCGCAGGGTCTTGATGTAGTTGGCTCCGTAACCCCACTCATCGGCCGGATATTTCGCTGGGTCTCTCCAAGCGTTTTCAGGCACAACATACCAAGGATAGTTCGACACCAGATATTGCCCCTTCTCTTGCTGCCATTGACGACGGAAACCTGCGATGACATTGAGACGATCATCAAAGAGCGCGCCTTGATAGTTTACGTAAGCTGCAGTCGTAATCGGCTTATAGCCATCCAGCCACACGCGACCAAGAGGGAAAAGTTTGTCGATCGTCGGATAAATTTCAAAACCTGGGTCGAAGTTGCTGTAAACCGCTTTGACCAATTTGATGTTACCGTTGCGATCACGCACCACCTGATTGACGACTGGCACACCGGTATCGTGGCCTCGGCCTTCACCGACAAGGTTGTCCGCAACCTGTGTGCCCCCAGTGGTTCCATAACCGGGATTAGCGATCGGATTCGTCGCCCCGGGCACGTGTCCGTAATACGGGTTAAACCTATTATCGTGTGAGTAATAGTTCTGGGTATACTTTGAGGAATTATAGCCGGTCAGGATCTTGTGTTTGATTCCTCCCGTCTCGAATTTGAAAATCAAATCGAGCTGATGGGTGTTATTCAACTTATAGTAGCCGGCCGTCGCACTTGCGCCGACATTCCAGTGGATACCATCGGCATAGGGAGTGGTAATACCTTCGATGCTATTAAAACGACTGTTGTCGTGTTGATAAACATAACGGCCATCAAGCCATGAGAACGGAGAAAAATCCACCGTGGTCGTGAACACATTGACATCATTCATGGTGCGAGCGCCGCGACTGGTGTAGTTAAACGCTTCATCATGAATGAAATTACCCGAAGCGTTGGTATAATATGCACCGCGCTGAACGTCGGTATAGGCCGGTAAGGCTTGATTATTGGTCGAATTACGAACGCCACGGATGTAATTGGCGTAAGACAAGTTTGGCGTGCCCGGTGAATTTGCCACATTGGGGCTGCCCACGGCAGCGGCTTTCCAGCCAGCGAAGTCCGAATAAATCCAATCGTAGTCGTTCTGATTGAAGCTCTCACGAAGGTATTCCAATTCGGCGTTGATTTTCAACTTACCGTTTTCAAAAGGGATCACCGTCAGGCTCGGAGTGATATTGATATTTTTTCTGAATTCAAAGCGACGCTCGCCCTGAGTATCTTCCCAAGCTCCCACCATCCGGAAAGCGGCTTTCTCAGAAAGCTGCAGATTGATATCAGCGACGAGTTTCTGGCCGCTACTGTCGTTGACCGAATATTTAAAGGTCGTGGGCGTCTTGGCGAAGACCGGCTGTTTAGTGACGTAATTAATCACACCACCGGGGTAGCCTTGGCCAAAAAAGACGGCAGCAGGCCCCTTCACCACTTCGACGCGATCCACGCTATCCATATTGTAGGAGATGTAGCGGAAGATACCGTTACGCATCAGCGTATTGACGGGGAAGCCACGCATAGTGAAACGGCCCTGAGGAGTCGCCTCATTACCGGGACGGCGCATAGCATAACGGGTATCGCCAGAAGCCGAGGCCGTGTAGCGTAACAAATCCATCAATGAACGTGCATTCGTATCGTCGATAAACTCCCGCGAAACCACCGAAACGTTCATCGGCACCTTTTGAATCTCCATTCCGATACGAGTAGCGGTAGCAGCGTTGGTTTTGAGGTAGCCGTAATCCTTATCGCTGGAGACCTCGAAAGCCGACATGACTTGAACATCTCCATCCGTCTCCAATGATGGGGTTGATGAAGCCATCGTTTCAGTTTGGCTGGTGCGAGCAGTAGATTCAGCCGCCATCGGCATATCCGCCTTGGGAGTCAATCGAGCCTCCAACTCGGCGAAACGCCTTTGGAGTTCAGCATTTTGCTGGCGCAAAGCATCATTCTCCGCTTGGAGATCTTTTAGGGTGCCGTCGGCTGCTGCGCCCGCAGGCACAATACAGGCAAACAACATTGCAAAACAGACAACCAAGCTTCGCTTGATTCTGTGCATGGGTTTCATTGGGGGGTTATTCATGATTAGTGGGCATTTTTGCGGAATTTCGAAACAATAGGTAGACTCTGCAGGTGTTGCATATACCTGCGTGTGTATTTACTATGCAGAAAAATATCCAAAGTTAACGAGGGCTTAGGACGTGATACGGCATTTCTACATAGGGATAAATACCTATGCGATTAAGACTGAGAAGGAGGGACTATAAAAAAGAAGAGCCTCACTCCAAATATACTTGATCCACTGTGTCGCCTTTATAGAATTGGAAGCGTTGCAATCCTGCCCAAAAATCACCCTGAGAGCACTGGCTGAGAAGTGTGGAGTATCATCAGCAACGGCTTCACGTGCCTTGTCGGGGCATCCCCATGTAAGCGAATCCCTCCGGAAACTGGTGGTGACCACCGCGGAGGAGTTTGGCTATAAGCGGAATCAGTTGGTGAGTAACCTAATGTCGCACGTGCGGGCGGACAGAACGCGCAGCTTTATTGGTAATCTCGCCATCGTGCACATCCCCTCGCCAGAGCAACCGGACATTCTGCCCATGCAGCAATCCATTATAGATGGCGCCATCAACCGTGCGGTCGAATTAGGCTTCCATCTGGATCTATTTAGTTTGGGTAAAAATGGACTAAAACCGGATTCGCTCGGTCGAATGCTTCGGGCGCGAGGCGCTTTAGGAGTCATTTTTCTGCAACCAAAATCGAATCACGCCACCGACGGTTTCCCGTGGGAACATTTTGCTTCGTTGCACATCGATTTCAATTCCACTGAGTTGCTGCATCACACCGTCTCTCTTGATCATCACTTTACGCTGACCTCGGCCCTACATCGTTTGAAATCAATCGGCTATCGGCGACTCGGCATGTTTATCGCGCGACACAAGGACGAACGGTTAGTTCATAAGTGGTCGGCCGCGTTTCGATCATTTCAGGAAAATCAGAAAGGGATCGGAAACATTCCCGTGCTGATGAGAGAAACCATCGAACAGACGGAATTACTGGCGTGGTATCATACCCATCGGCCCGATCTGATCATCGGACACGTCGATCAGGCCATCTCCTGGTTCCAGGCAGAGGGGATTTCCGTTCCAGAAGCCTTAGGCTTCTTCAATCTGAATTGGAATGAAAAGAAGAACCCCTGCTCCGGCTTAGATTTGCAGCCACAACTGCATGGAATCGTGGCCGTTGAAACTCTCGCGGCCCAAATCCACCGCAATGAACGCGGCCTGCCCGAAAATCCACGCACAGTAATGATCAGTGGACGTTGGATCGACGGACCAACGCTACGTGAACGGTCATCGGCTTGCTCTTAAGGATAACTGCCTACTGTTTTCTCGGCACCCAATAAGTCAGCCCATCCTCGAAGCAGGTGGCAGGAAGCTCCTCGACCCGATTTCGAAAGTAATTCTCTGCATCTTTCACCCCCTGGTTATAGGCAAAGGGAGCGATTTCAGTCTGGACGAAATTGAGCAGAAACTTCGCGCGCATTTCACTGAGCTCCAAATCCAGTTCTTCGCGGGCGTAGCGCTGCAATGATGCGATCACCGAGATCTTGGTATCCTTATCGAGTTCGATTTCCATCATGCGACCCTAATACCTCCCTCTATTCATGCCATCATGGATTCGGGAAAAGGACCGTTTTGCTATTTCCTTTCTGTGATTAATCACTCGAACAATCGGGGTATGTAGACGGTTGCCTCGCAGAAGTATCTTGTCACATTCATCAGCGATTCTCTCGATTTCGAGAACCTCTCTGCCATATGACGATTTCACCACGTAACCTTAGTTTAGCTGGAGCCACCTTTTTAGGAGGTCTGATTCTTGCTCTGATTGGTGCGTATCAAACACGGCTTCACTATCGGGTAGCAGCTCAAAACCAGTTCGACATTCTCTCTCAACAGCTCAGCACGGAGGTCGAAAAAAGAACGACCCAACCTCTCTATGGGCTGCGGGCATTGAACGGCCTGTATCAGGGGAGCGAGGAGGTCAATCGATTGGAATTTCGCAGTTTTGTAGATTATCGGGATCTTGAAAACGAGTTCCCCGGCGTGATCGGTTTTGGATTTATCGAACGAGTCATGCGAAAAGATCTCGATGGATTTCTTGCCAGTGAAAGAGCCGACAACGCCTCTTATTTCACGCTCAAAGGCGAAAGCTATTTAGACGATCTCTACGTGATCAAATATATCGACCCGCTGCTTCCTAACATCAAGGCTTGGGGCTACGATGTGGGCAGCAACGACTCCCAGCGGGCAACCGTTGAACGAGCCATTCGCACCGGTCAAGCCAGCCTGACAGAGAAAGTCGCGTTGTCGCAGGATAAAAACATGAGTGCGGGGTTCCTCTATCTGTTACCCGTATACCAACAAAACAGCTCACCGGAGACTCCAGAGGAAAGATTTAAGCATCTGGTCGGGCTGGCCTACTGTCCGATCATCATCGATCAAGTGTTCGCGCAACTGGTAGATCGGACCGGCAATCTTCTCGACATCGAAGTCTTTGATGGCCGCATCCGAACGCGTGAGCATCTCCTCTATGATGCGGATGACATCATGGTCTCGGCCTCCATTTCAAATGGCGTGCACACTTTTGGGAATCGGCTTTTCAATAAAACCGTCACTATCCTAATCGGGGGCCAAGAATGGACCCTGATCATCACTTCCACCGATAAGTTTGCCGCTCAAGTCAGTAGTCTCGCACCACTCAGCGTCGCGGTCGGTGGAATCGTAATTAGTATCCTACTGGCTGGTATGGTTTTCAACCTCGGCACCAGCCGGACCCGAGCAGAGGCTTTGGCTCGTGAAATCACAGAGAGCCTTCGGACCAGCGAGCGAGAGTCTAAACGCCTCGCCATGGTGGCCAGCCGCACCAGCAACGCGGTAACTATTACCGATGATCAATCCCGCATCGAGTGGATAAACGAGGGCTTCGTTCGCATGACCGGTTACACGCTGGAGGAAGTTAAAAGTCGTGTGCCCGGTTCATTTCTTCAGGGACCACTCACCGATCCGGATACAATAAAATTGATGCACGATGGAGTGAAGTCTGGTGAAGGTTTCAAAACAGAAGTCATCAACTATCACAAAGACGGGCATACTTACTGGGTAGAAATCGAAGTTAAGCCCTTGAAAATGGACGATGGTTTCATCACCGGCTACATGGCGATCGAGAGCGATATTACCGAGCGCAAGGAAGCCGCACAACAGCTGCAGGCCAATGAACAAAGGCTCTCTTCGCTCACCCGCGAAGTGCCCGGAGTCATTTTTCAATTCGAAGTCACGGCAGAAGGTAAACGTTCCTTCACTTTTTTCAGCGAAGCTTACCGGGAGCTTTTCGGGCGCGACCCCGAGATCGTGTTAAAACGCGCCGCCATTCTGTTGACCACCGTGCATGAGTATGATCGCCGGAAAGTGAAAACCTCACTGGAAAAAGCGATTAAGACCAGCACTCCTTGGATGTGTATATTTCGGATTCGACGACCGGACAAGTCGGTGCGCTGGATCGATGCTCGTTCCACCAATTCCCAAGGCGCTGATGGCACCAAGTATTGGTATGGGGTGCTCAACAACATCACCGAGACCCAGCAAGCCAAATTCTTCGCCGAAACAGCGCAAGCCAAGGCCGAAGAAGCCAATCAGGCGAAGAGCCAATTCCTGGCCATGATGAGCCACGAGATTCGGACTCCGATGAATGGAGTGATCGGGATGACATCTCTCCTCCTCGATACCGACCTCAACGAGGAACAGCGTGAATTTACCAACATTGTTCGCAGCAGTGGCGAGAGTTTACTCACCCTCGTCAACGACATCCTGGATTTTTCCAAGATCGAATCGGGCAAAATGGAGCTGGAGCTTACCGAGTTTAATATTCGTGACTGTGCGGAAGGCGTCCTTGATCTCTTCGCGCATAAGGCCGCCCAATTGGGTATCGATCTGATGTATGAAATCGCACACAACGTGCCCAGCGAGATCAGAGGCGACGTGACCCGACTCCGCCAAATCATCGTCAACCTTATCGGCAACGCCCTCAAGTTCACCGAACAGGGTGAGGTCGAACTCAATATATACATTGCTCGCAATGAAGCCGATCAGAAGGAGCTCGTGATTTCGGTGCGCGATACCGGCATCGGCATATCCGAGGAAGGCATCGGCAAACTCTTCCAATCGTTTTCGCAAGTCGATAACTCCACCACTCGGAAATACGGGGGCACGGGTCTTGGTCTAGCCATTAGTAAACGACTGGCCGAGTTGATGGGTGGTCGGATGTGGGTTGAAAGCGAAGTAGGCGTCGGTTCGACCTTCCTCTTCAACATCGTCCCGCAGTGGGTTTCGAGCAAAACGAAAAAATACCTGCCTACCGAACGCCCTAACCTCAGTGGCAAACATGTCCTGATCGTCGATGATAACGCCACCAACCGGCGCATCATCAGCACGCTAATCACCAAGTGGGGAATGTCCGAAGTAAACGTTGAGAGTGGCGAAGCTGCTCTCGCGACCATCGAAAAAGAAGAGCCATTCGATCTCGCGATCCTCGATATGCAAATGCCCGAGATGGATGGTGTCATGCTCGCGACTAAAATCCGTCAGCAACCCGCCTACAGAGAGCTCCCTCTCATTCTACTTTCATCAATTGGTCATCAGGCCGATGAGTCTGATATGTCGGTTTTCGATTCGGTGCTCTCCAAACCGGCGAAACCCTCAGAGATCTACGATGCGATTATCAAAGTATTGAGCACCAACACCCCATTCCCAATTGAGGTAAAAGCTAAAAGTAGCCAACCGATTATTGATGAAAACACGTCGCACTCGGATCGCATTTTGATGGCCGAAGACAACACGGTGAATCAGAAGGTCGCTCTCCACATGCTCGCCAAACTCGGCTACCGCTGCGATTCCGTCGCCAATGGGCAGGAGGCGGTCGATGCCATCGCCTCACGCGACTACGATGTTATTCTAATGGACATGCAGATGCCGGAAATGGACGGGCTCGAGGCGACGCGCACGATTCGGAAGAACCAGCGGAAAGACCGACAGACACCTTGGATCATCGCGCTCACCGCTAATGCCATGGAGGGTGACCGCGAGCGCTGCCTCGAAGCCGGGATGAACGATTACCTTTCCAAACCGGTTAAGAGTAGCCCGTTAGCCACGGCCCTGGTAAAGGCGCGTGAGAAACGCAAAGGCAAACAGAGCTGATCCCCTATCAGTCTGAACTGAGAGTCCGCTCTCGCTACTCCTTCACCCCACCAAGCTGGATGCCTTTGATGAGATGCCGCTGCAGGAGGACGAATACAATAATCAGCGGCACGACTGACATCGTCACACCAGCCATCAACAGATGGGTCGACTGTCCGCGCTCGGAATCAAAGAGCAACAGACCTAGAGGCAGGGTAAACTTATCCTGACTCTTCATCATAACCAAGGGCCAGAAGAAGCTTTGGAAATTCCCGATAAAGGTAAAGATCGCGAGTGTGATCAAACCCGGTCGACTGAGCGGCATGATCACGTTCCAGAATATCTGCCACTTACTCGCCCCATCGATCTCGGCGGCTTCATCAAGTGATTTTGGAATACCCAGCATGAATTGGCGCAGTAAGAAAGTGCCAAACGCACTAAAGGCCGCCGGCAAGATCAGGCCCAGATAGGAATCGACCAAACCGAACTTCACCATGTTTTCAAAGTTGGGAATCAGCATCACCAATCCGGGAAGCATCATGGTGCCCAGATAGAGGAAAAACACCTTATCCCGTCCGGGCCATTCCAAGCGGGCAAAGCTGAAAGCGGCCATCGCACTGGTGACGACCTGCAACAGGGTAACCCAACCCGCGACCATCAGGCTGTTACCCATGAATCGCATAAACGGGATGACGTGAAACACCTCAATGTAGTTATGCCACTGGAAACTCGCCGGAAACCAAGAAGGGTTCCCCAGTTCCGCCAAGCTCTTCAGACTGGTCAGAAGCATCCAGATAAAGGGCATGATCATCCCCAAACTTAGCACGACCAAGAAGGTGTGAAGCCCGAGATTTCCCGCAGCGCTACCTGATTTACTAGTCTTGAACATGGCGATTACCGTAACGGAAATTGATCATTGAAATAACGAAGACCAAGGCGAAGAGCACCCAAGCCACGGCAGAGGCATAACCGATCCTGCCAGTCTCGAAACCTTCGTTATAAATAAAGTAACTGAGAGTCGTCGTGGAACCGGCGGGGCCACCCAAAGTCATGGTGCGAGCCATTTCGAATCCCCCTTGGAGACCATGGATCACGCTCATGATACTGATAAAGAAGGTTACCGGCGCGAGCTGTGGCCATGTGATGTGCCAGAAACGTTGAGTGCCAGTCGCCCCGTCCATATCCGCCGCTTCGTAAAGCTCCGGTGAGATATTACTCAAGCCCGCAAGGTAAAGGATCATATTATTTGATCCAATCGCCGCCCAAAGCCCCATAATCATCAGAGCAGGCTTCGCCCAATAGTAATCCCCCAACCAATCGGGAGCGGGGATACCTACCGTCGCCACCGCGGGTAATGTCGGGCCAATCACCATCGCTGCAGCGAGGATCAACATTACGGGAATTAAGAGGAGTGCGAGAGCGACCTCTGTCCCCAACCCCTTATCTGCTGGTTTAGCCACGCCCCAAGGACGCGAGCGAAATGAAGTCAAAATAACGAAGCCCGCCATACCCAATACCGATATAAGGATCGCCGTGCCCGTGGAGAGGCCCAGCCACGACAGGAGTAGAGCCAAAGGCACTGCGAGAGTGGCACTGCCGAAGCAGAGGGCGACCAGCCCGCCATCACTCAAATCCCAAGACCGCTGCAAACGCCGTATATTCCAGAACGTCACGAGAAGGAACAAAATAGCGGCGACTAGGGGCATACCGTAGGCAAAAACAGCTGGCATCGAATTGACCCAGGCCCCCAACCCATCGAGGAGCGTTCCGAGCCCCTGATTGATCGGTCCGGTATTGGGGTGATAGAGCTTTTTCCACAACACATAAGTCGCCACACCCGCAGTGAAGTTGGGAAGATAAAACAAAGTCCGGTAGAGCGTCCCGCCGCTCATCACGCCCGCCACCAAGGTCACCGCCGTCAACGTGCCAAAGAAAAGCCATACCCCGCTTTCAGCCATGCCACTCTTCAACAGCATGATCCCACACACCACCATGATGAGTGTCGCCAAGCACACCACCGGTTTGATCCTGTGCTTCGCCTCACCGGCGCGAGTGAGCAGCACTGCTGCGCCCAGACTACCCGCGATAGCAAAAGGCAGCCCGAGCATCAGGAAGAAGGTATTCCCCAGATAGTCCCAGAATTGAGGGTGCGTGAAGAGCCGGAGGAAATTATCCAAACCGACAAAGCTCATCGGTTCGTCTCGAAAAATATTGTGCCGCAGAAAGTCCCAGTCGGTGAAGGCCATTCCAAAGCTCATCAACAGGGGAACGAGTATGAAGGCCAGAAATCCGAGGATATTCGGGAGTAAAAACATCAGCCCGATAAAGAGGCCTCGTGAACGTAATGAGCGCTTCATGATTGAGAATCCTCCGCCAGCCAGCCTTGGGCTTTATAGTAAACTCGGTGGAAAGGGTTCGAGATCCACTCCAGGGGCACAGGCTCCCCATTGGCTCGGAGCTCATCGATCTGCTGCTGGAGCTTCACCAGATCGTCATACTTCTGGCGCATATTTTTATTCACCTCGAGCGTGCGATCGATCTCGGAGTTGAGTAGCTGCGCCAACTCCTTCCCTGCGTCCTCAGGTGCGATACGCCCCGCTATGACGGAATTGGATACCTTGGTATCCTCGCGATTAACAATTCCCAGAAGCACGAAGGGGCTTCGAGCATAACCGATACCAATCTCAGGACCCACCCGAGCAAAGACCTTATGCGCCTCCCATTCATCAGGATGATCCACGGGCTTCAAAAACTCTTCCGTATTGATATACTTGGGCACCGGCGGAAGGGAATCCCCACTGCGGATCACCAGCAGATTAAATCGTTTCGTTGTCAGAAATTTGAGAAACAAAGTCGCCTCTTTCTTGTATTTCGACCCCTCATACACTGAGACCATCCCCGCTCCCATCTCACTATTGGGGAAGCCACTGTGAAATGGCTCAACGATGCGGAAAGGGACCTTACCCATCGGGCGCAAGCGGATCAAACCCCAGCGTGGAACATTGAGCATCGCGTAACGTCCCGTGGTGAATAAATAAAAATAGCCATCACCCGCTCGCGACGAATTAGCAGCCATCGCGCCCTGCTCGGCCGTGGTCGGGATCAAACGCAGATCCGTCACCCAACGTTTGTAACGACGCATCACCTCGGCATTGCGGGGATCATCAAGAATGCAACGCGTCATAGTTTCATTAAAGATCGAAAGCCCCAAGCCACGCCGCAGAGTTGAGATGGATACGTTGCGCATGAAGTAAGACCGCTCTCTTGTTCCCGGAGGATTCGCTGCCGTCACAAAAGCCTTACCAATCCGCTCAAAATCATCCCAAGTCCAACGGTGGTCAGGTTCCGGGATCCCATACTTCGCAAAAGCTTCCGTGTTGATCCAATTCACAAAGACCCCGACATTGCGAGGAAACCCATATTGACGACCTTCATAGAAGATCGAATCTACACTAGGGTAAGTCTGATCAGGACCAAACCCCATCGCCACCGCCTGATCCGTCACATCATGAAGCATCCCTGAAGAGGCAAACAACGCGCCTTGACCAGTATAGACATCGAATAGATCAGCCCCGACACCCGAAAGCCCCTGCGTCAGCTTCTTCGTCGCGTCCGCGTTGGAGTTATCGATTTTGATCTCCAGTGGAGGCAACCCTTCATCCTGCAACCACTCCTTAAACAAGCTAATCGTCTCACGCTTAACCGGATCATCCTGCGTCACCCAATAGAGCACCGGCACCGGTGAAGAGCGATCAGGCGCCGTGAAGTAAAGCAGTGAGCTCGAAACAACGAGCGCGATGAGTATTCCGAGGAAAACCTTCTTCATAATATCGAAGCACCAACGCTTTCACACCGGCAGATTAGACTGAGAATAATTTCGGGGGAACACATGGTGGGGATAAGAAATCAGCTACCTAATTGGCAACAGACGCGTAGACGATTAACCAATGGCCCAAAGGCTACAAATTTTTTCGTTAAGTTTCTCCGGATAACATCCAACCGCAAACTGCACGAGCATAGTAGAATTGGACCAAGGCGACTCAGGTAGAGTAAACATGCGGTTATCTCATTAGCAGATTCCCTTCCCTTTTCGTCGGGAATATTTCTAGCATGTTTCCCGACCATGCAATTGATCAAACACTGGGCCGTTACACTCGAAGACTACGCCATCGACCTCGCTTGGTCGCCCGACGGCACGCAATTGGCAGCCGCCTCCACGGATGGTCCCGTCACCATCTTCGATACGAAAGATGGCGCGGTGCAGCACCCCCTCCCCGGCCACGACGACGGCACCAACTGCCTCGCATGGCGTCCTGATAGCCTAGCTCTCGCGACCGGAGGTCAGGATGGACTCGTCAAACTCTGGGATCCGAAAGCTGGCCAACATACCAGCTCAATCAAAATGGACAGCGCGTGGATCGAGCACCTCGCGTGGCGCCCCCATAGCGATACTTGGCTCGCCGCTTCAGCAGGTCGGCAACTGCTCGCAATCAATCCCGATGGCACCGAACGACACAAGTTCGACAATTCTCCCAAATCCATCTCCGCCCTCGCTTGGCACCCCCAGGGTAGCTGCGTCGCCGTTTCCTATTTCGGTGGAGTCTGCTTGTGGGACGCCGATGATTTCGTCGCCCAAAAAGAATACCCCTACAACAACGGCATTCAGTCACTCGTTTGGTCTCCCGATGGGCGCTGGCTCGTCTCTGGCAATCAGGATCCCAGCGTGCATCTCTGGATCCCCGAAGAAGAGATCGAACTGCAAATGAGCGGTTACGAAGGCAAGGTGAAGGAACTCTCTTTCGATCATCACTCCCATCGACTCGCCACTGGCGGAAGCAA
>Ga0075118_10002033_pt1 | contig 13399 bp, 12 predicted proteins | sample AntAceMetag02UKE_FD_69794 | JGI IMG/M metagenome (GOLD analysis project Ga0075118, IMG submission 69794) | Saline lake microbial communities from Ace Lake, Antarctica - Antarctic Ace Lake Metagenome 02UKE | ecosystem: Environmental > Aquatic > Non-marine Saline and Alkaline > Saline | place...
CTTACATTATGCGCACCGCTCTTTCTCTGCTGTTGCTGACTATCGCATCGGTCTCACTCCATGCCGAAACGGGATCTGCCGACTATCCCGTCACTACCACCGTCATCGCACCCCCCACGAGTGCGATGTCTCAGTCGCCCACTCTGACCACCGGTTCAGTTAACGAAGCTTATCTCACGTGGATCGAACCCGCAGAAAAAGGAGGCCATTTGCAGGTTTCTCAATATCTAGCCGCCACCAAAACGTGGTCTGAGCCAAACACGATCATCGCGAGCGAAACGCTGCTCGTTGATTCCGCCAACACACCTACTCTGACCGCAGGCCGAAGCCAATCGCTTGTCGCGGCATGGCTCGATCAACCCAGCCAAGGCGTGACTATCGCCACTCTCAGCCGCAGCTATGATGGAGGTGTCACGTGGAATTCGCCCACGCCGCTAACCACCGAAAGCGAACAGGTTAGTTTCCCCGAAATATCGTTTTGGCGAGGAGGCAAGATCCTCGCTGCTTGGCTCGATGGCCGCGCAGGAAAAAACAGTCTTTATGCGCGCGTGGTCGGCAGTGATGAGCCCGACACCCTCATCGATGAATCCGTCAGTGAAAGTAAGCTCGGACTGACCCTGTTTCCCAATAGCTCCGGGCTCCTCGTCTATCGTGGTCGCGATGAAAAAGGCATTCACGATATCCACCGTGTCGCGTGGGATGGTCGCGAGTGGTCCGAGCCTCGAATTCTCAATCACGATGAATGGCGCCCAAAGACGGACCACATCGAAGGCCCACGCCTCGACAGTTCCGGCGGCCAAGCCGCCGCGACCTGGTTCGCCGCGGCGTTCAATTCCCCGCGCGTGCTGGTCTCGACCTCTCCCGATGCCGGTGAACGTTTCACCAGGCCACAACAGATCGATCTCGGCCACGCCACAGGGCGAGCTGATCTGAAGCTGCTGCGCGACGGTTCCGTGATCGCGATCTGGCAAGAAAATGGCGACCTCCCCGGCCTCTATCTCCGCCACATAGCGCCCTCCCAAACGCTCAGCCCAGCTGTCCGCCTGGTGATTACCAAACCTGATGAAAACATCGGCTCTCCCCTCCTCGCCTTGCTGAAGGATTACGATAGCACTCCTGCGCAAATGATCGCGACCTACACCCAGAATCAGCAAGTTCGCACGCTGCACATTACCCTGCCCGACCTCTCCACCATCGCCGGTCGCAAACCCTGCCTTCCCTGCGATGAAGACGATGCCAACGCCACTCGCGGTTATTCCGTCAAAGGCGTGGTCACGCGAGTGATCGCTGATCGCTGTATCGTTGTCGTCAAGCACGAGGAAATCCCCGGAGTCATGCGCGCCATGACCATGGCCTTCCAAGTCGAAGCTGAAACCCTCGCTCAACTTGCTGAAGGCCAAGCCCTCCTCGGTCGAATCGAACGACAAGGCCGCGACTGGCACTTGTTCAGCGTGAAGCTTCTGGGTTCGCCAAAAAAGAAGACCCCTTGACAGCTCTGCCATACTAGGCCAATCCACTCCTCGTGAACACTCGCCGATCAACATCTTCATCCACCTTTCTGCATCGCTTCATCGCGATGGGATTGGCGTTGCTGGTGCTTGGGCTGGGAGTGATGTCCGTCAGTCCGAATCTTCATGACTGGGTTCACCAATCATCCTGCCAGGAAAGTGACGCACACTCTGATGAGCGAAGTGATGCACCGGCCTCTGATGCGAATCACAGCTGTGCGATTGTCGCCTATGCCAGTGGCTTCACCCTTTTAATCGATGCAGTCGCACCTGTCGCGCTCCCGATCATCGACACACCGGGGGTCACGATTGCTCAAAGCGAGCTTCTGCCGGCCAGTCCGGCTTACCTGCTTCCACCTGGAAGAGGCCCTCCCTTAGTCTGAGTTGTATTCGTGAATTCCGGTCGTCTTGAGGACGACGGATTTCATTCACCTAGCCGCCATCGCTGCGGCTGATCGCGCCCAGATTGGTCGCGCTCTTCTCATTCAATCAGACTTTCCATGCATTTTTCCCGTTATCTTTCTCTCTTCATTTTTTCCGCCGTGCTCGTCACGGCCCAAACAGACCACACTCCCTCCGACGCTAAAGTCGTCCATCTCGACGATCTCATCGTCAGCGCTTCGCCCTACGCGAAAAGCCAAACCGATCTCGCGCAACCCACCCATGTGTTAACTGGAGCTAAACTCTCGCTCCAACAATCCACCACTCTCGGTGAACTCCTCTCCAGCGAACCCGGTGTGAGTTCGAGCTACTTTGGCCCCGGCGCCAGTCGGCCGATCATTCGCGGCATGAGCGGAGATCGCCTCAAGATTCTCGAAAACAGCTCCGGCACGATTGACGCCTCCGTGACCAGTCCTGATCACGCCGTCTCCCTCGACCCCCTGCTCATCGAACGGGTTGAAATCGTGCGCGGTCCCGCCGCCCTTCTTTACGGTAGCAATGCGGTCGCCGGTGCGATCAACATTATCACGCACCGCATTCACACCGCGCCGGCCGAACACCTCTTAGAGGGTCGCGTCGAACTACGCACCCAATCCGTCAACAACGAGGAAAGCGCCGGTATCGTGCTTGAAGGCGGAGCCGGATCCTTCGCTTGGCACCTTGATGGGTTTAACCGTAAAAGCAAAGATCTCACCATCCCCGGCTACGCCGAAAGTGAATCACGTCGCGCCGCTGAAGAAGCAGAGCATCACGAGGAGGAGGAAGGTGAAGAGCATGAGGAACACGAGGAGGAAGCCGAAGCCTACGGAACTCTGCCCAATACCAGCATTCAATCCGACGGCGGTGCCATCGGATTCACTTACCTCGGAGATTGGGGCACGGCCGGAATCTCCTTCAATGGCTACAACACCCTCTACGGAGTTCCCGCCGGAGCTCACGGACACGAGGAAGAAGAGCACGACGAACATGAGGAAGAGGAACACGACGATCACGAAGAGGAAGCATCTCATGGGGAGGAATCTGTCCGCATCGATCTCGTGCAACGCCGCTTCGACTTCCAAAGTGAGATCACCCACGACTTCGGTATTTTTGACGGAGCTAAAATCAAACTCAGCTCCTCCCAATACCGTCATCAGGAACTCGAAGGCACCGCAATTGGCACCGTGTTCCGCAATCAAGGCTTCGATGCCCGCGTCGAACTCCTGCATCGACCTATCGCGAATTTCACCGGTGCGATTGGCTGGCAAAGTGGCCGCAGCGATTTCGAAGCGATCGGGGCAGAAGCTTTCGTGCCGCCATCCCGCACCCAAACTCATGCGCTCTTCATCTTCGAGGAACGCGAATTCGGCGCTCTTACCTGGCAGCTCGGTGGACGCGGAGAAATGCAAACCGTCGATCTTCAGGATGGATCTCAACGCTCTCTCAGTGACGAGATGTTGAGTATTGCAAGCGGACTCGTCTGGAAGTTCTCCGATCCCTGGAGTCTGGGCATTTCGGCGGCCCGCACCGAACGGGCGCCCAACGCTCAGGAACGATTCGCAGACGGAGCCCACATCGGCACCCAAGCCTACGAAATTGGTGATCCCACCCTCGGATTGGAAACCTCTCATGCGATCGACCTCACTCTGCGTAAACGCGCCGGGCTCGTCACCGGTTCGCTCACCGTGTTTCATCATCAATTCGATGGCTTCATCTACGAGCAACCCACGGGACTCTTCGCCGTCGAACACGGCGGTGCGTTGGAGTTCGTCGCCGCTGATGATCCGGAGGCAGAGGAAGGCCTCGCCATTTATCGCTACGTGCAACACGACGCCCAATTTCGTGGCGCCGAATTGGAAGTCACGTTCCATCTCCACGATAACGATCACAGCCAGCTCGACCTCACAATCGGCGGAGACCTCGTTCGCGCCGAAGATCAGAAGAGTCACACGAACCTCCCGCGCATCACTCCCGCCCGCACCAAGGTCGGCCTGCAATGGGCTCGCGATTCATTGGTGATCGGCAGTGAAGTGCAATTCGTCGGATCGCAGAATCGCACCGCCCCCGGCGAAACCAAGACCGACGGCTATCACCTCATCAGCGCCTCGCTTTCTTACCGATTACCCATGGGAAACCAAAGCGTCACCCTCTTCGCCCGAGGCACCAACCTCGCCAACCAAGAAGCCCGCGCCCATACCTCTTTCCTCAAGGATGTCGCGCCATTGCCCGGCCGAAACCTGAACCTCGGCTTAAGATTAAGCTTTTAAGTAAGGCACACTCACTGCAGCGGTTTTACCACAGATCACACAGATAAATACTGGATTCCAATCCCCACTACGCGGCTTTCCATCCGTGTCTATCTGTGTTCATCCGTGGTTAAAAGAATTCGAGCTGTTTCAGCTCTCCAATCCAAACACCGCCTTCGCGTAGTTTTCGATTGAGATGGGCTGGAGGTCCTCGGGTTGTTCGCCGAGGCCGATGAAGTATATCGGAATCTGCAATTCACGTAGATGCCGAGCTACGATCGGAGCTCGAGCGGCAGTCGTTTCCCTAAAAAAGAGCGCAGCTTCGGCAGCTTTTTATCACCAAGCCCTTCGAAGAGTTGACGCGCCTCGAGCCGCAGTTCCTCGAAAGTTTTTCGCGCTTTCTTGTTCGTCACAACGAAGAGTAGTCGCTCCAGAAGTTCGATCAATTTGCGTTCTTCCATTTGGCCTCCGAGCACCACCTTCTGGATATCTTCTAAGTAAGCTGGCATGACTCGCGTTAGGATCAAAACATGCCGAGCGTCCTGTCTTCCCGTCTGGGCAAGGTCCGCCACGTTGGCGAGCTTCGCCTGCAACAGCGCTATTGGGCCAGGCACTTGAACCACGGTATCGCCCAACGCGAGGGTATAGATGAACTCGCGCAGCTCCTCGTTGCTGACTCCATGAACGTAGCGTAAAACCTCGATGAGCAATGGAAGTCCCTGATGGTCTTTGGCGATGACGACCCCGACTTCATTGCTCGGAGGTTTGATCGGAAAGAACTGTGGCTTGGTTCCGGCCAATTTCGCCAGAGCCTCTAACGTCTCGCGGTCTCCCAGCACATCCACATCTCGCGAGACAAACGGAGCCAAACTGATCGTGCGCTTGTGATAATACATTGCCCACAAATTGACGGCTTGCCCGCCCACTAACAGCACCGGTTCCTTGGTCGCCAGAAGTGGAGCGAAATCGTCGGGTGCGCGCGGCTCGGCGTCAGACGGCAGCGGCGACATGGGACTGATCAAAATTCAACATGCGGACGGTCCTAAGTGGAGAAGCGATGGAATTACGCCGCTGAATCTCCGCCGGTTTCACCATCCCTAGATCGAGCAGCACCTGATCATACTCGCGTTGAGCCCGTTTGAATCTCGCCACCTGAGCGGCGGTGGCAAATTGCGTAGGCATCTGCGGAGCCATGTGATCGACCACCTGATGCAACCTGTCTGATTGCACCGGATCGGCTGCCTTTGCCTTCACCAATTCGCGCGTAGCCTGACGCAGTAGCGCCATCACCGTTGTATTCTCACTCCGCGCAATATCCGCAAGCGCCGCCAACACAGCCTCATGCTCGGCCAGGCTCTGACGGCGTTTGGATTTTGATAGTTGGTTCGGCATACGGGGAAAAGGTTGAATCAACCTCTATTCCATATCGTGCTTCTAGCAAGTATAACCTTTAATCCACATTCCACTGATTTTTATCCGGTTTGAATCCGTGTGATCCCGAAGCTGACAGTTCTCAAGAACTCAGCTCTCCAATCCAAACACTGCCTTCGCGTAGTTTTCGATTGAGAAGGGCTGGAGGTCTTCGGGTTGTTCGCCGAGGCCGATGAAGTAAATGGGTATCTTCAACTCACGCCAGATGCCAACGAGCGCGCCGCCGCGACTGGTGCCGTCGAGTTTGGTCACGACGAGGCCAGTGAGCCCAAATTGCTTATGAAAGACACGGGCCTGTTCGATTGAGTTACTACCCAACGATCCATCGACCACGAGCCAACTGTGATGAGGAGCAGTTTCGTCGTTCTTCTGGAGCACACGGCGAATCTTCGAGAGCTCTTCCATGAGGTTGCTCTTCGTGTGCAAACGCCCCGCCGTATCGACGATCAGATAGTCCTTACCGCGAGCATTGGCCGCTTGCCATGCATCGAAAGCGACCGCCGCGGCATCCGCACCCGTATGGGCCGCCACGATATCCAGATCGAGTCGCTCGGCCCATGATTTGAGCTGCTCCACGGCTGCGGCCCGAAACGTATCACAAGCGGCGACAGTGACTGACTTGCCATCCTCTTTGAGCATCCAAGCGAGCTTAGCGGTCGTCGTCGTTTTCCCAGAGCCATTCACGCCAATCATCGCCACAACCGTCGGTCCACTAGCCGTGGGCACCAACTCGGCCTCTGCGCCCGACAGGGCACGCGTAAGAACCGCCGCTCCAATCTCAGCCGCAGCCTTCCCCTTCAACTCCGGATCTTTGCGGTAAGCCTCTTTAATCTCGGCAAGAATCTCCGTCGTCGTCTCTACTCCGAAGTCCGCCGTGTAGAGTGCTTCTTCTAATTCATCGAGCGAAGCCGCATCGATCTTACGCCCACCAAAGATCCCCCGGGTCGTCTCCGAGATCGCGGAGACCGTCTTCGAAAAGCCGTCTTTAAATTTTTTGAATAATCCGAACATTTTTGAATCTGGAACTCTGGAACTGATATTAAATGTGGAAAACTGGAAAAGGACTAGTTGGATCACGGACTGTGGTAAATAGTGAGAACTGGGCCGTAGCGAATTCGTTTAGATTACAGAATTAGAAGTATTTTTCCTGATTTCCTGATTTCCATATAAATTCAGGTTGGGATCAGGAATTATGACTGAGACCAGGCCCTACTCGTTTAATCGTCAATGGCATGCTGGCAAAGTTCAGGATGATTCCATCGCTAATCTCAGCCGCCCGCATTTGCGCTCGCGCAACTGCAAAAAAGATATCCTCCAAGGCAGTAACCGCCTTGAGCTCAACCAGAAAGGTTCCTTCCACCAGCAAATCTAGCCGATGCTGACCAACCACTTCGCCCTGATAGAATACATCGACCTGCTTCTGCTGCTCGAATTCGATTCCGGCATTTCTCAGCTCAATACAAAGGGCATTCTCGTAAACCGATTCAAGAAAGCCCGGACCGAGCGACTTGTGAACTGCGATGGCCCCTTCTATTACCCGACTGCTCAGTTCTCTTTGACCCAGTTCATTCATTTCCAGTTTTCCTGATTTCCACATTAATCAGTATTTCATCCACAGTCCCTCATTCGGCTTTGCGCGCGTCGCGACCGAGGGAGCCTTTGAGGCGGTCGAGCACACCGTTGATGAAGCGTTTGGAATCGGCGTTGGAATATTCTTTGGACAGGTCGATCGCTTCGTTGATCGAGACGATCGGCGGGATGTCTTTGCGGTAGATCATCTCAAACATCGAGATGCGGAGGATCGCGAGATCTACCTTGGCGATCCGGTTGAAATCCCAATTTTGCACGAGTCCCTTGATCTTCGCATCAAGCTCTTCCTGATGTTCGATCACTCCGTGAATCAGCTCTTCGCCAAATGCATAGTGCTCGCGTGGATTTTCGAGCGTTTCGATAAACTCACGGATATCCTCATTGAGGTTCTGCGGGTGATTAATACTCCACGCGAAAAGGAACTGCAGGGCGACGACGCGACCGTCACGACGTTGAGCGAACAGGGCTTTGCGAGGGTTGCTCATGATTTTAACTTCCGCTTCAACGCCGCCATCTCGAGTGCGCCTTGCGCGAACTCCGCTCCTCGGTTGATCTTGCCCGTGCAGCGTGCGCGAGCTTGAGCCAAGGTATTGGCGACGATCACACCGTTAATCACGGGGATCTTACGTTTCAGGGAAATGTTTTGCAGGGCCGTGGACACACTTTGGCCCACCATCTCGTGGTGATTCGTATCGCCACCGATCAACACGCCGAGCGCGATGACGACATCGCAATCTTTAGCTCGCGCGAGCTCTTGCGCCGCCCACGGAATCTCATGCGAACCGGGCACGCGTTCCGCTTGGATATTTTTCGATTTAACTCCCGCCGCTTCCAGCACGCTGATCGCGCGCTTCAACAGGGCATCGACGAGCTTCTCATTAAAACGTGACGCCACAATGCCCACCTTGTAAGTGGCGCCGTCTACGGACTGTGACTGAGGGACAGAGAGACTCATCTGAGAAAGAAGTCGGCTAGCGGAGCGGGGTTAACTCCCCTCCGCAACCTATAAATTACAACGCAACCTGCTCGACGATTTCCAACCCGTAACCATCGAGACCGACCACTTTACGGCTGTTATTCGAAAGCAGACGAATCTTGCGCAAACCGAGCGCGACGAGGATCTGCGCGCCGATTCCGTAATCGCGAAAACTCATCGGCGGCTCGTTGGTCGCGCCGTGCAAACGTTTGATCATATCGGCGCCACCATTGGGCTGTTCCATATAGAGCACGACACCCCGCCCGACTTTGGCCACCGTTTCAAGAGAGGCCGTGAGTGAATGAAAGCTATCGAGACCGCGTTGGCGGAAAACATCGCCCAACAAATTCTCGCTATGCACGCGAACCAAAGGCGCCTCGCCCGTGAGATCGCCCTGCGTGAATGCGAGATGATGCCGGTCGTCCATCTTGTTGCGAAAAACGTGCAGCGTGAAATCGCCAAACTCCGATTCGAAAGGCTCCTTGCTCACCTCCTCGACGAGTTGCTCGCGGTGGTGACGGTATTCGATGAGCGAAGCGATCGAGATCATCTTGAGCCCGAATTTCTTCTTAAACTCTAGCAACTGCGGCACCCGTTGCACTGAGCCATCGTCGTTAACCAATTCGCAAAGCACTCCACTCGGGTGCAACCCCGCGAGAATCGCCAAATCGACCGCGGCTTCGGTGTGCCCCGCGCGCTCCAACACACCACCAGGGCGTGCCCGCAACGGAAATACATGGCCCGGTTGCACGAGTTGATCAGGGGTCGCCTCTGCATCTGCCAAAACCTTAATCGTCTGCGTGCGATCAAACGCGCTGATCCCCGTGGTGATGCCATCGGCCGCATCGACCGTCACCGTAAAATCAGTGCGCTGCACTTCGCGATTATTCTGCACCATCGGGCCCAGCCCCATGCGGCGTAGCTGCGCTTCGAGCATCGGCACACACACGATCCCGCTGCAGTAGCGAATCATCATATTGACGGTTTCCGGCGTCGCCTTCGAGGCGGCCATGATGAGATCGCCCTCGTTTTCACGATTCTCGTCGTCAGTTACGATTACGAGTTTACCGGCCGCAATCTCTTGGATGGCGGACTCTACGGAGTCGAAGACGGAGTCGGGCGTGGCGGACATTAAGTCGGAGATTCGCCCTCCTCAGACCGGTTGTCAAACGGCACCTGAGGGACAGACACCTCTATAGAATGAGGGGTTTCCTCGGTTGCGCCATATCGGGCCGTGAGGTTACCTCTTCGACACACAACACGAACATGAAAGGATATCTGCATCATCGAGAAGTCCACCTCATGCTACTGGGTCTCGCGGTAGTATTTGTCTCCATCGTCTGGTCGGGTCCCGCGGGAATCAGCCCTTGGGCTGTCGGTCTCTTTTGTGTCATTCTCATGGGTGGAATCACGGGGTGGATCTATCACCGGCTTCAGACTCGAGGCAAACGAGTGCGCGATGAGGCGATCAGTGAAATCCAGCTCATGCTCAAGGATCAGATCAACAGCCAGCTCACGGTGATAGAATCGATGTCCAATCTCCGCGAAATCCAGCAAGAAGAAGCTCACCAAGCCCGCGACTATATCACCAAATCGGTCAACACCATCAGTGCGTCCCTGCACGAACTCTCCGAAGATTCACTGCTCCGCTGGCAACGCCGCTACCGGGTGGATTCCCGCAGCCCTGTCCTGCCTCTTAAATAATCGTGGGCCAACGGCTCGTGATAAATAAACTGTCATTGCGAAGGAGTTCCGCTCTGCGAAACGACTGCGGCAATCCACGACTACCCATTCCGATCACGTTATCTCAATCGTGGTTGGTCACGTCGCGACACTCCTCGCCATGACATCGTCTAAATTTTTACAGACGTTAGTATAACGCCGAATCTAAGGTCGAAACATGACCACATAAGTTTCCGCTTCCGTCTCCGGATCGTCGTCGAGTAGCACGATAAACAATCGGAAGTTGTGGGGAGGTTTCACGTTTCGGGGCGAAGTCAGCACACTGCTTTCGCTCCCAGTCGAAAGCATATAGCGCTCGGATCCAGAACCGTTGACCTTCGACCAACGAAACAGGGCGCGCGAGTAATCTGCTGGGGTGGCCTTCTTTTCAGAATCGTAAAAGGTGAGCTTGTATTTGAAGTCCACCAATTCGAGCCCGAGGAAACCCTGATCGGCTTTTCGCGCTATCACGATACCGGGGATCGTGAGGGTCTTCTCACCGGGTTTCTTCGCCACGTCCTTTTTCCCACCCGATGGAGAGCTGCGGTAACTGCCATAGTTGTCAGCAGACAATCCCCACGAGGTCATCACCAAGAAACAGAGCAGTAGGCGAATTTGCATGGGCCAATCCTACTCCAACCCCACTACTCCGCAAGGCGCTTAAACTCTCACGCACGGTTTTACCGCGCTTTCATACTTCAGCTTCTCGACTGTTTAATCTCCGCCTTGAGGTGCTGCCAACGCGCGAGGCGTTCGGCGATCTTCGCCTCCCAAGCGATTGATTTAGGCGTGTAAAGCGACAGTGGCTTTTCCAAGTAATCCTGACCGGAAATATTCTCGGGATAATCATGCGAGTAGCGGTAACCCTTGCCGTGATTATTATCCTTACTCGCCTTACCGCTTTTATCCCGCATGGGCAACGGCACCGGTTGCACCGTAGATTTCTGCAGTGCCTGTTTTGAGGCACTTAGCGCGATCGCCGCTGAATTGGATTTCGGGGTGGTGGCGATGTAGAGTGTCGCGTGCGCGAGCGTGTATTCCGCCTCTGGCATGCCGATAAAATCAACCGCGTGGTGCGCCGCCACCGTGAGAGGTAGCGCCATCGGATCGGCCAGTCCCACATCTTCGCTAGCAAGAATGACTAATCGACGCGCGATAAAGCGCGGGTCTTCTCCTCCTACCAACATCTTTGCGAGCCAATACATCGCGGCATCGGGATCACTGCCGCGGCAACTTTTAATGAAGGCCGAGATCGTATCGTAGTGCTCATCCTCATCGGCGTCGTAACGGATCCGACGCTCACGCGCAAAGACCTCAATTTCAGCCGGCGTGATCGACGAACCCTCATCCAAACCAAAGACGATAACCTCCAGCGCATTGAGCGCGCGCCGTAAATCACCGTCACAAAGCATCGCCAAATCAACGAGCACCTTTTCATCCGCCGAGCATTTACGTGAGCCCAGCCCGCGTTCCTCATCGGTCAACGCTGCGGCCATCACTCCGGTGATCGCGGGTGGCGCGAGCGGTTCCAATCGAAAGAGGTGACTACGAGAAAGCAGCGGTGGATTCACGTAGAATCCGGGATTGTGAGTCGTCGCCCCGATTAGGCGCACCGTGCCCTCCTCAACATCAGGCAACAGAAGATCCTGCTGTGATTTATTAAAGCGATGCAGTTCGTCGATGAAGAGAATCGTGCCCGCTTCCGGACGACGGCGCGCGATGGAGAGGATTTCCCGCAACTCCGCCACGTTACTCATCACGGCATTGATCCGCACGAAACGGCTCTTTGTTTCCGCGGCGATTGCCTCGGCCAAGCTGGTCTTACCGCAACCGGGAGGGCCGTAGAAGATCAGACTACCGAAGCGGTTTTGCTCGACCAATCGCGGCAGCAAATTGCCCTCGCCGGTGATATGCTCCTGACCGACGACTTCATTCAATCGACGCGGACGCATGCGAGCCGCGAGGGGTTGATTCGCCGTGGGCTTCCGCTGCGAATCGGAGGGGGGCAGAATCTCGTCACCAAAGAACTCGGGTTGGTCGTCAGCAGGCATGTGACTCCATTAATGGACACAATTCCTCTCAAATCAAAGCCTGCATAATTGCGGTGTTAATTTTCCGATTCGCTGGCAGTATTACTCCATGGCTACCAGCAGCCTCGGACACCGCGCACCCCTGCTTTGGTTAGTATTACCCATGGCAGCAGGATTGGCATTGGCCAAGGGCGGGCCGATCGATCTACCGCTGGCCACCACCCTCGGGATCGCCCTAATCGCCAACACGGGCGCATGCTATTTTTCCAATAAGTCATCACGGCTCTGGAATATTCTGCTCTGCCTCGGTATGCTCTTCGCTGGAATCAGCAGCTACACATTGCACCGCAGTGTTCCGCCCGATTGGTCGGCTCTCCCTCCGCGCGAAGCACAGCTGCAACTCAAGGTAACCCGCGCCTACGACAGCCCCTACCCCAATCGCGCCGCGGGTCTTGCTACCATCATCGGCACAGATCCTCATCTTGCGGATCTACTCGGGCAGAGAGTCTTCTATTCTCTACGATTGCAGGACGATTTTCCCGCGCCACTCGCCACCGCAGAGATTGATACACTAGGCGTGCTCGAACCGCTTCCACTGCAATCAGAGCCTAACTCCTTTGAAAACTATCTCTCGGATTCCGGGATCACGTTTCAATTCCGACGAGGACAAGTGATCGGCAAAACTCAGCTCGCGTCAGCCTACCGTCGATTTTGCGCCCGCACGGCGGATCGCTTTGATCACATCCTCAAACTCGGGGTTGCCGAAAAACGACCGGAGCTCGCCAATATCACCTCCGCCATGCTGCTCGGCCGAAAAGCTGAATTGAGCGACAAACAAGACGAGCTGTTCATGCAAAGCGGGACGATGCATTTGTTCGCGATCAGTGGTCTGCATATCGGGGTGATCGCGCTCGCCATCCACGCTCTGCTCCTGATCACCCGACTGCCACGCCTCTGGCGATTCGGAATCAGCTTCATCGCTCTGGGGCTCTACGTGGCGATCACGGGCAACACCCCTTCGGCCGTGAGAGCTTTCGCGATGGTCACATTACTCCAGACTTCCTACCTGTTTCGACTCCCGGGCAACCCACTCTCAGCCCTCACCGCTTCGGCCTTGATCGTCCTGTGTATTGCGCCGGAACAGCTCTTCACCGCCAGTTTTCAAATGAGCTATGGGATAGTGACCGCCATCCTCTTACTCGGTTTGCCATTGGGCGAAAGAATGAACCTGCGTTGGTCCCTGTTCGAACTGATTCCCGAATCAACGTGGAACATCTCGCAGAAAATCTCCGCGACGATCTGGCGGGGCTTTCTCGCGACTCTCGCGATCGGCCTGTCGTCGATTCTCTTCAGTATGCTAGCCGGCGTGCAGTATTTCGGCCTGCTCACTCCCGGCGCGCTCTTGGCCAATCTCATCCTGATTCCCATCGCGAGCTTGGTTATTCTGTCGGGAATGGCGTCACTCCTCTGCGGCTT
>Ga0075118_10002042_pt1 | contig 13373 bp, 10 predicted proteins | sample AntAceMetag02UKE_FD_69794 | JGI IMG/M metagenome (GOLD analysis project Ga0075118, IMG submission 69794) | Saline lake microbial communities from Ace Lake, Antarctica - Antarctic Ace Lake Metagenome 02UKE | ecosystem: Environmental > Aquatic > Non-marine Saline and Alkaline > Saline | place...
GTGTCCATGACAAACCCGAAGAAATCGATAAAGTATTAGGTGAACATTAATGAGCAATGAAACTGAAAAGTCAGTGATTACAGAAGTGCTAGCCTGCATCGACGGCTCCAGATATAGCTCAGCGGTTTGTGACTACGCAGCCTGGTTTAGTCTAAGTTTGTCTGCCCCGTTGACATTGCTTCACAACCTCGAGCATTCTGAGAACGCGGCATCCTCAGATTTGTCAGGCGCTATCGGACTTGGCAGTCGCGAAGCGTTACTAGAAGAACTAACCTCTATTGAAGCGCAGCGAAACAAGCTTTTGATCGAACAAGGCAAACTCATGTTGGATGCTGCGAAAGCACGTGTTGTTGCCGCAGGAATAGCAGCCCCAACTCTCAAGCAGCGACACGATGGCCTTACCGAATCTCTGATAGCGATGGAGAATGATATTCGGCTATTGGTGCTCGGTGTCCGCGGCGAAGAACACGCTCAGGATGCGCATCACTTAGGCGGTCATTTAGAAGCGAGTATCCGCGCCTTACACCGCCCTATTCTGGTGGTAAACTGTGATTTTAAAGAGCCAAAAAAAATAATGCTCGCGTATGACGGCAGTGAAGCATCTGGCAAGGCTCTAGAGTTACTCGTAAACAGTCAGCGCTTCACGCACCTACCTGTGCATCTGGTTACTGTAGGGGAATCCCCAAGCACAGCTTCGGCACTTCAAGACTCTGCCACCCAAAAACTGCAAAGCGCCGGTCACACCGTCATCGCAGCAACGCTAGAAGGTGAGCCTAGTAAAACTCTGCACAGCTACCAAGATGACCACGATATCGATTTAACCCTAATGGGCGCCTTTAGCCATACCCGACTTCGAGAGTGGGTGTTGGGCAGCATGACGGTTAAAATGCTATTGAGCTCAAGCCGGCCACTATTGCTGCTTCGCTAAAGAGCGTTACCTTGTTAAAGCGCAGCTGCTTCACCAAACTAGCTGTTCATAAATAAATCGTCGGCCCGATCGTCTTGAGTTCTCGTGCGCTGGCCAATAGTGCCGCTAGAAAATAACTCCCTTCATCGTTAGTGCACTCAAATATTTTCTGTTCCGGCGCATTTCCAGCCGAGGCTCCTTAGCCTTAAAAACGTAGCCGCTTTCATTGTTAGCAACCGGCCTCGTATTGCATTGTTCAGCTCGGAGAGTTTTAGTCTGTCCCGCTAATCCCCCCAGCACTCACGCCGTCACCCATCACCGAAATCTATTATTGGCTTTAAAAACAAGATAAGTGAATCACATCTTTACGGCTAATGCGTTAATATCAAACCATCTGAGCAGTCCAATAATTACTGCTAAAGTCAATTTATCCCTTTTAAAACAGGGGAAGCTAGCTGCATCGATGAGGAAATCAACATATGACCACTAAATCCATGGATAGCAAAGCACGACGCAGGTTTCTTTCCGGAGTAGGCATTGTCGCCAGCGGCGCCGCTGGCGCGACATTAGCGACAACAGCCAACGCTGCAGATAACATCGAGCCACGCTTCTTGGCGGTCAAACATACAGCGGATGCTTGGCTAAATGTTCCCTCTGCACATCGGGTATTCATCGATTCTTCTACTACCTTGGGCGGAATAACCGCATTAAATTATGCCAACAACATCTTGTTTGCTCATGCCGAGGACTATGATGGCGCTGAGTCGGATTATTCGTTGGTAGTATGTTTTCGCCACCAATCAACACCCTTTGGATTCAATGATTCAATTTGGGCTAAGTACGGCGAGTATTTTGGCAACTCTTTGGATTTTAAAGATCCTAACACTGGCGAACATTTTGTAAGCAATCCACTAAACCAAGCACGAAGCGATTTTTCTAATCGAGGCAATACTATCGATTCACTAATTAGCAGAGGGGTAAGTTACGCTATATGCAACAAAGCGACTCGTGGATTGGCTGGCAGACTAGCAGGTTTTAGCGGTGGCTCTGCCGACGATATTTTTCAGGATCTAAAGGCCAACAACATTCCAAACAGCCGCTATGTTGCAGCTGGTATTATCGCGACCACTCGATCACAGGAATACGGTTACAGCCTGCTGTACGCCGGGTAGTAATTAAAAAGCTGTGCCTCAGGCCTTAATCAAGGCTAATTAAGATTTTCGTAGTATTTACGAATAGGTTTAAATGGCCCCAACCGGTGCTGCTCGATTGGAAATTCGTCAGCATAAGGTGGGTACGGGCTATCTATGCGTTTCTTTGTTAAATCGGGAAAGTCCAATTCCAAATTGGCGCGCTGGGGCCTTTCGTGTGAATTCACAAACGCCGCAACATCGTATGCCTCGTCATCGGTCAAATTTTCCTGTCCCAAGGGCATACGTGCTTTTATAAATCGAGCGGCGGTGAGAATTCGATTCATTCCCGCACCATTATTGAAGCTGTCAGAGCCCCAAAGCGGCGGGAACAAATAACCCTCGCTCTTGTTAAGCGCTGCTGCTAAGCCTTGACCATTGCCGCCATGACAAGTTTCGCAGCGCTGTTCATAAACAATTTGGCCTGCTGCTATGTCCGCCATTCGATCAGGCTCGGCAAACGCAGGGGGCTCATTAGATTCACGTTTAGACTGACTCATTACCGCGTACTGCGCACTCAGGTTATTAATATACATTTCGATTGAGCGCATTTGCGTACTGTCGCGAGATAGTTCCCTGCCATTCATGCTTCGCGTCATACAACCATTTATTCGATCTTTTAAATCACGCTCGTCACCATCTCTTCCTGAAAAACGTGGATAACGGTCTTTAGTTTGTAAAAGCGACAAATTCCCTGGCCGAACTCCCGCATCAAGGTGGCAGGACGCACAATCCATATAGGTGCCCGAAAAACGCATCTCCATGTCTTCATGACCGGGTCCCATCAAAGCCGCCGTCTCCCGGATCAGGCGGCGACCATACTCAACACTTGGTTCACTTATGCCGCCAAAATTAGAGACTTGAGCAGGAGACAGGGCAACCGCTAGGAGTACAACCGCTAAGCCTGCAATAGCGCCTGCTGAAACAACTGCCCAAAGACCAAAACCGCTTTTTTTATTTGTCATCGTCGACATCTCCCGGGAAATTAACTCCCCTAGCGCTTGATTGATTATGCCGCTCTAGTTGTTCCATGAAATCATATTTGGGCTCTTCGATTTTGTTTCTTAGCTTAGCGCAGAGCCAGTATGCCAGAGAAAATATCAATGCTAAGCCAATGGAGCTGAACACGATTAACGTACTAATCATCGGCAGAACCCCCTGCTGAAAACTTAAATAAGGACCTAAGGTAATGACTGACCGCCTCCATCTCAGCCGACGTTAACCTATCTCCCCAAGGCGCCATTGCTGTGCCTGCAACACCGGAGCGAAGCACCCGAAGACTCTCTGCATGAGTCAACCGCTCGCGAGTAAAGTCTGACGGTCTAATGGCTATAGGCAAACTGCCAGCAGCAAAGCCATTACCGTCGCCATCAGCGCCATGACAATCGGCGCAGTGAGTCTTAAACACGGTTTGACCGGACTGCAAACTTTCACGACTGGCGACTGAGCTTTCGACCTCACTAAAACTACTCACATGAGCAGCCACTTCAGCCAACTGAGACGGGCTTAAGTCACGCCATGCCGGCATGGAGGAGCCATGTACCCCGTTCCAAAGAATATCGGCAAGTAGATCTGGTGAATATTCATGTTGGCTCAAATTGATCGGCTTAGGAGCTAGCCAAGCAGCAGCTGGGCCATCACCTTTGCCTTGATCTCCATGGCAGCCGCTACAGTTTATCGACCACAATTCGCCGGCCAAGACAGGGCTTATAGCGTCTGGCAATTCTGGTGTTCCTTCAAAGGGCCTGGTGCGAGCGGGGTGAGCATTAAGCGCGGGCGCATTGAAAGACATTAGCGCCATCTTGTCTGTGGTCTTTTGTGCCGCCAGTGCATCGCCTTCTGGCCAAGCCAGTTCTCGCTCGCGGCCTAAAGTCTCAAGGTAGGCGACCAGATCATAAGCTTCTTGCTTGGGCTTTAATGGGCCATCTTCAAAGAACTGCGGATAGGCCGGCATGATAGATTTTGGGACTACACTTCGTGGCGAGAATAAATGCGCCAAATGCCACTGAGCAGGTCTGGTGTAAGCAGCCCGAGACAGATCTGGCCCAATCCTTCGGGTGCCTAGCATATGGGGATAATCCATTCGCCCTTCCCATGCCAAACTTGGAGCGCCAAAGCGCTGCATATCGGCATCGGTATAACGAATTTGCTGAGTGTGACAATAAGCACAGCCTTCGCGGGCATAAACAGCTTTGCCGCGCACCTCACTTGGAGAAAGCACCAAGGCCTGAGCAGGTGCCAGCGCCGCACTCTGATTTCTAAGTTCCTGAAAAGGCAGCACCCCAAGCAGAGTCACTGAAAGCACAAAAAACCCTACACCTGCCACCGATGCGACTAAATAGGACAGCTGTAAAGCCTGCAGCGGACGTGACGCAGGTTTTACTGAATCAATGCCTAAGTGTGCATCAAAGCTTTCAGATAAAGCGCCGCTTTCTTTGACCGCGGCCGCAGCGGGCTTAATAGCATGGCGATCTACTCCGGTGATCAGCCCTGCTATCAAACACATGAAGCCTAAGCTAATTGGCACCGCAGAAAGTGTTCGTACCAGCCAGTAAGGCTCAGCGGCTCGCAGAGATTCAATCCATGGTGCACCTTCTAGCCAAAGCCGCCCTTGAATCAAACCAGCCAAGGTTAAATCTACAACCATCAGGGTAATGCCGGCGGTGAGAAGCCAGTAGGACCAATTTAGATACTTTAGGTTGTAGTTAGCCTGCGGCAGACGCTGCCAAGCGTGAACGATGCCTGCGATACCAGCAAAGGTGGCAAAACCCAACATAGCCAAGTGAGAGTGACCAATAACCCAATCGGTAAAATGGGTAAGCTGATTCAAACTCATGTCTGCTTGCAACGACCCTTGCAAGCTTACCAGCAGATAAAAAACAATCCCTGTAGAAGCGAAACGAAGAGCGATGTCGGTTGGGAAAAAGCCAGCGCCTCGCATTGACAGCATCAGGTTGACAACAACAATGAGCACGATCAAACCCAGCAAAAACGACGCTAAAATTGCGGCAATCTGCGCGCCCATGGGTATAGCAGAATAGATATAATGATGAATTCCATTTAAAGGGTAAATAAAAAACAAACCCCAAAAACCAAGCATGGAAAGGAAATGACTGTAGATGGGTTTTCCGGTCGTTGCCGGAACAACAAAATACAGCACAGCCAAAGCCAGAGGAGTCACAAAAAGCCCGACTGCGTCGTGAATCCAAAGCCCACTAAAAGCCGCTCCCGCAGCACCGGGCACTAACTCAGGAACGAAATTTCCCATCGGATAAGACAACAAAGTAAACACCAGCGCCCCAATAATGTACCAGCTGGAAACATATAAATTGTCAAACCTGAGGCTAAAAAATGGTGGTAAAAATTGAATAGCCGCCAAGACAAAGGCAACGATAACGACAAAGTCCACCACCAGTGGAAACTCAGCCCACTCCAATGGTTGACTAACGCCCATCAACACCAAAATGATTCCCGGCACCATGACAGCAAAATTCCACAGAGCAAAAAGGATTAACCCAAGATTTCGATTGAAAACGGGACGACCACTTAAGATAGGTACGGCGTAGTAAAGAAAAGCCAGAAAAGCATTGCCTAGCCAACCGAGCATAATGCCTTGGGTATGAACGTAGCGCAGTCGACCCCAGCTCGGCAGCAAACTGCCAAAAAGATCAGGGGCCACAAATTGAAGAGACACCAGTATTCCAAAGACCACTGCCAGAATCAGATTCGCAAAAGCAGCTAGGCTGTGAGCTTTAACCAAAACAGATTCTATTTCTGTCGGCTTAGCCGTTAGAGTGGATTTTGTCGAGGAATACATAAAAAGTTCTAATCAATAATAATCAAATGCTTAGTCACGGTAACCGCAGTACTTGGGCCGTTCACTCACATTCCGCAGTACGACTTCAAGCAAGCGCCAGCATCTCATTAGCATGTCTCAAAGCGGCGCGAGTGGCAAGAGCAACAAAAGTAACCTGCGTTATATGTGCCCTAATTGCGGACGCATGTTCGATGTAACAAATAAGCAGAAAGGGCATCCATGCATAGTCATTTTTTTGCGGCAAACCGACCACGAGCCCATTTAAATATACCATCAGTCTGATAGCTTGATATGGGTCATAGATGAGCCAGTTGACTCGAACACAACTAAATCAAAAATACGGGTTTAGCTAGGGTCTAGCCAGCTGCTTGGGTCCAGCTGATAGAAATTGACCAGCTCTTCAAACAGCTCTCGATGGCTTTTGCGCATCTTAAGCGGCTGTTCAAAGAATGTTTCGCTAGCAACAGCAAAAAACTCTGCTGGATTAGTAGCGCCATAGTGGTCTAGCAATCCTTTTTTACCTTTTATTGCTTCTTTCTTAAGTTCTTCGAATTCATTGGTAAAAACATACGCCCAGCTTCTGTACGCACCCCGAGTTGCAAGTACCGGCGCGCCATTATGCGACCCTGACTCGCTGTCCAACTGGTGAGCAAACTCATGCAAAACTACGTTGTGGCCGTCAGTCAGATTACGAACGCCTTCTTCAACGTTATCCCAAGCCAAGACAACCTTACCCTGGCCCCAGGATTCACCCAGCATGGCAATGTGATTAGTTGACACTAAACCCAGTTCGTCTCGCACTTCTCGTGTAGCAACAAAAGTAGAGGGATAAATCAATACCGAATGTAATTTTTGATAAGGGTTGTTGGTGCGATTAAGAATTAGCAAACAAGCTTGAACCGCTATTGTCACTCTAATCTCATCGTTAATTTCTTGGCCGGCACAGCCTACAAAACGCTTATCATTAATAAAAACTTTGACAAGGTCTTTAAGCCTTTTCTGGGAAAGGTCAGGCAAAGAATGAAAAAAGGGTAGTCGCCTCTGCACGATCTCTAACCACTTCGCTGGAAAATCTCGCCGGGCAATTCGTTTGAGCCTTATCCCCGGCCAGTAAATTATGCGGAAAATGACGCCCGTCACAATGAGCGCTAAAACAAGCAATGCTAATTGTGAGCTGACTGACATCTCAACTATCCTCGATTAATATTAATATCGCTACAACAATAGAAAGTGCTTTAAAAATTAGAGTCGACTGACCAAGCGACGCAGGCGAAAGAACTTGTAATTATGCGGCTAACTGTTGACGATCATTTACTATGTTGTGGATAACCATCCCTGCGAACATCGTCCCTACAAACAAAAATACATCGCCTGAGAATGTCTCGATACTAATCAAAGCGGAACCGGGGAAAAACCCTGCGGTGCCCCAGAGCGCACCAAACAGAAAGGCTCCAATGATAAGCTTATTGTCCTCATCTGTCCGTGATGGCCACTCAAATTTGATACCAACAACCGGCGGCTTTTTTCTTCAACAAGGTCATCTCAGGCATAGTCACGCAAAGCACACCATCCATTACAAAGGCCAACAGCCAGTTAAGACCGAGGCTTGCCACATTAAGAACTGCCAACGATTCCGCTTTTGCCCGCAATTCCCCCGTTCATTAGCATTAATAAAGATCCCCAAGACCCAATCAAACTTTATAGCGTTCACCACCTTTAATTATTCGGCTTTCCAAATGCTAATAATCGCCTAGCTCAGCGACGGTTTGTGAAAAAGGTAATATTCAATGCGTAGTCATTCGCCTCGCCAGCAAACAAAAATAGCAACAGTGGACGGAAATACAAGACCAACTCTTCGGCTAGTGTATTGCTCAACGTCTCAAACATCAGTCAACGCCGACAGAGGCTTCGAGCAAAAGGTCAAGGATTGCCCAGCAGACAAGGGCTGGCTGGCTGGTTATTTGTCTACTGTCCTGAAAATCGTTGTCCCAAACGATAATCCTCAAGCCCCACCGCCCACTTTAGTTAAGCGGTGCGCCCTAGTTTAGCGGTGCGCCCTAGTTTAGCGGTGCGCCCTAGTTAAGAGACCCGCGGAAAATCTCTCTCCTCTGGTCATACCCCTCAGGCATTGGCAGGACGTTGTTTTCTCGAACAAACTCTTCGTAGTCGTTAAGCATCTCTTTGAAACGCAGCGGCTCATCATTTGCTAGATCATTGGTTTCGCCAGGATCGGTTTTAATATTAAAAAGATGCCAGGTTTGATCGTTTACTGCACTGCGATTAAATACAACTTTATAATCGCCTTTGAATAAAGCTCTATTGCCTCCCAACTCGTAACCAATTGCAGTGGAAGCATCGTGTATATCATTTTCATCATTGCTTAAGAATCTAGAAAAGTCTTTGCCAACCATTCCCTCAACAGGCTTATCTTTCCAATTTCCGCCGTGCGCCTCAACCCCTGCCAAGCTCAATATGGTTGGAGTTAAGTCCGTGACGAAAACAAATTCATCAGTTTTTTGATCACGCTTTGCTATCCCAGGCCCCGCCATAACAAGCGGCACACGTAGCCCTCCCTCACTGGCATAGAACTTATAAAAAGCCAGCGGCGAAGCCGCGATAGTCGCATTGTTGGGGCCTATAGCGTTAAAAGACCCCTTCTCTCCCAAAGTGTCATAGTCGGCGTTATAACCCACTTGATTAAACCAAGCAGTTAACAGTGATGTTTCATCTACGCGAACTAAATTTGAACCCTCAGCTCCGTTATCGGATGTAAAAATGAAGACAGTATTTTCAAACTCACCGATGGCTTTCAAGTGATCCATAAGCCGGCCAATATGCATATCCATCGCTTCGACCATGCCAGCGTAAACTTCCATTCGTCTGGCATGGTGGCGACGTTGCCCGTCGGTCAAACCATCCCACTCTAATGTCCCTGGAGTCACCACCATCTCGGTATTTTCTGGAATAACACCGGCAAGCTCTGCCGCCTTGCGTCTTTTTTCCCGCATAACAGTCCAACCTTCATCATACATACCTGAATACTTATCGGAAAATTCTCGGGGTGCCTGCACCGGCATATGCACAGCTTGAAACGGGATATAGGCGAAAAATGGTTCGCCGTCACCAGCATTTGAATCAACGAATTCAATGGTTTTATCCACGAAGTATTTAGAAGAATAGAAATCATCGGGTAGCGTATGCGCTTGCCCATCCGCATACCAATTGGCTTTTTCGTAAATGGGCAGATAAGGACGTTGCTCCCAATTGTCTGCGCCTGTATCCATCATTGCTATTGTCCGCTCAAAGCCCTTAGCTGATGGCAGCAACTCAGGGGCATGACCTAAATGCCATTTACCGGTCATGTAAGTGTGGTAACCCTCATCATTTAGTAGGGTTGCCAAAGTGACCACCTTATCGCTGAGCACACCAAGATAGTTTTCAAAACCTTTCTGCTCAGACGGTAGCGCTTCTGGAATATTCGGCACACCATTTCTGTGGCTGTCCACACCAGTCAAAAGCATGGCTCTGGCAGGAGCGCAGCTTCCCGCGGTGTGATAATTGGTGAACGAAATACCCGCCTTGGCGAGCGCCGCAATATTGGGCGTGCTAATTTCGCTGCCAAACGGGGAAATATCAGTGAAACCTAAATCATCAGCTAAAATGAGTACAATATTTGGACGACCAGTTGATAAGGTTTCACTCTGAGCGGCAAAAATCAAACCACAAGTCATCATGCCAGTAATTAGTGCACCGATTATTATTGATTTAGAATGCATTCGAACTCCTAAATATTATTGAAAGAAAATAAAATGAAGTGATTCAGCAAAGAGTAAGCGGCGAGCGAGCTGATGTCTATGGTTAGGCTTAAAATGAAAGAAAGGCTATTTTTAGCCACTTTTTTAGCCACCGGGGTTCGTCAGTTTGGGTTTGATTCCGCTTGATTCCAATCCTGCGAGCCTGAGACTGAGAAATTGTTTGTGAACAATCAGGCGAAGCGTCGTGAGAAAATAATAGCCCCTGTCCTGATCGCCTGAAGATTAAGCCCAAAATGAGAAATTTTTCAAACGAATAATCACGAACAATAACCTGCGGCAAGCAGCCTAGTCCAGACTCCAACTCTATTTCAGATCCAATTTAGATCTAGTTAAGGTGTGAGCCTAGGGCTATATCGGTGGGAATCTCAACATATTCCAATTCAGCAAATGTTTTGCGACGACACAAAACTTTTCCTTTTTAAAGCCGTACAACGCTATTTTTCAAATCGAGTTTTACATAGGTTTCACAAATTTCAATGTCATTCGGTCGCTCTCGCCGATCGCAGTAAACTCAGCCTTATTTTCATCGCCCATCTGATAGGTAGGTGGCAGAGTCCAAACGCCCCGAGGATAGACAGTCTGATCTTTCGCGTTTGCATTTACCTCAGACGACCCCACGAATTCGAATCCGGCAGCAGTCGCAATTTCTTTGACATATGCCTCTGTCACATAGCCAGTTGTTTCCATTACTTTCATGGTTGAGCCTGGCTTAGCGCGATGCTCGACAATACCTAAAATGCCCCCAGGCTTGAGGGCCGTGTAAAAAGCTGCAAAAAATTCGTCCTGCTGCTCAGCCATAATCCAGTTATGGACATTCCTAAAAGTCATCGCCATATCAGCGCTTCCCGGAGGCGCTATAGCGATCTCATGAGGAGGGTTTAAATGGCGAACCGTCGTCTTACCATAAAGATCTGGATTAGCGCTAAGCTTATCTTCGAATCGACCCAGTGAAGGTGGCATGTAGGAGAGGCTAGCATTGGGAGAGAAATGCGCAGCATATAGCTTCCCTTCTTCTTTTAGATAAGGGGCTAAAATTTCGGTATACCAGCCGCCGCCTGGCAATATCTCTATCACCGTCATGTTGGACTTTAGCCCAAAAAATTCTAGCGTTTGCGCAGGATGTCTTGCAGAGTTTCGAGAAATACTGTCATTGCTGCGATGGCTCGCTTGTATAAGCTGACTCAAGTTGTTCGCCTCATCATGATGGTCCGCGAAAACCGCAGAGCACGGCAAGCAAAGAACCCACAGCAGCGCTGTGGCGCTGCGCCAAAATGTTTTGGGGATAAGGTGTATAGCTTTCATATTTTTTATATTCATAACAGGTGCTCCGAGAGACTGTTGGTTTTTTATACGCAATTTCAAAATTATAACTATTTGGTCGGGCTCCTATTGAGGATAAATCATAGATTTTGCAACAGGAGTTGGTGCCGAGAATTGTCGCGAATTGGGAGAAAACAAGCAACAAGATTAACAGCGCTCTTAACGTTTTACTGCGCCTATCGATAGGCCTCCGTGCGCGGTTCGAAGACCTCACTTAAGCTGATCAGCCAAGGATATATCGACTAGTAACAAGCCGCCTTAATCCCATCCAAAACAGCCTCTGGCTCAGGCCGCTGTTTGTAGCTGGTATCGACACCTACTGATCTTACGACACCCTCTTTATAAATAACTATTCTCGCCGACCTGGGCAAAGCCCAACTGGGCCCATCATTGTGCTTAACCAAATCAATACCAAACTTCAGGGAGATTGCTTTTAGATCTTCAAGCTCTGTAAGACGTAACCCAAGCCTCGCCGCAAAATCATTACCGTCGTCGGCCAAGAGATCAAAGCCGGGTGACTTTTCAGCTACCAAAATTTCGCTAAATCGTATCATCCGAAATGAGCAGTTTGCTTAACAGTGGGCTAGCTTTCCTAAAGGAGCTGATGCCGCCGGTAACTTTGGCTGAGAAGTGCTCAACTTAAAACTTGCAGCGGCGCTACCTTCAGCCTTTTGACTTGAACTTAAAGCAGGGAAGCCTCGGCTAGGTCAAAGCGGGCAAAGGTTCTTCTGCGGGCTCGGAAATTAAACCGTTGTCTATTAATACTGTAAGCCCTGTCTGCTTTGGATAGGAGATTACTGATATCAAGAGAATGAGTCATTGCGCATTGAGAACCAAGGTTAAGCACTTTAGTGTCGTTAGACACGTGCAAATTTTGCTCTTCACTGAGTTCGCCGAGAAACCGTCTTTCAAACGCAGCGAAAGTGATCAAAAAGAAACTGTCGAGTGCTCACTCAGCCACAGTGAAGGCTGATAGCCAAGGTCCAACCTCTCAAATCTGTCACGCCAGAATTCTTGGCCTTAAACAGACAAAACTACACACTCTGAGTGATATCTATTAATATCCAATTCTCGGCATTAATTGCCTGCAAAAACAGGGTTCGAGCCAGCAACTCAACTACAGACTAGCTTCTCTCCACCAACGCTAAAATCACCTTCCCAAAAGAGCAATAGCTATGACAATTTTGCTGGATGACATTAAACTCGCTGCGAAACGCATATCGGGATCAGTTATTAACACCCCGTTTCAGAGATCACGAACCCTATCGGACATTCTTGGCGCCGACATATTTCTCAAGTTCGAAAACTTTCAATTCACCTCCTCCTTTAAAGAACGCGGCGCGCTGAACAAGCTACTTCAGCTTACCGATGCAGAGAAAAGATCGGGGGTGATTGCCATGTCGGCTGGCAATCACGCCAAGGCCGTGGCTTATCATGCGCAGCGCTTAGGCATACCAGCAACCATCGTCATGCCTAAAAATACGCCTCACGTAAAAGTTGAGGATACCCGGAATTTTAAGGCTAACGTGATACTCGAAGGAGATGGGCTTTCTGAATCGGCTGTGCACGCTCACAAGCTTGCAGCGGAGCAAAAACTGGTCTTTGTGCACCCTTACAACGACGAGCAAATAATCGCCGGCGCGGGTACAGCTGGGTTAGAGATGATGGAAAAGGTACCCGACCTACAAACCATCGTTGTGCCAATTGGGGGCGGCGGGCTGATTTCCGGTGTCGCGATAGCCGCCAAGGCAATCAACCCCGCTATCAAAATAATTGGAGTAGAAGTCGAGGGCTACCCAAGCGTCTACAATTCAGTCAATGGCTTAAATTCTCCTCTGGGCGGCTCGACAATAGCGGAGGGCATTGCCGTAAAGCAGCCGGGCGAGATAAATCTAGAAATTATCAAACGCCTCGTTGATGACATCGTCATCGTGACGGAAGATCAGATAGAAGAAGCAATCAATTTACTACTGACCATAGAAAAGACCGTCACTGAGGGCGCCGGTGCAGCTGGGCTAGCAGCGGTTATGGGTAATCCTGAATTATTTACTAAACAGAAAACGGCAGTAATTCTTTGCGGTGCCAATATCGACCCAAGAATTTTGGCGTCAGTGCTCATGCGGCAGCTAGCGCGCAAAGGAAGTATTGTTCGCTATCTAATTAAAATAGACGACCTGCCTGGAGTTCTCTCTGATATCTCAGCAGAAATCGGTGATTTGGGTGGAAATATCCTCGAAGTTTCTCACCAGCGAATGTTTGCCAGCATTCGAACTAAAGATGCAGATTTATATGTCACTGTAGAAACTCGAGACCGCCAGCAGAGC
>Ga0075118_10002061_pt1 | contig 13299 bp, 9 predicted proteins | sample AntAceMetag02UKE_FD_69794 | JGI IMG/M metagenome (GOLD analysis project Ga0075118, IMG submission 69794) | Saline lake microbial communities from Ace Lake, Antarctica - Antarctic Ace Lake Metagenome 02UKE | ecosystem: Environmental > Aquatic > Non-marine Saline and Alkaline > Saline | place...
AGTTTGACCGCAGCCCCTTGTTTGGGTTTCTGCCTCAGGATATCAAGGCTGTCATCGCCCTCAATGACAACCACGGGGTTCCGGTTCCCTTTACCCTCTTTTGCCCAGTCCATTCGGGCGGCAAAGTTGTTGAACGTGGCGGGGTAGAAGTGTTTCGCGTAGTTCTCACAGATAGTATGTGCGTCGCCCGTTCTGTTTGTGTATGAATAGCCATTCTTGTCTTCTCCCAGGCCCCATTCAGAATAGCCTCCCCAACCCGCCTGAGTGGGTTCGTCAGGGTTATTGAGTCCGTTCGGTGTGATATGCAGAAAAGACGGGGTATCCCCCTCAACACCAAAATGGTATTTTGGATACTGGTCGCCGAGGTTTCCGTGATGCTGTATATGAGCCTCATATTCAGGCCAGAGGCCTCTTTTTGCTGCTGAAACTTGATACTTCCATGCACATTCCTCCCAGATAAACAGGAGGTCGTCCGAAAAGTTTCGACGCATCCAAGCATGAGAACTGCCTTCAAAGCTGGCCTGCCGGCCATCGCCTTTAATGTTTGATCGGTCTTGATCCGTGATCGCATACGCACGGACTTTGTGTAAAAACGCTTTGAGTTCCGATTCACTTCTGGTGTTCTGCACCTGCCAGATTGCTTGAGCAAGGGTATTGCCGCCGCCCCAAAAAGTGACCCAGATCGGACGCTCATCATCCTCATCCGCCAGTTTTATAATCAGGTCGCTTCCTTTTGAATTGTTTTCTTTTCCCAGGCGGGCTGTCCCTCGATACATGCTGCCGAACATCGTGCGATCTTTCAAATATTGGGCACTCGGCCAGTATCCGACTTCCTGCCGCGCTTCATACCGTGCAAACCCAGTTTGATTGGATCGTTTCAGAAGGTTCGGCACATCTTTTTCATACGCATCAATCACGCTGGTCGCAATATCGATGGAGTCTAAATGCTCATGCATGTCTTTAAACCCCCAACTGGTTGAAATGACAATTCCTTCAATTTCATACAGATCGGCGTGAACCAATAGACGTGCCAACGATTCCTGGTCATCCGGTTCAAAGTTTTTAATATCCGTTAAGACAACGATGCGTGGTTTCAGTGGGGCCGTCTGGGCATTCAAGGAAACCATGCACACCACCAGACCGACCATGGAATACACCAAGGGTCCGAGGCGCATCGATTTAATAAAAATACTTCTCATCATGGTGGATTCGGCTCTTATTGATAGGAATTCGCTTTTGAACGGCACAGCCGCAGAGGTGGGGGGTTTGCGATAATTAAAGAGACAAACGATTTCATAATAGGTTGCAGGGGTTGGGGTGAGGCGCTAATTGACATCGTAGTGATTTTTTAGTCGTTCGAGTTCTGTTTTCAGCCGGGCAATTTCACCGGCGTATTCAGGATTGTCGTATTCGCTTTTCATTTCACTTGGATCGCTCTCGTCATCGTAAAATTCCCATTCATCTACATCGTCGGTTTTGAATTCCCAATCTGCATCGTCATATTTGTAGTGAATAAGCTTATACCGCACATCCGTTACGCCTTCGTGCGGCGGCACACCGTGACGAAAGTAAGGTTCTCCTGCATTTCTTCCGATTGCATCTGTGAGCCGGCTAAATTCGCCAGGGTAATTATAATAGAAGCTCGTTCTCCAGTTGTTGGGTATGTTACCTTTGAGAATTGGAACGAGGCTGCTGCCCTGCATTTGGCCAGGAATCGATGCCCCTGCCATTTCAAGAAACGTCGAAGCGAAATCCAGATTGGAAACAATTTCATCAACTACCTGCCCTCCCTGGGTAACACCCGGCCAACGAATCATGAGTGGTGTTTTCAAGCACTCCTCATACATCCATCGCTTGTCATACCAACCATGCTCCCCGAGGAAAAAGCCCTGGTCCGCGGCATAAATCACAATTGTGTTTTCCGCCAATCCACTCTCGTCAAGATAGTCCAGCACACGGCCTACATTCTCGTCGATGGCTTTGCTCGTTAAGAGGAAATTTTTGATAAAGCGCTGGTAACGCCAAAGCGCCCGAGCATCTCCTTGGAGATTGGCCTTTTCAAATGCTTCATTGGCTCCAGCAAAATGGCTGCGGAACGCGTGGAGCTGCTCACCTTCCATATTCACATACTCCAAGCTTAGATTGTGAGGAGGCATTTCGTTGGCGATGCCTGTTCTGTGATTCGCAGGAAGAGAGGTGCGACCGGAGAAGTCATCAAAAAAGTTGTCGGGTACCGGGAGGGTGACGTCGTCCAATTCGCCGAGATGCCGCAAGGCCGGTTGAAACGGACCGTGACTCGCCTTGAATTGACACATCAACATAAAGGGCTGGTCCGAATCCCGATTTTTTAGCCACTCCAGTGATCGGTCCATAACTACATCCGTGCTGTAGCCTTCATACTCAGTGGGTTCCCCATCCGTGTAGAGGATTGGATTGTAATAGCGGCCTTGCCCTTTCATGACCTCGTGATGATCGAAGCCCGTGGGTATCGATTTCAAATGCCATTTGCCTATGATCGCTGTCTGATAGCCGGTCTTCTGCAGCAGTTTGGGAAACGTCACCTGTCCTCCATCGAACCTACCAGAATTCCTTAGCTGTCCATTCAGGTGTGAATACTTCCCAGTCAGGACTACCGCGCGCGAAGGTGCACATATTGAATTCGTAACCAGGCATCTATCAAAGCGAATGCCCTCGTTGGCAATCCGATCGATATTTGGCGTCGGCACCACTTTTGACAACGGATGCCCATAGGCGGAGATCGTCTGCCATGTATGGTCATCCGGAAATATCAAAAGAATATTCGGCTTGTCCTGGGCCAAGACCAAACAGGAACTTAATATCCAAATTATAGATAGGAATTTACTTTTATGCGGTGAATTCACAGCAATTTACTTTTAAGCGACGTAGCCGCAGAGGTGGGGCACACCTCTGCGGCACGTCGATCAATGAATAGCCAATCAGGAAACCTCAAAATCGGTAGTCCAGACTAAAAGTCGCATTAAGTGGATCTCCGAAACCCATACCAATGAGGTATTTTTCATCGGTAACATTAGCAACATTGATCTTCAGCATCATTTCTTTGTCATTTGCCAACTCGAAGGTGTAACGTGCCATTAAATTTACAACCGTATATTTGGGCGCAAGTGCGAGCGACCGGTTAGCCGCGCTAGTTGGTCCATAGGGTGAAAACGAATCTGAATAAATAAGACCAGCTCCTACAGAAAGTGCCTTTATATTTGGCGGAGAATACTTGAGCCACGCACTCCCTGAAAATTTCGGTGCACTCACCAATGGAGCCCCTACCAGATCAGGCCTCTGTGCCCATGTGCCGATTTCCGCGTTTAAGTAGGACAAACCCAGAATGGCCGATACTCCATTATCGTAATTCATAAAATGTTCTACTTCGATTCCTTCGCTGATTTCCTCGCCAGTGGAAACCAACGGAGTATTAGGCAATGCAAAGTCGCGAGAGACTAAATTTGTCCTTTTGATGTTAAAAATGGAAACTGATCCACTCACCCGGGAAGACAGATTGTATTTCACGCCAACTTCATATTGATTTTGAGTCTGATTCGGAAATCTATTACCATTCTCATCGACAGAATTTATTTGGGAATCGTTGTTATACATTCCATAAAATGAAAAATCTGGAGTAACTTTATAGGAAAAACCGAATCCGTAATCGTCTGGATCTTCAATCTTTACCCACGGCATCTCACTAAGGGTTTCACCAAGCCGATGGTCAACGCCTCGTCCTTTTGCGTTCAACTGCCTGGCAAAAGTGGTAAATAACTTCAGCTTCTCTTCAAGAGTTGAGTAACTAACGACCGTGTTAAATAGCGTGCTCCGAGTATAGTTTGTTCGATCCTCCCGTACCGTCAACGATGAAAGCGGAGGAAGGCGTAGGTCTTGTTCCGTGTATGAAAAAAGATTAAAATTCTCGTTTGCTCCGGTTGATCGTGCGTTGTCGGAAGAATCAGCACTATACTGAACCCCCACCAAAACATCCAGTTTCTTACCCGTAAACTCTGGGTTCCACTTTAGGTCGGCACGATGCCATTGCCTCTCTTGCCGGCTTTTGGGCCGGGTTAGGGGAAACGTTCGAATGATTCCACCTCCGGAAGGACTACCTGGAGCCTCGGTGAAACCTTGCCTTCTATAAAAATTCTCAAAAACTTCTATGTTGGCAGAGGTTATCCGGAAACCTAAATCATCATTAACTTGTTGAGTTATGAATAGGGTTGCCGCATCCGTGCTAGAAATATTGAACGAATCTGGCCCATTGATATTGAAAGAGGGGCTTAGTTCGTGGAAGTATGTGTCTGATTGATCAGTCCCTTTCGCCGGAGTGATCGGGGTCTCATGAATAGTTTCGTATCGATCCCTATAAAGCTCGAGAGTGACCTCAGTTTTCGGAGTCGGGCGCCAAGTCAAACTGGGACTGATAATCATTCTCCATGCATCGCTTGTGTAGTCTCTCCAGCCCTTGTTGGATCCATCTTGTATAGCCCCAACCAATCTATAGGCAAACTTTGCGGTGTCTCCTTCCAACGCTAAAGGTCCAGTTACATCAACTACCATCCGATCTCGATGATTCGTTCCGGCACTTAAGGAAACTCGCGCATAAGGACTAAACAGGGGTTTCTTGGTAAGGATGTTGACGAATCCTCCAGCCCCGGATGTTGAACCGTACAAAGCAGCATTTGATCCCTTTAAAACCTCTATCCGGTCTACTACTGCAGTGTCAAAGTGAGCCAAACCACCAGTCGGAATCCCGTTAAACCTGGGGTTCGTATCGTTAAACCCTCTTAGTGAAAATCGACTGTCATTTTCGAACGACTTGTTTATTCCTGGAGTATAATCAAATGCATCCTCCAGTCGAATCATGTTGGTATCTTCAATCAACTCGCTGGTGACGATATTTACTGTTAGCGGAATATTCAACAAAGTTTCCTGCGTTCGGGTGCCGGTAATTGAGTTTGAAGCATAATAACCGGCGTCTGCTCCCTCTTCAACAACATAAGCCGTTAACTTGGTCACCATCTCATCTTCTTTTCTATCCTGCGCATTTACCTGAGTTGGTGATTCTGCCAATCCTAGCGTTAATATAGCCGTCAGGGTTCTAAGCCAATTTTTATTTTTAACGTTCATTTCGGTCTTTTCTATGGGTTTCTGTACTAATTTTGGGTTTTGGATACTAGCGGCTCTCGTGATGGCATAAATACCTGTTTTTCCGTGTTGAGAGACTTTGAGCGAGGTCTCGGCCAACATGATACTGAATGCTTCGAGCGGTAAGTATTCTCCTTGTATCGGAGAAGTCGTCACCCCTTCCATTAGGTCGGCGGAGAAAATAAATTCCACGCCCGCCTGTTGTGCCGCTTCCTTCAGGGTATTGATGGCATACCCTTCGGAAACGTCGAAGCTTCGTTTGTCGGCTTCCGCCTGCGCGGAAACGTGTTGGCCGGTGAAGAACTCCACTAAACAACATAAGAGAACGATCCGTAGACTGCTGCGACGGTACGCCTGAAAAGCCATGGGATGATTTTGGGGGGAATGTCATTAGAGTGGGGTTTTCACACTCTAAGACGAAGTAGTTACCTCTGGGTTATTAAAAGAAAGTTAGGAATATTTTTGGCGGCCAATAACTGAATACCAAAAGAAGCAAAATACCTACATACCAATCTGGGGATTCCGCCTGCTTCAAATATGGCGCGACAAAGTGGTGGTCCCAGGAAATTGCGAAATGAGCCTGCTCCTACAGTTGATAGATGCCCTTCGGTGCTCAATGAGGTGATCGGAGCACAATCGTATCCTCGCCTTCCCTCTCGACTCGCAAATCCATGGATAATTGCAGCAGCTCGATGAAGTGCTCCAGGTTGGCTGAACGGAAGGAGGCGACAATTGGAAGTTTCCCTAACTCGGCATCGCCGATCACCAAGTGAGTTTGGTTGCGGTTGTTGAACTCCTCAATGACTTCGGAGAGAGGTGTTGAATTGAATTCAAACATCTGCGGTTTCCAAGAAAGCAGGTGGTTCAATTCACCCAAAGAAACCTGTTTTATCTCTGTGTGCAGAATTTCCTGGGTCACCGAACCGTCACGAACAAAGGGCACTTCAGTCATCTGACCGACCGCCAATTCTTCGCGGTATAGCTCTTCATCAAAAGCAACAGGTTGAGAATAATCTCTCGAAGCAGCCAATACCACTCTTCCTTCCGTGACGATGACCTGAACCGTATCATCACTTAATCGCACATTAAAGGCGGTTCCCACGGCACGGATTTCAATTCCCCTCACACTGACAATAAACGGGCGCATCTTATCCTTGGTCACGTTGAAATGGGCCTCGCTGGAAACCAATTCGACCCGTCTGAATTTCTTGGAATAATTCACCTTGAGTGCGGCCCCCCGATTGAGTTCCACCACCGAACCATCCGGGAGTTGGTGACTCTCATAGGAATTGGCCACGAAGTTTTGCGGAACTTCAGAGTCGCCGGAGGTCCTTCCTAAAGTCAGCAGAATCACAAAACCCAAAACCAATACAGCGGCAATACCTCCCAACCAATACCCATGGAACCGAGGTACTTTATGCTTCAACAAATCCTGATTGGGTTTGTCGCTGTGCTCCGGCATCCATTCCGCCAGCAGGTCCATTTCCTTCCAAGTCTTCCGGTGCCTGGCATACCAATCACCATGACGGGGATCGGCCGCTAACCATTCAAAAAATGCATCCTGTTGCGCGGGCGTAAGACCACCGATTTTTTTCGCCACCCAGTGAGCCGCCTCGCGGTCGATGCGTTTTATTTCGGGGGATTCAAATTCATTGTTTTTCATTTTACTAAATGGTGATGGATTCGAGGCGTCCGTCTTCGCGCAAGGCTCCGGCGCGACACGGTGACGCCGCTCTATAGTTTGATATTGCCGTGTTCATCAATCTTTTCCGTGCCTCCTCATATACTCTCCGCACTTGGAAAACCCGATGGCGATTTGAGCGGAGACGGTGTTAAAGGATATGTCCATTTCGCAGGCGATTTGATCGTAAGTCATGCCGTATACCTTGCTGAGGGTAAAAACCCGACGGCAGCGTTCTGGCAGGGATTGGATCGCCTCGGTCAGGATCTCCAGTTCGTGATTGCGGGCCACGGTTTCCTCGATGCTTTCGGATTCATCCAGGAGTTGCATGGCCTCGTCGTTGAGGATGGATTCGTTGAAAATCACCTTATTGCGACGAATATGATCCAGGGCCAGGTTTCGGGCTATGGCGAAAAAGTAGGCCTTAGGAGAGTTCATTTCACTTTCATTCTTGGAGCGGAGAACCCGGATAAGCGCTTCCTGAATAATGTTATCCGCGTCAATTTGTTCGGAATAGCGGCTGGTCAACCAAGCCCGGAGCATCGGTTCATGCGGTCGGAGGTTTTCCTTATACCATAGAGATTGCTCTGATTCTTCCTGGGGCATGGAGATGGGGCTTAGAGTTGTTGGGAGTACGGTGAGGAATGAGAGTTTAAGCTAAGGATCCGGAGGCGTGGAGAGGGGCACCTTCTGAATACTGTAGACGCCGGATTGCCGGTGCTGAACGACCATCAAGGGCGAATCGGCCAGCATGTGTTCGAAGGCTTCGGATGGCCTGTATTTTCCTTTTACGGCAGGCGTTTTTAATCCGCCCACCAAATCCGAGGAGAATATGAATTCCACTTTCGCCTGTCGTGCTGCCTCCTTTAGCGTCTCGACCGCCAACCCCTCTTCCACACTGAAGCGAACGGTTCCTTCTGAATCTGCCTGACCACCACAACCCGAAAATAGTGCGGAAAGCAGCCACAACCATAAAGTGAGACCTGGCAAACCCGAGCCACGGCCATTCGCATCTGATCGCGGAACGTCCTTCATTTTGTTTCATTAAGAGTGATGACTTCAATGAACGAGACGAACAGGAGGGAGAGAGGTTATGAAAAGAAAATCACAGGAAAGCATCCGCCTTTTGCTCCAGAAGCTTCCTTGACCGGCGTCGGACGGCTCGACCTGTCTGGCGGTCCACGTGACGAACGCATCGGGGGTGAAGGGCTGTGGCGGCGGCTGCGACGAACCGTCAGTCTTGCGCACCACAATGGTATTGTCCGCATACGGGCTCGACGCCAACGCGTCCAACCCGCCCGGTTCGATCTCCTTGACGTTGTAGAACGAAGACAACCCGGAATTAAAGGGCTGCGCACCAAACAGGATCGCATTGCGACTGGGTGAGCCGCCCGGCGCCGGACAATGGGCATTGGTGAAGTTCACCCCTTTCGCCGCGAGCCTATCCATATTGGGCGGCGGTTGCTCGGCGGTCGCGGCGATCAACAGATTGCCAAACAACAACACACCTAGGGCAATTTTCGCTTGGCGTGGGAAAGACATGATTCGGGGAAGGAGGTGACGGGGTACACCAACACAAGCCACAGACGGGATCAGATTACGTGCCTCCTTCAATTGCCCTTTGGGTTAACATGTTTACACTGGCTCACATTGATAATCCGGGTAACGCGACCTCACCGTCCCCCCTCGACCCTTAACTCCAATTGCCGATGAAGCATACCCTGTCCGTAGTCACTCTCGCCGCCTGCCTTTGGCTCGCCCCCACCACCGCATCAGCCCACCAAGGCGATTTCGTCTATGCCAAAGAGGGTCGGCTGTATTTTGCCAATGGCGAAGAACTTTCGCTTTGGGGGGTCAATCTGCAGCCCTGTCTGTCGTGGGAATACAACAGTCTTTTCAAACTGATAGGGCTCCCGGAGGACGCGGAAATGCTCAAAAAAGCGACCGATGACGCCCTCGATGAAATCGAGAAAATGCGGATGGACGTCATTCGTGCCCACCTTGTGCCTTCGGATTTCACGGACCACCACGGTAACTTGGTTGAGACCCTCTATCTCGACGTGCTGGACTACATGGTCGCCGCCGCTGCCGAGCGCGGGATCTATGTCTACCTCACTTTTCTCAACCCCCATATGAGCTATGACATCGACGTGGAAGATCCCAGTTTGCACAGCCCTGCGGTGGTGGCCGACACCTTCATCAACGATTTCACCAACGAGGATCTGGTCTTCGACCCGGAATTTACCAAGCGGTCGAAAACCTACATCACTCAACTGCTCAACCGGCTGAATCCCTATCGCGGCAAGACCTACAAGGACGAGACCATGATCGCTCTCTGGGAAATCGTCAACGAACCGCGCTACTACTCTTACCCAGAGCTCAAGGAAACCCGCCACTACAACGTATTTAAGAACTGGGCCAAAGAACATGACCTGCCGGACAACGAAGAAAGCTTCTTCAAATTCCGCTATGACCGCACCCTCGATTATATCGATACCATGTACGACACCATCCGTGCGACCGGAGCCGTCCAGCCTATCGTCTGGAATTGTAACTGGCACCGTTTCATCAATGGCAGGCGTGACGTGTTCGACGCCATCGCCAAGTCCAAAGTTGAAGTCGTCTCCTTCTGCAACTACCCTGGTCAATCGATCCCCAAGAGGCCTTACACCAAAAACCCAATTGATCTTCCTCGCCACGACTTCGCCTCCTTCCTCCGCGACTCCTACACGCAAAAAGACTGGTATGACTGGGCGCTCACCCCCGATTTCATGAAGAAGGCCAAGGTGGTCTACGAATTCGAGACCTTCTATAACTACAGCGGATACCTCTACCCGGCCCAAGCGGAGTTCTTCCGCGCCATGGGCGTGCAGTCCGCCACCATGTGGCACTACAGCATGCCCGCCTATGCTCCGTACCGCAACGGATCCCACCACCTCAGCCTCACCAGCACGCCCCACAAGGCTATGGCCTATGCCATCGCTGGCGAAGTTTTCCGCGCCACCCCGCTCTACGAAGATTACGACACCGTCAGTCCCACCGAACGCAGCACCGAAAACCTCCTGATTTCATACGCACATGATCTCAGTGTATTCAGCTCCGAGACCCTGTATATGAACTCGGGGAAGGTCGCTACGAAACAGGGCCCGAGGGCGTCACCTGACGTCAAAAATATTGTTGGTTTCGAGAGTTCATCGCTCGTCGAATACGACGGCAAGGGAGTCTACCGAGTCGACATCTCGGACACCGAGATTCGCATCACCATCGAGCCTGATGCGATCCACCTAAAACCCCTCTGGGGCAAAGATTTTCTCGTCGAACCCGTCACCCGTCTGGACCACGGTGCGACCCATCGATTCGCCCTCAATCTGCCCGGGTGGGTTCGCCCTCATCTCAAACTCTATCGGATCGAAGCGAATACCGAACATCCTCAATCCTTCTCCGGCGCAGGACTGCAGTTCAACGCCCAGCCCGGCACCTACCTTATCCGCAAATGAACGGCCTCATGAAACAGCTCAACCTCGTCTTGATTCTCGTTAGCTGTACCCTAGCGGGATGCCACCCTGGATCAGAAAAAACATCGGTCACCCGGGATGCCACGCGCCCCAACATCATCTACATCCTCGCGGATGATCTGGGCTATGGCGACCTCTCGATCCTAGGCCAAAAGACGCTAAAAACTCCCCACATTGATCGTATCGCGTCCGAGGGTATGATCTTCACGCAGCACTATGCCGGGGCACCGGTTTGTGGGCCTTCCCGGGCAGTGCTCATGACCGGGCAACATACCGGTCACACCGAAATTCGAGGGAATAAGGCCTTTCCTGGCATAGGCGTCGCCCCGCTCAATCCGGATTTCCTGACGTTGCCCGAAGCGATCAAAACCAATACCAACTACACCACGGCCATGTCCGGACGCTGGCACCTCGGCGGCGAGCTCTCGAACCAGACACCACACCACCGCGGCTTCGACTACCACTTCGGCAAGCTCAGTTCCGACTATCCCAATAAAGTCGGCGTCATGATCGACCATCTATGGGACGAAAAGGGAAAGCACATCCCCTACGACGCGTATTCTAAATCGTTTACCGAGCCGATGTACGAAAACGGAGAACTCTTCGAACTTTCGACGACGGAACAAGCCATGCGTCCCATCAACATGGACGAACTCGTCACCGACAAGGCCGTTCGCTATATCAAGCAAAAGCGCGACCAACCCTTCTTTCTCTACGTGGCCTACAGCATGGTGCACGCTCCGATGGAATACCACGAAAAGTATCCCGTTCCGGCAAACGACTGGCCGGAAGAAGAACGCGCCTTCGCCAGTATGCTACAAGCCCTGGATGCCTACGTGGGTCAAATTATCGCCGCCATCGACGATGCGGAGATTCGCGACAACACGATTGTCATCTTTACGAGCGACAATGGCGCCCACAACGAAGGACATGACGTCGAGTTCTTCGATTCCAATGGTCCCTACCGCGAATACAAACGCTCCTTCTACGACGGGGGCTTTCTCGCGCCCACCTTCATTAAGTGGCCCGGAGTCATCAAACCCGGCTCAACCAGCGATCACCTTTCTGCGTTCTGGGACGTGATGCCGACGCTCTGCGATATCGCCGGAGCTCCCATCCCCCCACAAACCGACGGCATCTCTTTCTTACCCACCCTGCGCGGCGAAAAACAAACGCCCCACGAGTTCCTCTACTGGGAGTTTAACGAAGACATCTACAAGAAGAAGGGGAACTACAAACAAGCGGTCCGCCTCAACGAGTGGAAGGGAGTCCACTACCTCAACGATGATCGCTTCGAACTCTATCGAGTGGCGGACGATATTTCCGAAGCCCACGACGTCGCGGCTCAATACCCGGAGGTTGTCGCGCAGATCAAGACCATCATGAAGCAGGAACATACCCCCTCGGATCGCTTCCCTCTATTGGCGTCGGAAAGACCCTAATCACCAGCGCTATGCACGCGGCGAGAATACGCTCGAGTTTACGGTCCGCTCAGGAAACTTCAAAATCGTCCCGATACGGCCCGTGTTCCTCTGCCATATTCGCCGCAAATCTCCCGCTTCACGCCAGCACTTCTCCCCAAAGCCCTCTCTTGCCGACTCCCATTTTGAAAACAGTCTAATGAAATACTCCCCCGCGCTACCCGCCCTCTGCTCCCTTCTGCTCCTCATAACCGGCTGTGCTCCCCAAGCCAACGTCGCGGATTCCGACTTCGACCTGTTTGCGAAGGACAACCTCATGGCGTGGTGTATCGTGCCCTTCGACGCCAAGGAGCGCAGTCCCGAAGAGCGCGCGGTCATGCTCAATGAATTGGGCCTTCCCCGCCTCGTCTGGGACTGGCGTGACCAGCACTTGCCGATCCTAGCCGACGAGATCCGCGCCACCCGCAAGCATGGCATCATCCTCGAGGCGATCTGGTTGAGAATTGATGAACCCGACTACTCCAGCGGTTCCTTCGGTCCGGACGTCGATTTCATCCTCCAGACGGTCGGAGAGATGGGCCTCGCCACCGACTACTGGGTCATGTTCGGCGGACGCTACCTCAACCAAAAAGAAGGTGCGGAACGCGTCGCCTTCGCCGCCGACGCCGTCGGTCGTCTGGCCGATGCCGCGGCCAAGCAGGGCGGACGCGTGGGTCTCTACAACCACGGCGGTTGGTTCGGAAAGCCCGACAATCAAATCCAGATTATCCAGCGCGCCGGCCGCGACAACATAGGGATCGTTTACAACTTCCATCATGCGCATGAGGAAATCGACGCGTTCCCCGAACTGCTTGAGCGGATGATGCCCTACCTTTACGCCGTCAACCTCAACGGGATGAACCGAAGCGGTGAGCCGAAGATTCTCGCCATCGGCGACGGCGATGCCGATCTCGCGATGCTCCAAGATTTGAAGGAGTCTGGATACAAGGGGCCCATCGGGATCCTCGGCCACAAGGAGGACGTAGACGCCCGGGAGTCCCTCCAGGCCAATCTTGATGGACTGAAAAAACTAGCCGCGCAGCTGAAGCCATGAGGCGGCGACGCCAAGTCCTCATTTCCGGTATCGCACTGACCTGCTTAGGGTAGCGAAAACTCAACACGCCTCAAAATCCGCCCGAATTCCTTAGAAATATTGTAGCGCTCCGGGTTCGATTCATGCGAAACCGCCCTGACGGCAATGTAGTATTATTACGACTACATCGTCACGTTTCTGATCGGCAATGAATCTCAGAGGTTCGAACCCCATCGTTCGGTCCACCCCGCACGGAAGTGCGCTCTCGTTTGATCAACGAATTTAAAGCCGGAGCCACCAACCTAGATCGGATAATCAAGCAGCCTGACGCTTTTCACGGTGATGTAATCCACCGGCCTTCACCAAACGACGCGCGAGGACTTCTGCGATTGACCAAAGTCGTCGTTCTGTTAGGGATCGAAATGACACCATTGAGTGAAT
>Ga0075118_10002070_pt1 | contig 13223 bp, 12 predicted proteins | sample AntAceMetag02UKE_FD_69794 | JGI IMG/M metagenome (GOLD analysis project Ga0075118, IMG submission 69794) | Saline lake microbial communities from Ace Lake, Antarctica - Antarctic Ace Lake Metagenome 02UKE | ecosystem: Environmental > Aquatic > Non-marine Saline and Alkaline > Saline | place...
ACTCCTGATAATCCTGAGAATAAAATCACAGGTGTTTGGCTAAATATTGAGAACAATACAATATTTATTGAAGCTCCTTTTAACGCCTTCGGTGATAAAAATTGGAAAATCCTTTTAGGTGAGTTTAACGGTCTTGATAAAGTAACCTTTCTAAATATTCGCACTGGAGGTGGTTCAAGCGGATATGGTGGCTCTTGGAGAAAACTATATGTATCAACTATAATAAAAGGAAAACATTTTCACTCAGAAAAAGAATTAGCCTTTAAAAAAATAACACTCACGTCCCCTGCAATGGCTAAGTGGATAAGATTATGTGGTGGTATTAAATTAATAGAACCTGATTTATATCAGATACCACATAATAAAGAAATTTTCTCCATAAACTTTGAGGACATAAACATTTCCGCTTCCATTGGACATATGAGAGAATTCAGTAGTTCGAATTTGAATATTGAAAAGAATTGCTACTGGGTTATTGAATCCAAGAACTCAAAAGACCTCTTTTCGTTTTCCGAAATTATGAGGAAAATAAAAAAATGGATTTTATTTGTAACGAACAAAAATCCTGAATTTTCAGATTATTCAGTTACTGATGAAAATGACGATCATTTTGAATTAGTCAATACTTTAAGAGACTTAAACGATAGTCGATTTACACAAAACCTTGCCTTGAATTTTCAAGATGTGAAATCAAGCATTGAGAACATGCTGTATTCATGGTTAGAGAAAGAAAAACTTGAATCAATTGTAGAACTGATTCAAGAAAAAGAATACAACACAGAACTCTCTTTTCAAAGTTACTTTTTAAATATGTGTGTTGCAATAGAAAGTTTAGACTTCATCTTTGGAGTCGAAACCATAAATCCAAAAATAGAATCTCGAACTCAGGACAGACAAAAAATCAGCTTTCTTATTAAAGATGAACAACTACGAGAAAATTATGAAAAAGAGAGTATGGGTTGGCTGAGGTCAACTTACCGTGAAAGATTAAAAAAATATAAGAATGTGTTCAAATCAATTATGGGGAACACTTTCAAGAGGAGTCCCAGTGATTTTTTAAGCAAAATAGTTAATACAAGAAATTCATTAGCACATAATGGCACCTACAAAGAACATTTGACCCATGTTGAGTTACTCCTTTTTGGAAAAGTAATTGAGTTTGTTATAAAACACGAAATACTGAAACTACTTAACTATGAAATTAGTAGTAACGAAAAAATATTGTTAGAATCAAAAAGACACGTGGAAATCTTAGCAAGACTAAATGAATATAAAAAATAACTCTCTACTCTTAACGAGTAATGAGCATTTTTTGAAACAAGAGTATAGACTATGAAACCCTCGATTGTTGGTTCACTTAATACCAGTTGCGGAAGGGTGGCAAGATTCCGATTATCTTTATAGCTTCAAATACTATTCAGCTATTTGATGTTACTATTAATACACATGCTAGAATAATAATGAATTTAAGCACGTGATATTGCAATACAATGCAACCCTGAATATATTAATAACAGTGTTTAATTGGTAACGATTTTCTCGGGCTTTCTAAGTAGAATCCCCCCTAGCCCTCACTATGGTTATAGGCTAATATATTTTCCACGAAATTTTTAAACTATTTGCAATTACAAATAGTAGGCATAGCATGCTAAGGCTTTCTCTTGCTTACAACATAAGATATCATAATGGTCGGTCATTGAGAGAAATCTTTTAATTACAAAACTTCTCTATTATCTTTCACGTTAATGATGTCAAGTAAATGCATGTAAATACTTGATACTTTTATTTATAAAACTTACTTTTGCATTGTAATGAGTATTTCACAGAAAGTCAGACATAGAGTCCATGCCAAGCGACCACTACAGCTGTTCTCCTTTGACCAAATGGTCCATAAGGACGAAAATCACTCTGCCATTGCTAAAGAACTGAGTCGATTATATTCTAATGGAGTAATTAATCGGCTGAAGCCTGGGGTTTATTATAAACCCAAAGAGTCTCGATTTGGAAACTTGAAGCCATCAGAAAACGATATTTTGAAATACCTTCTGTTCGAAAAAGGAAAGCGAATTGGATATGTATCCGGTATGCGACTATACAATGGCCTTGGATTGACTTCTCAAGTTTCAGGAGTAATTGAAGTGGCAAGTAATGAAAGTAAGCGTTCTTTTGTGTTGGCCGGACTCCGAATTCGGTATATCAAAGCCTATGGTAGGATCGATAAAGATGATCTTTTACTTATGCAATTACTGGATGTAATTAAAGACTTAAACCGTATTCCTGATGCTAGAATAAATGAAAGTCTGCACTTGGTGAGCCAAAAGGTGGTTCAGCTCTCTTTAGAAAAACAGAGAGAACTGGTTAAGGTTGCCGCCAAATATCCGGCAAGAGTCAAGGCTTTAGTTGGTGCAATGATGGCAAAAATTTGGGAACGCAAACCTCTAGAAAAAGAACTCTTGGTAAACCTAAGAAAGGAGATTGTAAATACTAGTCGCTTCCAGTTTCCAATAGCCAGTTCAATATTACATAACACCAGTAAATGGAATATTTATGAACCTGCATGAACAAAGCCAGGATTTCCAAGAATTGGTAACTAATGTCAGCCAGCAACTTAAAATCGAGGAAATCTATATTGAGAAGGATTACTTTGTCGTTTTGGCTCTCAAGCACCTTTCACAGTCTGATCATAGAGCTAATGGAATTTTTAAAGGTGGCACTTCATTATCAAAGGCTTATGGGGCAATAAATCGATTCTCCGAAGATATTGATATGGCTATTCTTAATGACAATGGATCAGATATAGGAAACCGAAGACGAATGGAAAGAGTAGAGCGAGCTCTGACCAGTAATGAATGTTTCACTGAAGATCCGGATCACCTGAGAGTAAAGAAGGGATCATGGTTGCGGCAAACGGTTCACAATTATCCTTTACTATCAGAGGTAGTGGATTTCGGTCAGGTATCAAAGCATATTTTCGTAGATGTTAGTAGGATATCGCCAGGCTTACCTTTTGAAGAGCAAAATATAAATACTTACATTCATGATTACCTCATAGCGGACGGTCAAAAGAGTGTCATAGAAGAATTCCAACTACAACCTATTCCACTGAACGTTTTATCCATCGAGCGTACATTTGCTGAAAAATTCGGGACGGTTGTTAAATTCTCCTCCCAGCCAGATGGGAAGGGTACACAACCATTAGACAGACTCAAGAGTGGAATAAGGCATATTTATGACTTACATATGCTCATCAAGGATCAAAGGATTCAGTTATTCACGCAAGGGGTCAACCAGGTCGATGGTATGAATTTTAATCAGTTCATGGAGCGTGTACTACGCGATGACCTGCAAGGAATGAGAGAAGAAGGGGGTTATTCACAATATATGAATTCAGAGTTTTCACAATGCTTTCTCTATAAAGATCCTGTCGCTGCTTGGCAACAACTGCAAGCTACTTATGAGGGGGATTTTAAAAGACTTCTGTTCAGAAATCACAAATCTCCTACATCAGCAGAGATTATTAGCTCTCTTAAAATCCTAAGGGAGCTATGTCATCAGTTTGATGAATGGAAAAAAAAGAATAATATTTCATTCGGGGATTAAGCAAATTTTTTTTGTAAGACTACTTGATTTTGCTTCACACAATCATTTGATAATCTGTCTTTGATTTGTGACCTGACTCTTTCTCTTCAAATAGGCCTAGACCACATAGCTTCGAAAACAACAATTTTGAATAAATAGCTGGTAAAATCAAGGTGATTTGTACATCAAATAAATAATCCTGAATATCAATTAATTACAGCTGGATTTGCCACTGGCAACAGCTACCCATTCACAGGGTTGATCAGCAAGCCATTACAGTCTTTTTTTTGACCTTAGAGGTCTATTAAGGTAGCTCTGTGGTGTTCCTAAATACCAACTTCTGTAAATCTGAACCTGAAGGAGTTTCAAATATTTCCAAGTCAAAATATCTGGCAGTTGCCATAATGTGATCAAAGATATCAGATTGAATGCCCTCATACTCAACCCACGTTTTGATACTAGAAAAACAATATATCTCCAAAGGGACACCTTTTTCCGTTGGTTCTAACTGCCTGACCATATAAGTCATATCCAGATTGATATTTGGATTGTTCATTAGAGTGTTGAGAATATATACTCGAAATATACCTATGTTAGTCATCCTGCGACCATTGACGATAGAAGCATCAGTATTTGCCTTGCTTTTAGTATTATAGGTCAAAATTTCTGTCGTTCTTTTTTCAATATGACCTCTGATCAATTCCATTTTAGCATAGCGTTCAAGCATATTGTCATCACAAAATCGCACTGAAGATATTTTGATGTTTATTGAACGCTTAATTCTTCGACCCCCACTTTCTTCCATACCTCTCCAGTTTTTAAAACTATCGCTAACGAAAGAGTAGGTGGGTACGGTGGATATGGTTTTGTCCCAGTTGCTCACTTTAATTGTAGTAAGGAATATACCAATTACATCTCCATCGGCACCATACTTAGGAACTGACACCCAATCACCAATTCGAACCATATCATTGATAGTAAGCTGTATACTTGCGATGAACCCAAGAATAGTATCCTTAAAAATCAACAGTATAACGGCGGAGACAGCACCGAGTGCACCGAAAAGAGCCAGCGGGTTTCGATCAATTAAAATGGATAATAGAAAGATGACTCCTATGACCCAAACTACGATTTTAGCTAGCTGAGAAAAACTGGCAATGGGTCTGTCTTTAAATCTAGTGGATGTACTGTAGTAAACGTTTGAAGCTGATATAGTAGAAATAATGATCCTAATCACAACTAACGTGATGTATGCTGTGGTGAGCATTTCTATCGTTGGAATCCATGCAGGGTAATCTGAAAAAATTAATGGAAGAGCACCAGTAATGTAAATTGCAGGGACAATTTGAGGTAGTTTTGCAAAAGCGCCCTCTAATAACACATTACTCCACTCTGAAGACGTACGCCTCTCCACCCGCCAAATAAACTTACCGATTACAAGCTGTGCTATTTTCCATAAAAGGATTGCCACAAGTCCAGTTACTAAAATCAGAATAACCATCTTCAACAGCTGCGCCTGATTCTGATCGATATTGAAATTACTCAGCAGCCAATCTTCAAGGAACTTAGCAAAATTTGTTTCTTTCTCAGTCATAAAGTTAAAAATAAGGAACGTTTTAAATTAGTGTTTTCACGCTGCTCACACGTTTTTTATGTTTTCGATACTACAAAAATATTTATTTTTTCGTGGTTCTTCAGCAGGCGGATAGGGTTATTGGCTGTCACTACACTTTTTATAAGCTGATGAATGAAGCCGCACAATTTTTCGAGATCAGTGCTTATCAGTCCGAATTTCTTGATGCCAAAATTCTTCGATAGCCGATCCTCTAAGAGAGGTCAGAAATTTGTTTTTTTCATTCAACATTTGAATCTTCGTTTAATGATATTAAATTCCAACCATCATTTGGTAGAACCATTTGTATTCCCGATGACCTGCAATAAAGGTAGATGTTTCAACAATTTGCATAATTTTTGCTTCATCATTGCAATCATAACCGGTGCTGTTTACATGATTATAAAAGTGGTTAATTGCCTTAATAAATGCCCTAATATCAGAGGCACAATAACACATGACAAAATCTGGCTCGTCATGATCAAGCATTATCACATGATTACTCACTTGGTCTACAACAATTATATCAAGTTCAAAATTTCCGACCTTTCTAAACCGAATACTGAACGGTAGTATTTCCTCTTTACAATTAAATTCAAGCATACCTATGCCCTCATCAAGCTGATTCAACTTTTTAAGGAGCTCTTCATCATCATTTATTTCTGCATATTTTGTAAGCATTCGCTTTAAGTGACTCTAATTTTCTGTAAGACGTTTGGATATTACTTCACGAATCAAAAAGGTTCCCATTTGGAAATGCTTTACACTATAAATATAAGCTTCACGTTCAGAACCGAATGAATCAGCTACTCGTTCATCATGAATAACAATAAATTGACCTTTATATTTTTCATACAGCAGGTGCTCATTGTGAAGAAAATAATTATTTTGTCGATTAAGAAGTTCACCCATAATTTTCAATAAAAATATTGACCTGTAGTGTATACGTTAAAAGATCTGAATTAACTATAATTCGTTTTATGAGAAGGATATCGACCCGTTTTAATTAACAAAAATTCCTCTTTTATTATTTTCTGATTTTACCATCCACCTCAATATTTGGACGCTTCAAAGCCATTTGATGGATTCTCAAAGGGATAAATATTTGCTTACTGTGCTTACTGCTTCAGTCGTACCAAAAACATAGAGAATATCGCCTTGTGAAATAACTTCGTCAGGTCTGATGTTAGAAAGGAACAAATCATCTCTTTTAATTGCGATTACATTGATCCCATAATGCTTTCTTAGGTCTGTCTCCCGCAGGGTTTTCCCCACTATTTTGTTAGTGCTCTGAATGACTGGTAGCGTCACGAAGGTAGCATCCGGAATATCAAGATGTATTCCCTTTTGGCGAGCCGCCAGGTGGCCTGTATTGCGAAACATTTCGTAGTTCTGAGACCTGATTTGGTCAGTAAATTGCTGAATTTGCTGAATTGGAATAAGGTACTTGAGTAGCACCTTAGAAAAAATCTCGACGGAGGTTTCAAACTCTTCTGGTATCACCTCATTTGCACCAGTTTTTAAATTTTCCTCTATCTCTTTAACAAAACGGGTCCGGACGATAATGTAAACTGTTTGAGATAGGGCTCGAATTTGGGAAACAATCTTTTTCGTAGCCCTCGGATCAGATATCGCAATCACGATCACGCGTGCTTTATGCACAAACAAATACCGCAGAATTGTTTCTTCGGTAGCATCACCAAAATAGATGTGCTCACCTTCAACTTTGGCTTTTTTTACAGTGCCGGCATTAAGCTCTACTATCAGATATGGGATATCAGCACTCGTCGCGGCGCGAGCTAGGTTTTTCCCATTGATACCATATCCAATTATTACCAGATGGTCACTTAATTCCTTCGGGGCTGTTATGCTCACATTGTTCGTTATGTTTTTTGGTTCCAGGTGTTTGACACCCGGCACCTTGACAATTAAATCTGTAAGCTGGTGCGCAAACTTGAAAAGTACAGGTGTTAGCCCCATTGATACAATCGACGTTGCTAGGAAATACTGATATACTGTCTCAGGTAGCAAGTTGTATTGCATACCTGTACTAGCCAATATGAAAGCAAACTCTCCCACCTGAAAAATGCTTAAGGAGGTTAAAATAACAGTACGCAAAGGATAACGAAGGGCAATCACTGCAACTCCAATCACACTGGACTTAATAATAATGACGGTAAGCGTTAGAAGAATTACCTGAAGAAAATTATTTAAAAGGAATTGGATATCTAACAGCATCCCGATAGAAACAAAGAAAAAACTGATGAAGATCTCACGAAAGGGAAGAATGTTAGCGGTGGCCTGGTGGCTGTAGTCCGATTCGGAAATTATCATCCCTGCGAAAAAGGCGCCCAGAGCTAAAGAAAGTCCAATAGAAGCGGTCAGCCAAGCTGTGGCAAAGCATATTACTATGGTAGTAAGAATGAATAATTCACGACTTCTGGATAGCACAACCTGCTTAAAAATAAAGGGGACCACATAAGTTGCTAGCACAATAATTACCAAGACAACTCCCACCACTTTGGCTAGCAAGATTAAAAGAGTGATTGTTATGTTGTCTGCCTGTCCGGCCAATATGGGTACAAAAAGCATCATGGGTACCACAATTATGTCCTGGAAGATCAATATGGCAACAGATAGTAACCCATGAGGGGCTGTAATTTCGCCATTGGCATGTAAAAGATTTAATACAATAGCGGTACTGCTGAGCGAGAAAAGAAACCCAACAAAAACCGCTTGCGACCAGGTTAATCCTATAAAACTCGAGGTTAATGCTGTGACTAATATGGTGAGCCCAACTTGTATGGCACCACCTAATAAAACTTCCTTTTTAATGGTTGCAAGACTTCTTAAAGAAAATTCAATACCGATAACGAATAATAGAAAAATCACTCCTATTTCCGCCATAAGCTCGACTTCAAGCCTGGCATCAATCAGGCTTAAACCGTAGGGGCCAACGATCACACCTGTAACCAAAAACCCGATGATGGGAGGCAGCTTTATCTTTTGAAATAGCAGGATAATCAGGACTGAAGACCCCAGGATAATGACAATATCCGATAATAGTGGCAGATGCATTTTTGGCATTAAGTTACTCATTTTATTGGTCGAACATCGGGAATTATTTTAAAGCACCAAACCATTTGAAGAGTGCTTTCTTCTTGAATTAAAAATAAAGAGGCGATGGGCGTCTTTGGCTCGGCGCTAAGGGCGGGTTCAGCGCTTTTATTTTTTCCGGGTGAAGGTTGAAAACCTCAAGTAGAACATCTCATACGACCAATTTTCCAGATGGAATCGAACGGAAAGCTCTCATGGCCTGATTAACAATTAGACCTGTTTGATAAGTACCTTTGAGCTTATCTCATTGGTTTTGTCATACTAATAAATGCTTCGAATACGACTTTTTAACAATTTCTACGTATTTATAGAGGGCATTTAAGATCTTGTTGTTCCCTATTGATTTATTGATGACGATGGTCACTTGTGTAGAGTTTTGGATGAGTTTCATGATTGGTAATTTTATTAATTCTATAAATCTAAGTCTATGAATATTCTGAAAAATGTAATTGTCAGTGTGGTATCGATTCTGTGGAGCCCTAACAATTATTCCAGTGAGGTCTGAGTAAATAAGTTAATAGAACAAGATGAATAGCGAAGGGGGTTCGAGCCCCTCTCCACACTTATTTCATAGTCTTAAGATTTAGTGTTTTGATATTTGTTGTAAAAAGAGTTGCCCTATTTGAATCTCTCTTTCAATTCTGCCCAATTCAATCCTTCTCCCTTTTCCGCTTGTAAGATTTCGTCTCTTTCTTCTTTGACACTAAAAGCGGTTAAAAATTCGCCCATTGGGCTTGGTATGGATTCTGAGACTAAATAATAAGCTTTCGTGGCATCTATCAAATTCTTTGGTTTGGTGTAGTCAGATACCAGGTAATACTTCACCTCCGCTTGATCCCATTTAGCAAGGTGGTTCAACATACATTCTACAGCGTCGTACTTAAAGGCTTTACCTTTTACTGTTACCAGTTGTGAAGCATGTTGGGTATCCACAATCGTCATTTTGCAAAATCGGCAAGCATCAGATCCATAATTGATTTCCTGAGGAGCCACTTCACAAGATGACAAGAAGAAAATAAGACTAAGAACTATAAATAAATTCTTCATTACTACTCTCTTTTTTATCCAAATAAAAGGCCAGTACCGACATAAACATTCCCAAGAACATTAAGTAAGCACCAGACCTGGGCAATGAAATGGCTCTGAAATTCAATATCATTTTAGAGCCAATCAATGGTGGTTGATAAGCCATTGGTTCCCCTTTTTTATCCAAAAACTTAATAGCAGCTGACTCCTTTAGATTATGTCCATACTCGTATTCCCACTTATAGAAGTCATACATGCCCATAGATCCAAAAATGATCATTAAACCAAACCATACTAAATACAATTTCCTTCTCCCAACAAACCCCAAAATCACTCCAAGAGTAGCCATAATAGCCACAACAATTGGGAATATTTTAAATTCTGGTATTGTTTCAGGGATATCGGCCATGCCTACATAGTGATTCATAATATTGATATTCTTAATATCATTATCATTGGCATCAGCAAATTTTGTAATGAATATGTCCATTCCGAGGGGAACAGGATATTGAGGGGCCTGCAACGTGATCCTCCAAAGCGGCAGTATAAATAGTCCTAGCAATAGCAAAGGACCCACTATCATTAATATTTTTGACTTTTTCATAGTCTTTTAGATTTGGGATTTATTCTTGGGTGTCGTAAAAAAAGTCGGACAAATTTGCCATTGTGCAAACACCACAATAACACACTGGCAAATTCGTCCGACCAGTAATTTTTATTCACCGTCCAAACTCCAACTCAATTGAATGTCAGAACTAGCTGGGGATACTCTTACATATCCTTGCATTTCCTGGTGAAGTGCTGAACAGAAATCTGTACAATAGAATGGCCAAACACCTTCTCCTTTTGGTTCCCAAGTGAAAGTTTCAGTCTGTCCCGGCATGATAAGTAGCTCAGATGTATTTGCCCCTATCATACTCATTCCATGTGGTACATCGTAATCTTGTTCTAGATTGGTGACGTGAAAGTAAACCTTATCAGTTGTTTTGATTCCTTCTATATTATCAGGAGCAAAATGACTTCTAATCATGGTCATGTATACATGCACATTATCTCCGTCCCTAACGACCTTAGTATCCTTTTCAGATCTGGCTACATAAGGATGCTCGTTTTCAGACAGTTTGTATATTTTTTTGGATTTGAGCTTGATCAAATCAGCAGGAATACCAGCCGCATAGTGAGGTTCACCGATTGTGGGAAAATCCAGTATGAGTTCCATTTTTTCACCACTGATATCATATAACTGCGCAGACTGACACACCTCCGGCCCAGTTGGTAGATACCTGTCTTTAGTAATCTTGTTCATTGCCACTACATATTTGCCAAACGGACTTGCAGAATTTCCTCCAGGAATCATCAAGTGTCCTACAGAATAGTAAGTAGGTTTTCTATCCAAAACTTCCCATGTACCCAGTTTCCATTTCACAACCTCTGAAGAAATAAAGAATGTGGTGTATGCATTTCCTTTACCATCAAACTCTGTATGCAAAGGCCCTAGTCCTGGTTGAACGACCGAGCCAGCCAATATATCTTCAAAATTGAGAATCGGAATTCCATATGCCTCTCCATCAAATTTCTTCTTTTCGATCGCATCCAGCATTTTTGTAAAAGAATGAACAGTCAAATTGGCTGAGAGCTTACCATTTCCAACTATATATTCTCCCGTTGGATCTACATCACAGCCATGTGGCGACTTTGGTGTTGGTAAAAAATAGACTAAACCAGGACATTTGGCAGGATCAAGAATCCTTACTTCCTTCTCCCATGTTGTAGTTGCCATTTGAGTTTTTTCGTCATACACATTATGTGCATAATTCGTTTTCATAGTTTCGAAATTTCCAGCAGCTATGTATTCTTCTGCTTTTTTCCAATTCACTGCAGCTATATAATCTTTGTCATTTTGAGAAGCATTCACCTCCATTAGAGAATTTGCCTCTTCAGAATTGTAAGTAGAAAAGAAAAACCATCCATGTGATTTCCCCCTACCTGGATGTGATAGGTCATAATCAAAACCTGGCATCATTATTTGGAATTCCACATTCATCTCACCACTTTCCGGTTGTACTTTGATAAAAGAAAGAGCTCCTTTAAAGTTTCCTTTGTATTCATCAATAGGCATATCCCTTTGTGGAACAGGAATGGAAAACCTTGTACCTGCTACAACATATTCAGTATTTTCTGTTACAAAAGAGGAACTATGATTTCCTGCACTATTCGGCACTTCTATGATTTCTGCTGTTTCGAAAGTGGTTAAATCAATTCTGGCAATCCTAGGCGTGTTGTTCTCATTAATAAAAACCCATCTACCATCTAGCTTTCCGTTCGTCTGTGAGATATCTGGATGATGAGAATCACCCCAAGGAACAAAACCATAGGATGTATTAAGCATCGGTTTCGTTTCTTCGTTATAACCATAAGCCTTTTCGGCATCTTGTGAAAAGACAGGGATAACCTTAAAGAGTCTACCTGATGGAAGACCATAAACTGCGAGTTGTCCACTGAACCCACCTGAAATAAAAGCATAAAATTCATCGTGTTCTCCGGGTGGAACAAAAGACCTTTCAGCCAAATTACCACTTAGGGCACCACCATTTTGTTCTGTTTGGACACATGAAGTAGCGGTCATTATGACCATAGCTACTGCAATCCCAATTGAATTTTTAATTCTAAAATTCATCTTATTAATGTTTAGTTTATTGATTTTTATTAAAGAAGAATGACCTTGTCTACCACATTGATCACTCCATTACTGGTCTGTATTGTGCCTATTACTTTGGCTCCTGCTACAAAGACATCCTCTCCATCCACTACGACTTCCAGATAATCACCGGTCGCAGTATAAATCTTACGCCCTTTTCTAGCTTCCCTTTTAAGTGCTTCTAAATTGAATGACCCTGGAGCTGCATGTCTGGTAAGTATTGTTGTGAGTGCTGCTTTGTTTTCAGGTTTCAAAAGATTCTCTACTGTACCTGCCGGCAAAGCAGCAAATGCGTCGTTTACTGGAGCGAAAACGGTTAAAGGTCCTGCATTGACCAGTATATGTTCAATCTGAGCAGCCTGTACAGCTGCTACCAATGTACTGTGGGCTTCAGAACCTATTGCTACTTGCAATATATTCTTTGCTGACACATCATCTGATACCGATGCTTGACCCATAGGGTGAGAGTCTTCAACAGAAGGAGCGCTTTTCTCTCCTCCCTGGTTCTGATTACCACTACTGCATCCATAGACTATTCCTATTGTCATGAATGCGATGATAGATTTTAGCATAAATTTTTTCATAATGATTTTGATTTATGGTTGATATTAAAGTGTTCTAAAGTATTCCAACACGGCCCTGGCTTCCTCTTCAGGCAAACTCTGATTGGCCATTGGCGCCCCATTAGCCTCGATCAGCAATTGCCTAGCCATAGGATCTTTGAGGATCATTTCATTAGGATTTAAGATCATATTCATCACCCAGGCTGCTGTACGTCTGGTTAATATTCCTTTAGGACTAGGTCCTATGAATTTCTTTTCAATTTTATGACAAGCAGTACATTTAGCTTCAAAAGACTTTCTGCCAGCATTGACTAGTACTGTATCAATTTCAGAAGGTAGCTCAAGGGACTTGATTGGACCAATACCATTATTGGATTCCCAATTGGCAAACGGATCCGCAGGGGCTGCCATGGTCGTCTGTTCTTTGATTAGTTCTGCTTTGCTTTTGCCCCCACCACTGCAGGAGGAAAAGACTAGGGCAATAATGCTGATGTAATAAATGCTTTTCATAATATCTAAGGTTTGTTAATTTTAAGATTAAGAATTAAAGATCATTATATCTTTAATTATATAAATTTTTTTAGCTTTTCAATGTTCGTTTACCTTTTAATAAAGCTTCATCTTGAAT
>Ga0075118_10002072_pt1 | contig 13222 bp, 10 predicted proteins | sample AntAceMetag02UKE_FD_69794 | JGI IMG/M metagenome (GOLD analysis project Ga0075118, IMG submission 69794) | Saline lake microbial communities from Ace Lake, Antarctica - Antarctic Ace Lake Metagenome 02UKE | ecosystem: Environmental > Aquatic > Non-marine Saline and Alkaline > Saline | place...
CACAATCTCCCTTTTTGCACAATTCAAGATCAGAAAAGGATAAGGATTCGTCTGGTTTAAAATGTGCTTTACCAAAACTGAACCAGGATTGCAGTTCGCTATTTACCAAGTTGATGATTTCTCTAAGGTTTTTGCTTCTGTTTATAGAATCCAGAGCCCAATTATATTTTTGTCGGATATGGCCTCTCCAGTTTTCTAAGGGTTCTTTATTCACCCTGTATGGAAGTAGATACTCACAAAAATGTTCAAATTCAATATTGGTATGAAAAGGTGAGTTTTCCCAAGCTTGAAAGGCCTCTTCTATATATAGAATTAGTTGCTCACTAGAAATATTTTTAATATCTGCTATAAAATTAGTTTTATAAAAGATATTTAAAGAATCGATGGCTTTTTTCAGAGCCTTTTCATTTTTGTATGATGGTAAATATAAATTTATAGGTTGCCCCGTTTCATCAAATAATTGAATATCATCTGTACCAAGACCATCCATATTAGAAATGAGAAAATGAGCCGCTTTAAGTTTGCTTGTATCATTAGATTTATTGTAGAACTCTAATACTTTTTTCAACTCTGGATGAAATTTCGTTTTATTGATGGATTCTTTTTTACTGCAACTAGTTGAAAACAGTAACAATAAAATACCAATTTTTAACGATTCTCTAAATACGTGCTTCATTCTGAAGATATTTTTTCATTTCATTCTTAATTTCATCCACAATATCAGAAGACACCTTAGGCTTAGTGTCTAATATTCTTCTGGCAAGCTTAATTGCCTTTTTTCTTTGATTGGTATCCCGATACAACTGAACCAATAGGTAGTTCGGGTAAAATCTAGTAGGGATCATATTTGATGCATGAATATAATTTTTTTCTGCTTTCATGAATTGGTTCATCTCTTTGTAATTGTTACCTAAAAACATATACAAATCAATGTGGCTAAACTTTTTCTTTGCTTCCTCTAGAATTGTAACGCTCTTTTCATAGTCCCCAAGTTTGGAAAGTTCTGCACCATAATTGAATAAAAACTCTCCTCTATAATTGAGTCTTGGATAAATATTTTGATAAATTGAAAGCGCCCTTTGTTCTTGGAATGAAATCATTGTTGCTGCTTTCTTCCAGTCTTGTACTGCTCTAAAAGTTTTGTATTGGAGGCTCAAGAAGAAAGACCCTAGTAACAGTAGTACAAAAAGGATAGTCTTCCTTGGCCAGAGTGAAAATCTCAAAGTCCAATGAAAGTTTTGGTTAGTGGACAAAACTGCTAAGCTAAAAGTGAATATCAATTGAATGGGTAATACATTGAAGGGGTAGAAAAAAAAGGACTGTATTATAACAGTATAAATACAAGCTTTTGATGCCAAAACTATTGAAGAGGTTTTTGAAGTTTTAAGCCCGAAATAAATTAGTGTCACAAAAAACAATAAACCAAAAAAACCAAGTTCAACTCCTATTTGGAGCCATTCGTTAAATGCGAAATAACTCATTCCGGCTAATTGAGCAAAATGGGTCGATTTGTCATTTACGGCGAAATAAAGTGCTTGGCTGTTTGCGTAATTAATCCCAAACATTCCAGAGCCTATTCCAAAGATTGGGTTATTCCAAAACATGTTTGTACTGACCTTCCAAATGAGTAACCTTCCCAAAGAAGAATCAACTTTCCAAGTGAACAGAAAAAAAACTATAAACAATACTGAAATCGCAAAAAGTGACAACAATAGCTTTCTATCATTTATCAAACTCCAACCCCTTCTGAATATAAAATATTTTTTATTTAAGAGAAAAATGATTCCCATCGTCACTGATAAAATGGCAGTACGAGAACTTGATGCCAGACATCCCGCCAATAGAACAAATAAACTCAAAAACAAAATGCCTTTTAGCAACTTAACCCTTAATCTTTTATCGGACGTTTTAAGTTCCAAAAAGTAAACTAATGAGAAAGGTAAAACACTTGCTAGATAAGCTCCATAAGGCCCCGGATTGGAAAAAAATCCTGTTATTTCAAAAAATGTACTATTTATTTTAACCCAATCAAGCAATTGAAATAGTCCGTAACAAGAAGAAATTAGTCCTAATACTGTCAACCAAACAGCTACTTGATTGTTCATTTTTCTGAGCAATTTTTTAAAAACAAAATACAACATCAACAAGTGTAAAAATGTAAAATGTGTCTCGTTGTAAAAATTGACTCCCTTAATTAAGCCTACATTAATTAGAATGTATAAATTATATGCTATTAAAGCTAAATCTACCCGATTAATAACCAGTTCTAAGTTATGCTGTCCTAAAAAGAGTGAGCTACTGAATAATATGAAAATAGCAAAAGAAGCGAAGTAGAAATAATAAATATTTTCAATATTCCCCCAGCTTGAAGTATGATTGTTGAAGATCAAGGTTATTGAAGAAATTGAAATAAAAAAAAACCAAAAACCAATTTTTTCAAATTCAAGTTTGTACATCGTCTAGTTCTGTGAGAATCTGAAAAAATTATTGTTCTAAACTTAATTTAAGAACGTGTTTTTCAGTTGAGAGAGAGGGAAATAAAGCCATATTTATTCCGCCTATATCTAGATCAACCTGAGGTCCTTGAATATTTTTTTCTGACCTTTTCTCAATAGAAATTAGCAAAGTGTTTTCTACAAATAGTTCAAATCCTTTTATATAAAAGTAATTTTCGCCTGAGATATCAAATGTATCAAGCGTGACGAGAGAGTTGTTTTGCATATCATAGCACTGAACTAAGTAAAGTTGAGGTTCTGTTAGATATTTTGACGAGCTAGATACACGACTTTTTTTGGTTAAAAAATATAATTGATGCCTATATGGTTCATATCGGAAATCAAAGTTAGAGACCTTAGAATTAATGGAATCTTTTCCATAGAAAATTAATGGAATTGTATGTACCAAATTATTTTCAAGATAATTAAGACAACTAGAATAGGCGCTAAAGAAAAATAGCCTGTTATCTTTCTTTGAATAAGCAGTTACATTTACGTTACCCCGGTCTTCAAATATATGATAAAGCGTAGTTTTTTCTGTATAATAATCATAGTGATAAACCCGGTACTTTCCATCATTACTTCTCATATTATACACTATAGAACCATGATCTACAAATATATTGTCGTTTAATCCAATTTGATGATCAAAGATGATCTCTTTTCCTTTCATTGTCTGCACATTGAAAGACACCCAAACAGGAATTTCATCATTGACCATTTTTGCTTCCCTAATTAGCACGTGGTCATCATCAATCCATCCTATTATATCACCAATTGCACTTTCATAACCTATATAATCTTTCATCATATAAGTTGGCAATATTTTTTCACTTCCTGTTTTATAATCCTTAATAGCGATGTAACTATTGTAGGTAATGTCACCTGTTATTCTGTATCCGTAAAACAACAATTTGCTGACATTGGAATTAAAGGAGGTTTTATCTACAAAATCAAAAGTATCAAGTTTTAAAGTGTCCATTTCCTGAGCTTCTAACATCTTTGAAGTCATTAGAATGGTAATGAGAATGAGCAATGATTTTTTCATGTCTCTGAATATTTCAAATGAAACTATCCTCAATTTTAATAAATTGAGGATAGTTAAAATGGTTAATCAAATTCTATTACATCATGCCAAGTAAACAATTTGAAGGCTTGCACTCCATCAGCATTGACTCTAATTTTCTTTACGCTACCGAGCCAACCCAAAGTCACTCCATAAGCTGTAATATAAATTTCTGTATCATCCTCGGTATCAAAAATAAAAGCATTATCATTTTCCAAAGTTGCCGTAATCAGTTTATTGACCGGATATTCAATATTCTCAACGTTTGACTCAAATTTCACAGTAATCGTATCACCAGACTTTCTAATCTCTTTGATGTCGTGTGTTGCAGGCCCACCAACAACAGCTCTAAGTGTTGCACCATCTATATAAGCATCACCTAGCTCTTTTAAATACTCAGCGATTCTTTCAAGTTTTTCCGATGGAGATAAATTAGCTAAGTCTGCAATCATACTCTCCAACATTGCCTGAGTAATTTTTGTGGGCCCGCTTTGTGTAGGCACATGTACGTTCCAACCTGCATATGACTGATTCCATTCCCCATGATCTGTTCCGATATCGTTAGGATCCCATGAAGGCTGCCATGGATATGGAACTATCAACCAAATGACTGTAGGTAGTGGTGTTCCGACGACTATCACCTCGTCTAGGCAAGTTACAGTTGGATCATCGCATGGGTCCCCATCAAATCCACCAAAATTTAGTGTTGAGAGACCTTTTAGGCTACTTAAACTATTTTCTTTTGATTGGGCTCCATTACTAATGGACACGTTTTTCACTAAGCGCCTAGAGCTATTATAAATTTTTATATTTCCAGAGAAGTTCTCATCTACTGACAGGCCGTTGATCTCCAAAGATTCATTGTCTGGGGTGATTTCTATTTCAAAAGTTCTTACTTCCCCTTCGTTTTGAAAAACAACCAATTTTTTGATTTTTAATAAAGACTCATGATCAAATACAGGAACCGTAAACATCCAATTGTTCCCACTGCCAAGTTGACTACTGACAACGCCGTCCCATCCAATATGTCTAGTACCTTTTTTACCGAAATTATTTTTTTTAATATTTTGTATATACCAAGATTTAATATCATTAAAAGCTTGTTCTTCAGTTTTTGAAAATTCAGTTTGATTTTTCAACAATGAAGCTTGAGTTTTCAACAATGGTTCAGAAAGTGTTTGGCTTGGTTGGATACTGTCTTCGTTACATGAGTAAAATATTACTGTTTGAAACAAAAATAATAATGCGAATATTTTTAATCTATTGATTTTCATTGTGTTTGTTGTTTATGATAAAAAAATAAAATAAGTGTATGTCATATAATTTCGGTTTTTAATAATAAATAAAAATTAATCATTTGGATTTTTTTTTCTAGCAATAGGGTTGAACATAAAAATTATTCTCATCACCTACGTAACCTTTTTGACCTTTACTAAAGCCAACAGCATTCCAACTGCTAGCATGATGAACAGTTGATTCAATATTCCAAGAATTAGTTGATGAATTGAATTCCCAAAAATCATTTAACGTAGTGGAACCACTCAATGTATGTCTTAATAAATTAGACATATAACCTTTGTATCCAATAGAAAATGAGACGAAACCATTCTCGACCTCCCCAACAAGGTTGTTTATCGTTGTCCATTTAAGTTGTGCTAAAAAAACACTGTAGATAAAATATAAAACAATATTCCTCATAATAAAACGTCGTATTTTTATATTTTCGTTATGCTTTATTAGCATATTAATGTTACATTTTGACACGAAATAACTTATAATATAACACAAATAAAATGACAACAATCATTAATAAAATTGATTGATTTTGTCAATTCAAAAAAATGAATTTATTGTTTCAAATGCCCATTACACTGTACTACATATGCTATTAATGAAACCTTCCGTTCCACAATCCACACGGTTTTCATAATTCGGTTTCCCAAAATTGGGGTAAATTGGGAATGAGCTTTCAAAGAACTTTAAAGGGCGATGTTTTTGGAATGTTCAGTCGATTACTGAAATCAAGTTTTATATTGGAGGTCTATAGTAAGTCGTTTGAAGTTTTTTTTACATGCTTTGGCAACATTGTATTTTTTGATTCGCTGATCGAGAATCTGGTATTTGTTTTGAAAAATATTCCTGTTGTGAGATTCTATGAATTTTCCATTTCGTCATAAAAGTGTATCACTAAACGATCAGATATATTAGGAGTAGTATATTTCAAATTCCATGAGAATGTAAAGGAGATATTCTTAGACTTAAAAAACCAATTTGGACATTGGAATATTAAAGGATAAGATTAGAAAAACATTGATCATGGGCAGCTCTAATTTTGTTCCCTAACTTCCTTTCAATTATATCATTCTCAATAAGGCATGTAGATCCATAGTTATTGTAAATGTGAGTCACCCAATAGTCAAGTTTTAGGTTATTGTTTTCTAAAAAATCTTTATTATCGACTGCAATAATTTTCAATTGGTTTTTGAATCGTTGTACAGCATTAGTAACATTTTCAAAGTGAATTTCTAATTTGTTTTCTCTCATTTTCATATTAAGCAAATTGTTGAAAATCAAATCTAAATTGATTTCGAGTAAACATAAGAATTTGGTGTAATTGTGAATGATATTTAGTCAATCATTTAGCGCTGGCAAACCGATCTTTCAAAAATTTAGAACGTTTCCTCCAGAACTTTTGAAGCCTCGTCTCCAAAGAATCAGCAAATTTTCTTTCTGTTTCAGCAATGAGCCTGCTTACCTCAGTCATACTTGAGGACCCTGCATCTAGATCATTGAAATATCGCTTCCCGGTAAGATCAAATGCTGACCTAAATCCATCAACGAAATGCCTGTTAAAAAATTGAAGTTTCATAATATTGACATTACTAAGACCTTAACTAAATTACCAATTAAATTTCAAGCTTACAACATTAGAAAATTATGGCTATTGAAGAACCTTTCATAATTCCAATTGAAAAACCGTCCAAGGATTTTCAGGCCCACATGGATTTGGAGGATAACCAGCGCATAGTGTTCTCTGGGATTTTCGGAATTGGAAAAACATATTTCTTAAAAAAGTTCTTTGAACAGAATGAGGAGAAGTACAATTCAATTCATCTTTTCCCTGTCAATTATTCAATATCAAGTAATGAAGATATATTTGAAACGCTCAAGTATGACGTACTTCTCAAGCTGTTAGATTTTGATATTGACTTTGAAAAGATGGAAGTTTCAACGTTAGAAGCGGCTCCATTTTTTATAGAGGATAATTACAGGAGGCTAATAAGTAATCTATTGTCCAACATTCCGAAGATTGGAACAATATCTTCAAAAGCGTTTGACAATTTAAATGCCCTTGATAAAAAAAGAGAAACCTTGGAAATTGACGATCATAATGAGGCCTTGAACTTTCTCAGGAAATTCGAAATGAAGCCAGGAAGTATTTACGAGAATGATTCCTATTCTGAGTTAATAGGAAAACTTCTTGGTCAAATTTCAGAAAATGGCAAAGAAAACGTACTGATAATAGATGATTTAGATCGTGTCGACCCAGAACATGTATTTCGATTACTAAACGTTTTTGCAGCTCATTTTGACACAGGCAGCAATCAAAACAAACTAGGTTTTGACAGAGTTATTTTCGTATTCGACATTGAGAACATCAGAAATATCTTTAGCAATAGGTATGGTCAAGACGTTGATTTTAGTGGTTACATCGATAAGTTTTACAGTACGGATGTATTTCATTTTGATAATAAAGAAGCTGTATCAAATTATATTGATGAATTAGTTTCAACAATAAGAAACCCTGGCACTCTTACTAATGCTGTAGTTTTCGAAGGGTCGCACAATTTCGGTATAAGCGTAAGAAATATTCTTAAATCAATGGTATTTGGGAATGTAATTAACCTAAGGGCTTTGCTTAAATTGTACAAAAAAGACTACCCTGTGAGAACCTATGGAATGAACCTGCAATCTTTTCCGGACCTTACTAATGCTCATTTTGTTATTGTACTCACATTTGATTTTTTGATTTTTTTATTTGGAAATATTGATGGTGTTTTCCAAGCTATTGATAAGCTTGAAAGGATTTCAGATTCAATTCCTAAACTAAAAGGAGAACATAGAATGATAAGTGAGCTTATAAAAGTTTTGGACATAAATGGACATAAATGGATGTACCATCAACAATTTGGTTATGTGAATAAGGAATTAGAAATTGAATATATTTATTCTATAAAAGGTGATGGGTATGACATGTTCGTCACCTTGAACAAGGCCATTAAACACAAAACTGGATTCGAAAAGTCAGAACAGGAAGTTAGTGATCTTAAATATTTCAAATTGCTAAACCACACGGCCAAATATCTTCAGAGCTTAAACATTTACTAACTTAACTATACATAGCTAGGATTGATTTAACATAGATAAAATGTCACTAATAGACTTAGGCAAAATAAAAAACATCACCGGATTAAGCAAACCCTTAATTAAGTTGATCGAAGTAGTTTCTCAAGGAGTTGGTAACATACATGTACCTTACTTGATTAAGAATACTGCAGACGCTAAAGCCCACGAAATTAGAACCATTTCTGAAGCGATTAAAGGAAGTTCTGTTGATCTTGAAAAGATAAAGTACGTTGATGGAAAGTTGAATATAACAGCATCAAAGAAACATTCGGATGTTAGTAATTCATCACTCACAGAACGATCTGATTCTCGTTTACTTCATCAAGAACAGAAGCGTCAATTGAATATTGAGAATGTAACACAAATAGCAGCTGAACAACTGGAAGGCATTGAAAACATTAGTGACGACAAAGTAGGTGTAGATTGGACTACAAGATTTTTTAATTATGCTCAAGATGTTTCTAACGAAGAAATGCAATCGCTATGGGGTAGAATTTTGGCTGGGGAAATCAAAGAGCCAAATTCATTTTCTTTAAGAACCCTTGATCTTGTTCGTGCTATGTCAAAAAATGATGCTGAGACTTTTACAAGAGTTGCAAACTACGCTATTGTTTCAGGCGAAGAGTCATTTTTATTGAATGCATTTTTTTCAAAAATTCTCTACAGATTTAATATTTCTTACATTGATATCGCCTTACTTAGGGAAATTGGTCTGCTACATACAGATTCAAATACTGATATTGTCTTTGAAAATAACCTTAAGTCTGTAGCTTGGTGTGTCTTCGGTAAAACTCTTGTTATTTTAAATGCCAATGAGAACAGCAAAGTGATAGTACCGATTATTTCCTTTACAAGAGCTGGGGCACAACTTCTAAAGCTTATTGAACCGACAGTTGATTTTAAATATGTTCAATGGTTTGCTAAATCAGTCGAAGACAAGAATGTTTCAATTCAATACGGCCTAAAGCGAATATAGCCTCGAAAAGGACCCCTAAGCAAAACCTTCATAATCATTCTTCAGAAGGCTTTCTTTGAAATCATCTGTTTTTATCTCTGGAATAGTGGTATTGAAATAGTTTTTTAGTTCAAATAAACCATACAGATTGATATTTATCCATGAACAGGGAGAGATGCTTTTTAATGCAGTGATTTGAGCATCATCACTATTTTTCAGAAAATTGGTATAGATTCGAGATAAAATCACACTATTGTAATACAAGATTGTATTGCAAACCAGCCGGGTACACTCTTTGAAAATAATTTGGTCTATTTCTGTTTTTGCGATAATTTTCCCACGGTTTGCATACCCCACTTCTCCGGTCAGAAAATGATAGAGTTCGGTACGGTTTAATGCCTTTTGAATGTTTTGTCTGTAATCGGGATAGTTGATACTTTTTAAAATATGAATAGAGCGCAATATTTTATTGTATTCGGCTATAGCTTTTCTGGTTTGATGACTTTTCGGTGATGAAGTTAACTTCTTAATAATTGTACTTACAGCACATGTTTTTGATAAAACAGAAACCATAATCCGTTTAAAGCTGTCTTCCTGATCCGTAATTAGTTTTTCATCAATCGCAGTGGCTGGTAGAATCAGATGGTCTGGTCGCGAAGAAAATCTTTTTGATGATGCAATATTTTGAGATGCATCATAGAGATTGGTATACCTGGGCTGAAAATCATATCCGGCGGCATCATATAGGGCAAAGTTTAATTCATTGATTCCATGCATATCACTTGAATTGATCAGTGATTGCACGTTAGTTTCATTCATCAGCAGCAACTCCAGCCCAAAATTTCCCTCATACTCATTGGGACTGATCAATTTCATAGAAACAGGCAAATAATTAATCATCAATGTCATAATTGAGATCCCTTTTCCAAGGTTAAAATATTTGGGTGAATATCGGGCATTAAAAATATGGCCAGGTGCATCGTATTTTTTACCATCCACAGCTGAATGAATGGTGCCTCCTATTTTGTAGAGTTCCTGGATAGGCAATCGGGCTGTAGCATTTACTATCATGTCATTGACTGCTCGAAGGGTATGCTCTCTGAAAAATGCATCACGGGTTGATTTCATCATCATAAGTGTGATGTTTGAACAGGCGGCCATTCTTGAAAAACCCATATTGGTTGCATAGGCAATGATGGTTCCTATGATTTGAGAGGGCTCAGGAACTGTTTTTGCATCTTTGTATAAAACATGTGTAAATTCACTCAAAAAGCCTGTTTGCTGATCTGCTAACCAAATTAATCTTGGCAAATCAATTTTTGGCAATTTCTGAAATATTGGATTATTGATATCCTTGTTTTCGACTCCCTGATACTCAACATGCCATTTGGTACGGGTATCATCGGAATATTTGAAACTTGAATTTTCATTCGATAAAATTCTTTGATTAGTCAAATTAAGAAGATCATCAAGTTCATTTAGTTTGCGTTCAACCCGGGTACCCAGCGATTCGTACAAAAATTCATTATCATATTCGGTATGAAGACTGTATTTGTTTTTTAAATAGAAGGCTTTATCAATCAGGTCACTTTCCATGTTGCGATACTCAATGGAATGAGGCACAAAAATATCCGATGAGTCTATTTTCTTTTTTAGTAATCGATATACCAAGACTTCATACCGGTGAGCATCCAATACTTTTCCATTTGAGGTTTGTCGATACAAATATTTCATCGTTGATTTTGGCACATGTCCAAGGGGAGCCTGTTCCATTTTTCGCTTTGTGCTTTGAATAAACTTTTGAAGATAAGTTAACGCAGCGAACAATGGGATACTTTTAACCTCAGAAGTAGATTCAAATACAGTATCCCTCAATATATGCCGGATATTCTTTTTTATCTTATGGCCTTGTCTATCTACTTGCTGCCAACGCAGCTGCTCAATATCAATATTTGCCTTTTTGAGATAATAAGAGAGGCTATTTAATTTATTTTTAGATAGAATACGATAGGCTTCTTTACGTAGTGTGCGGATTTTTTCATCATCACTAAACTGATCCGAAGTCAATAGATCCAAGACTTGTGAACCCTTTTTCAAATTATGACGATTTTCAATATTCAAAAATGCTCCCTGCTCTTTGACCGATTCAATCACTTCATTGTTGAATTTTGTAATCTGATAAAGCATCGTTTTGATCAGTGCATCATTAATCTTCAAATATCGATAAGAGACAAAACATAGAATGTAAAAGTATCGCTTGGGGATATCAAGTTGTTGTAATCGCTGAACTGTAAATTGATCCACAAGCCGAGCATAGTATTTGATAGATTGCTGACTAATGCCAATCTCCTTTAGTATCGATTCCCCTTCTATAAAAACAGGGTTCAAAAAATCTCGTTTTTCCCGTTCTTTTGTTGATTGTATTAGGGTAAAACTATTTGGGGGCGCTTTAATTAACGTTAAATAGTAGCGGTGTTCAGACTCTCTAGATAGCATTCTATTGACTTTTTCAGATAAATCATCGGTGAATCGACAATTGATGACCGAAGTAATACGCCTTTCATGATTTTGAATTGCCCGTGATATCAAATCCTGCATGGTGGTATAGCCAGGAAAAATATAGCAATTCTTATTCAGATAACTGTGGAGTTCCTTGAATACATATTTTGGATTGGAATCCTTTAATAGCAGCCCTTCGGCTTTTTTGAGAAGTCTTTGCATGACCGTTATATCAACTTCTTTGTATGAATACAATGTTTTGATAATATGGTGATGATGGATCAATGCTTTTTTGTTGCAGTTGCCTGATAAGTGGGACCATGTCTTGCCAGGGAAATATTTTTCAAGGACAAACAATGCGTCTTTTCGAACATCAAATATGGTGAAAGTGAAAAATTTAAACAGTGCCCGAAAGTACCCCAATTGCAGAATGAAAATCACTTTGGAATCAAGGCCACGTAGTTGAGATTTAAAAATATCTCGCTCAGCGATATTGAGTGAAAAATAAATGGCTTGTTCTTCTTTTGTAAAATCAGGTAGCTGATAGATGCTGTGTTGTTCGGTAGCAGACAAGATTGAAATCCGCTTGCTGGAACTAGGTTGGTCTGATGTATTCATCAAATTTTTATATAAATTAAAGGATCGATTATTCCGATAATTAGTTACCTATAAAAGGTGGATTAAAATGATATAATATGTAACTAATTAAATAGAATATAATCTTTTCATAGATAATTAAGCAATATTGAAGTCAGATTTACATTTTAAGGATTCATCATTATGATTATCGGTTACATCAGAGTCTCCACAATTCAACAAGACTTGAACAATCAGAAAAATGCCATTCTCAATTTCTGCAATGATAAAAAAATGATAGTTGATGAATTTATTGAGATCCAGTCCTCTTCCAGAAAATCAAAGAAAGAGAGAAAGATCAATGAGCTCTTCGATAAAATACAAGAACAGGATGTATTGGTGGTTACTGAATTAAGTCGTTTGGGGCGAAGTGTATCTGAAGTATTGGATATCGTCAATGACATTATCTCAAAGAAAGTACGCTTGATTTGCATCAAGGAAAACATTGACATTGAAAAAAACCAATCCATGCAATCAAAAATTATGATTACCATGTTTAGTTTGTTTGCTGACCTTGAAGGAGATTTGATCAGTAAAAGAACGAAAGAAGCTCTGGCTATGAAAAAAGCAATGGGTGTAAAATTGGGGCGACCACCGGGACCTGGTAAATCTAAATTGGAACCTTACAGGGATCAAATTCAGGGTTACCTGGATAAAAACATTTCTATTTTAAACATTGCACGCCTCTTGGATGTGAGTTATACAACGATCCATAATTTTATTCGAAAGAACAACATGCTCAAAGCATCTGAAAAAGAGAAAATACTGGCACAAAAACAAAAGATTGAAAAGGTGAAATTGAATTTAAGTATGGCCAATCTTCATAAAGGTGGGCGTGGGGTTAAACGGGCCATTGATAGTATCAAAACATTGGTACTGCCTCATTTTGATCCTTCATTCAGGAATATCGGTCATAATAATTTTGTTCTCAGAATTCCATTTAAAGATCAGGATCAACTCGATGAGACGATGATGCAATTATTGGATGAAATACATCATTATGCTCAATTGAAACAATGTACAGCTGAAAAAACTGTTGTTCAAGCCATGGAACGGGATCATCTGTTCTGGGAGTAATTTTTTGCTTTATAAAAATGCTTAAATCCTAATGGAAGCAGGGGAGTCCAGTCAGGGGTTCCCCGTCGGTACAAAAACTTAAAAAAG
>Ga0075118_10002084_pt1 | contig 13159 bp, 7 predicted proteins | sample AntAceMetag02UKE_FD_69794 | JGI IMG/M metagenome (GOLD analysis project Ga0075118, IMG submission 69794) | Saline lake microbial communities from Ace Lake, Antarctica - Antarctic Ace Lake Metagenome 02UKE | ecosystem: Environmental > Aquatic > Non-marine Saline and Alkaline > Saline | place...
ACGAGCCTTATCCAAATGAATCAGAAATTGACCCCCAAATTGCGAATCGTCACCGTCGGTATTCTTCTTACGAAAATCTCATGCCTGTCGCCATCATACGCTCAACTTTTCGACGAGACTCAGGTGGAGCCGACCGTGGTGGGCGGAACGATTGGAAAACCCCTCGAGGAACAGATTGGCTCGGGTCGTGGCGACGACGTCACCCCGCAGTCTTCGGTCTACATTATTAAGCGTGATCCGGCACGATCGATTAGACGTGGGAGGCAGCTTTTTCAGCGAAAATTCACCCTAGCACAGGGCCTTGGGCCTCGAGTAAATCCACATAGCTCAGGAAATATCGTCTTGAACCCGGGGCTTGGAGCCGGTTTGAGTGATAGTTGTGCTGCGTGTCATGGACGTCCCCGCGGGTCTGCTGGCTTTGGCGGAGTGGTTGCGACTCGTCCTGATAGCCGTGATTCACCACATCTTTTCGGGCTTGGTCTCCAAGAGATGATTGCGGACGAGATGACACAGGATCTCCGGAGTCTCGTGCAAGAAGCGCTTCTCGCAAAACCTGCCGAAGCAAGACCGCAAGAGGGAGCACGCGAGCACCTAAATTCAAGAAGCCGAACCTCTCAACGTGCCAAAAGCCGCACTCGAACTGGGAGTGCCCATCGTAACGAGAGTCACCATCGTGATCGAGATCGCGGAGGAGAAAGAATTCCGAATGAAGTCGGTGAATTCATGGAAGTCATTCTTCGTTCAAAAGGGGTTGATTTCGGAAAGATCATTATGAAACCGGATGGCGAAATAGTTGATCGTTCCGGACTCAAAGGGATCGATGATGATCTACGGGTCCGCCCCTTTTTCGCGCAAGGAAGTGGATACTCGATCCGCGAGTTCATCGTGGGTGCGCTCAAAGACGAAATGGGATTAGAATCGCCCGATCCCGATTTGTTAGCAGCCTCGAAAGGGGATACCGTAGTCACCCCATCCGGCCTGGTTCTCGATGGGAAAACGGATACGATTCACGCACCACCGGTCGCCACCCGTGGGGAAGATGGCGACGGGGATGGTCTTGCCAATGAAATCGATACGGCAGTCGTTGATCACCTTGAATTCTATCTCCTCAACTACTTTAAGCCCGGGCTCGGGAAACAGACCAGACAGACTAGACGCGGCCAGCAGGTGATGAAAACGATTAGCTGTCTCCAGTGCCACAAGCCAAATTTCACGATCGAACATGATCGGAGAGTTGCAGATGTAGAGACCGTTTTCAGTGCGGAAAATGGAATATTCAACCGCTTATATGCGACCGCAGAAACCCGCTTCGAGGTTGAAGACGATGGCGAAGAATATCCCAAGTTGCTCCCCTCCAAGGAGAAGTTTGTCGTGACGAATATTTACACTGATTTTAGGCGTCACGATTTGGGGCCAGCCTTCCATGAACGCAACTATGATGGCAGCCTCCAAACCGAGTTCATGACGGAGCCACTGTGGGGTGTTGGTTCAACTTCTCCTTATGGCCACGATGGTCGCTCCATTAATTTGGAGGAAGTCATCCTGCGTCACGGCGGTGAAGCGGAGAGGTCGAAACGGCAGTTCGAGCGACTCCGTGAAGAAGATCAAAGCGCCGTGATCGCCTTCCTGCGCTCCTTGGTCCTGTTCCCTCCGGACGACACCGCGTCAAATCTCAACCCAGGAAATCGAAACGGGAATCCTCAGGACCCAGCAGATCACGGAAGTATCGATCTTGGTGCCTTATTCCAGATCCCAGATCCAGACGGACTCGGAGAATAGCTTGAGTTCGCTCTCTAAAAAATGGCCTGCTGCGAGGCAGGTTATTTTTTGGCCACCACCTTCCGCGTTGCATGAAAGATATCAGAGATTTTAAGCTTCGTCATCTTCACGTTGACCGCATCCTGTTCGGAGGACGCCTTTCCCACATCTTTGAAGGGCAGAGCGCAAGGGTATCTGTTCCGGGGTCGGCGTCCGGGAGTGGTGTTTGTGGTTCGAAGCAATCGAGCTGGCGACGACGGAGCAGCAGAGAAGACCTTGGCGGAAGCCTTCCGTGGCAGGTTCGACAACTTCGCCGCCGCCATTAACTGGTCCGCTCCCCTCCCCCAAAGAAAGGCCTGATGGAAACGCAACCTCAATGAGTGCGTGAAATAAAACTGGGAAATGAAATGCTGCGATCAGTTTGGGAAAACAGATGTTCCTTCGGCCTCGTTTTGAGCCACCTAATATTTTCAACGAATCTCACGAAATTTGAGTTCGATATGCGTTGGTAAAAATCATAAGACCCACCCGATGTCAAAAGCATGTGAAGAAGTTGGAAGAAAAGAGGCACGACATCGTTCGTTTCCGAAAGGGTTGCGATCCTCCCTGTTTTTTGGTGTCTTAGCAAGTAGCGTTCTCCTTCCGTCGGCTGCCGCTGAAGGTGCTCCCGCAATCTCGTCCAAATCGGTTGGGGCAAAGCCCAGTCCGGAAATTCCGAAGTATGTTTCAACATTCGAAGAATGGGGTGAGCGTTACAATTTCGCGGGAGCCACCGGAAATGATTGGCTCCTTCTGGGGCTACAGCACCGAAGTCGCGTCGAAAACTTCGACAACTTTTACCGTGTTCCCACTCTTCCTTCGGACGGTGGCTATTTCAGCCGTCATTGGGCTTATTTTGGCGTGCGCGACATTCTCGATCCGTTTCGATTCACGATCGAGTTGGAGGATGCGCGACGCGAGGGATTTAATTTCCCGCCCAGTGCCCGGCAGAACAACTATACCGACTTTCTTCAGGCCTATCTTGAACTCTATTTTGAGGAGGGCATTGCCGGACAAACCACGAGCCTACAAGCGGGACGCTTCACGATTGACGCAGTCGACAGGCGACTCATCGCGCGAAATCGTTTCCGGAACACCGCCAATACTTTCGACGGGATTCGTTTGAGGGTGGGTGACGACAAATCGCCATGGGTCGCTAATTTCTTTGCGACTCGACCCGTTGAAGCAAATGAAGGTTCCTTCGATGATCGTTCCCGCGAAGAAAGATCATTTTATGGCGCTTACGCCACTTTCCGGGGGGATTCCCCGGCAATCGTAGTCGAGCCTTATTATTTCTATCTGGACGATGACAGAAACGCAGACGCCGGTAGAAGTCGCAGCCTGCACACCGCCGGGGTGCATGCCTATGGACAGATAGCCGATGGTTTCTTCGACTACGACCTGAGTGGGGTCATCCAGTGGGGCGATGTCAACGGACTCGATCATCTTGCTTATGCCTTTCACGGTGAGCTCGGCCACACCTTTGATCATCCTTGGAAACCGCGTGTCTCGGCATGGTTGAACTACGGAAGTGGTGATGATGATCCGAATGACCAAAAAAGTGGCCGATTCACCGAATTATTTGGGGCACCCTTTGGGCTCTATGGGTTTACGCGCTACTTCACCTGGGAGAATACCATCAATCCTGCGCTCTCTTTGTCCTTCAAACCCACTGCCGAGGTCAATGTTGAGTTCTATCTTCGTAGCTATTCCTTGGCCAGTGATACCGATTCCTGGGCGCGGGGAGGGCGTCGCGATCCTACCGGAAAAAGTGGTCGCCATATCGGTGAGGAACTGGACGTGCGCGTGCGCTGGCAGGCCACTGACAGATTGCTCATGAATAGCGGACTGGCCTACTTTGTTCCCGGCAGTTTTGTCGATGACACCGGTCTTTCAGAAGAAAGCACCCTTATCTATCTTCAGGCACGATACGACTTCTAGTTTGTTTGGCAGGGTTCATTGAGAGTCAGTATTTCAAAACGGTCTCGTCTTAAGGGAACCACTGTCAGCCTCTTGGACTATGGCCAGCCCGAAACACGTCGACGACTGAAATCAATTCTCCGATTCGGAGGCTTCGCTTTTCACCCACTTGACAAGAGCGACGTCCGCGCGGCCCCCCAAGCGAAAGGGGACATCATCCGAACCTCCCCCGTTCTTCGATAAAAAGACCTTCCGAGAGGATCACTCCCGGAAGGTCTTGCGTCTTTTAAAAGATCTTAAAATCTGACTTTCCGTTATTCCACGACTTCGACGCGGAAGAATGCCTTATTCGAACCCGGGAAGGGATTCACAAAGGGTCCGAAGGTGATGGGCGATCCGTCTCCTACGATATTATCAGTCACTTCCGTTTCGAACTCAATGAGGTCGGTGTCCGCAAAGATGGCGTAAGTAGTATTATTCCTTGAGTTAAAGGTCAGGCTGAAATTATCAGTTGCCTGATCATAGCTGATTGCGGTGATGGCCAATTCCTCACCTTTGCCTGCGCCAAGATAGAGGTTGGTCGCCGAAACGGTGGTGCTGAGCAGCTCATAAGGGCCGTCTTGCGACGGCACAACGCCAGGCGCTGCCGAGATCTCGAAGTGAGCTCCCCCACCACCTTCCCACCAGACGTAGATCAACTCGTGCACGCCTGCGGTCAAAGTGACGGTGGCACGTGTGTTCGAGTCGCCGGTTCCAGCGGGGAAGTAGACCTCATTCAGCGCGGTGGCACGGAGATTCCCACCACCGTCGATGCTCGAGAACGTCGTCTCGGGATTCGCAAAGCGGAGTAAGAAGCCATCGTCTGATCTGACCTGGAGGGTGTAGTCGCCCGCTGTCGGGGCGACCACGAAGGCCCGGGCGATCATAGCAATGTTGTCGGTCCCTCCGCCGTTCGGATCCCCGGGAAAGCCCTCAGTCGGATTGAAGCGCCCGGCGTCGACAGCATCGTCCGCGTGATTGAGGACGGGGAGGATCGTCGCAACTGCAGATGCGGGGTCAGCCACATCACGGAGGAAGTTCATCGTGTTCGTAAGGTCGCCCACTGCGGCATCATAATAGAGGTAGGTGGACCACCCGGCTTCGCCGTCGGCGGGAACCGGAGGGAGAATTGCTTCGGGAAGCTCACCCCAGAGACTGACTGGAACAAAGTTCGAAGTATCGCCCAGCAAGGTCCAATCTTGTGATTGGTTGACGTTGGTGAAAACACCGCTCACCCAACTGATTTCCTGGCTGGAACCGCCTGCGCCCTCGAATCCAAAGAACTCGACGAGGTAGTCACCGGCCGTCGGGAAATGACAGACCGCGAGGGCGTTGCCATCGCCCCCGTAGCTGGGGCGGTAAACAACGGAAGGATCCAAGGGATTCAGTTGGTTCACATTACCCCCTGCGACGGAGGCAAACGAGGCCCCCATGACCCGTAGTCCGAAGCCATCATCGCCGGCGACTCTCAGGGTGTAATCACCAATTGCAGCTTCCGCGATCGTGATCGTGGTCCGGGCGTAGGTGACATATTGGTCGTCATCGACACCTACGGTGTCAGCCAGGATGGGCAGATCGGGAGCCCAGTCACCTCTTGAGTCGGGGTTATCCGGATCGAAGTGGTTGACGTAAGGCTGCGGTGCCTGGGCACTGGGAGCGCCTGCTGTTGAGATGACGGTTTGGGCATCAATAAAACCCTGTTCTCCGGCACCGAGGGCTACGCCCAAGGTATCCAAAACGCTAAACTCCATGTAATCCCAACCCACGGTCGAATTGGGAGGAGACGGAAGCCCGGCCCGCAGCTCTGCGAGCAGAGGCAGGGAAGGTGCGGTCACGGAAACCTCGACATCTTCACTGCCGGTTCCGGCAGTGGTGCTCCCGCTTACCACAAGAGTGTAATTGGTGAAGGGCACCGGAGGGGCCGGGAAAGTATAGGCCAATGTCGTCAAGCCTTCTTCCTTCGTGATGTCAGGTGTGACCGTGAAACCATCGAGGGTCGCGGTCAGGGTTGCCGGATCGGCGTCGGCGACTCCTCCGGACCCCGCATCTGCAAGAACCACGGTCAGGACATCGGGCGCGGTGAAACTCGCACTTGCCACCGAGACAATGGTGGGAACAGTGAGACAAAGGTTTCCGTTACCGTAGACCTCCAGAGAAAGGGTGCCGCTTGAGACGTTCGCAATCGTCAGACCATCAGGCTGACCGTTTCCAGAAATGGTGTTCCGGATCGCAGGGAGAAGGGCGCGGAAGTTTGCCGCAGGAATTTTATCACTGAAATCATGTGCGAACGACACTTGTGTGCCGTCCCCAAGACCAGTGCCAAGATAAGACGCTTGGGTCGCATCAGCTCCTGCGGTGACACTATCTGCGCCGGTCCGGTCAAGGGCGTCCCACACTAGAATGGAATCGTCCCCGCCGCCACCTTCCCAGAAAACCATGCGGAAGCTCACCCATTCACCGTCATCATACTTGGCATCGCTGACATCAAGAGTCGCCTGGGCACCGCCACCATTTCCGGTTCCCGCTAGATTACTCCAGGAATTGTCGTTGATGAGGGCAACGCCATCGATCTCCAGATAGCAGAAATCATCGCAACCATCGTGGAAAAGGATGCTTTCAAGATTGCCGCGATCCGAGTCATTGGGGATGTGAATCTCTCCGGTCATCTCCACTCCATAGGAGTCCTGACCTCCCCCAAACGAACCAGGAACGGCTTGCGCGAAAAGATTGACACCTGCAGCATTCGTCGTCGTGTAAGCATTGGAAGCCCAGTGAATCTGTTCGATCTGCGTGCTGCCGGAGGGATTGTTGCTGGCGATGAAAGTCTCGACAGCAGCCAGGTTGCCGGGATTGCCACCCAGGTAGATGTCCGAATTGAGGACTCCAGCTGTCAATTGCGACGCTCCGATGTAGCGAACTTCCCAATCAATATCGACAAGATCAGGGGTTCCCAATTCAACCCCGCTCGCGGTCAGGGTCACCCCCGCCCCACTCAGCGAGAGATCACAACTCAACTCAACGGGAAAGGTCCCCAGTTCGGGATCGAAAGCATCGACCGAGAATTCTTCGAAGACCGCCGTATTGACGATGGGATTGATGTTGTGGGATTGATGGGCAAGACCGACCCAGACCTCACCAGCCATGTCAGGAGTGCCAGCTCTCTGGATGGCAGCGCTTCAGACGCCGGGAGCACCGCCATCATCGGGTGCCCAAGAGGAATACCATTGTCCCTCGTAGCGGTGTAAACCGAGCCAAATGGGGGTGTTTCGCACCGAGCCATTGAGCGTATTCTCGGCAAAGTTCCGATGCTCACCATCTTCGCCGGGACCCCGGTCGGTTCCGGCACCATCGTTGGGTCGGCCTTGCAGCAAGGTATCGGCAGGGTCGGCGCTGGCGGGATCGCCACCGGATTTGCGGATGTGCGCCACCGCAGCGGAGTTTGCGGAATTAGGCGTCTTCCTTGCCATGATTCCGGTGCGGCCCCATTCGCCGGCGAGAGATTCGAGCGGATCACCTGCGATCGAGACAGAGCGAACGATCACACTGAAGTTTTCATCAGCGGCGCGGCTTTGAGTGGCATCATAGATAAATGAACCGTTATCACTGGCACCCCAAAGATCAGTCCCTCCAGCAGTAAGAGTGTAGGTGCCGACGGCAGAACCATCATAGTTGGCACCACGAGGAGTGCCAGCTTCGCTGGCTGCATTGGAATTGGCGGCGTTGCCGAATTCCGCAAGTGAATCGAGTGTTTCCGCTCCCGCCGGGAGCAAAAAGTTCGTCACGAACAGGGCCGAATAAACGGCGTAACTTTTTAGCTTCATTGTGTCTATTTTATTGGTTTCGATTTCTTATTCGTATTCCACTCCCGTCACACTCGAAAACCGAATATGTCAATCATCGTGGATTTTTCGAATGCCGCTTGGGAGACAACCAGACAGAAAAAACATGACAAGAAAGAATCTCGTTTATGAAAATTTTTCATGAAACAATCTCAACCTATCGCATCGCGTGATGGTTCCAGCTTGCCGCTTTAAGGTTTCTTCGGGAGTCTGACGCCTCATGAACATGTCACCGAAACCAATTATTCCACTCGTGTCCGTGCGCTCCGCCCTCTTTCTTCTCCTCCTCTTTGGAATTTTGTCGTGCCGCGAGCAGGAAGAGAATTCACCGGCAAAAGTTTCGCTTGACAGCGAGCAAAAAGCGGAGAGTTCGGAGGATCTCCCTGCGCCGGGCTATGCCACCGTTCCCATGCTCACTGATCGGAGCGAGAATTCGCCACTCCGTGACGTTTTCAGCAAAACCGAGCCAGGGGAGGATCCCGCTTGGCATTCGGAGGTTTTGGCCGAAGAAGCCAAGCAAAAGCTCAAAAAGATAGGCCAGCTCCTGTTCGCCGACCCAGACGGGCCCATCTCGGCAGGCCACTTTTCGGACTGGGTCGGCGCAGACTTCCACGGCGGGCCAATGCGCCCCGAACTCGTCGAGGTTTTTCGTGACGGGGTCTTCGTGGTCTCTCGGAAAACGGATCCCCGAACGGATCAGGCCTCCGAAACCCCACAAAGCGGATTTCTCTCGGCGGTTGAAGAATGGCGGGCATCCATCACCCCTGCGCGCGCCGACGAAGGCGAGCCCTTACGCTGGAAAGTGATTGCGGTTGATCTGAAAACCGGGAGTGAAAACTTCTCAACCACGGTGCGTCTGGAAGTGGACGGAACTACTCCGGGAGGAGAGCGCCTTTCCCAAGTCATCGAGCTCGCGTGTCAGTGGGGCGGGGACGAATCGAGTCTCCTTCTTGCCTGGGAGATCAGGCGCTTCGAAGAGATCCGCGTTCTTTCCAAAACCCATGGGAATCGAGCGGCGCCCTTTGTTGACCGAACCCCCGGATTAATGCAACGGAGTGATACTTTTACCGATCAACTCGCGCGCGGCGCCGATTATTGGTATGGGAATTTCGATGTTGCCTTTGGCATCCAGCAGGGCAATCAGGGCCTCTCTATTTGTGATATCAATTCTGATGGCCGGGAAGATCTCTTCGTCTGTCAACCGGCCGGCCTTCCTTCAAGAATGTATCTTCAGGGAGACGATGGAACCTTACAGGATTTCACCGACGAAGCCGGCCTGACCTGGCTCGACGATGCCCGGAGCGCCTTGTTTGTCGACCTGGATGGGGACGGCGACGAGGACCTCGCCTTGGGACTTGGCTATTCTCTGACCTTGCATGAAAATGATGGCGCCGGACATTTTCGCTTTCGCGTGGAAATCGAGATGTTCTCGTGGCCCTCGAGCATTGCCGCCGCTGATTATGACAACGACGGTGATCTTGATATTTATGTCTGCGGATACACTCCACGGGGTGACGTCGCCCCCGGTGATCTCTTCGCAAATCCCGTCCCCTACCAAGACGCCAACAATGGCGCCCGCAACTTTTTCATCGAAAACCAGGGTCTCTTTGATTTTAGCGACGTCACTGCCGCGCGTGGTCTTTCCCAAAACAATCGCCGCTTTTCTCTCGCCGCAAGTTGGGAAGACTACGATCAGGACGGGGATCAGGATCTCTATGTCGCCAATGATTTTGGCCGTAATAATCTTTACCGGAATGAGGTGCGGGAAGACGGCTCGCGGCAGTTTGTCGATGTCGCGGCAGAGGCCGGGGTGGAAGATGTTGCCGCTGGGATGTCGGTTTCCTGGGGCGACTACAATCGCGATGGCTTGATGGATCTTTATATCAGTAATATGTTTTCCTCCGCCGGGGGGAGGATCGCCTTTCAAGACCAATTTAAAACCGCCAGCGATGACGAGGTGCGCGCGCAACTCCAGCGCCATGCCCGGGGAAATACCTTATATCAAAATCTTGGCGATGGCACCTTTGAGGACGTCAGTGAAGCCTCCGGCGTCACCATGGGGCGTTGGGCCTGGGCCTCGCACTTCGTGGACTTAAACAATGACGCGTGGGAAGACCTCGTGGTGACCAATGGTTTTTACACCGCCAAGGACAGCGGCGACTTGTGAAGTTTCTTCTGGCGGCAGGTCGTGTCGCGCTCACCCGGTGAAGATGCCAGTTCCGACGAGATCCGCGCCTACGATGTCGGGTGGGCCGCCACCAATCAACTGATCCGGGCCGGGCGCTCTTTCAGCGGCCGGGAACGCAACTGCGCCTTCCTCAATCTCGGATATGGAAAACGCTTTGCCGAGATTTCCTCCGCCAGCGGGCTGGACTTTGCCGACGACGGGCGCGGACTCGCGCTGAGCGACTGGGATCACGACGGACGCGTCGATCTCTGGATGATGAATCGCACCGGGCCACGGCTCCGCTTCGTGAAGAACGAGCTCGAAACCGAAAACCATTTTGTGGCCTTTCGGCTCGCCGGAGAAAATAGCAATGGTGCTGGGATCGGCGCGCGCGTCCAGGTGATTTTAGAATCCCACCAAGCCGATTCGCCCGCCCTCGTCAAAACCCTGCGGGCCGGCAGTGGATACCTCTCGCAATCGAGCATGACGCTGCATTTCGGACTCGGGAGTAAAGAAGGGTCCATGATTCGGGCCGTCGAAGTGCAGTGGCCAGGGGGCAAGCTGGAAACCTTCACCGGGGCCGCTGCCAATCAACACTTCATTCTCCGGCAAGGGGAAGGCGTCGCGACACCTTGGCAGCCACCCGCAGTCTCGCCCGAGGCTCTTAGCGCCGTCCTCGCTGATTCTCTGGTTCCCCCAGAAGTCCCGTCCCGGGTCGTCCTCCTGAGACCCCCGCCAATTCCGGCCCACCTGACTTTCACGAACTCCTCGGGCCAAGAAGAACCCCTCTCCGACCGTTTCGGCAAACACCCGATTGCCCTCCATTTGTGGGCGACCTGGTGCCCCAACTGCCACACGGAATTGCGAGAATGGGCCGCCGCTGCCAAGGATCTCGCCCACGCCGGAATCGAGGTGCTCTCGATCTGTGTCGATGAACCCGGCGAAGATCGTCGCGCTGATCTCGCGCGAGCGAAAGCGCTGGCAGCAGAATTGGGATCCCCTTTTGAAGTCGGACTTGCCAATGCCGTTTTGATCGAAAACCTCAATATCCTCCAGCGCACCTTCATCGGTCGGCAGAGTGACTTCCCCATTCCCGCCACCATCCTTGTGGACCAATCCGGCAGGGCCAGCGTGCTTTACAAAGGACCGGTTTCGACCAGCCAGTTGGCCGGGGACGCGCGAGTTTGTGGCGCAGATTCCTCGAAAATTCTGGCCCACGCCATCCCCTACGCAGGCAAGTGGAAGACCCCTCCAAAAGGTCTCTCTCCCCGATCACTCGCGGTGAAAATGATCGCCAACGGAATGCTCGAGGAGGCCCGCGCCTACCTCCATCAGCTCCTTCCATGGTATGAGGAATTACCGGATCCGGAATCCCGCAACGAAGCCGCCGAGTGCCAGCGTATCCTCGGGGCCATCGCGCACGAAAAAGGCGAACTTGAGACCGCCATGACCCATTACCTTAGGTCACTGGAAATCATTCCTGACCAAAAACCGGTGCGCACTGAATTGATGCGCGTCTACCTGAGAACGGATGAGATCGGCAAGGCCGCGGAGCAAGTGGAGGCGATTCTCGCGCAGCAAAGAAACGACTTTGAAAACCTCGCCCAACTCGGAAAACTGCGGCAACAACTGGGCCGGAAGGAACAAGCAATCTCGCTCTTCCGCGAGTCTCTTGCCCTGCGTTTCCATCCGGAAACAAGCGCCGATCTGGCAGACCTCCTGCGTTCTCAGGGGAAATCCGCCGAAGCTCTTGTGCACTATGCCGCCTCCCTCAAGGTCCGCCCACAGCACGCCTTGACCGCAAACAACTTCGCCTGGATTCTTGCCACCCATCCCGACCCGGCTTTGCGCGATGGCGCCAAAGCCAAACATTGGGCCCAAATCGCCTGCGATGCCACCGACAACAAAATCCCCCCCCTCCTCGGAACCCTCGCAGCTGCGCACGCCGAGTTGGGGCAGTTCGAGCGCGCCCTCGAGATCTCAAAAATAGCTCTTATCTCCGCGCGCGGATATCAAAAGGAAGACCTCGCCAAGCGCCTCGCCGGTCGCATGAAATCCTACCAAAACCAAAAACCCTTCCGTGACCCCTCCCTCCGTGAGAAGCCCGAGGAGACGGAGAAAAAAACCTCCGCCGAAGATGTTGAAAAATGAAGTCGATCAATCAACCTCACAAAACACAAAACACAAAGCCGAGATCTCTCCGCTCATCGCAAAAGTGACAGAAATGATCATCCCCACCGCCACTTTCCAAAATACCAGTCTGGAGGAAGCGCTTGAGTTTCTCAAAGTCAAAACCCGGGAGCTAAGTCCCGAGCCCGAGGAAGAACGCACGCTTTTGAACTTTTTTATCCACACAGGTGAAGTGGAATCGAGCGGGACCCTGAGAAGAAGGGCGCAAATTTCAATTGAGCGCTCTCTGCAGAGGAAGAGGAACCTCACCCCCTTATTTCAGAAGCTGAATCTTCGAGATATTCCGTTTTCAGTCGCGCTGCAATCCTGTCGCAACGCCGCTCGACTGGAATCCTCGGTCGAGGGACAGGAAGTGACCATTTCTACTCTCGATAAGAAATAATGGGATCATCCCCCATGGCACCATCCCAGAGAACGAATCAAAGGTTGATCGCCCATCGGAAGACGCCCGATATCTGCCCCAATTGGCCTACTCGCGCTTTTTGATTCTAAATTCCGCTTTCCTCGACTAACCCTCCCGCGTGCTTGCCGTCAAAAACCTCCGCGTGGAATTCGGACCCCGCGTTATTTTTAAAGATCTCACCTTTTCCATCGGGGATAAGGAACGCATTGCCTTCGCCGGCCATAACGGCGCCGGCAAGTCCACCCTCATGAAATGTATCGGGGGCGTCCTCCTCCCGAACGGCGGCGAAATCAACAAGCCCAAGCACCACCGCATCGGCTACCTCCCCCAGGAAGGCATCCACATCAAGGGCATCTCACTCTACGAGGAAACCGAATCCGCCTTCGCCGAGACCAAAAAAATCCAGGAAGACATCGACCGCTACGCCGCCGAACTCGAGGACCTCGACCCCCGCTCGTCGCCCTTCTCCGACCTCCTCAACAAAATCGGCGAACTCGAACTCCGCCTCGACGGCCACGATCCCGCCCGCATGCGCCCTAAAATCCAAGCCGTCCTCACCGGTCTCGGCTTCAAGGCTGAAGACTTCGACCGCGATTGCGGCGAATTCTCTGGGGGCTGGCAAATGCGCATCGCGATGGCCAAGCTTTTCCTCGCCGAGCCCGAAGTCCTCCTTCTCGACGAGCCCACCAACCACCTCGACATCAACGCCCAAAGCTTCATGGAGTCCTATCTCCACGGCTACAAAGGCGCCATCGTCCTCATCTCCCACGACCGCTCCATGATGGACGGCCTCACCACCCGCAC
>Ga0075118_10002087_pt1 | contig 13149 bp, 10 predicted proteins | sample AntAceMetag02UKE_FD_69794 | JGI IMG/M metagenome (GOLD analysis project Ga0075118, IMG submission 69794) | Saline lake microbial communities from Ace Lake, Antarctica - Antarctic Ace Lake Metagenome 02UKE | ecosystem: Environmental > Aquatic > Non-marine Saline and Alkaline > Saline | place...
TCCGTGAAATCTGGCCTCAGGTCACCACGGAGAATCTAGAAGAGCTCACTGACATCAACGGCTACCGCAGTGAATTCCTTAAAATGTTTGGCTTTGGTCTCGAGGGCATCGACTACGATGTCGAAACCGAACCGCAAAGAGAAATGGAGTAAACCTCCGCGACAAGTTTTCAACAAGGCGGGGCGTCAACCCCGCCTTTTCCATTTATGCGAGCAGTCATTCAACGCGTCTCCTCAGCTCGAGTGTCCATCGAGGGGCAGATCGTCAGTCAGATCAAACAAGGCATCCTCGTGCTCGTGGGAATCGCTCGCGCCGACACTCCTGAAGATGTCGCTTGGCTCTCAAGAAAAGTCATCGCGCAACGCATCTTCACCGACTCCGAAGATCGCATGAATTTATCAGTCGGTGATGTCGGCGGTGAGATTCTCGCCGTCAGTCAATTCACGCTTATTGCCAGCACCCGCAAAGGCACGCGCCCTTCATTCAACGACGCCGCCACTCCTGCGGTCGCGATTCCTCTCTACGAAAAGTTCGTTCAAGAATTGGCGGAGCAAATCGGGCATCCGATTAAGACCGGAACGTTCGGAGCCGACATGAAAGTCAGCCTCGTCAACGATGGCCCGGTCACGCTCGTGATCGACTCGCAACTACGCGAGTAAGGCCATCACGGCACAGTGACTGAAACCCCGTTATCCTTCGCTCCGAGCGACAAGATATACGGACCCGCTGATTGCACCCAGTCCTCGACTTTCGGACTGCTGCCCGCGCCTTCCGCCCAACAGGAACGCAACATATCCGTATCCACGGTTCCCGGGCTCAACGGCACTGCCGCCATGCCATCGGGCAATTCCTCAGCTAAGGCCTTCGTTAATCCCTCGATCCCCCATTTCGACATGCAGTAGGAGCCCACATCAGGCGATACCGCGCGCCCCCAGCCTGAGCTCATATTCACAATCACGCCACGCTCGGCCTCAACCATCGGTGGCACGAAATGCCGCAACACGTTCGCGACACCTCGTAGATTAATATCAACGAGTTTCGTGAACTCCGCGTCCGATTGTTCCCAGACCGGCGCGAGTCGATTCATTACCCCTGCATTATTGATCAAAATATCTGGAGCCTCACCGATTCCGAGTGCCTCCGTCGCCCACAGTGAAACTTTGTTATCCAAAGCCACATCCACGACCGAGAAATGATGATCAGGATGATCCATTCTCATTTCGAAGATTTCCGGCCCACTCCGACCACAACCGATGACCTCGTGGCCTTCTTTCATGTAGTATTCGGCGAGGGCACGACCCAATCCGCGGGTCACTCCTGTAATCACAATCTTCATTCTTTCACCCTGCCTAATTTTATCTAGCGAGCAATCGTCTTGTCCTTATTTCCGCGTCTGCATCACGACCTTGTTTAAACCAAGTCGACGACACGCATCCCAGACCTGAGTGACGACACCGAAGTGACTCGTCTCATCCGCTTTCACCAAAATCGGCGTATCGGGATTCAGCTCTTTCACTTCCTTCAGCAATTCTTCCATCTTCGCAATCTCGACCACGCGACCGTTGAGAGAAATCCGACCTTCTTTATCGATCCCAATTTCAACCTTTCCGGAAAACTGGTTCTTACCCGAAGTCTGCACCTTCGGCACCGTGATGTTCAAAGTCGTGGCCGAGCGAAACTGCATGGTCACAAAGGCGAAAAAAATCAGGATCACCAGCACATCGATCAAGGGCACGAGATTCATCTCGGGCCGCTTACGTCGCTTCTGATAAAGTCCGCTCATTTCGCGTCGCGCTGCATGATTCTCTCAAGAACCACATCAAGTTGAGCCGCGTAATTTTCGATCTTACGCTGCAGCCAACCACTGCCGACCAGAGAAGGAATTGCGATACAAAGTCCAATCACCGTCGCGGATAGAGCGAGAGCCACGCCTGAAGTAAATGCGACCGGATCAGGCAATCCCGTATCGGGAGCGATCTGGGAAAACACCTGCAACAAGCCTGTGACTGTGCCCGTGAGGCCGATCAGCGGCGCAGCCGCATAGATCACATCCAAGTAAGGGATGCCGCGTTCCATTCGATTTAGCTCGAGTCGTGCGAATGCCTTCACGGCGTTTTCATCTCCTTTGTGCTCTTCGGCAAATTCCACGATCCGGGACAACACCGTATGCTGCCCACCCATCAGGGGCCGTTGATGAATCACCGCATCCACCAGATCCTGGGGCATCACCGCTGCCCTGCGCAGGGCAAAAGCCCGTTCACAGATGATATACACCGCTGCAGCCGAACATAACCCCAAGGGGTAAATCAACAGGCCAGCGCCTTTAAAAACGTCAATAACAGCGAGATAAATCATAGGTGAGTCGTGAGTAAGACGCGTGTGAACAGGATAAGTTCGAAAAAAATCAATCGGTCGAAGCGATATAGGGCAAGCCTGCCGCTGTCGCCGTCACAGCATTCGCACCTTCGAGCAGTTCTGCAATCGTATCCCAACGCCCCTTAATCAGGGCATCTCGAGCCGAGCCAGGCATCGTCAGAGCCACGCTTTCGTCTCCGTAACGAATCACCTCACCCTCCAGATCAATCGTGATCTCGATCTTTGGATTCGCTGCCACCGCCGCCGCTATTTGCTGAATACTCTCTCGCGTCGCACTCACGCAGGGCAGTCCGATGTTCGTCGAATTACCGAAGAAAATTTCCGCGTAGTTTTCCGCGATAATGGCGCGAACCCCAAATTTACGGATGGCCTGCGGAGCATGCTCGCGCGAGCTCCCACAACCAAAATTCGCTCCGGAGAGCATGATGGTCGCTCCACGATATTTATCATCGTCGAGCGGATGCGCCCCACCGGATGCTGCTGCCGCTTTGCGGTCATCCGCAAACAGCCCCTCGCCCAACGCATCAAACGTCACGCATTTCAGAAAACGCGCCGGAATAATCCGGTCCGTATCAATATCATTACCGGACACGACCACGCCGCGTCCGCTTACTTGGCTAAATTTTTCAAGTCCCATGGTTTTCTCCAATTAATTGTTCACACTGAATACTTCGCGGGCATCAGCCACCGCCCCATTCACGGCCGCTGCAGCCACCATCACCGGACTCATCAATAACGTCCGGCCCGTCGGGCTGCCTTGCCGCCCCTTAAAATTGCGATTCGAAGAACTCGCGCAAAGCTGATCGCCAACGAGTTTGTCCGGATTCATCGCGAGGCACATCGAGCAACCCGCTTCACGCCATTCGAATCCGGCATCTATGAATACCTGATCGATACCCAACCCCTTACAGAGCTCTCCCACGATCTGCGAACCCGGCACGGCAATCGCTTTCACGCCCTCTGCTACGCGGTGACCTTTGAGATATTTCGCAACTTCCTGGAAATCCGAGAGGCGCGCATTCGTGCAACTCCCGAGAAAAGCCACGTCGATCTTCGTTCCCTTGATCGGCTCGCCTCCGGGTAATTTCATATACTCCAAAGCTTCCACGATACTCTGGCGTTCATCATCCGATGAAGCATCGGCAGGCAACGGCACGTTTTCGGTGACACTGATTCCCTGCCCCGGATTGATGCCCCACGTAACGGTTGGCGGAATTCCTTCACCCTTAATCGTCACGACATCGTCGTAGGTGCAATCAGCATCACTGGCAGTCGCTTTCCAACGTTCGACCGCTGCATCCCATGCGCTCCCATCTGGAGAGTAAGGCCGGCCTTTCAAATATTCGAATGTCGTGGCATCAGGGTTTACATAACCCACGCGAGCTCCGCCTTCGATCGACATGTTGCAAACCGTCATGCGCTCTTCCATCGAGAATCGATCAAAGACTTCGCCGCCGTATTCGTAGGCATATCCGGTGCCACCGTTCACGCCCAGTGTGCGGATGATGTGTAAGATCACATCCTTCGCATAGACTCCTGCGCTCAAGCTTCCCGTGACGTTGATCCGCCGCACTTTCAACGGACTTAACGAAACCGTCTGCGTGGCCAGCACATCACGCACTTGGCTTGAGCCGATCCCCAAAGCGATCGCGCCGAACGCGCCGTGTGTGCTCGTGTGCGAATCACCACAGGCAATCGTCGTGCCGGGTTGAGTAATCCCCTGCTCCGGTCCCACCATGTGCACGATTCCCTGTCGTCCTGAACCGAGATCGAAATACGTGATATTGTGCTCTTCGCAGTTGCGACGCAGTTCCTTGATCATCTCATCGGCGAGCGGATCGCTAAAAGGCTCCGTCTGCCGATCCGTCGGCACGATGTGATCGACCGTCGCAAACGTGCGGTGCGGCATCGCCACCTTGATGCCCATATCTCGGAGCATCCCAAAGGCCTGCGGACTCGTCACCTCGTGAATGAGATGCGTGCCAATTAACAACTGAGTCTGGCCATTCGCCAATTGGCGAACCGCGTGGGCCTGCCATACTTTTTCAAACAGTGATTGGGGCATAAAATATGTGGTGAAGATTTTCGGAGGATGCTGATCGCGTCAAACCACCTCGGCGGTAACTCGACGGTCCTATCATATCAGAGCTTTACCATTCCCCAAAATACTTAATATGCTTTGTTTGATGCCTAGGAAGTATCAATATCCTTACGAACTGCGCCACCTGATCTACTTTCAGGCGGTCGCGCAGCATTTACATTTCCGCAAAGCCGCCGAATCGCTTGGTGTCGCCCAACCTGCTTTGAGCCGACAAATAGCCCAGCTCGAATCGGCCCTCGGAGTTACATTGTTCAACCGCACCCAACGCCGAGTGGAACTCTCAACGGAGGGCGATGCTCTTCTGAATCGAATAGAGCCCCTCCTCCAATCACTCCAAAAAATTCCCGACGAACTTCAAGCCGTAGCCCAAGGAGAAGTCGGTCGCGTGCGGGTCGCGTTCACTGGCCTCGCGATGGCCACCGTCTTGCCTGGCATCATCCGTGAATTCGCAAAAGCGCATCCCGGCGTCCGGCTTGAGCTCAATGAATCTCCTACCTCAGCTCAGATTGTTGCACTCCGCGAAGGTGAGATCGACTGCGGTTTTTTTCACCCTGAAACTCGCGAACCCGTTGGGCTGAAAACGAAGCTTTTGCTGCGTGAAAAAAACGGCCTGCTCCTCCCCGGTGATCATCCCTTGAGCAAAAAAAGCAAAGTCAGCCTCAAGGACTGCGCATCGACTCCTTTCGTCCTCTTTCCCCGATCATTCAATCCCGGTTTCTATGATCGCATCCTCAGCGCATTTTCGAAGTCGAGCATCTCTCCGGAGATCGCGGAGGAAATCTGGCCGCGAGCCAATGGCATCGGACTGGTTCGCGCCGGACTGGGCGCAACCTTCATCACTCCCTCTGAAGCGAAACAACTCCCGACCGACATCGTGTTTCGTCCGCTGTCCGGTCCGGCGCCGGAAAGTCGATTGGTCGTGGGGTGGCAGATGAAACCGAATCTGAATCCAGCGGTGGCGGCTTTCATCCAGAGCGTGAACCTCATTAAGGCGGTTCTTTAATCTCCACCGCACGCTAGTTCCCATTGACGAACTCGCGGTTGAAATCGACGCTAGAGACATATGACAGTTTGCCCCCTGCCGTCACGATTCATCCGAAAGCTCACGCTGTTGGCGGCTCTGTTCGGTGGCCTGATCTCGCACCCGGCCCAAGCTGATATCCTAGAAAAAGGCCGAGCCCTCGTGGAGAACTTTACGGCTCGCGACTACCGCGGAAAGCCCACCCTTTTTGGAAGCGTGCAAGATAAGGATGGGTTGATGTATTTCGCCAACTACGGAGCAATTGTGATCTACGACGGGCATCGCTGGGACTACGTCCCGATCTCCGAAAGTCCCGTCTTACAGCTTTTACCGGCCCATGATGGGAGCATGTATATTTCCCCTTTCGATGATTTCGGTCGAGCGACTCGCGACCGTCATGGCAAATGGCAATATGAGAGTTTCCGTGACCGGCTGCCTGCCGCCGTCCGCCAACCAGGACGCGTTTGGAATATCGTCCAGGTCGGAGAGGATATCGTTTTCTCCACCGACAGTCACATCGTCACGCTCCCGAAAGGTAATCCCGAACACGCGGTGTTGGCCTCCATGCATGCCGACAGCGAGATCTCGCCCCCTCGCCATTCGCAGCAATCAATCATCGCCCTGCGCGCGCCCGGACAAGAAAAGCTCTACTGGTTTCATCGTGGAGTCGGCTTGCACGAATATCGTGAGGGCCAACTCATTCCCTATCTCCCCAATAGTGAAGCGCTCAAAGATCCCCACATCGCTTGGATCGCCCGTGATGCCCAAGATGAGATTAGAATTATCTGGGACGATGGAAGCGTTTTCACCATCGATGCTCAAGGTCAGGCCCATCCTTGGCCCCATCATGCCGGGCCACTGATGACCGATACATTCGTGCGGTCCGCCCTGGTCTTACCCGACGGTGGCATGTATTTTGCGACCGCTACCAAAGGAGCCTTGCTCGTGGGGCCAAAAGGGGAACTCCATCACCACCTTCACATCGATAATGGTTTGGAAACCAACACCCTGAACGGAGGCTACCTCGATCGCGACGGCGGCATCTGGGTATCCCATATGTCCGGAGTTAGCCGGATTGATATGGATGAAAGAGCCACTATCTTTGACCAGACCAATGGGATCGGTGCCAGCGGACTCGATGTCATTGTTCGGCATAAGGGGAGCCTTTTCGGAGGAAGCGATGAGGGCGTTTTTCGACTCGATAAAGCCGAATCAAGCGGACAGGAAACCCGTTGGACTCTCCTCCCAACGAATATGGGTCGTATCCGAGTGCTCAATTCCATCAAGGGCGAACTCCTCCTTGGCACCATGAATCAATTTGGTCGTTGGGAAAACGGTAAGTTTACCGTGTTTGATAATTTCAATGCACAGGTCACGACCATGGAATTAATCCATAATCGGATCTGGCTTGGTCATGAAAAAGGAGTCCGTGTCTACGAGCGCAATGGCCGCACCTGGCAATTGCTTTTCGATATCAATGGCATCGATTCACCGGTCTTAAGCCTCAAGCCTGAAGGGGAAGAGTCCGTCTGGGTCGGCACATTGACCCGCGGACTTTGGAAAGTGCAGGCACCGGTCAATGCTCAGCGAGCTGATCAAATCAAACTGCTTCATTTTACGGAACGTGACGGAATCCCCGGAAACGGGAGCGTAGTCGTCAATGCAATCGCCGACGGATTACTTTTCCACACACCGGATACTTTTTACTGCTACGTAAAAAAGAACGGAGTCTTCAAACGCGACCCGCGTTTCGCCATTGATGGTCACCCCGTCCTTCCCATCGAAGACACCGCATTTAAGGCCACGCCTGATGGCAGAATCTTTGCCCAGTTTCAGCAGATCGGAAATCAGGGTATCGAGCAATTCTTCGGTTGGATGGACAAAGACTACACGTGGCATCCCTTACCACTTCATTACCTGCAGCAACTCGGTCCGACCGGAGCGGTAAATCTATTCTATGAGGAAAAAGGAGAGGAACAAATCCTCTGGGCCACCGGGGCCGAAACGACCCTCCGAATCGATCTAACGGCATCAGCCCAAATCCACGAAGCACCTCCTGCCCTCATTCGCTCCGCGCAACGCGACGAGCTAGAAATAAACTCCCAGCAGTCTCGTCTTCCATTTTCACGTAGCCCGATTCGTTTCAGCTACGCCAGTCCGACTTTCCGCGAGGGCAAATATATCCGCTTTCAAAGCCGGCTGGTTAATTACAACAATATATGGTCTGAGCCTTCCGAACGAACCGAGGCCGAGTTCACTAATCTGAGTGGAGGCGACTATATCTTTGAAGTTCGGGCAATGGGTGCGGATCGACGCGTCGGACCCATTGCGCAATTTGCATTCTCCATCTCACCTCCTTGGTATCAAACCATTCCCGCGCTGACAGGCTATCTGCTTTGTTTGGGCGCAGGCATCGCGGGAATTGTGCGCCTAAGATTAAGCCGTTTGGAACGAGAGCGCCGGAGACTTTCACAATTGGTCGAAACTCGAACCAGCGAGCTCGCCCTGGCGAAAGAAGAAGCCGATCAGGCCAATCAGGCCAAATCAACTTTCCTCGCAAACATGAGTCACGAGCTCCGCACTCCTTTGAATGGTGTGCTCGGTTATGCCCGCATCATCCTGCGGGACAAACAACTCTCTCCAACCAGCCGGGAACACGCCCGGATCGTCGCCAGTTCGGGCGATCATCTGCTCAAGATGATTAATGAAGTGCTGGATTTTTCAAAAATCGAAGCAGGCAAAATTGAACTTCACCCCGCTCCATTTCATCTCCAAGGCTTACTGCGTGACATCGAAGTCGCCTTCGAACCAAGAGCTCAGAGCCGCGATTTGGATTTTCAATTAATCCGCGACGCTCGTTTACCCGCACAGTGCATGGGGGATGCGCAGAAGCTTCGCCAAGTCATCGATAATTTATTAAGCAACGCGTTCAAGTTCACGACGAAAGGCCAAGTCAAACTTGAGGTTCGTTGCCTCGATGATTCTGACGGACTAATCAATTTCTCGATCACCGATACGGGAGTAGGCCTCGCTCCTGACGATCAAGCCAAACTCTTCACCCCATTCCATCAACCCACCGAGGGGCGGCCTCCAGAGCCGGGCACTGGCCTAGGCCTCTCAATCAGCCAAAGGCTTGTGCAGCTGATGGGCGGACAGATCGAAGTTACCAGCAATCCCGGCCAAGGAAGTTGCTTCAATTTCACGATCCCGATTGAGATAGTCAGCATGGAGTTTACATCTCCTCAAACTCAGAACGAAACCGTAACGGGTTATGTCGGCCCTCGAAAAAACGTTCTTATCGTCGATGACGTCGAAGTAAATCGCAACCTCCTCCGCGATCTCCTCTCGCCACTTGGCTTCTCAACCGAAACCTTTCCCGACGCCCTGAGCGCCTTAACGAGAATGGAAAATATTCGGTTCGATGCGGTGATTCTTGATCAGAGAATGCCTGGGATTGATGGATTGGAAATGGCCCGTCGAATTCGTTCACAGGATCTATCTCCGAAACCCGTCATCATCCTTACCTCTGCTTCGGTGCTTTCATTTGATCCACAAATCGCCTTTGAAGCCGGTTGTGATGATTTCCTCGCCAAGCCGTTTCATGAAGATGAACTCCTCAGCTTATTGAGCCAACGTCTCCACCTCGAATGGAGTCACGAAAACCAGACTGAGCCTGGAAAGATATCACTCGCCGAAGAGGCCACCTCTGCATCCAATCAGCTGCTTGAACCTCTGCGTGAAGCTGCCTCGCGTGGTGACATCACACGAATAAAAGCTCTGCTCACAGAACTCCGTGAAAAGGACGCTTTGAACCCGACACTCCAAAGTGAATTGGATCGTCTTGCGGCCAACTATCAGATGGATCAACTCCGGCGCGCACTAGATCCCTCCGGGACATAGCTTTAATTTCTACCACCATAACTCGTGACGAAATCCTCCAAGCTGGCCTTCGCGGGATTGACCACTCAAAGCAATTTCATTGCAATACACCTATGGCATCCAACGGCGTAATCCTGATCGTCGATGACACTCCCGTAAATATCGGTGTGCTCATCGACACACTTGGGGACTCTGGATATCAAGTGCTCGTGGCCGAGAGTGGAGCCAGTGCATTAAAGCTCCTACATCACGAGACTCCCAATTTGATTCTCCTGGATGTCATGATGCCGGGGATGGACGGGTATGAGGTTTGCCGCCGGATCAAAGCCCATGAGTCATGGGCACAGATTCCAGTCATTTTCATGACCGCCTTGAACGATCCTGAAGACAAAGTGCGCGCATTCGCCGCGGGAGCGGTTGATTACATCACCAAGCCTATATACAGCGCCGAAGTCCTCGCGCGAGTTAGCACGCATGTAAATCTTCACCTGCTCCAACAGCAGCTCGAAGATGAACTCGCGATGCGCGTTGAGGCAGAAAACCTCATCCGGCAATCACTGGACCTCGGAGTGCTGCTCTTGGATTCCCAAAATCAGATTATTTTCAGCACGCGACTGACCGATGCCTTGCTCAACAAACACGTCACCGACTTCAATGGCACCCATTGCCCGACTGAGCTTCTCAGTTCGGAAAGCCCGCTAGAAGTCAGGCGCTTTTCGGAACCCGGGAAGGAAGACATTTCCATGTATATTGTGCAGGAGCGCAATTCTCCTCCCGGTCCCAGCGCCCTGCTCCCTCTCGGTCTGACTGCCCGTGAAGCTGAGGTCCTTTACTGGATCGCCCAGGGCAAGAGCAACCCCGACATCTCCATGATCCTCTCCACCAGTGTGCGCACGATTCACAAGCACGTGGAGAACATCTTCCGAAAGCTCGGGCTAGAGACGCGAAACGCGGCGGCGCTCACCGCACTCGAAGTGCTCCAACCGAGAGCTTAAACAAAAACTCCGCTCTAGATTGAGCGGAGTTTGAATAAAAGCTTAAGAATGCTCAGAGGTGACTTCCGTCGTCGCAGGTGGCGTCTTGTGAGTGAAGGCAAGTTTATCACCCAGACGATCAACGAGGAGTGGTTCTCCATCCTTCACATCACCTCGAAGAATGGCCTCTGCGAGCGGATCTTCGAGACAGGACTCAACCGCGCGGCGCAGAGGTCGCGCACCGTATTTTTCGTCGTATCCCTTCTCCACCAACAACTCCTTGGAGCTGTCACTGAATTCCAAGGTAATTTTGCGATCCTTGAGTCGCTCACAAAACTTCGTCAACTCGATGTCGATGATCTTCACCAAGTCCGCTTTCCCAAGTGGACGGAAAAAGACGATATCCGAAATCCGGTTCAAGAATTCCGGCTTAAAGATACGCTTAGCTTCTTCGTTCACCTTCTCCCGCATCTTCTCTGCATCATTGATATCGTTCGCTGATGCCGAAAAGCCCATCGAAGTCTGCCGCTGCAACAATTGTGCCCCGACATTCGAAGTCATGATGATGATCGTATTGCGGAAATCCACGCTCCGACCCAACGAATCTGTGAGTCGCCCGTCTTCCAGTATTTGGAGGAGCAACTGGATTACATCAGGATGGGCTTTTTCAACCTCATCGAAGAGCACGACTGCGTAGGGCTTACGCCGCACTGCTTCAGTTAATTGACCACCTTCATCATAACCGACGTAGCCCGGAGGCGATCCGACGAGACGCGACACGGCAAATTTCTCCATGTATTCCGACATGTCGATTTGGATAATCGCGTCTTGATCACCAAACATCTGAAAAGCGAGTTGCTTGGCCGTCTCGGATTTACCGACACCGGTAGGGCCGACAAACATGAAGGAGCCAATCGGGCGCCGTGGATCTTTGAGATCCGCGCGTGAACGGCGCAGTGCCCGTGCAATCGCAGAGGCAGCCAATTCCTGACCGATCACTACTTTTTGAATCTCATCTTCCATCGAGAGCAATCTCTCGCTCTCCTTCTTTTCCATCCGGTTAAGAGGAATTCCCGTCCATGCGGCGACCACCTGCATCATCTGATCTTCACCGATCGGCACCCGTTTCTCGTCACGCTCTTTGCGCCATGCTTCGGTGACTTCCTGTAACTTCGCCCGGAGTTGTTTCTCTTGATCGCGGAACTTCGCCGCTTCTTCAAAATGTTGTTCAGCGATAGCTGTCTCTTTCTGAGCACAAACCCCTTCGATTTCTTTGCTCATTTCATCGAGATTCGGCGGACGGCTCATGGAGGCGATCCGAGCCCGCGAGCCCGCTTCATCCATGATATCGATGGCCTTGTCGGGCAGAAAACGACCGGTGATATAACGATCCGAAAGCTTCGCCGCCGCCTCGATCGCCGCATCGCTGAAGGTCGCCTTGTGATGATCCTCATATTTATGGCGAATCCCTTTCAAGATGAGAATGGTATCATCGACCGAGGGGGCTTCGACCTTCACTGACTGGAAGCGACGATCAAGCGCCGAGTCTTTTTCGATATACTTGCGATACTCATTGAGCGTAGTCGCTCCGACACATTGCAACTCGCCACGAGATAACGCGGGTTTGAAAATATTCGAAGCATCCATGGCGCCTTCGGCCGCACCGGCTCCGACAATCGTGTGGAGCTCGTCGATGAAGAGGATGATGTTCTTGGCGCGCTTGATCTCATCCATCACGGCTTTGATTCGCTCTTCGAACTGACCACGGTATTTTGTGCCCGCGACCATCAAAGCAAGGTCGAGGGTGACCACTCGCTTATCCAGCAAAAGCTCAGGCACGTGGCCGGCTGTGATTTCCTGAGCTAGACCTTCGACCAGCGCGGTCTTGCCCACCCCAGCCTCACCGATCAACACGGGGTTATTCTTGGAACGCCGGCAGAGAATTTGAATCACGCGTTCGATCTCTTTCTTGCGACCAATGACCGGATCCATCTCACCCTTTTGAGCCAGTTCCGTGAGGTCACGACCAAAGGCCTTAAGCGCAGGAGTCTTAACATCCTTCTTATCATCACCGGAGTTTCCACCGCCACCAGCCGCCGCGGCAGTTTCTTCGCCACCGGGTTCGCCACCAGAAAATTGAGGATCAAGTTCACGCAGGATTTCGTTCCGCGTGCGCTCGATATCAATATCAAGAGACTTCAACACACGAGCGGCCACGCCTTCACCTTCACGCAACAAGCCGAGAAGAATATGCTCCGTGCCGACATAGGAATGGTTGAGCACTTTGGCTTCCTTACCTGCCAGTGCTAAGACTTTCTTCACCCGAGGCGTGTAGGGGATGCTGCCGGGATTTTTCGTTTCCTGCCCCGTGCCGACTTGCTTTTCAACTGCGGCTCGGACTGTTTCCAAATCGAGTCCCATCTTTTGCAAGACACTCACAGCGACACCCTGCCCAAGTTTGATCAATCCAAGCAGGACATGCTCGGTGCCCACGTAATTGTGGTTGAAACGATCAGCTTCCTTGCGGGCCAGCGCCAGAACTTGCTGGGCGCGTGGCGTGAAATTGTTCATCGGTTCTTGTGACATAGGACTAGATTTTAAATTGGTTTTAGCTAGTTAATTCTTATCGGTAATAGAGGCGGGCTTCTCGAAATTGGCAAACTCAGAGCGCAAGCAACTGGCGCGGAGTAAGTCACGCTTCTCCGGCTCAATAATCCCCTTCTGAGCGTATTGCAAATGCCCCGGCTGGGTTTCGATGAACAACCGATCCACTTGCGAACGCTTTTCTTCTGGAAAGA
>Ga0075118_10002089_pt1 | contig 13134 bp, 5 predicted proteins | sample AntAceMetag02UKE_FD_69794 | JGI IMG/M metagenome (GOLD analysis project Ga0075118, IMG submission 69794) | Saline lake microbial communities from Ace Lake, Antarctica - Antarctic Ace Lake Metagenome 02UKE | ecosystem: Environmental > Aquatic > Non-marine Saline and Alkaline > Saline | place...
TTTCGTTCACGTCGACCCCGACGATGGTGCGACAGTGGGCTTCCTGGAGGGCTACCCCTACCTGATTGGTTATGTGGGCGAGGAACCTGATTCCCCTGAAGGTCAATATCGGGGGTTCCTGTCAGATGCCATCTATGTCTATGAGGATGATGGGTTAGCCACACACGATTATGGTTCGCCGTTAGAGATGACAACGGAAAACCAACAGGTATTCCTCCGAGAAGTAAAGAAAAGACGTCTACCCCAGGGCGAGGCGTTCCAAATCTCGAACTATGGCGACCTGGTGCACTTGAGTGATGACGGTCCGGTGAGGGTGATGACCCTCATCTGATCCGCAAATCAGACCGAGTGGCGACCCCTATTTTTCGATACAAACACGAATTCCATTAGGTTCCCTAACACTCTGCGCATGGGCTACTGCAGAGGTTGGGGTTTGACTGTCAGTAGTTGAGTGTATTTTAGGGATTGGAGGTTCCCTTTGAGTCGGATCATTGATAATTCAACTGTCGAGCTCTCGAAAGCTTTGGCTGAAGTGTTGCCCCATGCCCGTCAGCTCGACGCCTGTGTTGGGTACTTCAACCTCCGGGGCTGGCGCCACATCGCTAAAGCCGCCAAACAAATGCCAGACGCTGGAGACGGTTCTCCTCAGGTAAGGCTCCTAATTGGGATGGCGCTGTCCGCAGATCGAGAGCTTCATTACGAGCTTAGGAAGACCTGGAGATCGACTGGCGACAGCCCGCCAGACCTACCCAAAGCCACCCAGCTGGCCCGTCGCGCCGTCGAAAGTTTTGTCAAACAGCTTGTGTGGGCTGCGCCGACGAGCCAGGATGAAAAAGGGCTGAGGGAGCTTCGGGATGACCTGTTATCGGGTTTCCTGAAGGTGAAATTTTATGCGCGAGAGTTGTTACACGCAAAGCTCTATTTGGTCCATGTTGGGGAGGGTGTGGTTGCTCACTCTCGCGGCGTTGTTGGTTCGTCAAACCTTACTAACGCCGGATTGAAGGGGCAGGGGGAGTTGAACCTTGAGGAGACCGATCAACAACTAACCGCGGAGCTGTCTCAGTGGTTTGACACAAGATGGGACGACAACTTCTCGATAGACGTCTCCGACTGGTTGGCCGAGGCACTTGAGGATTCTTGGGTGGCGCCGCAACAACCGAACCCCTATCTGATTCATCTCAAGATGGCCTACGAGCTATCCCAAGAGGCTCGCAGTGGACTCACGGTGGATATCCCTCCGGCTTTTGCGTCGGTTCTGCTCGAGTATCAAGCCAACGCTGTGAGGGTTGCGAACAAAATGCTAGACCAACGTGGTCTCGTTGTCATCGGCGACGTTGTAGGCCTGGGAAAAACCATGGTGGGTAGTGCGGTTGCTGCTTCACAGCCTGGATCGACCTTAGTCATTTGCCCTAAAAATCTTGTTGCAATGTGGGAAGGCTACTTTCATCGCTTTGACATACCTGGTCGTGTGATGTCGATCAGCACCGCGCGCCGGGACCTTCCCGAGATGCGCCACTATGGGACGGTCATCATCGATGAGTCCCATCGGCTCAGGAACAAAGGGACTAAGTCATGGGACGCGGTCAAGGAATACATCGATCGCGGAAACTCCAAGGTGATTCTTATGACCGCGACAATGTATAACGCCTATTACTCCGATATTGCTGGCCAGTTGGCTTTGAAGCTTGACTTTGATGAGTCGCTTGGGCTGCGCCCAGAGTCACTCATAGAAGAAATTGGCGCGGTGGAACTGGCAAAGAAAACCGGCGGCCAATTGGATACTTTGCGCGCCTTTTCAAAGTCTGAACACAACGAGGACTGGCAGCAGCTGTTGGGGATATTCCTCATCAGGCGTACTAGAAAGTTTGTCGAAGAGAACTTTGGTGTGTGGAACAACAATCGGTCGTGCTACGAGATGGAGTATCCGGATGGATCTAAGTATCGGTTCCCAAAACGGGTGCCCAAACCATTGCCATATCACGGTGGGCCGGATGACCCAGGAGACAAACTCGCAAGCCCCGAAAACTTTGATGCAATGGCTGAGCTTACCTACGCCAGGTATCGGCTCGGTAGCTACCTAAGAAGTTCGGTACCTCAGCTGGAGGGCGACGACGCTTTACTAATCGAGGACCTGAAGCGTTCTGTGAATTCGTACTCGGGATTTATTAGAACCACTGCCTTAAAGCGGTTGACATCTTCCGCGCAGGCTTTCTTGATGACACTCGACAGAATGTTGTTGCGATCTCACGTGCTCGCTCATGCGCTCGAAGAAGGACTGGCGTTGCCCGTCGGAACTCTCTCCAATTCGGCCTACGAGCTCGGAGATGAAGGACTATCTGACGACGAAGACTTCCAAGAAATTGAGGACGGCGAAGCTCAAACCTCAAGCCTCATTTCTGGCTACGCCGGATCCGTGCGTTCAGCAGCGGAGTGGAAACAGGTCGCCGCGAGCACATATCAGCACCTGGAGCTAAAGCGCCCCTTGGGACTGAGATGGGCCGAGCCGAGTTGGTTTGAGGCGGAGTCTTTGCTCAGTGCTGTCCAGTCGGATATCCATGTGATGCAAGCAATTATTACCGAACACGGGAACTGGGATCCTGCTTCAGACTCGAAACTGGCTGCGCTTGCAGATTTTCTGAACGCCAGAGAGCTCGGGCAAAAGGTTCTTGTCTTTAGTGAATACAAAGACACGATTGACTACATCTTTTCTCACCTCCCGGCAATGGTGCCAGGGAGAGTGATTGATACCGTAACGGGGCAATCCAACCAGCCGGGTCAGATCGCCCGGCGTTTCGCCCCTGTGGCCAATCAAGCCCTCGGTGGATTGCCTGCAGGGGAGAGCGAAATTGAAATCCTCTTAGCCACAGATGTCCTGAGTGAAGGTCAAAATCTTCAGGATGCCGACACTGTGATCAACTGGGATCTGCCTTGGACAATTATCCCCATGATTCAAAGAGCTGGCCGGGTCGATCGAATTGGTCAGAGTGCCCCGGAAATTTCCGTGCTGTCGTTCCGGCCACAAGAGGGTGTCGAAAATGTTTTGAAGCTTTACAAGCGCCTTGGGAATCGTCTCAGGGACAACGCGGAAATCTTTGGGGCTGGAGATACGTTTTTTGACGACGATGGTGTTGTGGATCAGGATTTCATTGCGGCACTTTTTAATGGCACCGCCAACCTCGAGCTGGACGAGGGGGACGTAGATTATCCTTCATTTGCTCTAGGAATCTGGAACGCGGCGTCTGAAGCAGACAAGGCCACCGTTTTGTCGATGCAGGACGCGCGGTACTCAACAATGTTAGAAAACCCCCTGCACACACTGGGAACGATGGCCTATTGCGTAACCCATCGGGGCTACAACGTCATAGTCTCTCAACTTGGAGAGCGTTTGATTCACTTGAGTCCGCTTGCAGCTCTGCGGGCGACCTCGGTTTCACCAAATGTTGGAGCATTGCCTCGGCGATCTGAGTTTTTTGCAGAACTGCAATCGGGTCTTGAATACGCCTTTGGCGACTCACGGGATAAGCACTTCCTCGCTCTAAACAAGGGGCTTCGTAAGAGATTTTACGAAGCCCTCGTCCATGCGCGCGACTCGCTGGCAGATGAAAAGTCGTTGAGGAGTGGAATTGAACAGATGGTTGAGGCGCTTGTGGTGAGCCCCCTAATGGATAGTGCGCAACACGCGGTCCTAGCGATTCTCAAAGCTACGAAAAATCTCTCGAATGGCGTCGAGGGAATAGATCAGCTCCTTGATTTGCATCGCGATGACCAGCTTTTCAAGAAACTCGTTGACAGCGAAAATGATTTGCGCCTTGTCTGTGCAATGGGATTTGTGAACCCGTGATGACCGGCACAAGGGTTGGGGCTGCACCCGCATGGAAGCGGGTGCAGACGGCTTTTGGTGACCATGACCTTCGCCACGTGTTTATTGAACACTTGGGCTGGGGGGGAACTCTCGAACAGCCGCGGGCTGTCGAAATTGATGGGGAGTATTTTTCAGCAAATGTTCTAGCAGAGCTCATGGGGTACAGAGTTTTTCTGATCGAAACACCACTGCTGCCGGCTCCTAAGGTGCAGGCAGCGATCGATAAAGAACTGGGGACGCAAGCACCAGAAAGAATCAGCATTTTCTCTGACGGGGTGACCCATCAGTGGCGGTGGCCACATCAAACCCCGAGCGGCGGAGTGAGCTTTGAAACCTTGGCGGTTAGCGCAACGGCCATGCCGAGCTTCTTGGCTCAGCGTCTTGTGGGTTTGGCCTTCTCTGCAGACGACTTCGCCAAGGGAGTGGGGCTACTCGACGTGCGAGATCGCGTGCGAGGTCGATTCGATGGAGCGAAGGTAACCAAGAAATTCTTTGATGAATTTAAGAAACGTCATTACGCGCTGGCTGAAAGCATTCAGGGTCTTGAATCCGAGCAAGACCGTTCAACCTATGCGACGTTGCTGATGAACCGGCTTATGCTGCTGTATTTTCTCCAGAAGCGGGAATTTCTGAATGACGATGCTTTTTATCTCGAGAATTGTCTGCAAAAGGTTCAGGGGCTCCAAGGCAAGAATCATTTCTATAGTTTTTACCGTGATCTACTTTTGCCAATGTTCTTTGACCGTCTCGCAGCCTTCGAGGGTAAGGACTTAGATCCCGATATTTCGAAAGTTCTGGGAGACGTTCCGTACATCAACGGCGGGATTTACGAACCTTCTGCGATCGAGAGAGATTTTGGCAAATCCCTCGATATCCCTGACCAGATTTTTGAAGATATTTTGGTCTTCTTCGGTCGGTTTAATTGGCATTTAGATACCAGGCCGTCTGGTTCCGAGAACGAAATTAACCCGGAAGTCATTGGCTACATCTTCGAGCAGTACATCAATTACACAGCGGGCGGAAAAAAGGCCAACGGGGCCTATTACACGAAAGAAGACGTCACGGGGTACATGGTCGGCGCGACTCTGGTGCCAAGAATTTTAGATTACTGCGTTGAACTTGGTATTCCTTTTGCAGAACTCGTTTCGGACACCCCGCTTCGTTACATTCACGTCGATATGCTTCACGGTTTTGATGCGGAGGCAAAAAGGTGGATCCCAGCACCGGCCGAACTGGTCATGGTGTGGGAGGAGGATCCAATTGGTTGGCATGTTCTGGACGAAGCCAAACCTGATTTGGCGATCGGTCTTCCGGGCGAGACATGGGTGGAGGTTTTTTATCGTCGGGAACGTGTGGATAAACTTCACAAAGATTTGGCGGCGGGGTTAGTTTCGATGGCGGACGACACGGTTACCCATAACTTGAACGGGCGGCTGTTACTGACAGACGCGATTGCTCAAATCGACGACGCAAAGTTGGCCATAGAGCTGTGGGAAAAAGTGACGACACTGTCTGTCTTAGACCCAACGTGTGGCTCAGGGGCCTTCCTTTTTGCGGCAATGGAAGTGCTCGAGGATGTTTACCACCATTTGATTGATGTACTGCGAACTGAGCAGAATCAGGTAGCCTCTGCACGGGAAATTGTCGAGGAGATTCAGCGGCACCCAAACGATAGGTATTTTGTCCGCAAGTCCATTGCTTTGAACAATCTCTATGGCACCGACCTAATGCCGGACGCAATTGAAACGGCTCAATTGAGAATCTTTCTTGCGCTCGTGTCGTGCCTCGATTCGAAGTCTGAAATTGAACCACTGCCAGATTTAGCTTTTAATCTCAAATGTGGCAATCTTGTGGTCGGTTTTCGCGACCTTGAGGATTTAGACCGATTTGGTGCAGATTTGCTTGGTCGCTCGGCACTCGAGACGCTTTCGCCCGAGATAGATGAGTATAGGTCGAGGTACATCAAGTTTGTTGACGCGAGCAAACGAGGCGAATCTGTCTCAATTGGCGAGCAAAAAAGTGGGCTACTGCTCGTTGCTAAGGACCTCCGGCAAAAAACTAATGTCGCTTTTGCGGATATTCACGGGATAGAGGAGCAAGATCGCACCCATTGGCTCGAGAAATTTAGGCCTTTTCATTGGTTTGTTGAATTTCCGCAGGTTATGCAACGGGGCGGATTTGACGTGCTAATTGGAAACCCGCCCTACATCGCTCGGAAAAATCTCACTGAGCAAGAAAAGTTGCTCATCAAAACTTACGTGACGTACAACTCTCCTGACTTTTATGCAGTTTGTTACGAACGCAGCTTGACTTTACTGAACGCAAACGCAGGAAGACACTGCTTCATTGTCATGCTAAACCTTGCATTCGGTAATGAATTTGGCCTCCTTCGAGCTCTTATTTCTGATTCGGCCGGTAGTCAGTGGTGGAGTACCTACGGCAAGCGGCCGGACGCTCTTTTTTCCGGAGTTCAGGTCCGGAACACGATTGTAATTATTTCCCGTAGCCCCGGGGCAGCATCTTCGCTGTCAACCAAACACCAGATTTTCACTCAGGAAATCAGAAGGTGGCTTTTTTCTGGGATTGAATACAGTGCGCTCAATCGAGGTCCGGATTTAGCGGTAATTCGGGACGGGGTTGGCGGCCCAATAACTCGTGCAGGTCTTAGCTCGCCAGGAATCTCTGGCGAACCAACTGACGATGTAGTTTATCTGAAGCCAACAGGCAGTTATTGGTTTCCCGTGCTGCTTACGCACCCTCCAGTGCTTTCGCAATCGGGCGGTAATCTGTACGATATCGACCCGGGTATGAAGCAACTGCGCCTCCGTGGCAAGGAGCGCGCGCCAATTGTCGGAGCGGCGCTCGCTGGGAAACTCGGATACTTTTGGTGGTCTGCAACAGGCGATGATTTTCACATCAACACTCGGGAGGCAGATTTTGTTCGGCAAATCCTTATCTCGATTACCAACCTGGGAGAACTTGTTGAGCTCGCCGACGAGGTTTGGGCAGAAGGTGCTAGGAATGGTTTTGTAAGTGAGAACAAAGGCGGCTATGTAAACATTCGATGGAGTTCGGCGCGCTCTGCAACTGACAAATTTGACCGCTTAGTAATGGAAAAAGCGGGGTTATTGGTTCATTGGCGGGCGCTCAACATCTGGTATCGACAAACGATGCGCGCACTCCGGGCCAACACAAATAGTAGGAAATTGAGCGATGACGAGCGTGAACGCATCTTTCCCACTTAGATTGTAAGGTGGCTTCTGCTTGTCCCGGCATCAAATCTGGAGGCAAGAGCAGATGATGTCCTAGGCCGAGGAGCGCAGAATCGTAGTAATTAGTGCTCGAGCGAGATAAGCCACTTTCAAATCAATGCTGGGGAGATAACAAACTGACCTGCCCGCTGTTTTAGGTCCAGTTGATGTGACCCCCTAATGTTGGCCGTTCTTTGCGAGAGTTGTGCCATGGTGGGCTTCGAAAGGAGCACCACATGCCACAGATACAGGCCGTCGAGGGAGCGTCGAACAGGGGCTAACTGGAGCCGGTTCCCCTCTTGAAACCGCGGGGACCCCGCACAAGGTATCCACTTGCCGCCAGGTGAGCCCCCCATTCCACCTCGCCCTGTTCGGCGGAGGCAACCGAGAAGAAGTGGTCTTGTGGTTCAAGGTCTTCGCGCCTGTGGGAAAAATAGCGCGCGTCTTTGGCCGCTCTTATGCCGCGTTGATGTTCAGAAATTCTTTCTTCGCGGGATTTTGACGTCTGCCCGACGTATAGCCACGCGCCTGACTGCTTCCCTGGAGCATCACGACAGTATTCCATGACATATATTCGGTGGACATTGTTCCCTGACAACACAGAGAACCCTGCTTCTGCGAGTTCTCTTTTAGTGACCCGTAATGACTCCATCAGCGCACTTCTGCGACTGTAAAAGACGGTGCTGGATCCCTCCTCAAGAATTGAGGTTGTCGCTTTTCTTAGCCTGCTTCCACGATGCGGGGCGTGGAATTCCGATTCGATGGGCTGGGACGTCGATGTCACCCACACAAGAATTCCTGGTTGCTGAAGACCAAGAGAGCCATGGTCAACGACGTAGGAGATCACCCTCTTTGGATTGTCGAGGAGGTCGGTCTTTTCTGTTTTCTCTGACCTGTTGCCCATCGCCTGGCGTTCAGACATTGAAGCGTTGCTTGAGGACAGCGACCGTGTGTTCCCACTTCTCACTTCGAGGCTTCGCGACAGTGTTTTGATTTCCAAAAAATCCAAGCTCCTTGACCGCATCCCGCTCATCCACGGTGTAGATCCATTTGACGGGAACAAACCAGGCGCGATTCTCTTCGTCACCAAGACCGTTAATCGAGTAGTCCGCGCGCGTTGGGGCTTGAGCGATAGCGGTGTCAACCCCATCGATAGAAACACGAAAATCCTCGAACGGAATTGCGCTACCCGTGGCGATTCCCACTCCGACGTAACCAGTTCGCGGGATTGAAACCCACACACGGTCATCAGCCTCGAGCATATTAAGCGTTCTGGTATACCAAACACCACCAGATGCCGTAATGAAGCCATACTTTCTCGCGTCTTCCCAGGTTTGTCCGTCATCTTGGCTGTAGGAGACATAAAACTCGCCGTTCCATTGACCTGATTTACCCCCTGCGCTAACAGTGGCTTGGGTCTCCGAGGGGTCAACGAACCAGCTTCGCGAAAGTAACAATTCATCGTTGCCCTGAAAGACTTGGAAGAAAAGAACATTGATGTTGATGTCCCTTGTCGAGAGGAATTTGACGATTCTCTCAGTGGAGGTGTCTAATTCCGAAGCAACAATGACCATCAAGTGGTCATTATTGAGCGCTTCCTCATCGAGTGCGGTGCCAAAACGAGCCAGAAAGTCTTTCTCCAGGTTTCCACCATCGTTGAATTCCTCATAAATCCTCTGCAGCCTTGAGGGGTCGAGGTTTTCGAGCCAGCTTGCGTAATCCAACGTCTGGGCCAGGACATCTCTCGGAGTTTTATCCCTTTTGAGCTCGATGATGACTGGCGTTCCATCTGGCTGCAGGGCGAGCAAGTCGATAACGCCTTTGAAGTCGGTGTGGACTTGGCGGCCGATCAGCATCCAATCAGGGTCGAGCATTTCGGGCTTGTCGACGATAAAGTCCTCGAGTTGTTTCTCACTGGCTAGACGGCCGATTGGTAACCGTTCGGCCGAATCAGCTAAGCGCCATAGCGACTGATTAATGGGCACAGGTAATCCTGCCGTTCTTGGTTTGTGAGTGTCTCTCGAGTTATGAAAGGCTAACAGGCGAGAGTCGCACTGAGCCAGAGGGTGGCTGGCAAGCGCACGGGAGCGGTTGCCTTAGGCATAGGCCTGCAGAAGGTTTCGACAGGCGTTCTTATGCCTCAACCGCAGTGCGCCACTAGCGTTCGACGGAATCTGTTCAACTCGAAAAAGGTTTTCCTTCCAGGAACTTTGTGCTCATCGAACCTTTCTTCTTGTCATACGACTCAACAATTTTTCCCACGTATTTCTGTTCCTCTATCGGCGGCCACCCCATCTCGGGGTTGTCCGAACCGCGGAAGTATGTGTCTCCAAATCCGTCGACAGTGATGAAGCCGTGAGTATTGCTTTCCAGGAGACGCCGTACCTTTCCAACAGCCGGTTCGAGCACAATGTTTTCTTCTTGCGAGGGATATGGGTTCGCCGATTTTGACACTGGCAAAGCAGGGGGACCCAGGCCCGCAATAAATGCTCGAAAGTCAAATTCTGATGCCGTACTAAGCCCTAATTCTTGAGCAATTGCTTCCACGCCCGGGTCTGCTTTCCACCCGTTTTTTTCGCGGATTGACCTCACCGATTGAATGAGGCCCTCTTTCACACTTTTCTTGTCTGTGGCTTTTGCGTATTCCGCGAGTAACGAAATTGCCATGTGGTAGCTATTAGGCGCAACCGCAGCGAGGGCACGCGCGTACTCTTGTCGGCTGCCGTCGGCATCGCCCTGGCGGGCCAAAATTTGTGCTCTGAGCCTGACAGCCTGCCAAGTGGTATTGATGGTGAGAAAACGGTCGATGTCTTTGAGAGCCTCCGCGGGGTTTGCGTCCGTAAGCGCCTGGGCACGTCGGTAGTAGAACCACATTTTATCTTTGTTGCGCGTGATCGCAGGGCTGATGATGGCTTCGTTGCACACGACAACTACTTCTTCGAAATCGTTCAGATCTAAGAGCGCCTTTGTTATCAATGTGTAGTACTTCAGGGTTTGGCTGGGAACGTCGAAACCGTTCCAACGTCTTCCCTGGGTTGAGAGCTCGGCAATATCAAGTCTTCTTAGCTCAGCCACCGCCTCACGGTGAAAACCATCCCGATTGAGGTACTCGCTCAGCTTGAGAGCCGTCATGACGTAGGGTGAGAGATCTCCGTAGAGTTGATGCGATTGCAAGCCCCTCAAGCGTTCCAGCGCATGTTCAACTACATCTGGCTCCACATTCGCCTCGGGGGCCGCTTTGGCCAATTTTTCGTAAAGAACCCAGGCAAGCGCATTCTTTATTGACCAGTTTTCGGGGAATTTCTTCAAACCGGCCTCGCCCTGGGCTTCAGCTTCGGTAATTTTCCCAGCTTTTCGCAACCTGGTGATGCCGGCAGCTAGCGCCTTTGGGTCGTTATCGATTGTCATATGCCGCGTGTTTCTTTGAGCTCTCGAATCAAAGCAATCAAATTGGCATCACCGTGGGGTCGGTGTTTCCCGTCAATCATTTCGCTAGTAATTCCTTTTCTCTTGGCCCCAAAATGAAAGTGGGTGGACCCTCGCGTCTCACCGCGAATTGCCACTAAATGGATGGTCCACGGTTCCAGTACTTCATAACTCAAGATGGCATTGTGTGATTGCTCGGCGGTGGCCCTCATTCGATCGAGTGTGTTTTTCACACTCTCGGGAATATCGATGTCGACAGCACCCGCAGGCGAGGGGCCACGGAGATATGACAGGGCTGGTTCGAAGACGTTGTGATGCTCCTCGCTCCACACACCGGTGGGGACGACGGACGAAACCTGGCCCTTCTTGAAAAACAAGTTTATTGAAACCGGTCCTGCATCCAACCCTGGCCAGTTGAGGGACAATTGCAAACCGTGCTCGATCTTCCGCACATCTAACACCTCGTAGCCAAGATTTTCGAGCTGGTTTCGGTAATCGAGGGTCATAGATTCCTGTGGCGAGTCTGCCGCCGCATCGGTAATTACCGGAGCTCTCGTAGAAGAAATGATGGAGAGAGTTTCCGCGGCACGAGTTGCTGCGGTGTAACCCCAACGCGGGTGAGCCGAAATCCCATCCGTTGCGATTACCACCACGATTGGCCACTCGCCACCTTGGGCTTTGTGACAGGTGCGCGCGTATGCGAACTTGACCCTAAAGGAATTAAACAGAGGGTCCATCTGAGCCTCATCCATTGCGACGGAAAGGGCATTGGCTGTTCCGCGCTTGCGGATTCTTCGCTGCAAATCGACCCAGAGCACCGCCGTTATTTCCGCGGAGGTTGTCTTGCTGTCGAGCGACTGCGCAACGAGAAAAGTGGAAATGAGAAACTTCTCACCCGTCTCCTCGAACGAAAGGTTTACAAACTGAAGCGTGAGGTCAAGGCCGGCATGATTCCGAACACCCCGAATTAGCCTGTCTTTGCTCGGCTCCAACGATTCGACCATAAACTCGTCTCCGGCCGAGCTGGGTATTCTCAAATTTGTTCGGGAGAGAATCAAACGGTCTCCGGGCACTACGCCGTTCAACACCTCTGCTTCCGTCGCTTTTGCGCGATGAACGTGTGAACGGACCATCAGGTTGAAGGCGTCTGCTTGAGCGTTGGTCGAAACGACTGCGATGGCACGCCCGGTGGCGAAGTCTTTGCCGTGCCTGGCCAGTGGCTCTTCGAAAGCAGAGTCCTTGGTAATCTCGCTGCCACCCAACCAGGTTTCGGGAATATGACCAATTTTCCCGCCATCCGCGCAAAAGGTCGCTACCTTTCTCAACGGTGACATCACTTGGGTTCGGTGTAATTCGGTGAGAGAAAACTCGCGGCCCTTGAGACCAAGTTCAATAAAGGTGCCGGCCTCTAAACAGGGCGATTTGTTGCCCCTGACAGGAGGTAATTGATGAGGGTCACCAATAAATAGCATTCGATTGCCAAGATCCGAATGTTGCAACTCCTTCAAGAGGTCTGAAAACAAGTTGCCGTCTTGGAACAAAACCTCTTCTTCTGCGCGTTGCTCGTCCGAATACGGCGAGTTGCCAATCATCGAAGCCTCATCGACAATCCACAGGGTCTGTGACCCTGGTGCCAGTCGCCGAAATGTTGCGACGGGCGCGCGCTCCTCTGTCGGTTGTCCTGATAGGTACGGGTGGCCATAGATTGCGCTATGGATGGTTCGAGCAGGATTTCCCTTCGCACGGAGTCTCTTGGCGGCCTGGCCCGTGGGCGCGCAAATCTCAACACCGAAACCCGCCTCGCGGGCTAGTGCTGCGAAGATCGGAATAAGAGTGCTTTTCCCTGAACCAGCAGGACCGCGGAGGATAAAAACGTCTTCACCACGCGCTATGAAAGCCTGAAAACTATCGAGGCATCGTTTTTGTTCTTCAGCGGGGTTAACGAATTTTACTTGGCCAGAAACCAGTTCACGAGGATCCCTGAGGGCGGCTATCGCCTCCTCCGTAATTTCTAGCTTGGCTTCCGTCACTGGCCCACTCCCTTGAATTAGCCCTCTCGAGAACAGTAAAAGTTGAGAAATATACTTTTCCTCCGAGGCTACCGCGCTTCGGCGTTTTCCAATACCCAAGAATCCGGAGAGCTCTGCAGGTGTCGCTGGAGCTGATTAAACGTCATGGGTCACCGATAGCCTAAAACGAAAAATGATTCTGAGGATTAGGGCGCGTATGACAGAGAAATGGTGGTTAGTAGAGAGCCCCTCTGAAGCCAAGGACCTTGTCGGCAGAATTGCCGACCCCACGGAAGTCAATCCATGGGTTGTGGTGACGACGCCCAACGGCGCTCGACTACCTCGTTTTGATATGGCAGAACTCGCTGACCAGCTAGAAGGTGTTGCCATGCTCGCACTGGTGACTAATGCAGTGGCTAGTCGCGAGATGAACAGCCTTCTTCGTGAAAACGAAGATGTGTTTTCTGGTGCTGCCAGGGTGTATCCCGCCGGATACACGCCAGAGAATGCTCTTAAACCCACACCGCATCGAGTCGTTCACCCCAACCAAGACCCCGATCGGGCAACCCAGCGTCTCATCTCCGAC